>Ga0126304_10000190_pt1 | contig 21429 bp, 19 predicted proteins | sample Plot25_FD_92538 | JGI IMG/M metagenome (GOLD analysis project Ga0126304, IMG submission 92538) | Serpentine soil microbial communities from UC McLaughlin Reserve, CA, USA - Plot25 | ecosystem: Environmental > Terrestrial > Soil > Grasslands | place: USA: UC McLaughlin Reserve, Lake County... | reverse complement strand
CTCTCTGAGCTGGCTATCGCATTCTGGTATTCCTGCTGGCAGTTTGTCTATACAGAAGTCAACTACTCTGTTAAGTTGAGTATTAATATCTTGTTCCTCGACCCTGGTCGAAGGCGTTCCCGTGAATAATGAAGAGGCTCCCGCTGCTACAGATGATGCAAGGACAACTATCAATACTATTACAAGGATCTTTTTAGTCGCTACCACCATCTATATCAACAGTATACCAAGATTTTTAATGTTAGTGGATATCACTATTTGTCCATCAAATTCTGGTGGCATATCAGATCTCTTAAGCCAGCTTACTTAGTACCTGTAATATTTCTTCAGAAGGGCTGTGCATATTGCATAAGGTTAGTTCAATACACAATGGCTGCGGCTAATTATTTTATAGGTTTTTCGAGTTTTTGTACAAATAATTCATCGTCAACAAATACAAGTTCAGAAGATATGACAATACATAAATGATGAGACATAATGCACAATGCACAATGATGATTATTATTAAAGACAAGATAATAATATTAACACTAACAATATAAAGCCAATTTTTATTCATCCAACCAGTAGTACAAAATGCTATTGAACCTGTATTTTAGGACAGTTATAGAATTGAAAATGTGCTTAAATTACTAGACTACGATGCGCGTATATCAGGATTCAACCACAAACTTGGCAGAAGCAAGACCCAGTTATAAAAAGAGCACTTATTTAACGATTTTACAGTAGGTTACCAAATTATCTCGCTATGATGCATGAAAACTTCAATTGAACTTGTCGTGTTCCTAGTTCTCTTGTTTCCTACTTCTGAACTATTTGTATAATGCGGTCATCGTTAGTATTTCCCATGCCGATTACATTTCTATTAGCTGTTAGGACATATAATGATCCGTCTGGGGCTTCAATAACATCACTTAGCCTCCCATATCCAACCAAGATGTTATCTTGAATTCTTGTACTCAGATCGATGTGGTGTAGATGAGATCCTCTCAAAGTAGTAAATATTATATCGTTTTGGTATCCTAACCTATCAAAAGTAGCGATTGTAAGCCCGCTGGGAGTAATCGCAGGATTAAAACAAAATTCAGGTGTTTTGAACCTCAAAGATGTCGAAGAAGACGATGATGGATATCTGCATACTTCAAATGGCCATCCATAGTTCGATCCAGCATCTATAATGTTAATCTCGTCATTGCCTGCTGGTCCTTGTTCCGAAGCATAAAGTTCATTTGTTATCGGATGCCAAGCAAAACCTTGAATATTTCGATGACCATACGAATAAACTGGAGAGTCGATAAACGGATTATCATCAGGAATTGTCCCATCATCATTAATCCTCAGCATCTTGCCTGCTAGGGATTTAGTATTTTGTGAAAATTCAGGAGTCTCTGAATCGCCAGTTGAAATGTATAACTTTCCATCTGGTCCGAATTTAATTCTGCCTCCGTTATTCGAATCAGATGCCGGAATACTATTAAGAATAATTTTAGAGTCTACTATCTTATTGTCTCTTTCAGTAAGCATTAGGACCTTGTTATATAACTTCCCATCTTTAGCATAGGTATGATAAATGTACATCAGATGGTTTTGTACAAAGTTAGGATGTAGTGCAAGACCTAATAAACCTGCCTCACCTGTATCCTCCGCACGAATATTTACGGCAAGCTCACTCGCTAGGGTTCCGTTGGCGTGGACTATTCTTATTCTTCCAGGCTTTTCTGTAAAAAATATTCTGCCATCGTCCGCAATATCGATAGCCCAAGGAACATCTAAATTCTGAGCTATGGTTCTAATACCTTTGTTTGTTTGATTAGCAGAGCCCGTAGTTACCGGTTCCGGGATAGGTATAGTGGTATGAGAGGGTGTTGATAAAATTGTTGCCAGGCTAACTGCGATTGCAACTATAACAGCGACTACTATTCTTAGGAGGGACTTTTGAACCATAAGTAGTTAACTAATCTAAGGTTTTGCACTTAACTAGATAAGAATATTATTGGTATTCAACTTCACACAGTCTGCTTCATCAGTAATTACTCTTTCGGCTCCCATAGAAGACCTGAATTAGCATCGAAGATGCCTATCACTGATTAAGATGTTCTGGTTCTTGGATGGCTGATTAGTCTCCTGATATCAATTATCTTCATGCTTGCTGCATGTATTTCTTGTTTTAGTAAATAAGTGGTAGTTACTGTTAAACCCTTTAAATGTATAGGAAATCTCCTTTGTAGTAGAGCAAAGATATCTCTATTATTAAAACTAATTTAGAATAGTACGTTGCAAACTTATTAAAAACACTTAGGGTTTGTTGCAGTATTGGTCTACTCTGAATCATAATGATCTTTTTCTGTATCCTTAGATCGTTTATCTAAGGGAATATGTCATAGACCTTCTTTTGCAGTTATACTATGGTGACTCTTCGCTGGTAGCCGCATTCCACAACGTTGACAAAAGATCTTTTGGTGATAGAATAATACCCATGGCTTCTGTAATACTTTGCCAACTGAATAGTATGGGTCCACATGTAATATCCCCTCACATATATTACGACAAATCATGGGTAGATAGCTGAACTGTTGAGAACTTATAACTAATAAACTATGCATTAGAAGAGGGAGAGTGGGTATCATTTTCTAGTATTATTACTTTCAAGTAATGGGCTTTCAGCTAAACAATTCTGAAATTGACTCTGTTAATTTTAAATGAAACTCCTTCTTCATAAAGACCTTTTGATATACTACGTATCAAACCCTCTTCCACTGCCTCACGCCTATTGTTATTCTCGATAATATCTAAAGGTAAGTCAACATCAATTTCTATATTTAATCTTCCCTTTTTTGTTTCGACCAATTTTCATGTAATATCATTATACAAAGTTTAAATCCTTATCTTACATTTGGCTTGATTTGTTTATTTTTTAGCCGAATAGTGCTCACACCTTATCAGGTTTCCATCTTAAGTTATACTAAACTTAAAATAACCATTATACTGTTGTGAGTTGCATACATATATCAAATCTACAACAGTCTATCAAGAGATGGATAGAGTACGTCTGAAAATAAACGACTTATTATATGCATAACCGGAATGCCTGGCGCTGGCAAATCCACTGTTGCTACCCTGCTTCAACAGAACGGATTTTCTAGAATAACCATGGGTGACGTCGTGAGAGAAGAGGCGAAACGTCGGAATCTAGAGATGAGCGATGCTAATCTCGGTAGCCTTATGCTCAAGCTTCGTAAGGATTTGGGTCCAGCTGCTGTGGCCTATCTAATTTTAAAAAAAATGCAGCGGGAAGCAGACGTAACAGGTGATATAGTAATTGATGGTATAAGGAGCGTTGCAGAGGTCAATGTATTGAAAACTATGGGTAACGTCAAGCTATTGGCAATTCACGCATCTGCCGATACAAGATATAAGCACATTAGGCAAAGAGATAGATCCGACGTTCCACTAGACAACAATGAATTTTTAATACGTGATAAAAGGGAGCTGGACATAGGTATCAGCGAAGCGATTGCGCTATCAGATGAGGTGGTATCTAACAACAATCTCACAAAGGATGGATTAAGGGACAGGGTTCTTGCAATAGTTAGGAAATGGTCTGATAAGATTAACAATAAAAGTAATGATGCCTAAGTTACATCAAGAAATGAGAAATTTTCCGTCTGCAATTCTAATTGTAGTAAGAGCAGAAACTCCTTTAAACCCATCAGAGGATTCTGAAAAGGTAAGTACCGCCCTTCGTAATGTAATGGATGACTGTTATATTGATTCCAAGCATGGCAGGATTTTTGGCAGATCTATTGGAAGCGAATCACTAAGAACTATTTACGAACACGTCAGATCAAAAGCCGCTTTAGGAGTATTACGAAAAGCACTGCTTAACAACAGAATTGCTGATGCTACATGGTTCCTTCTCAATAAACAAGCAGCAACAGCGGGCGTCGTAGTACTTGTAGAAAATAAGGAAGAATCCCCATTAGGAGCAATAAAGGTAACGATCGAATCTGATGAACTCGATAGAGTTATTGAGTGGCTCGCTCCTAAAGTATAGAAGTTAATCGAACCTACAAGCAGAATGACCTTTAAAATAAAAAATAATTGTTGACAACCCTTATTTTTAGAAGAGATCTTTTATAAGGAATCCCTCTATTACTAATTATGGTATATTCAAACCCCCCTAGGTCGTCTAAAGATTGCCCTACTGATCTATTATCTGGTTTTTGGATATGGTTTGAGAGAAAAAAGTCGGTATTATTGTTAACTGCAGCCATCAGCATAGTTCTACTATTTGTTCTTCATTCATCTACAGTAACAATGCAGATTATTCCAGGTTCTAATCTTCACAAATTTATTGTCTTAATCACTATTTTCCTACTTCTTCCGATAGCAATTTCCATTTTTTGGAAGGGCATAGTCCCCATAGCTATTTGCGCTTTAGGGCTTACTTTGTTATACGCGGGAGTTCTTTACCCTTCGTATGTTACGGAGATAGTTGGCGAAATTTATTATAAATCATCATATGGTTTTACAACAGAAAAATCCATTTTGAATGCTGCTCACGGCTATTTCTTTCTAGGAATAGGTATGGTTATCTTCAGCATAATTATTGGATACAAACCGGCGATACTCTATACAAGAAATAGACCTGAACCCTTAGATACTATATGGCAGAAATATCCTATATGGTATGATAATGCAGAAGTTGTGGGAGGCTACCATGAACCTTCTGTATCACTAAAAAGCTTAATGACAGCTGAGGAAAAATATCTTTTATGGCGTTATGAATTTGTACTTACTGATATCTTTGGCACACCTTATCTCGTTAGACCTGACGGCTTCGTTCCAGCAAGTTCAACAATTTTCAGAGACAAGGCAAATCGGTCAATGATGGGGAAAGCAAAGTATACAGGCTATTTTGTATAAACAACAGGCGCTTTACCGAATCTATTTGATGTAATAATAAAACAAAATAGACAAAATCAATTCAAAAAACTAGATTTTGTGTGTATAATAGCAGGAATTCCACAAGGCGCAACGTACCTCGATGCTTCTAGCTTATCATATCCTGATTCATCTGACTATTAGAACAGAACACTTTGTCTGATGCAAAACTTTCTCAGATACACTTCCCAGTACCATTTCCTTGAATTTTCCAGATCCTCTGTGACCCATTACTATCATATCAAATAGTCCCTTCTCAGCATATTGGATTATTTTTGACGCTACGTTGCCTTCGCTAATAGCCGTATTGAGTTCTATCTCATTATTGTTTCCAATCTCTTGACATTTTTCTAGGATCCGTTCTGATTCTTTTCTGTAGTTCTTAAGTAACTCTTCCAACTCTTTTTGCGGATGGATATAGACCGTGGGAGCTTTTTCCATAACATGTAGAGCAGTTGTTTGAGCATCTATTTTCTTAGAAAGGAAGATTGCTGCTTCTAAGGCCCTGAGTGAATTTTCGGATCCGTCCACTGGTACTAGGAGTTTTGAAAACATCATCTCTGCTTTGCTGCATTATATCATATATAGTTACATAGGATCTCATTAGAACCCACTATCCGTTAACGATATTTTGCCATATGTTAATCCAATACTACCATTAATCATGGATAATATTTCGTTTATGTTTAGTCTTGTTCTTCCACTTAGACGAGCGGAACCTACAATTATTTTTTCACCTCGAACGAATTTATAATAAGTATGATTAGCATCTATCTATTTACAAAATTATTATATTGCTATTACCAATGCCTTTTCCTGAATTTGAAAAGTCGCTGGCAATAGGACTATAACATTCGTAAAGGTCAAAGGAAATATAATTTTGACCTGTTATTACAACCAAAACGATAATAATGAAATTAATAAGTTCATTCATTTATTCACTCGGACCGTCTCATTGCTCTTTCTTTTTCATGTAATTGGTCTACTAAGTCTCTCATTATTTCTAGTAGGTGCTCGGCTTGAATTGTACCCTCCTCTATTTCAAGTCGGCCCCACTTGGATATCCTATCTAATCTATGAGTACGTGTTTGTCTAGCCAATTCTTCGCCTGATTCTGCTTTGAGTATATCTAAGTCTCCTACTCCGGTGAGCTCTTTGACCATTTTATGAAGCGGGTATACAAGATATTTACGCTCGTTAATTCGGGTGTTCCAAATTTTTTTCTTACGTTTTGTTTTATTAGTCATCTATTCTGTCGCCTCCAGTCCATCTTTTGCTAATGTAGATAAATCATTTTCTTGTTCATTTGTAGGTTGAAATATTCTATTGCTACCTTTCCAACCGTCAATTTTCCTTTTGGCTATCGACTCATATATTCTCAAAAATGTATTCTCAAAATGTTAATAGGATACTTGGTAATATTATATTATATCAAACGTGATTATGCCGGCAGGTTGAAAGCCCACCAACGAACAGGCGGCAGTGGGAAAAGAAGAAACTCTGTGGAGAAACCAAATTACCGAGGGCATTAAGGAAAACCTTAAAGGTAGACAAGGGACTTGGATGATTAGGACTTGGCATCGAGGAGTGAACAAAACCCAGAGCAGGAGAAACTGGCCCAATTAATTAACAATTGGTCAGAACTACTCAAGTTGCCTACTATAGGACCGTTCTACGCACTTTCTCAGGAAACTGACCCCTATGTACAAGGACTGGTAAATATAGGCCAGACATTAATGAGGCTACAAGCTGATCTTAACGAATACTGGTCACATATGAAAAACGCATACAGTAAAGCCTTAAAGGAAACAGTAGACAAAGCACCTAAATATTATAACTCCAAAGAAGATTTTGAGAATTACAGAAAAGTCGCAATTGAAGCATTTGAAGATGCATTCTCAGGGTTATTTACATCAGAGGAGTTTCCAAAAGTCTATAATAAAGTATCAAATGATCAAATGGATTTGGTTAAGTATATTCAAAAGCTAACCGAAAATAGTTTCCAAGCATTAAATCTCCCTACTAGAAATGAGATAAATGAATTGACAAAGGATATTCATTACCTAAAAAGGAATGTGCGTGACCTTAAAAGAAGGCTAGATAAAGTCCAGACTTAGTCTAACAATAGTTGAAGGGTATTCAAGTATTGGCCTTTTTGTTTGAATTGACTACTTCTCGCCTTCAACATAGTGATGAAAGCTTGCTTATGATTTAATACACTGAGAGCCCTTGACACGCAGGCCAGGCTCAACTCAATCCACTATCTTCTAGGAAAAGGAAATTAGGGATTGTATCGAAGCCTCCTTAGCTGCATGGCTAAATCTAAAAACGATATATCTCATTATAGTTTAGGGCTAAAATCATTGGTCTATCATAAGAACCCACAAGATCTCGCCGAACCGCAGCAGGAAAAGAAACAATGGGAAGAATCCTATCTCCAGTTAGACCTTTTTCAGCAAGACGCATTTGAGTTGTTAACAGATAATAAATCTGCCATACCCAAATTGTCTGACCTACCCATAGGTTAAGGATATTGGAAAAGATGATTCTGTTCCGCTATATTTTATACAAAATGCAACTGTTTTGACAAAACTAACAACGGACTATGATGAGAGTGGCCGTCCAAACACTACTAGCACCTTGATGGGAGAGGAAACAGAACAGATTGCCCTGTACGAACAACAAGAAGGACAGTATCTAAATAAAATTCAATGTTGGTGATAAAATAAAAATAATAGGTGTGTACATAATGCCAATTGATCCTCCTGATCCTGAATTTCCTCTCATGTTAGATCCGTACGGATCAATTGCAAAAGCATAATGCTTAGGGAGTGTTAAAGCGGGGACGGAAATAGCAATTGGATAATCTATGACCACCAGACAAAACGCCTCCGCTTCTTTATCTCGTCCTCAGTATTATTATCACTACCATGATCCATTATTACAATTTCAAATAGCTCGCCGTTCCGTGCATGTCTATCTTGTTCTTTTCTTTAGCCGATGATCTCCTAGAAGTCTATCGCTATCGTCATAGGTTCTACAGGTAGAACATAAACCTTCTATCTTATAGGTGGGATTATAAGGCAATCCTATCCCACATTTAGGACATTGCCATTTTGCTTTTGCTTCCATGTTACTATATTTCTTGTTCACTTTGTGAACTAAATGTTTTACTCACTTAATCAAAGGAAGGAAAAGTATTTTCAAAGTGAGTTAGTTTTAGATTATAACCATGTTTCTATTTCTTATAGAAAAAATAACATACAAAAACGAGAATAATACGCATACAGAATACGAATAACAGAATATAGCCAAATAAGAAATGAGACTATTGTGTCCTGCTAATGTTGATTATGTAAGTGTTATCTACAGGCTGGATATCGTATTTACAGCCTACAATCAGGCTTGCTATATGAAGATTTGTCTTCAGATGTTCTGTCACTTTTCCAACTCTATAACGGGATTTTCCCTCTATTAAGCTCAAAGGCACTACGAGCATGTCAGCAAGGAAAAAATCAACAGGCACATTGGCTCTGTAATTTTCCAAGAATTTTTCTGCTGCTTCTGATCCTACCTTTTCTGCTGACTTACCGCGTTCTCCTATTGAATCACCCCCAATGTAAGGTCCAAAGTCTGACTTAGAATAGACTAGTACTGAGGAACCGGGAGATGATGAGGTTTCAAAAGAAGATGAATAGTTGTTGCATTGCACTCCATTTTTTTCCAACCTTAAAAGTGCAGATGAAATCTGGCGTTCCCCAACATGCTTTGGAAGTTGAGAGCAGACACTTGCAATACTGGGTGTTAGTTGTCGTGTAGCAAGAAGTTCAATTGAGTTTGGAAGTTTAGACGGGTAAATTTCGGCAGTTATGATACCTCCGCCCTTAGGGTAGTATCCTCTTCTCAGGATCTGTATCCAAAACTTTATCCCAATATTTCGATAGGCCTCCTCCACTACATAACGCAGATAATCTGTAGTGGGACTCATCCTTGTGTCAGTGCCACCTGTAATTTGTACACTAAGACTCTTTCCAGAAAGTGAAACAGCAGGAATCAAAGTTAGAAGTATCATAGGTATACTGCCTGCACTCTGCACATCAACTTTCATTGATCCTTCCTCAAATTTGTCGGGGCTTGGAACGAAACGTATCCAATCTGCACCAACTTTTAAATTGTCTACTTCTGCGTGAAACAAATCTGCTGTTGCTTTGAGTGCAGTCAAGTGTTGCCTTCTTAGTCCGGGAACCTTACGCTTCACCCGGATATTGATTATCTCTATGGGTTTTCTAGTTATTGCAGAAAGAGAAATTGCAGTACGTACTATTTGACCTCCTCCTTCACCATAAGAACCATCAACTCTTAAAAGCCCTTGCTTGCTTATTCCTTTTACACCTGTTCAGCAGAAACTAATCAATAGTTATACATATATTCATTCATGATGATATCGACAGGTCCCGCCGCTCTTAGTTAATTGTCGCGGCCAAAATCGAAAAATTGCAAGAAGTAGAGATTCAATAAATATCCACTAAAATACGCACAGTATAGATTCAAAAGTGTGTCACGCTAAGGACTGAGATGCGCAGTCGGCATATTTAGGTTCTTATGTGAAAGTGGAGATATGTTTCGATAAATAAAAACATCGTTTCAATAATAATAAAATTTACTTTTAAATTACTGTATCAGTCTTTCATTACTGTTGCGTAGAGGTCTGTTTATTGGAAGATTTCAACCTTTTCACTTGGGTCATCTTGCTACTATAAAATTTGCCTTGAAGTCAGTAGAACAACTAATTATTGTGATAGGGAGTGCTGACAAAAGTCACGAAATGAGAAATCCATTTACCGCAGGTGAGCGTATTGAAATGATCAAAAACTCATTGGATAGTGATAATGAAACCGACATTTCGAGAATATTGATGATTCCAGTTCCAGACACAGGTGTACATGCTCTTTGGACTAGTCAGATAAATCTTCTTGTACCGAGATATAAAATAGTATTTTCTAATGACCCTCTTACAGTGATTCTGTTTAGAGAAACAGGAACCAAAGTGATTGAGCCGCAATTATATAAAAGGGAGCTATTTTCTGCTACAGAAATCAGATCTAGAATTGTCAAAAACTCAAGCTGGAAAAAACTTGTTACCCCAGAAACTTTGCAGGTGATAAAGGAGGTAGGCGGTATAACAAGAATCAAGGCAGTGTTTGCGCAAAAAACTGAGGCATCTAATGCCATCAATTGAATCTTTTATTAGAATAATAGATAAGAAACTGATAGAACATGCCGCTTTTATTAGGAAGACTCCCTTCATTCATATTCTGCAAATTTGAACAAAGTACTCCTGCGATCAATAACTCACCAATTTTTGTATATTGTCTTCGATTAAGTCGCGCTACAAGGGTGGGTCAAGAAAAATTTTTTTATAACTATTGGCCTTATACTTCATACTGATGTTCACCAGAAGGCATAGTAGCGCGACAAAAAATGAGAAGGAAGTTAAAATCCCCTCAATTTCAGATCTCCAAACTAAACCGTGGTTTATGGATTTGAGTCGGTTGTCCAATGATGAACTAATTCGCATTTATAGCACTATTATGAATGATTATGACTTTGCAAAAAATGCTTGGTATATGCCTTTAGGAGACGACAAGAGGTGCCCCATTATGATAGCAAAGGGCCACAAGACTCCATATACATTGGAAGATATGGCGGAGTTTCAAGATGTCGCCAAAGCTCTCGAAGAGCAATATCGTCGGTTCATAGATGCGTGGGATTTTGGTTATATCACTAAGAATGACATAAAGGGAGCGATACTTGCTCTATTTCAATTAAGAACCATAGAAATAGCTGAATAAATCTGATCCTTGACGTGCAATATGGGATCCTTTACATCCTACATAGCGAATTTCATAGGTACATTTTAGAATTTCAAATTCTGGCTCAATACATTCTCTAATATTGCCATTCATGAATGAAATGCTTTAAATTTTACTATATCTATCCCTTTTTTCCTATTCATCGTTAAGGTGACCTCATTAGGATGTACATACAAATATACACGGTACATATGAATAGTAATAGGAGCGATACTTTTTGTCACAAGAAATAGGCGACTCAAAAGGTTATAGCAAGGATGCACTAGAAATGTTTGACCGCTCAAATGTAGCTATAGGAGATGCAATTATAGTACGGGCATCTGATGATGAGATATCAGGAATTTTAATGCCCAGATATGAATCTGCTGACAAGAACCATCTTGTTGTCAAGTTAAACAGTGGATATAACATCGGTATTAAAATATCTAAGGTTAAATCTATTTCCAAAGCCGTCAATCTCTCATATCAGAAACCATCATTCAAGACTTTCAACGTTGCAACCGAAACTACCAAAAGCAATTTAGGTTCAGAATTACAAGAAATTCAGCAATCTTATACTGTAGAAAAAGGTAAATTAGCTCTTCCAAAAATTGCACTAATTAGTACGGGAGGGACAATTGCAAGCAAGATAGATTATAGAACAGGGGGTGTAAAGTCTGCGCTATCAGCTGCTGAATTATATGAATCAGTTCCTGAATTAGCGGAATACGCCATAATCGAGCCTGAAGTTCTACTGAATGAGTACAGTGAGAACTTAAATCCTAAACACTGGGAGATAATTGCAAGGAGAATATCTGAAAAACTAAGAGCAGAGAAATATCGAGGGGTTATAATTTCTCACGGAACAGATACTATGCATTATACAGCATCAGCACTTAGCTTTGCTTTGCAAAATATTCCTATTCCAGTTGTATTGGTTGGAGCACAAAGATCCTCTGATAGGCCTTCTTCCGACGCAGCATTGAATCTTATCAGTGCGATGTTATTTGTGCTCAAATCAGATGTTTGTGGAGTGTTTGTAGCTATGCATGCGACCACTTCTGATGATACCATAGCCTGCCATATTGGTACACGTGTAAGAAAAAATCATACTAGCAGACGAGATGCATTCGAATCAATAGACACGGATCCGGTCGCTATCATTAGCGGTGAAAACGTAACAGTACAAACCAACTGGTCACGCAGAACAGATATTCAAAAAATATCAAAATCCGACAATAAAAATAGCCCTTTTATTATCAAACCTAATTTTGATCCTAGAGCTGCCCTGTTAAAATTTCATCCTGGCTTTGATCCAGGATTAATCTCCCACGTCGTAGATTCTGGATACAGGGCAATTGTACTTGAAGGAACGGGACTAGGACATGTAAGCAGAGATTGCTTTCGAGAAATACAAAAAGCATTGGATGCTGGCTTAATGGTCTTGATGACATCTCAATGTATCTGGGGAAGGACTGGGATGACGGTTTATGATACTGGCAGAGATTTACTTGAAATGGGTGTTACTCCGTTATCTGATATATTACCTGAGACTGCTATAGTAAAAGCGATGTGGGCTTTGGCAAACTCTTCTTCTCTTGAGTCTGCAAAGAGACTAATGCAGGAAAATATTGCTCATGAAATCTCGCCTGTTAGTCCTATTGTATAGGGAAAACTTAAAAGATATTTAATCGACTGAAAGTATCACTCAAAGTGACTCTAGATCCGGTAGCCATTAACCTAAAAGTTGGTTTTGAAATCCATCAACAATTGGCCACTAAGAACAAACTATTTTGCAATTGCGATTGCGAGGATGTGAAGGACTATCAAATGAGCTTTATGCGTAAGCTGCGTCCAACACAAAGCGAACTTGGAGACTATGATCCTGCTGCATTATTCGAATTCAAAAAAGTACGAAATATAAAATACTATGCTTCGCATAATTCTAGCTGTCTAGTAGAGGCAGATGAAGAACCCCCACACGGAATCAACAAAGAGGCCCTGAAGACAGCTTTAATACTATGTTTGACACTCCAATCCAAGATTGTAGACGAAGTACACACAATGCGAAAGATTGTGATAGATGGCTCTAATACTAGTGGCTTTCAGCGAACAGCACTTATTGGGATAGGTGGACTATTGAACGTTGATGGTAAAAAAGTCGGAGTACAGAGCATTTGTATTGAAGAAGATGCAGCAAAACTAATTTCAGATGATGGATTGACCAGAAGCTATGGGTTAGATAGACTAGGTGTACCACTCATTGAAATTGCACTCGAGCCAGTCGGTGGCAAACCACATGAAATAGTGACTGTTGCACATACATTAGGTCGACTGTTAAGGGCAACCAAACGAGTCACAAGAGGACTAGGTAGTATCAGACAAGATATCAATATTTCAATAATGAACGGGTCTATTGTAGAAGTCAAGGGTGTCCAGCGGTTGGAGCAACTAGCAAAAGTAATAGAATACGAAATGCTCAGACAGCATGGTCTTTTCTTGATTGCCCAACGATTAAAGGAGGACAGAAAAACGGACGAAATTGGGGTAGGAGGAAAAATTGAGGATGTGACTGACATTCTGAGCAAGTCCTCATCGAAGGTAGTCAAAGAGTTGCTTGTCGCAGATGATTTTAGATTCAAGGGTATACGAGTAAGAGGTTTTGGAGGAATTATTGGCTTTGAGCCATACCCCGGTATTAGAGTTGGCAAACAAATAGGAGAACTAGTTAGATTTTATGGCCTAGGTGGTATATTTCATTCTGATGAGCTGCCCAACTACGGAATTACTAAGGAAGAAGTTGACGCGGTCTTAAACAGGCTAAACATATCGTCCGAAAATGATGCCTTTGTCATTCTGGGAGGTTCAACAGATAAATTGGAATCCGCAATACAAGCCGTGATCCGGAGGTTAAATGTCGTACTCGAGGGGGTGCCCGCTGAAACACGTGCAGCAACATTTGATGGTAAAACTGTGTATAGTAGGCCTAGGCCTGGTGCAGCGAGGATGTACCCTGAGACTGACATTCCCCCTGTTCCTGTAGATAGTTCTTCCATCGATTTGTTATCTTCTATGGTGCCCATCCCATGGGATGAGATGGTTAATCTGATTGCCAAAAAATATAACCTAAATCAAAAACTGGCCGAGCAGGTTTATGATTCAAACTATTTTGGACTATTCCAAAAGGTTGTAGGTATAGTAAAGAAAATACCCCCGACATTTATTGCCTCCAAACTTACAGAGGATCTAGTTAATTTTGAAAGACAGGGTCTTGATACTGATTTGCTCACTGACGAAATAATAATCGACACCTTTAGAAAATTGGAAGAAGGTGCCGTCGGCAAGGAATCAGTTATATTAATCTTCGAAAAAATAATGAAAAAAGAGGCTGCAAGTGTAGAGCAAGCCATCAATGTTCTTGGAATAGCGGGACTTACTACTCAACAGTTAGAAGAGATAATTGCCAAGATATTGGAGGATAACATATCAACAATTATGCAAAAGCAAATGGGTTCTCTTGGTATGTTAATGGGTAGGAGTATGGCAGTTCTTAGAGGTAAGGCTGATGGCCAAAGGGTCAATAAAATATTGAAGGATAAGTTACAAGAGATCCTCAAACCCAAGCGTACGGCCTCCACCCCGGGGTCAAAAACTTGAACAGAATATTGTAATTGGTATCAGAATCGACGATGTCGTAGTAATATTATACAAGTGCTACTCAAAGGTTGAATACTATAATGAAATATGATAAAGATTGAGACGCCCAGATGTCTAAGGGATAATCTTAGCCTTGTATTAATCTATAAAGGGGAACTTTAAAATGACTAGAATGATTCTTGCAATCTGCTTGCTGCCTAACTTCAACTAGTTTTTCGTTTATGCAAGACAAAGATCAAGGCGATAAGAATAGTGGATAATACTAGACTATTAATGCTTGTCATAATGCCATTTTCTTGCAAAGTTATGCTACAAAAGACTTCGCCTGCTAGGCATCCCAGGGTAAAAAAAATTCCATTCCACGCGGAGTGAGTGAGTATTGCAAACCAACCTTTTCCACTGATCCAAGTTCGTAGGCTAAAGAAAAGTGATGGTATTACAAACAACCAGTTGGCATAGGAAAGAGTACTGAATTCAAATGTATCTGTATTTAAGATGTGCAACATTACCCATACTATACCTCCTCCCAAGACTATAAGGTGATGTCCAAAAATGTAAAAAGGCAATCCAAAGAACAAAATCTCTTCAATTGGTCCAGCAGATAAAACGGAGACAATGGAAAGGGGAACTGAGGCTTCTTGATATTCTGGTACAAAATATTCGACTATGAAAGTCCCTAGAATCATAATTAGTATACCAATCCCGTGATAAAAGAGAAGCATTGTAGTAAGATAACTAATTGATGTTCGACGGTATTCAGATAGCCAGGATGTGGGGTTAATGTCTATTTTAAGGTCAGAAGTCTTTGGTAGTGAGGATGAAGAAGAAGTAGAAGACAGTTGAATTTCCAGTTCTTCTTTAAGGTATGTTATATAAAAGTCAGTTGTCCTTTGAGTTCTCTCCTTTAGGATATGTTCTTTTGGTAACCAAGCACCGAGGATTGCTACAATTCAGGTTTCGTGTAGCTACTGCAACCAAATTAGCACCTATGCCATTGGTTAATTGAAAGACTAAAACTATCCTTAACTCTACTAATAGACATAGCATATAGCTATGACTGTCATTTATTAATAGATCAAACTACAATCTTATAATGATACATCATCAGAGTTTAAGTGACTCATTTGACATACTTTCAAAGTCATTCTCTTAACTGACAGGTTTTTTCGCAGAATTTATACCTAATAACTACTTTTAAGCCGTAACTCATCCCACCTCGTGATAAAGTCTACATATTGTTTTTTTCTGCCGCCCGCTTTCAGTTTTGAAGATCATCTTGTTTACATGTATGCTTAGGCTTGAAGGCTAAAGGCCCTAGCGTTTTAAGATCTGACAACCTGACTGGTTCTATCGGGGCGGTCAGCTAACCCTCCTTTAAACGATTACATACGCCTATTTGGAGTGGCTCCGGAGTGACTAGAATCATTCCAATACGAGACTCACCTCTGAAGGAATAACTTGAACGGTTTAGCCGGTATAGGGAATTTAGTTTAATTAGAAAAAAGATACCGCAAAAAAAGCTTATAAGTAAAGAGAATTTATTATTTCTATTACAATATTCTGTTTCAAACTGAGGTTTACTCCCGAATGACTTCAAATTCTAGGGTAACCAAATTGTAATGCCTTTCTAAAAACACTCAGAAGGAATAATTCTGTAGAAAATGGACATTGCTTGTGCTAATGTTAGCATTTAGACATTTAGAAACAATACTGGTTTAAGCGTAAAGAGGGTCGTAATCGGAATCGTAGACTCTGGCATAGATCCAAATTATGACGAATTTAGCGGACAGATAGTTAGGATTTGGGATCAGATATTGCCAGGTTCTGGAGCCTGAGGATGAACTAACTGGGAATCTATCTGGGTTCCCCGTACACCGCAGGACATGGAATGCATGTAGCTGGCATTGCAGGAGGAAAGGACCTGAAATTATTACAAAGTGAGGCTATGAAGTAAGAAAATTTATTGAAAAAATATGGAATAAAATCTTAATAACGAGCAAGTTCTACTATTGAGATCGAGAGTTGAAACCTTAGATGCATCTTCTCTGTTTCGAGAAGAAGACGGAAGTACCAATAGCATACTACCATGATGTTCTAAAAGCCTGTACCAGTCATAGTTATTTTCATGAACCATTGGACCGCAATTGCTAACTGTGCATCTCTGCTCCAGTTTATCTATATCTGTGGTTGTATTAACATGGATTCTGAGAAAGACCTATATGAAATATAGCTTATCGTAACAAAGTGCAATCCCTGGTTTTAGCTTTTCTTATGATTATTCTTTTCATGGTATCCCTTAGCGTACTGCTCTTAGAATTGACATTTACGAGGCTTTTTTCAATTATTCTGTGGTATGACTATGCTTTTATGGTAATCTCCATTGCATTTTTTGGACTAGGAATCGGATCTCTGCTCGTTCATATCTTAAAGAGTAAGCTGAACAGAGAAAATCTGCCTCCCAGAATTCTTCAGTCCACAATGGCATTTGCAATATCCATTCCAGTCGTGCTTCTAATTATAGGGCATTTTGTTCCTTCAAATACATCTTTCATTTATATTTTCTACCTCTCTTCATCAATTCCTTTCTTTTTTGCAGGTATATCGGTAGCGATGATATACCTGCGTATGCCTAAGGAAATAACCAAGCTATACTTTATTGATCTGTTAGGGGCAGGAGCAGCTGCTCTTATTCTTGATCCAATTATTCAACTTCTGGGCGCGGAATCTGTATTGCTTTCAATATCGCTTCTTATAATTGGACCTTCAATGGCCGCTGCTTTGTTGCTGGCTCGACGTCGAAACAACTATGGAAGCAAAGAAAGTGATAATGGTAATGACACAACAGTTTCAATCGAAAACAAGGTAAAGGTTTATGGAATTATTATCTTGGCGTCAGCAACCGTACTACTAGCATTTAATATTAGCTCCAATGTTTTTGCAATTGAACCAGGGATTAGTAAAGGTCTGCACTACCAGTTAGCCAAGCCATTAGAATTCCAACATCTATCTACACAATGGAATTCCTTTTCTCGAATCGACGTTACAAGACAAATTCGCCATGATTACAATACCGAAGCTGCTCTCCTTAACAACAGCACGGAAAATACCGGAAGGTCCAAGGCATTGGCCTCCATAATTATTGATGCAGACGCTGATACTCCAGTGTTTGGATGGAATGGATCCTACAACGATATTTCATGGGTTAGACAGTATATGGACTACTTGCCTTATGAACTATTGAAAGCAAACAATACTCTGGTTATTGGTAGTGGAGGAGGCGAGGATGTTCTAATTGCATTGGCGGGTGGCTCAAAGAACATTACTGCCGTAGAACTAAATCCATTAATTATATCAAAGGCAAAGGAGTTTGGTAAATCTGCAGGAAACCTCTATGAACGTAAAGAAGTAAATGTATTTATCGACGACGGTAGACGATTTATCAGTTCCAGCAATTCGAAATATGATATGATAACAATAAAACTCGTCGATTCTTGGGCTGCACAACTTGCTGGCGGGTACGCGCTGTCAGAAAATTACCTGTATACTGTAGAAGCTTTTAGACAATATCTACAGCATCTGGACAAAGATAATGGCATGATGGTTATGGTTAGGTGGAACATTGAGTTACCAAGGCTTATGCCCTTGCTAGTTGAATCGCTACTTCAGGAAACACGAAAAAATGCCCAGGAAGTAAGTAAGCAAATGATCATTGTTGAGAACCGACCGGGTCTATATTTTGGAGCAAATGATAACAGAACAATATATCCTGTACTAGTGATGCTTAAAAATAAGCCATTCTCTGAATCAGAGATTAGTCTAGTAACAGAGAGGGTGAGAGAAAACGATGCCAAAGTATTCGTAATTCCTGGAGTCTATATACAGCCGCCTTATGACAAACTACTGGAGGTTAGTAGCAATTCGGAAATGAGAGAACACCAGGAAGGATCAAGAGGACAAGAGGCTGTTGAAAATGGAAATGAAAACATAAAAGCTATAATGGAATTAAAACCCCCTACTGATGACTCTCCTTTCTTTTTCGCAAGAGAAAAAATCCCTGGCCAAATGATAATTCTTTTGGTAACAGTACTGTCTGTATCCGGAGTTCTTACCCTGCTTTTAGTTTATTACTCAAGGATGAATAATATCCATTTAGCTTCATCTTCTTTGTCTTGGTTACCTGTACTTTTTGTAATATTTATCGGACTTGGTTTCATGGTTATAGAAATAACGTTTATTCAGAAATTTCTTCTACTGTTGGGAACTCCAATAATGGCTTTGACAGTCATAGTATTTTCCATTCTGGTTTCTAGTGGGGTAGGTGCTTACTTGAGTGGAAAGCTCTTTGGAAGTAGCCCCCATAAAGGTATGGTTATTTCTATACCCTTATTGATTACAATAATATTAATCTACTACAGTCTCCTGGATGAGATCATTAATTCTACCATAGCATTAGAAATCCAGTATCGTATTGGACTAACTTTTGCTCTTTTAGCTCCTGCCGGCCTGTTGATGGGTTTCCAGTTTCCTTCTATTATTAGAATGTCTTCATTCTATGCAAAAAAACAGACAGTACAGCGTCCAGAAACAGAGAACCAACGTGAAGATGTTACGCTGTTATGGGGAGTAAATGTGATAGCATCAGTAATTGGAACAGTCCTGACGGCTATTCTATCTATGATTATTGGATTTAGTGGCAATTTGCTCGTTGGAGCAGGGTTGTATCTTGGGGCATGTTTGGTGATTATGACATCATTAAAGAGGGCGAAGACCATGATAAACAAGGAAATTATAAAGTGAATTTAGTTTTGCCAGAATGTATTGGGTGCAAGGATTCTGCCTCTTACGGATTATGATAAACAAATTTGAATATCATGAGGTTTTTGAGGCCAATAGCCTAAATCTATTGCCACGGCTTATTAAGATATGCAAGGATCTTTGTTGAGATAAGCCGACTTCTTCTGGATTTAAAACATTGTCCTTTGTCCAAAGGATTGTTTAGATTCAAAACATCCAATTCCTAGGCTGTTCAAGTTCATAATTAGTCTTACCTTGTTGAAGACAGTATTAATTGCCTTGGATTCTTAAATTCTATGGGCTGGAAACGAACATTATAACTATTATTACTTCTGAGATTCTTATCAAGCTAAGGTATATTCAGGCTTCATCTTTTTGTAGTCCAAGCAGCTCATTCATCTCATTATAAAGGTGTAATAGATAGTGTCCTTTTTCTGTTGTTTTATATAGCAAGGTTCTTTCTTCTCTATGAGACTTTCCTTCCTCCTTATGATATTCTAAAATAAGACCTTTCTGTAACAGAAATGAAAGGAATTCTTTTAATTGAGCATGAGAGATAAAAGATTTATACATAATAGTCGTTCTAGAAGCGTCTCCACTACTTGCTACTTGTAACATGCTAGCAACTATTTCAAGCCGACTTCTGTATTTCATTCGATTTGTGTAAATATAATAATGTAATACGCACTCTAAAATGAATCGGTGTACAATTACTAGATGATTCTGCCTATTTAGTACTTAGCCGCTGTAGTTACTTGATGCACTGGTTATGATAAGCCGGTTGCAGGATATTACGTATGGCACATTATTAACCCTGTTCGAGGAATTACAGGAGGCGATAAAAGCGATTTCTATAAAAATAAAAAAGTTTTAGATGGCTACTTTTGAACATTTAGTCTATTATTCTACGGTACCACATGCAGTAGCCGCTGCAATAGCGTCAATAGAGTTTGCACCATAGTTAAAGTTAGTTGAACCACCACCGCTACCAATGTTTTCTTATTTTAGTTTTGGTTAGTAATTTTTTGATTCATCAACATGCCACTACCATGGCATCAATACAGTTATCGATGCGCTTCTCCAATAGAATAATATCAAATCAATAGAAACTATAGAGGAATCAAGCAGAATTATCAAGCCACCAAATCCTGAAGAGTATCCATATGAACCATATGAGTCTGCAGACATCAAAGTTCAAACAGGGTCTATAAAATAACTATAATATCAGAAGGCCATAGCTGCTCGATCCGAAAAAATCTCATGATGTACTTAAGTCTTCTACATTTGCTTAATTATAAGCAAATAACTGCGATGAATTTGGGGTCAGTATCATATAGGATTATTCTCTTCTGCTATGGTACAATAGTTATTTCAACTTCTTACTTTGGGGTTTAGGCAACCACATAATGTATTCTCATACTTTCACATTGAGTTATTTTAGTATTTTAAGTCTATACAGATAGTTCTCGTATTTCCTGGTTCTGCATTACCATACTAAAAATATGGGAGACTAATTGTTCTTATCTCTCGAAACGGCAGGTATCCATGAAAACCCCACATGAGCCAATCTCACAGTCAGATTCAGGAGAATCTAATGTAGAAGTGTTATCTGTTGGAAATGAATTACTCTCTGGTACCATCACTAATACAAATGCTCAGTGGATTTCAAGTAAAATCACAAAAGCTGGAGGCTTTGTAAAGAGAATAACAACAGTTGGAGATTGTATCATCGAGATATCGAATGCAGTCAAAGAATGCATTGAAAGAAGACCCGGCTGGCTGATTATATCAGGGGGGCTAGGACCCACATATGACGATATGACCCTTCAGGGTCTAAGCAGCGCTCTGGGACAAGAGCTTGTACTTGACCCGCGCGCTGTTGAAATGCTTAGAAAAAGCTATGCCCGTTATAAACAGTGCTTAGTAAGTGACATCAAGCTAAATGACGCCCAATTAAAAATGGCAAAGATTCCTAAAGGCTCACTCCCAATTCAGAACCCTATAGGTAGTGCCCCCGCCGTGTTTGTTGAGGTTAAGAGAGAGAGCGGTGTTGGAACAACAAGAACAAGGATATTCTGTTTACCTGGGGTACCAAAAGAAATGAAAGCCATATTTTCTAATATCATAATGCCACAATTTAAGGAAATTATCGGTAATTATTATTTTGTGGAATCTGTCTTTG
>Ga0126304_10000189_pt1 | contig 21446 bp, 19 predicted proteins | sample Plot25_FD_92538 | JGI IMG/M metagenome (GOLD analysis project Ga0126304, IMG submission 92538) | Serpentine soil microbial communities from UC McLaughlin Reserve, CA, USA - Plot25 | ecosystem: Environmental > Terrestrial > Soil > Grasslands | place: USA: UC McLaughlin Reserve, Lake County... | reverse complement strand
GTTTACCTCTAATTTCAATAACATCTCCAGTAGATGCACTTAAAGAATCCATAGAATCATAGTCAATTCGAGCTACTCCTCGACCTACATCTCGTGTATATGCTTCAAGTACCTTTAGGGATAGAGTATTCTGGCTCACAATGACACCTATGACTTACTTATCTTTATACCTTATTACGTTTAAAAGATTCTAGTCCCAATTGAGGTCTTGATGTATAAAATCCTATTAATATAATATTGACATGTTAAAATTGAATGGACTATACTTCCTTGGAAGCTTGTGCTATTATGCCATTCAACAATCTAGGTATAATCAACTAGCGCCTTGCGTATGATTTTGTTTATGATAATAATTCTACGTACGGCCTTATTTGTAGCATAAACTTAAAATCACCTATTATTAGATCTTGGGAATAATTTGGGCAAAAGAACATTAGTTCGTAGAAGGGGACGAGGAGGAAAGCAATTTAGAGCAATTACAGTTGGAAAAATTGCACCTGCCAAATATCCAAATTTTAGACTAAATGAACATCATTTGGGTACAGTTGTAGATATCGTGCATGAACGTGGAAGAGACGCCCCGCTTGCGAGGGTTAATTTTGACGATAAGCATCACTGTTATATTCCAGCACCTTCAGGTGCTGCTGTGGGAGATAGACTCGAAATGGGTCTTGGAGCAGCCGCAACTGCAAGAAATATTTTGACATTGGAATCAATTCCAGATGGAACTACAATATGTAATATTGAAAAGAATGCAGGGGATGGTGGTAAGTTAATCAAATCTGCCGGATCTTCTGCTCTTGTTTTTTCCCATGGTGTTGAGGGGGTAACAATAAAATTTCCCTCTGGTAAGTTTCTTACAGTAAATCCTAAATGTAGGGCAATGGTAGGTATGGTTGCTGGTGCTGGTAGAAAAGAAAAACCATTTTTAAAAGCAGGAACAAAAGCTAAGTATATGCAGGCTCATGGAAGGTTATATCCAACAGTTAGGGGTATAGCACAAGCGGCAGTATATCATCCCCATGGTGGTGGAAGACATCAGCATATTGGTCGTCAGTCTTCAGTTGGTAGGACTACCCCGCCGGGACGTAAAGTTGGTAACATTTCTCCAAGGAAGACAGGGCGCAGTAGACTAAAGCAACGCAAGTGACTTTTTTAATTTTTTAGTTAAAAGTTTCAAGTTTGCCTGTACTGCACTAATATGATCTCCAGTTTCATGACTAATCAGTTTATTTCATAACGATCGGATGAAAAATTAAGGTAAATATTAGTAAAAGCATAGACAAGCTTTAGGCAAGAGCCAGTAGTTTTATGTAACTTTAAAGTTATATCTTTCTAGATGAACTGTTTTTTATGGATTCTATGAGTAATATAATCGAAAAAATGGAATTAGTTCTTTATGATAAAAAACCTTATAGAATCACTGCCCTAAAGCAGCTTCAGGATGAGGAGTCCAGAGATCCCTTCAAGATACTTATCGGAACTATTCTGTCCAGCCGTACAAGAGATGAAACTACTACAAAAGTTGTTAAAACATTGTTCAAACGATTCAGAAACGCTAAAGAATTGGCTGAAGGAAATATAGAAGAAGTTAAACAAATAATTCATAGCATTGGCTTTTACAATGTTAAAGCAAAGAGAATAATAGAAGTTTCACAATTAATAGTAAAAAGGTTTAATGGAAAAGTACCAAATTGTACTGAAAAACTCCTAGAATTACCCGGTGTTGGGAGAAAGACAGCAAACTGTGTCTTAGTTTATGGCTTCAACAAACCTGCAATACCTGTAGATATACACGTTCATAGGATCTCAAATAGAATAGGACTTGTGAATACTAAAACTCCAGAAAAGACTGAAATTGAACTTAATAATATTATAGATAAAAAGTACTGGCTCAAATTGAACAATACTTTTGTCACTTATGGTCAGAATATTTGTTTACCTGTGACACCGAAATGTAAGCTATGTAAATTGAAGAAAATGTGTAAATTTTATCACGCTAGTTTCAAATCCTAATTCTTCTTCTTTTGATTATCCTCATGATAAAGTGGCTTTCTTTTCTTAAATATAACTAATCCTATAACGAGGCCACCGACTCCAATTAACATGCCTACTGGCAAATAATATAGAGGAGACTCAGCAGGATTGCCATAAATAACATCAAACGATAGATTTCCTCCATAGGCATTAAGTGGGGAATCAGAATTATCTTTGCCATATACTACAATTGAACCCAGCGTGAAACCGTCAAGAGACAGCTTATCGACTACAATCCTTTTTCCGTTTGTAATAGTTAAGCCTTGGTTGTTTCCGTGAGCAATAATTATTGGCTGCTCTCGAGACCACCCATTGCTACCACTTTCATCATAAAGCCTCATATATCCCGATTCATTTGTATTTACTGCAACCCAGAATTTCTTTGAGACATCACCAAACATTGCTATTTCTATAAACTTTTCACTTGGCATAGGTTCTTGTAATTTAACAATGGTCTTTGCATCTTGTCTAATTGCATAAGACAAGTTATTCTGTATAGTCAAGATCCAATTCAGGCCTTTAGGCTCATCATAAGTATAAATTATAGGATGTTTTCTGTCATCATTTGAAGCAGTATAGGGTAAAACGAATTGTTCACTATTTTTTGTCTTGATTACTTGATATTTACCTTGTGAAGGGTTTAATTGTTGTTGCTGGTTTTGATCAGAAGAGAATAGAGGAGCAAATATAACAATAATTAGCAACACTGAAAGCAAGTAGGGTTTCATACTAATCTGATTATATAGACATTAGATTAGTAATATTAACTAATATTGATACTATTGATATAGATATAGTTTTGCAAATTGAACTTCTTTTGAGATCGATCTTTGATAGCTTTAATTATCGGATCAACAGGTTCATTTTTTGTCTTGCATCGTGTATCTTTATATCTGTACTGAGTATAAATCATAAGGTAATCATTAGAATAAGTTGCTAACCTACTGCCATGTGGAGCTTCATTTGGACTATCATTTGCATCTATGGTAATTTATTCATTAGCGATTAGAAATGCAGGTCCTCGGTAACCAAAGGTTTTTGGAAAACCTGACTTTGATATTGCTCTGCATTTTTATGATTAGCTTGTTTTTATATTCTGTGTCGATCCCCTTAGCTGGGAATCTACTTTAATTCCAAACTGTTCATTTATAAGTTATCTAACAAATGGATCTTTATAAGACAAAATTAGCTTTGATATTTCTGGTCTCATTAGGTGTTCTGCAGGTATTTCAGCGCGATTAATTAGCTCTCTCATCTTTGTACCGCTTAATTCTTCTCTAAATTCTAACCCATGCGGACAATTCCTTTCATTTGCGTAACTGATACATTTTTTGCAGTAATAAAATGCTGGAAAGAATAATGGCTGAATTCCAAGATCAGGGTAATGCTTAAAGATTTCCTGTGCTGCAAAAGGAGGATAATAATCTCCAACTCCTGCATGATCTCTTCCAATAATGATATGAGAACATCCGAAATTCTTTCTCATAATGGCATGATGAATTGCTTCCCTAGGTCCAGCATATCTCATCACTGTATGAAGTGTTACAAGCATAACTCTATCCTTAGGATAGTATTTTTCTAGGAGCGTTCTATATGTCTCTATAATGACTTCATCCTTAAAATCTCCTGGTTTTTTCTTACCAATAATGGGATTTAGAAATAATCCGTCATAGATATTCAGTGCAGCCTTTTGTAACATTTCATGAGCAATGTGTGGAACGTTTCTAGTTTGAAATCCTACTACTGTTTTCCATCCCCTTCTTAGAATTTCTTCTCTAGTTTCAGAAGGACTCATCCTATACTTTCTTAATGATGAGGCGGATTCCTTCTCGATAACTTCAATCTTGCCTCCAATAAGTTTATCTTTCATTTCTAATGTTCTTGCAACTCCAGGATGCCTTATATCATCTGTCTGATAGACAGCTTTCGATGTACCACTCTTGTCAAATGAATAAACCTCGTCAACATTAAGAACTGCAAAATAGTCACCGTTATTTTTTAGCACAGCTTCTCCGGAGTCTTTAATCTCTGCTGCCGTCTTCTCATCAACATCTAACACTATCGGAATAGTCCATGCTAGACCATTCTTTAAATGGCCTGATTCTATAACACTTTCGAAGTCCTCCTGACTCATAAAACCTTCTAAAGGGCTAAATGTTCCATCAGCAATATTTTCAATATCGTTTCGAAGATCAATTGCTACTTCTATAGAAAACAATCCATCCACATCCTTCCTAGTAGTAAATTTATTTATGAGCTTGCCTCCATGTGGTCGTGGTAGACTATTACCGTTGCTCTCGATATTATCAGCCCAAATACTACTCACGTCTATTACACTATTATTCACTTATATTACCTACTTTTGGTATGTTTTGTAGGATCCCAATGTAATCCACATTCTTTGTGGCTAGTGTCACTTTCCCACCACCATCTTCCTGCTCTAGGATCCTCGCCAGGTTGAATTGCTCTAGTACATGGTTCACAACCTATACTAGGGTAACCCATATCGTGCAACTTATTATATGGGATACTATTTTTATGAATATAATCCCAAACCATTTCATTGGTCCAGTCTGCTAACGGATTTAGTTTAATAATATTGCCGTGTGCAGAATCGATTTCAATCTTTTTGATACTGGCTCTTGTTATTGCTTGTTCCCTCCTTAGACCAGTAATCCAACCATCAAGTTTGCTTAATGCTCTATTAAGAGTATGTACTTTTCTTATTTCACAACAGAGTTTTCTATTTTTAACACTATCATACATTAAATTCATTCCCTTTACTCGTACCATTTTCTCCACCTCTGCCTGAGCAGGAAAATATGCCTCTATCTGAATATTGTATTTTCTACGGATGTCATCTATTACATTATAAGTTTCTTGATTGAGTCGACCTGTATCTAAGGTAAAAACTTTAGTTTTTTCTCTATCAATTCTTGTCATTATATCAATGAGGACTATGTCTTCGGCACCGAAACTTGATGCTAAAGCAATTCTTGGTGCATAAGCATCTAATGCCCATTTCAGAATCTCTTGTGCAGATTCGCTTTCCATTTTATCTGCAATTTCCTTAAACTGCATTGCTGAAAGGTTCGCTCCAATTAATTTCATTTCTAGATCTATACAATAATAATGATAAAATGGAGATTTATAATTACTCTCGAAATAATTGGATAAAGATAGTAAAGTCTGTTTTTATATAACATCCAGTTTTCCTCCTTATACAAATTATTTGAATCGTATTTGATAATAAGAGTTATTTTACAACTTTTATAAGTAATAATTAAAGAATTATTAAGGTAAAAGTATTTCCTTCATTAATAATTTTCTAATGGGCTAAAGCCGCAGGAGGGACTCAACGATTCATTCTGGGGAGAAATGAAGAAGGTAGCAGGCTGAGTGTAGGGCTCACCTGCGGCTGTTATTCCATTCTTCGTTGAACCTGCCCGACAGATAGTGAGAAATGATTATCGATATTAAAGCCTCCTTATAGCGCACATAGATCATTATTCTATAAATATTAAGAAACCAATTTTTCCTTCTCTTTTAGGCAGAAAGGATGAACAATATCTGTTACTATTCAAGAAGGATAAAGGAAATGGATGAGTCATAAAGTAGATGTTTATCAGCTATCGTGTTCCTTATATAATAAAATTACTAACGCCAGAGAAATTCCCAATGGAGAGAAAGCGAGAAAAAAGACATATGGTATTTCTTACTCCGTGGCCAGAGGTCTTAATTTCAAATTCCGTCGAACCTATTTTTTCTGGCACAAATTGTATTCCTTTGACGCGTCTAAGGTCTCATTTACTCCTCTAAAACTGCCTTTTGGTCTAGCATCACTTGGTGTGTTGTCTCTTGAGGGTAGAGATGTCATTACTGGACATTTGCAATACTAATTATAATAAATTATCATTATACGATGTAATATCTACATTCTGATAACATTATGACGCTTGTCCTCACTTCGCATTTTACCTATCATAGACAATAAGAAAAGTTGTATTAAAGATATAATCTATACCATTTATAATAATATTTCAGGAACTCAACCGATGAATGCAGTATACCAGTATTGCTACGCTGGTATATTATACATTTCATTTATCTTAGTATCCTGCCTCTAATCCTGTTACACTTGTGGCATTTGATATTCCCATTCTTGGCTTCATATAGGCTTGAACCACATTTGTAACATTTGTTTGAGGCTATTACATTGTTACCTGATTGAATCATTTTTTTCATTATACCAGTATTTAAAATCAAATTCCTTTAATATGTAAGCATAATGGTCTAGTTGATCTAAGTTATTCCCTATAGATCTGTTTAGTTGGAGGACGAGATATTATAAACATCAGGTGACTCAACTCATCAATGGGAGATTTTAGCTAATTGGCACTGGACTCCCTATGACTCATCAGAAATATTATATTTACTAATACGTAGACTGGGTTGTGGACATCTCACCCTGCAAGCTGTTAAGGTTTGCGGCAAATCTTAGTTTCTGATTATTTTCGATATAAATTCCAAAACAGAGAAACTTCTGTGCCCTTTACAAAATACTTGTGTGCTTCTGTTTCTAAATATTGGCATATAGGTCTAGTGGCGGTTTTTTTCTTAAATAACTTTCTTCTTATTACTGTTGTTCTGATTACATAATCCTTCCTACAATAACAGAATTGATTAAGATAACGAAATATGGTTATAGTTTAGGTCTTTTTTTAAGCTGTCATTATTCAAGAGAAATTGAGATCAGAAAACCAATAAGTTTTATCATTTACTAGAAGATAATAGTCTAGGTAAGGATACTTTCTCTCCCTAAGCATAACCATTACTTATATCGCTAGCAACGTTTGAAATAAACCCATAGACAAAGCTTAAAGGTACCCTGGTTTGCTACAATCTGATAATGCTTCCGCAACAGCATAAGCATAAGTAATAGTCTTAGACTATTATATAGATAGACCACAGGTAGCTCAACTGAAATTGTCTACGTCCAAAGTTGCTCTTCTGTTGAGTCTCCTGCGACTGACTTGTCTAATATATTTCTCCAGTGCGCTTAATAGTACAAAATAAGATCTTAACTTTGGCATCTGCCGCAGGTCCATGGCGGGACTCGACATTATACTTGCTTGCTTGCTAACTCAACTCAGTCGAGTCACCTGCGGTCTACTTGTATTGTATATTTTCATAAGATGCTAGACTCGGAGAGTAATCTCAGAATCTGCCAGGGTTTGACTAGGATTTTCAACACGTCCTAATTATTCTACGAGTCTATCTATCCAACTTGTTCCTCCCATGATGTTATTTTCAATCCAGATCTTTGTCTTTGTAGTTCCTCAAACGACCTAGGAAGTTTTCTTTTCCATATATTGAGACAGGTCTGGTGCGAAACTACTTTTCTGTATTAGGATCTAGTAAAACCAACTTATAGTTACAAAGGTTGCAGAATAACTAGCTATTTGGAGGATATGAAGTACAAAAATCATTTATACTTATACCAATAAAGTCCTTGTTTAGTAAATATATTAATCCTTACTCCTCTTGTAAAATATCAGAGATAATCTGAACACATACAATATATTATTGTAAATGTTTGTTCCTTATCTAGTTTGTATTTATTGGCTAAAGTAGTGCGTAGAGCCGTAACTCAATTATTATATATTTTTGTTCAGTAATACTAAGAAGTCCTCATATTGGAGATAATGGTTTGTGGTTCAATAGGATATAGTAGAAGAAGAGGAGCTCACGACATAGAAGATATGTACACTTTTCTCCAAAGCAAAGGCTTTTCTATAGTTGATCATATGGTGCGAAAAGAAGAAGGAATGGACTATTCTGATATTATGGACTTTAGGGACAAACCAGATCTATCGCGTAAAATAGTCGAATATGACTTGGAATATGTTAAAAAAGCTGATGTTATTGTGGTAATAGCAAATGAACCCAGTTACGGAACAGCTATTGAAGTGTTTTTTGCAAAGAAGTCTGGTAAAAAAGTAATATTGCTAGCAAAAGATCCAGTCCCTACGCCCTGGCCGATAAATTTTTCAGACTATATTGTAAAAGACGAAGATCAGTTAATTGAATTACTCCATCAGCTGCAGAACCAATAGCTTATTCTAATAATCTATCATATCCTACCAGACTATCTTATCCATTGGTTCTGCTTCACTGTCCAACAGCGGAAGCACAATCTCTTTCACTTTTTATGTTAATAATCCACCCTATCTTGGCTTTATTTTGAGAAAGAAAACTTTAAAGCTTAGATTTCATTCCTGTTAAATAGAAACTAACTTCTAGCACTTATATGAGCACTAATACCTCCGAAACCGGACCAACGATCTTCGCAAATTATTAGGAACAGATAAGGCGGTGATTTTAGTTATCATGTACATCCACTCATGAATCCTCAAGCCCCATTTAAATAAGGCAATGATTAATCTATCTCAATTCAGTTGATATTGAACTTTCGAATGTAATAAGAATAACTCCCTTTACTTACTATATATTAGTAGACTCATTTATGATTATGTGAAGAAGAAAATGAACGAAGCAAGAAAGTCCTCCTCCAAGTCCGCAGAAGCTAGTCATGATTATCAACTGCAGACTATATTGAATCTGTACAATTCAGGTATAGAGGAGGATATAATCGCTTTACAGCTTGATATTAGTAAAGAATATGTTCACAAGATTATAGAACAAGAGGTGGAAGAATCTAAAAAGAGAAATGGATTGTCCAGATCAGATGATGTATCACACAGCCCCGCTCCTTCCTTGGCAAGTTCATTTTATTTAGACGCTATTGTAGACATTAGGTTAGCTATCAGAAATGCACAAACTAGAATGTGGAAGGCACTAAAATCAGAGCCTTCATTTGATATCTCAATGGAAGAAACATATAAAGTATTGCAAAAATTTGCTAGATCTAAAGTTACTCTAGTAATACTGCAGGTTGACTTGGTCGGATCGACCCAATTGTCAATGACTTTGCCACTGGATAGACTTACAACTATAGTCCAAACATTCACTCAGGAAATGTCTGTCATGATATCTCTCTACGGAGGATATGTTTTAAAATATATTGGCGATGCCGTTCTTGCATTCTTTACAGTAGATTCCGTAGCGAATAGTGACGATGATCAACATATGCAACTGCAACAACAATATCTACCGTGTATTAATGCAATCAACTGTGCAATGTCCATGATCAAGGTAATTCGAGAAGGAATTAACCCTATTCTTAATCAATACGATTATCCTGAGATGGCTATACGTGTGGGTATAGATATCGGCAAGAGTGCAATAATACAGTACGGATGGAATATACATCCGTTAAATAATATACAAATAAAGGAACCAGTTTTGGATATTCTAGGTCATACCGTGAATGTAGCAGTAAAAATGACAAGGCTTGCAAAACCCGATAGCTTTGTCATTGGTCAATTTGTATATGACACATTGGATAAGAATCAAAGGTCGAGGTTTGAAGAGATAAGCACACGAGACGATACATGGACTTATACCAATGAAAAAACGGGAAGTGTTTATAGAGTTTATAGAAGTAAACAATAAAACGACTTGTAGTGTACGCTGATCGGAAAAGTTACATTGTTGTATAAAGTGGACAGAATCGCTAAAGATCGATAGTTGCGGCGACATATAAAAGGTGCATAGCGTATATGTCTTTATTTATTTAAACAATTAATTAGTTGTTCTATGTTTTCAATTTGACATAAAATTCCCTACAATTTTGTCTATTTTGAGTCACCCTTACACCAACCTTCTATGGATCTTGCTGCAGATATAGTTTCCTTGAATATTTTATCGTCACTAATTACAGATCTGAAATCTTGGATATTAAGAGGAGTATTATTTAATACTACTATACACTGAATTCCAGCATTATTAGCTGCTTCAACTCCTAATGGTGCATTCTCAACTACCAACGCTTTTGAACGTGGTACTTTAATTTTATTTAACGCATTCATAAAAGATGAAGGGTCAGGTTTGCCTTTCTCGCTATCATCAGCAGTAATTAAAATATCAAAGAGATTTCCTTTTCCTAAAGACTCCTTAAGAAGTGTTTCAACATCTTCTCTTACAGATCCGCTTACTACAGCCTTTTTACAGCCAACTAGGTTCATAATCAAGTGTTTGACACCTTGATATGCTTGAGGAGGAGAAGAGAGCAATATTTCTCTGAAAGCTCCATTTTTCCGCTGGCTAACTTGTTCAGCGATCTTTTGCTTATTATTGTCATCCTTATCAATATGATAGTTTTTCAGTTCAAACACCTTTTTTACTAAATCAATACCTCGCATACCCTCTAGCAAATAGATGGTTCTGCTATCTACATCAATATTACATACTTCTTTAAATGCAATTTTCCACGCCTTATAATGACTAGGCATCGAATCTACTAATACTCCATCAGAGTCAAAAACAATTGCCCTCATGCTGTTGATAACATATTTGCTGATTATTAACTATCGGTTATTGAAACATATCTTACTTTAGAATCTTATCTGAATATTGATAACGCATCGCAATGTAGTGTTAAAGAATTCATAATTAAAAAAGACTAGCAGAATTGAGACTGGTTGCTTCTATCACTTGTCAATGTTTGGTGATAACAAGGCTCCTTTAGCCGAAATGTATCTTATACTTTGTCGTATATTTCAGGGAATATTTTAGGTAATTAGTAGAAAACTACAAGTGAATTTCAGTCATCGTCGAAACATAAAGTCACATATGTCTTTACCTGCAATTTCTATGCATTGTTCATAGAGTTGATCTGTTAACGGAGGTTGTTCCTGGTCTGGTTCAGGCAGTGTCTGTTCTTGGGGAGGCAAACTTCCTAGAGATTCCTGTGCAGTAGGCCTTGGACCAAGCGTTAGATTGATATTTTCTGTTCCACCGTTCCTAAGTATTGTCAGTTGCACAGCTTCCCCTACTTTCTTTTCTCTTTCTAGATAAGTAAGTACGTCATCAAGCTTTCTAACAGTATGCTCGTCTACTTTGAGTATTACGTCTCCTCCCATTGCTATTTCCCTTCCATTAACATTGGCCAACGAACTTCCCCCTTGTATTCCTGCTTTTTGAGCTGGGCTTCCACTACTAACGTCAGTTACAAGAAATCCTCTGGCTTCTGTTAACCCTAATGCTTCTGCAATCTCCGGTGTAATGTCTACACCAACAATACCTAGGTACGGATGCTGATAATCGCCTTTTGTAATTAGTGATGGTATTACATTCTTTATAGTATTAGAAGGAATGGCAAATCCAATCCCTGCAGATGCTCCAGTTGTTGAAAATATTGCGGTATTTATGCCTATAACTTCTCCCCTAATATTTAAAAGAGGACCACCCGAGTTTCCTGGATTAATAGGAGCATCCGTTTGAATTATGTCCGGGATAAGAAAACCGGCAGAAGGGGCTATATTTGAAGGTATCATTTCCAATTCTTCTTCTTGTTCTGCTGATGGCAACATTCTACCAAGTCCACTAACAATGCCTTCTGTCATAGAACCCGATAAGCCAAAAGGATTACCAATCGCTACTACTAGTTCACCTACTCTCAAAGTTGTCGAGTCGCCAATTGGTAATGGTACCAGTTTGTATGAAGGTATATTTTCTCCATCTAATTGCAAAACTGCTAGATCAGAGAAAGGATCGCCTCCTATTAATCTGGCATTATATGTACTTCCGTCCAAGAAAGTTATTTGGACTTTCCCTTCTGAGGTACCACCTGCAATAACATGATAATTAGTGACTATATGTCCATTTCTATCATAGACAAAACCTGATCCCAATCTACTACCCAACGAAATACCAGTATCCTCTTTGCTGGCAACCTGTACTACAGATTTTTCTACTTTCGAAAATAAATCTGGCAAAGACAACTCTGAGCTGTTATTATTGTTATTATTAGTAGTGGCATCACCTCCATCAATGCTGTTATCTTGTTGCTCTTGCCCCTGTTCCTGTCCTTCAGCTATTCCAGGCCACGAATAAATAAGGCTTATGTTGTCATTGAGGCCATGAGCAATTGATGAAGCGAAAATAATTGTCACTGATACCAATACTCCAATAGTCCTGAAAAAATTAATATTTCTTTGTGACTTCATTTTAGGGCGAGAATTATTAGCCGTACTATAATTTGAAGTATACTTCTCACATCAGAGAAACCGGCAAATCTATTATCCAGTTTCATTTTATCTCTTATTGAATCCACATGAATTCTTTCTAGGTCTATATAGAATACATCATTAGACCCATATCTCTTTCTTAATATTGGTCCTCCTTGATTATGATAATACTCACTGCTACTATGAAGGAGGTTGATAGGCGTTAATTCGCTGAAGTGAAATAGCATGATTATCATCTAATGCCCCAACGCCCAAACTAAGGTTTCTTATCGATATGTCAAGATTTTGGCTTTCAGCTGCGCTTAAAGAATATTCTCTCATCAGAATGTCCCTAACCTGTTTGTCTGGATTTATAGTCTCATTGGTTCTTATGGGGACCGTAACACTAAGTATCTTAGATATCATATCGCGTGGGATCTTTCCACTCCCATCCTGGTTGGTAATGCTGTACTCTATTAGTTGTAGCACTATCTCTCTACTAGCGACTTCTAGAGCGTTTACAGTATAGATGGCATCTACACTTAATATATTTGCATTAGGTTCTGATCCCTGATTCGATGGTGACGGTATTATGAGCTGTGAACGCTCTCCTATTTCTTTATTTGGTAATGATGATGATAGTGCTCCTTGAATAGATGGATCTAGCTCAATACTAATTGTCAATACTCCTTCAAAGAAACCGGTATTGCTGGTAGTCCTATTAGAATATGCTGGGAGGTATTGCTTTATGTCATTACAACTAATGCTGATTGAGTTTCCAGGACTTAAGGCCAGGAGTATAAAATTGCTATTTTGTTCTTCTTGTTTTTGTTTTTCGTCTTTGAGATCTGACGACAAGACAACCTTCCAAAAGAAGGAAACCGGAAAGTTCTGTCTATTAAAAATATTTATATCTGAATTGTAGCGCCCTGGCCTAAGAGGACCGTCTTCTCCGACAATTGTACCACACAAGACCCTTGCATTATACTCTAAAGAATTAGACCTTGATGCTATTTTAGCAGATGAATTGGATAATGATGATAACGTGACATTAAGATTACCATTAGATAACGAGGATGCAGTTTCCGGTGATGCAAAAACGACATTATTCTTATGGATACCAAGAATGTTAGTGATTATTTCTTCGATGCTATTTTCATGTCCTATCGGTGATTTGCTAATGTCTAAAAGAAAGGAAGAGTAGTGATGATCCGTAAGTGCAAATGCATTCAGCACTACGCTTATACCAAGAATTAATAATGTCACAACAAAAGAAAATTCGGGCGGGTTAGAAGAAGACATATCGTTTATTACCGACCCAATAGTTATATCTGTTAGTTATATCATTTTCATATAGTTACACAATTGCTATTAACACGTTCTGTATTGTCATTTACGTTATTCTTTTGTTAAATCTGGTGTTTCCCAATTAATGCATCTAAATGATATGATATGGTATGGTACAGGCAGTGTATATTCTACGTCTAATATCAAATAGCAAACCATAAACTTACTTATTGCCAGACTCACCATAATCTGGTTCTAGTCGTATATGCTAGTATAGACTAGTTAACAATTTCTGCTATAGCAAATCTGCTTCCTACAGAATTAACCTTTACCTTTACATTTTCTCCTGTTTTTCCATTTTTAACAAAGATTACAAAGCCTTGAACTCGGGCAACACCATCGCCTTTATAACTTGTCTCTGTAACCTGAACGTCGTACTCCTTTCCAACTTCAACTGGTTTGGCGCCAAAGTTCCTATTATCGCCGTATAATCCTCTTCTTTGTGTTTCGTAACTCATAACAATAGTCATAACCTATGAAACCTATTCCTAATATGAATGAATATATGTTGTATATCGTTTAAGCTACTACGTCCTGTCACAAAAATTAGTAAATAAGTTCTTTAAATGTTACACAGGCAATTAAATAATGTTTCCTCGTCACATTATTTAGAACGTAATTAACTTCTTATGGCAAAGTAGATATATGTAGGATTTGTCGCTTATGAAAGGTTTATGCATAGGTTTTGCATATACTGATAACCATGCATGATCGTAATAGGTAGTATTTAGCTCCACAAATATGTCTAGATATATTCTGAATTATAGATAAGGTAAAAATTATGAACACAAAATCTAAGTTTGCAATATCTGCAGGCATAATTATTGCAGTAATTATTAGCATACAGTATGAAGATAGCGGCGTTTCTTTTTTCAATTTAACGGCAGAAAATAATAATAATAGTAATAATGAAAGTACGAATAACAACAATAGCAACAGCAAGAGTGACGTTAATTCCCAGTTTAGAACCTTGAGGATAGGATATTTCCCTAATCTCAATCATGCTCAAGCAGTAATAGGTTTGCAACAAGATGGAGACTTTCAAAAAGTCTTGAATGCTAATTACAGTGATACTAATAAGGGTGTCAGAATTGAACCGTATGTCTTTAACGCAGGTCCCTCAGCAATAGAAGCATTATTTGGTGGTCAGATAGATATAGCGTATGTTGGACCAAATCCAGCTATTAATGGGTATTTGGCATCTGACGGTCAGGGGATACGAATTATATCAGGAGCAGCCAGTGGCGGAGCATCATTTGTGGTAAGAAATGATTCTGGAATAAATTCTGTGGATGACTTGGGGGACAAAAAGTTTGCTTCTCCTCAGCTTGCCAACACTCAGGATGTAGCTTTAAGAAAGTATTTATCAGATAACGGCTTTGAGACAATACAACATGGTGGAAATGTAACTATAGTAACTGTGACGCCATCAGATATTCTGACTTTGATGTTAAAAAAGGATATTGATGGAGCTTGGGTACCAGAACCATGGGCTACAAGGCTTGTAAAGGAAGCTAACGGTAAAATATTTGTAGACGAAAGAGAACTCTGGCCACCAGACGGAAAGTTTGTAACTGCAAATATAATAGCAAGAACCGATTATCTTAATGAGAATCCAGATATAATAGAGCGACTATTGCAGGCACATATTGACAAAACAATATGGATAAATGAAAATAAAGAACAGCAAGCAATTGCCGCGTTCAATGGAGCACTTAAGAAGATTACAGGTAAGACTATTCCTGACGATGAGATAAGAGATGCATTAACGAGGTTGGAATTTACCTATGATCCAATTAAGGAATCCTTACTCAGGATGGCAGATAATGCATACGAATTGGGATATTTGGGGAACGGAAGAAGTGAGTTGGACCTTTCTAATATTTTTGATTTGACAATATTAAATGACATACTTGATGAGAGAGGTGATAGAAGGATAAAAGGAGAATAGCACATAAACTGAAATTTAATGATTCGTTCATGTTTAAAACTAGGATAAATTGCGACTGTCTATAATTTATTGTGCGAGGTCAGTCTTCAAGACTCTAATGACCAAATCACTTATTGTTCACATAAAATTTGGGCAATGGCGCTATATTCCTAAAATGCCCGACTTCTTACATGTATATATAGATAATCCCATCCCAGCAGACGGCTTGCTCACATAATCAACTCTGGCCTATTATACCGTTGATTTCGTCGCAAATTTGCAATAGATGGAGACCCTTTTCTGTTATTTTATAATTAAGTCTTTCATCCCCAATACTCGTTTTTTCATTTTTGTCTTCTTCCTTCTTTTGGCGATGATATTCTTCAACCAGACCTTTTTCTACGAGAAATAAAAGATATTCTTTCAATTGTGCGTAAGAAAGAAACGATTTATACATTATTGGTGTTTTCGAAGCACCCTCAGTACCACTATTGCTAATTGTCCGTAACATTCCTGCAATTATCTCATGTCTTTCACGGTAATAATGTTTCGTCATTATTTCCTAGATGGAATATTTTGGTATATTAATCATTGATTGTGAAGGCGTTTGAAGGATCAAATAATTGTCATTAAAGTAATGCATATGTTTATCAAAATGTATTGATAATTTAACGCAAATTCAAGAAATAAGAAGACCTTATGATTAATAATAAATACATATGATAAATAAAAATGGTATGAAAGATATCAAGAGATCTTATGATAAAAATATTTCAAGTAATATTGTAAATATTTGAATACAATGAGTCAAAAACAAGAAATATTAATAGCAGAGTCAATATCTGCCTCTAAGGGCATTGAAGTAAACAGATGTGAGAACTTTGGTAACCAATTATGTCACTGCGGTTACTGCAACATCGATGGCTGATTACCCATAATTTTTGTTTGCACTCTATTTTTTTGAATAAAATATCTACAATGCTGTTTGCTAACGTGAGAAAGCAAGCTCTAGACCTTAAGTAAATCAATTTGTTTTTTATTAAGAAGCGGTGAGAGTAGTCCACAATTATGTTATTGATTTCTGCATTTGATTTGAATTAGTACTTCTTCTGTCTTTTCTGTATACCATCTTCAGCCACACAGGTGTAATGATTGTAGTTACTGCTACCATTATGATGACGGTTGTATAGATATCAGTAGATAAAGCTCCTGATGATACTCCGACCCCTGCTACAATCAAACCAACTTCACCTCTGGATATCATACCTATTCCTACTTTAATTGCGTTAGTTTTCTCTTTGAGAAATATCAGTGCAGGCAGCCCGCATCCAATTAATTTTGTAATAATCGCAATTGCGATTATAATTCCTGATAGATACAATACCTCGATATTAATACCTCGTAAGTCTACCTGAGCTCCGATAATTGCAAAAAATAAAGGAGCAAAAATAATACCTAATTTAGAGACGTATTCTTCAACCTGTTTGATTACTCTGGTACTAGCCACCGCCATGCCTACAGAAAAAGCTCCCACTATAGGAGATAATCCTACAAATGCTGCTATACCTGCTGCACCAAAAAATGCTGCTGTAGCAATACCTTCAATGCTACCCTCCGATCGCCATAATTGTTCTACATGCAGTATCCTTGGGATTATGAGAATTGATCCAATAAGGAGTACTACAAATAATCCCAGGATTTTTAAGATTAGGAAGGTAATATCCATAATTTCGGGTGTTGTATCTCCTGTTTGTACCATTGTAGTGACTACAGACAGGACTGCAATAGCAAGAATATCATCCACAATGGCAGCTCCTAGAATTAGTCTGGCTTCTTTTGACTGCATTTTGCCTAATTCAGTCAATACTTGTACGGTTATGGCAATGCTAGTTGCAGTTAATGCAGTATCTATTAGCATAGCCTCTAGTGCTTCTAAGCCAAAGGCAGTAAATACATAATAACCTACAAAGAAAGGTAATATGACACCCAAAGACCCAACAGTAAATGACGCGGCTCCCCCTCTCAGAAATTCTCTAGGAGTAATCTCAAGACCAGCAATAAACAGAATTACAATAGCCGCAATTTCTCCTATATGCTTGACAGTTTCATCTAGTATGACCAGAGGTTCACCATTAAAGATAGGTAGTCCTCCCAATGCAAAGGGGCCTACTATAATACCAGCCAATAATTCTCCAAGGACAACTGGCATCTTTATTCGGTGGAATAGTTCAGCAAATAATTTTGCTGCAAAGAGAAGAATAGCAAGAGAGATTATGATATTAAGAAACAATGCTGAGGATTCTGCTGTCATGGTCTTCTACCACCAAGGATTGGTCAGATAAACGAAATCGAAACTTTGCCAAATTCGTACAACGTAGTTTCATTAATATTCAAGTTTATTTATTATTCCCTTGAAGTTCTTATTAAAATAAACTTTTAGGTTGTTGTTCCTCTGATTCATATAAGTAACCTAATACTGTTTCAGCAATATCTCCTGGGGACGTATGACTTTTGGCTAATACTACTATTAAGCGATCTGGTTCATATATTTTGATGATCCTTATCATGTCATACTCCAACACGTCCCACAGATGCGCCCCTAATGGTTGAGGTGCTTGCTGTTGTCGTCCTTCAAATCTGATGTCTAGTGAATCTCTGACTTTTTCAACAAAGGATTTTTCAATGTTTGCATTATGTGCTATAAATAGATCTGATATACTTCCTGCTGGGTCAACAATGAAAACGGCCAAGATTCTGTCGTCTACTTCAACTATGTGTTTAGCTTTGTCATATGAGGAAGGCATTGTCCGTTGTATATATCATTCTTGTCTTACATGTATAAGAAGCATTTAGTTGAGGATCTACTTATTGTATTATTTCAACAATCACTTTATCAGATAATCTATTGAAACTGAGTATCTTTCTTAACATCAGCATTATTCGACCTCCCATTCCTCCATAGAACGGTCAATTCTAGCAATATAATAAGGTGTTTTGTCCCTTTCTTGTCTTTTTCAGAATATCTTTCTACTTTTTCCTTTGAGTAACTGATTTGAATGAATCTTTGATGGATAATGCGGTTGCTAGCGATATAAGGGATGACAATCGATTGGGAGAAGGAGAAGGTAGTTAGACAGCTACTAGATTGTAAAGTAAGTATCCTTAGTAGGAGTTTTAACTACGGTGTTACGTACCATCCCACAATGGAATAATGCATTACCTGCTCTTTTGTTTCGGGATCCTCAATTAAGGATTCTATGATTTTTTTCTTTTCTACAAGGATTTTCAAAGCGTTTCTGATAAGTGATAATTCTCTAAGATCCTTCTCTGAGGTCGGAATATTGCCTTCCTTATACAAGGCAATACTGAAAACTCGTTCAGCTATACGAAGTTCAGAATACGGTTGGTTCTCCTTTCTAAGAAAGTTCTCTATTTTCTTTGCATATCTTGTTGCAGTAATTCGAGAGGAGGATCTGATCTTTTCTTCATTTTTCTCCTGACTCATACTATAAGAGTGCTAATAGTTTCTATTAATAGTTATATGGTGTCCACATATGAAGCGTATTTGAAGTAGACATAGGAGAGTTCAGAATAGTAGTATAGCATCTGTCTCTAAAATAGAGAATGGTCTTGTAGAACTGAATAACTTGTTAAATAATAAAGCATCCAATTCGATTATATGCACATGTATATAGCTGATAAACTGAAATTAAATTTTATATCGATTAATCTTCCATATAGCTATCAAATATTGCTTCCTTGATTTAAAGGATTCAATCGACGTTTTGATTATTACTTCTATTAAATTATTAGATATAATATTTAACACGTTCGTTTATTGTAAGAAGGCAAAAAGATATAGCTTTGAAATCTCTAATATCAACAAAATGCATAGTTCATCATTACCCCAGACATCATCAAAGACTGTTCACACTAACAATAGCACTCATAAGGAACCTGTTACAATAACCGAGAAAGTAAACCTGACAAAGAATCAATACGAAGTCCTGAATATTATTTGTAACACCTACGAAGAATCTATTTCACAATACATGCAAGAAGCATTAGTTGAAGCAATGAGGTTTGATATTGAAGAGGGCAATTTCTCTGATGTTTTGTTAGAAAAGATAACAGATAAGAAAGAAGAAAATATAAACAAAGAAAAGAAAGGTAGTTCTCTTCTCACAGGGTCATCAGTAGACAATGATTTAGGTGCTGATCTACAATTTTAGATTCTTTTTACCAAATAAACCACCCGAACTAAACGGTGATGGAAATCTATTTCTTTCGCTTAGCATTTTTAACATAGGATCGCTATCTACTCTTTCTTGAAACTTTATTTCTGATACACTTTTCTTGGCATTCATATATGATTCTGGTCCACCAATCAGCATTTCCAGACGCTTGTTATAGGATTGCATTAACAACGATAAGGCATTCATTTTATCTTTAGTTATTGTCTTTTCGTTTTGGACTATTCCCCATAACACTCTTGTTACTTCATTTGACCCTGCAATATACCTTAGATATTCAAATAATATATCTTCATTTAGATATTTCTCTATCTTCTTCTTGGCCTCTTGTTTAATAAATTGTAAATCTCTGCTTATTGTTGACTGATCTACACCTAACTCCTGGGCTATTTCTGCTTGCGTTAAACCCTTACTGTATAACGAAACTATTCTTGACAATCTATTTTCTTTCTCAATATCCAGGATAGGTAGGTTTTGTACGTTATTGTTACTCTGGTTAACTGCGTTGGTGGTAGTTTGAGGATTTAACTGTTCTGATGTATTTTTATGCATTAGTGAGGTCATTTTATGCAGTTATTCCTTAATAGAACTAAGCTTTATGCTTTTGCAACTTATTGACACCACGTGAAACTTTAGCTTAAATAGCCTGAAGCACAGTAGAAATTAGCCTTTGACGGTAAAGGATGATCTACTTGATAGATTTACACAGGATTTTCATAAAAAGATTGCTGGACGAAATATAATCGAATGGGGCAGGTACTTATCTTCAATAGATGATACAGCTTTCCCCGTTGATCATCTTGGTACTTTGTTCAAATTATATTCCCTGTATGCATACATCGAATTCCCATACATTAGAATAATGAGCAGTCAAAGGAGTAAAGGGGTAATTGATAAATTAGTTTACCTTGACCTATTCTCTGGTAATGGATTAAACAAAATTGAAATCAATAATAGCAAAATTTTTGTGTGCGGATCTCCAATCTTAGCCTTATTGGCTTCACACTTCATGTCAGACGAGATGTGTGATCGCTATTTTGACCATATGATTCTGATTGATAAAAATATCTCTAATAGTACATTATTATCAAAAAGACTCGAGCGCCTTCTTCAGGAGTTAGAGATAGCATCTAGACTTAACTTGAGTAATACTTTAGAAACAAACCCAAATATCACGACGATAACAGGAGATATGACAGACAACCACTTCGTAGACAGATTGGTAACTCATCTGGATAAAATCTGGAGCAATAGCCGATCTATCCATATTATGATGTTTATCGACCCGGGATCCCCTCAAAACCTTAGAATGTCTTCACTAAAGAAGTTGCTCTCATTTCCTGGAGATGTCATAATGTTACTACACCCTGGCTTATTTTCTCAAATGGTGAATAAAAAAAGATATAAATCAGAAACTTTACAGAACATGTTAGATATCACTGCTGCTGAATCGAAACAATTATTGAGTAGAACTCATCCTACTCTACGATTGAATAATTATTATCTAGACAAATACATAAGGGCAATCCAAAGTGTGGAAATTAGAAAGATTGCAAGGGGCTCTAATCGCCGTGAGGTTATCAAAACGGCTAACATAAGGACAATACAGAGCAGATATACTTTGTTGTACGCTACACGAAAAACGGGCGGAAATCATTACATGAAATGGCAGAACACATTTGATAACTTTGCCAGCAAGATAGGCATGATTTCAGACTCTGGTTCACATGCTTTAAACATATTAACCGG
>Ga0126304_10000188_pt1 | contig 21493 bp, 14 predicted proteins | sample Plot25_FD_92538 | JGI IMG/M metagenome (GOLD analysis project Ga0126304, IMG submission 92538) | Serpentine soil microbial communities from UC McLaughlin Reserve, CA, USA - Plot25 | ecosystem: Environmental > Terrestrial > Soil > Grasslands | place: USA: UC McLaughlin Reserve, Lake County... | reverse complement strand
TACATTTACTATCTCCCTTGATTTTGATTTTTGTTCTGCTTTTGTTTTTGTTTTTGTTTTTGTATTTGTACCAGAGTACAGTGCAAAAAGTATCGAGGTTAAGAGAAGAGGTATCTGGATAGGCTCTATTAGGACTCTTCTTATAAGCCAAGTATATGGCATTACTGCAAATAAAATCGCTGCAATAAATGCTACATTTCTGCTGTATCTGCGCTCAGCTATTTTATAGATAAAAAATGTATCAACTATAGCAAGTATGCCCATCGTTACCCTGGGAAAAAGCCAAACCATCTCAATTGAATTTGAGTCACCAGGTCTGGGATTACCAGAATCGGGATAACCAATTAGATTGAAAATACTTCCTAGAAAGAGCCATCCGAAATATGGATGATCGTATCTAGCTGCATCTTCCTTAGGACCAGAGCCGTCTGATACATGTATTGATCGTCCTATATAGTACCCCTCATCTGGATGGATAGTAGGAAAACCAACAGGGTTCCACAAATGTGTATACACAACTAAAACAAGGGGAATAGCTAGGAACATAATAGATCTCGGTTTATATTTCGTAGCTGTTACATAGTTAATGAGCGGTTTCAGACAATATTAATAGCTTCTTGACTGTTTTAAAAGTATTTACATGCTAGTGACGCATGTCTTGAGTGTTATTGAAAACGGGATATAAATATGGAAATGCTAACGTAGTAACTACAACTTACTATGTCGAGCATATTCGGTGTGCTAAGTAACGGGGAAAGAGCTATTTAAGAACGTAAAATACAAACAATACCAAGCAACTTAGAATCTCTGCCGTTAAAATAATGTCTTTTATTTTTTGAAAAGCTGCATGTGTACGCCCGGATCTCTTGTTCATTTGATAGTGCTCTCTAATCCATTTCTGCTCTCGTATCGTTACAAGTGCATAGAGCTTTACAAGTGCCATCAAGAAGTTTATCGCTACAAAGAAAGGCACCAGCAATATATCATCGGGACGTCTCCTTAGGTGAGGAAGTATTTTTATGCCTCTTCCTACCATCCATAGAGCCAAGATAGCTAAAGTAACCGTAAATTGATGGTAATAAATGGAAATTCCCAAAAAGATTGGACCTAGAAATAAAGTAAAAGTGGAAATAAACCTGTCTATCATGTAGAAAGCAAGGTATGGATGTCGCCAAGCCCATCCATCAAACAGACTGTCTAGATCAGAATTATGGCTGTTTCTGGTCCATCTAAGCCTTTGCATTATAAAAGTTTTGAAATCAGGAGCAGCCACAGAATATATGACTGCAGTACTTTGATAGTACGTTCTCCATCCGTCTCGTTGGACTAGCCTTGTTAGGCATTTATCCTCTCCCGACTCTTTTCTTTTTCCAAGCAGAATTTCATTCAGAAACTCATCCAACTTGGTCAATAGTATCTCTCTTCGATAAAGAGAGGTTCTTCCTGTAAGACAAGTCAGAGCCGATCCCATTGCTGTTTGGGAAGGCAAATCATAATAATTTCTCATATCCCAAAAGACGTCGGTCATCTTTTCCCATATTGACTGACGTTTTACAGGGTGATTCCTGGGAGTTACTCCTCCTATTATAGGATTAGAGAATGGTTGAAGCAGTTTTTCCTTTATCTTGAGATCCCAGATAGTATCGCTGTCAACCAATGCAACTATTTTACCCTTGGCCTCTAGTATGCCGTCGGCTAAAGCTTGTCTTTTGCCGGGCTTTGATGTAACAATGAGTTTGGCCTGCGATCTGCTTTTGGAAAAGTTTTGAAAGACTTTTATGCAATCATTGTCTCGCTCATCAATAACAGCAATTATCTCATTGGGCTTATTTCTTTCCCAGGAGTGGAGTGCCAAATTGAAAGTTGTGGGATCCTCGTTGTATACTGGCGTAATAATAGACAGTGTAGAGTCAAAAGCGTCTTCTGGTATTGGCTTGTAAAATGCAGCCCCGGTTTTCTTGACCCCCCAAACTAGCCATCTCCATATTCCAACAACTCCTAGGGGGACATAGAACCAGAAATGTTCCCCAAGCTTTATTATTGCACTTCCAAAATAATCAGCCAGACTGACCCCCATGCCTTTGACAATTTTTACTATTCCAAAACTATCAAATCCCAAAGGAATTAGGACAACCAACAACATTGAAATAAACAGCAAAGACAAAAATAGAACTGACGTAGCAGTCCAGATTGCAATGGAAGAATAGGAATAGACCCGTAGCACGGTGCTGTTTTCAGTTACATCAGTACCCCAATAAAACTTTGTTATCTAGGGTTGGAAGTTTATTATATTAGAATTATCAGTCTGATTTCTACCAGTCAAAAATAGCTAATAACTATGTAAATTATATATATATAAGGATTGCTCACAAGATATCTGAGTTCGGTACAGGTAGAAGAATAATTGGGCAGATATAATATTTCAATAATAGGATCGGGAGTGGTAGGCACCGCGACCGGAAAAGGATTTCTCAAGATGGGGCACAATGTCAAGTTCTTTGACATTTCAAAACACAGACTCGTGGCTCTGAGAGAGGAGGGTTACGATGTTGCATCATCATTGAAGGATGCTATTTCCCAATCCGAAATAAGCTTTGTATGTGTAAATACTCCCCAAAGTAATTATAACGATAGTATTAGTAAGAACGAGAACAATAACTACTCCGATGGTAATAACAGCGTCAACTTTGAGATCAACCCCATTGACGAGGATCTCGGTAAGCACCAGGACTTGTCTCAACTCCTATCAGTGCTGCGGGATATTGGTAATGCTCTGAATGATAACATAAGCAACGGAAGACACCTCTTAGTATTTAGAAGCACGATGATTCCCGGAACTATGAGAAACGTTGTCCTCGACTATCTTGAGGCGAATTGCAGTTTGAAACATGGAAAGGATTACGATGTCTTGTACAATCCGGAGTTTTTGAGACAACATAGCGCGCTGGAGGACTTTTTTTCCCCTGATAGAATCGTAATTGGCCAAAAATCCTCTGGCTCATCGTCCCCTCTGTCGGATCTATATAGTCCATTGACAAAGAATATTATTTTGACAGGCTACGAGGAAGCAGAAATGGCAAAATATGCATCTAATTGTTTTCTGGCACTAAAGATATCATATTTCAACGAAATAGGAATGCTATGTAAAAAGATGGGGATTAACGAGGACGAGGTGAGCTTGGCTGTTTCGATGGACAATAGAATAGGAGGTTATGGCACACGAGGTGGCCGGCCATATGGTGGAGCATGTTTTCCCAAAGATACAGAAGCATTTGCATCCTTCGCTAGAAATATGAATGTAAAGCCTGACCTTATTGAGACAGCAATAAGCATTAATAAGCAGATGGAGAATTTGAATTCTGCAAAACTCTTTGTAAAAGAACAGCTTGCAAAAGATCACTATATCAAAGAACCTGAAATTTAAATTAGTAGTATCCAAGTTCGAAAGCCAGAACCTAACATCAAAACAGTTTGTCGGAAGGCAGGAATGTCCTGTCAGCCTATTCTGGTTTAGTAGGCCTTACTATGGCACGTTGAAAATATGTCCTGTCATATTTCACATCCTTTTCCTTGGGCTTTAGACCATCTTTTCCTTTAGTAAGAGACTTAAATAGCGCGTCTGAGGTTTGCCTTTACTATGGCTATGGTAATAACAATAATAACATCAAACCTCTTTTTTGCGCTGCTTTTACTTTATTATTTCGATAACGTGGTCCAATTTGTTTCGGCAGACAGGATCAATGGAACTTCGCAAAATGATAATCTTACCGGAACTCCAGACAACGATCGCATAGTCGGGTATGGAGGTAATGATAGTTTGATAGGTCTTGCAGGAATCGACGAAATGGATGGAGGCCGTGGTATAGATGCCATTGAAGGCTCGGAAAACGACGACTATCTTATAGGCGGACCACAGGATGATGTCATAAGGGGAGATTCGGGAGATGACGAAGCAGAGGGCAATGATGGAGATGATAAGATGTCTGGAGGACCTGGTAATGATTCGTTTTTTGGCGGACGAGGACGTGATAACATAAGTGGCGACGATGGAAACGATAACCTATTTGGAGGTTCAGGCGATGACATTCTATCTGGGGGAAAGGGTAAAGATTATTTTAATTGCGGATTGGGCAAAGATAACGCAGCAGACTTCAACGGGGCTGAAGGTGACTGGAGGTCCTACAACAGCGAAAGTTGATTTGAAAAGTTATCGTCGTTAGATGAATGAAATCTATCTATTGGTCACCATTAGATAAATAACTAAGAGTTGTTAATCGTCCTTCTTTCTCTTAGTATCCAGGCCTAGGCTATAAGGATGCAACATAGGGAGGGCGGCTACTAATGCTATGCTTCCATTTTTTTATCAAGCCGTAACTTATTTGCTGTCCAAAGGATATCAATAAGAAGACTAGAGATTATTCTACCGAGGCAGCAGGAAGTATTCGATAAACTTTCCCATCGAGAGATCTAGCACCGCTGACGATATACAAGTACCCATCTGGTCCAACTTTAACGTCGGTAATTATTCCCAAACCTTCAGCAAATGTTACACCCTCCGTATCTTCTATTGTGTCAGCCACTTTATCGTCAAGAGTACCATTAAGAACGAGATCTGTCCTATTTGGTTCTTCCAACTTAAAGTGCAAAAGTCTGTCCTTAACAGTTCCAACAAACATATCATTCTTATATTGAGTACCCATTTTATCTGAATCTAGAAAAGCGATTGCTGTAGGAGCAATAGTTTCATCCCATGTTAGCTCTGGAGGGCTGTATTGTCCTTTTCCATTGAAATTAATCAGGTCGGCGGGAGTGGAACTGGAAGGCTCTCCTTTATTTATTTCTCTGGTATCGTCTTCATTTATCATTTCGTTTACAGTCCAAGTACCTAGAACCTCAGCCCACCCACTGTTAAATCCGGGTTCAACTAAGTTCAATTCGTCTCCCCAGCTTGGACCGTTTTCTGTATCCCACAAATTTCCCGTGACGGGGTCAAAATCCAAACCAAAGCTATTCCGTATGCCATAAGCATAGTACATGTCAAGAGGATGCTCGTCTCCAAGAATACCTTTACCATCTGCTAACTGGCCATCTTGAGTGACACGTAGTATTCCACCTCTTCCATCTGCCGCTTCTCCGTCTTCATAGTTTTGTGATAAAAATTTGTAATCACCTTCGGCATAATTTGTCGGCGTTAATTCGCCAACCGAAACATAAACGTTATTGTCGGGTCCTATAGTTATCACTCCACCATTATGTGCAGGACCTGGCAGATACGGCAAGTCTAACAACAACTTAGGATTGACTAGTTTCTCGTCTACTAGCTCATATCTGTACAAGCGGTTTGCTATCGGCTCTCCTCCATCCTCATTACCTTCAGCCTCAGTAAAATACAAAAAAACATATGTCCGGTCGGTGGAAGCATTTTTGGATACAGCTATACCCAGTAAACCCCTTTCATCTTCTGCATTAACATCTACGTCTAATAATGGCTCTTCTAACATCTTACCATTTACAATCCTCTGTACTGTACCCTTGTCTTTTTCCAAGACTAAAATGTCATCTGGTCCTAGGAATGCCATCGAAGTGGGACTCTCGATTCCGTTTGCGACAAGCGCTATGTTCAACTCAGAATCCCTTAACCTGGGAGCCGTACCTTCTTCCTCTTCTTCCTGTCCAATAACGATATTATATGACTGCACAAGAGATATCGAAACTATTGCTACGATTAACATGAAGTAAAAGACAAACAATTTTGTTATGTATTGAAATAGCAGTCATATATTATTATGGTGATAGTCTGTAGCTAGATACATCCGTCATGCTAAAAAACATTGAAATCAACTGTCCGATAATGTGACTTTTTTATATTCACGTATTATTCCTTTATTAGTTCACACTCCCGTTAGTAGCAGCCACTGCGCCACACTTTTTTCATTAGAGCAGCCTTTGTCTCTATCCTACTCCAGGTTGGTACACCTGTATTCTATGATTTCCCCTTTCAGAAACATACACGTTTCCCTCGGTGTCTATGGCAAGATGTTCTGGATCAGCTTCTCTTTCTCCTGCAGGGAGGACTCTCCACGATGTTATAAATTTTCCGTCATTATCAAATTTCTTGATAGAGGCTTCAAGACTACATCCGGGATCAGATTGTGGGTCTGCTACGTAAACATTATCGTACTTGTCGACGGCTAAATGTTCGCTGTGACAAAATTGGGATTGAGCGGGACCCTTCTCTCCCCACATCAAAATAGGATTTCCCTGAGTGTCAAGTTTTTGAACGCGTTCATTTCCTCTTTCGTTTACAAATAGGTCTCCATTCGAGTCAATTAATATGGTAACTGGCACATTAAATTGGCCAGGAGCATCACCCAACTCCCCAAAGCTTTCAACAAAGTTTCCGCTGATATCGAACTTCTGAATACGGTGATTATCCGAGTCTACTGCGTAGACATTTTGTAACTGGTCATCGACACCCACATGTCTGAGTTCCCTAAATTCACCTTCTCCTTCTCCCTCAGAGCCAAATGCTAAGAGAAAATTTCCTTCAGCGTCGAATTTCTGAATACGATTATTTCCTCTATCTGCTACCCAAGCGTTTCCTTCTTTATCAACATCAAGACCGTAAGGAAGTGCAAATTCGCCATCACCTTCACCCTCTTCACCCCATTTGAAAAGAAAAGTTCCATTCTTGTCGAAAACCTGTATGCGGTTATTATCTCTGTCCACTATGTACAGCTTATCTTCCGAGGGACTAAAGTCTAAATCATGTGGACGAACAAACTGAGCATCACCGTCTCCTTCGCTTCCCCATTCACGCACAAGCTCGTATGTTGTGGCATTGGCATATGAGGAACTCATATCAGACCCGTTTAAAGAAGACGACGCATATCCCGGGACAAAAATTGGTAAAATAGACACTGTTATAATAATTATTGATAAAGCAATCAAACAAGTCACTATAGATAACGACAATAATGAGATTCCGGATATACGGAGTGCAGAATTAGGACCTGAGTTATTTTTGTGGTCGAATTTCAAATTTCTACTGGAAAAAATCGCGTGCTGCCTCATATAAGTTTCTCGAAACTAACTTTTTAACCATCTGAACCTACAAAAGCAAGAGAAATACGACTGCTGCCCAGAAGAATTAGATCAGGTAAAAACACTAGACATGCATTCGATCCGTTTTGGAGAGGAAAAATTCCATTAATATTTAATGTTGCCATGCTGGAATTGTTGCTTAGGAAATGGGGTATTGTTTTGTTTTGGGACCATGGTTGTTCCTATATCTATTGTTATCTCTAGCGAGAAGTATTACGGGTATGGGTATCAGAGGATTCCATGTGCATCTTCTTTTCTATCAACGCATTTCCTGGATTCTGATCCAAAGTAGAAGACAAGGTTTACATACAGTTATCCCAGATGAAAGTTTGTGCACTATTGTAAACTGTTCGCTATTTCAATTATGACAGTGGCCCTAGTTACATTATATGAAATCGAATCCCAGTCAGTATTATTTCTAGTCGCCGAAGCCCAGGAAGAAGAAGATCTTAACCTCTGTGATTTCCATCGCGTCAAAGAGTTTGATACAGAGGGAAATTTGATTACAAGCTGGGGCCAAAAGGGTACCGGGGACGGCCAGTTTATTCATCCTCATGGAATAGCAGCAGACTTCCAGGGAAATGTGTTTGTGACGGATGAAGAACGGCAGGATGTGCAAAAGTTTGACAGTAATGGGACTTTTGTAACGAAGTGGGGGTCGCCGGGTCGTGGCGCCGGCCAATTTTCTCCTAGGATAGAGGATATTAATGTAGACTCTGATGGTAATGCTTACGTGGTGGACTACGGGAATAACCGCATCCAAAAATTTACAAACGACGGAGAATTTATTACGATGTGGGGATCAAAAGGAAGTGACCCCGGGCAATTCGACAGACCGTGGGGTGTGTCGTTTGATTCAGCAGGGGATGTGTATGTAAGTGATCTACGCAATAACCGCATCCAAAAATTTGATCCGAACGGAAAATTCTTGTATGAATGGGGGAGCAAAGGAAACGGACCTGGTGAATTCGTCCATTTACATGGTGTTTCAGTCGACTCTAACGACAGTGTTTATGTCAGTGACGCACGAGAAAATGGAAGAATATCTAAATTTACCAACGATGGTAAGTTTATTACTATGTGGGGATCTTTGGGAAAAGAGCCCGGACAGTTTATCGAACACCATGGAATGGATTTTGATTCTTCGGGCAATGTTTATGTCGTAGACACCGCTAACCAGCGAATCCAAGTATTCACCCCAGGTGGTGAGCTCATAAAGTCCTGGGGGACAATGGGTGTTGAAGATGATCAATTTCTTATGCCGCAGGATATTGCTATTGACTCATCGCAGAATGTCTATATTAGCGATGTAGGTGATGCACATCCTGAGATAAGCTATATTGAAAGGGCTCTTAAAGAAAACGTTGACATGGCACAGCTCAGCTGTGATGAAATTAATAACAGAGAGGAATAAGAACCGCGCGTCACGAAGCACGAATATGTAATTGGTTATATAAAAACTGGGCCTGGACGGACGAGAAAAATAAAAGATGCGTAGATGAGTATCCTACTGACATGATTATGCATACCTGACCGAGTCTAAATAGGGAGACATTTGATCAGGAAGGTTGTGAAGATTTGGCAGTAACGGCATATACGAGCTGGAACTTGACCGAGTCAACATATTGCTACTACTGCAATATTTTCCTTTGGTTCCAAATTCTTAAGTGAAGAATATGAAAGCGACCCGTTTGTTAGCGAGTTTCTCAGAAAATCTTTCGATTTGGCTAGTATAAAGCAACGGGGTCTTATAGTAAAAGCAATTAATAGGAAGGTCAGGTCAGGACTCGGCTCACAGGAACGATTCTAAATAATTCCCCTCTATCATATAGTAGCACATATAGATACCCATCGGGTCCAACTTTTAGATCTGTTATTATGCCTGGAATCTCAGCAAAGACTAGATCTTCTATCTCTGATGAGTCATTTGCTACACCATCTGCTAGTGGCTCGGCTAAGAGTAGCCTCGTTCTATCTGTGCTTAATTTAAAATGATAAATGTTGCCATGGACGTCTCCAACGAACATGTCATTTTCATACTGTTGTCCAAATTTGTCAGAATTTAAGAAGACTATTGAAGTAGGCGCTGTCCTGAATTCTGAATCTGCCTCCCAACTAAATTCTGGATCACTGTATTTTCCTTTTCCATTAAAATCTACAAGATCACTATCGTTGAAATCCTCCTGGAGTGATGCCTTTCCTATAACTTTCTCCCAACCACTATTGAAACCAGGCTCGACTAGGTTGATTTCATCGTACCTTCCACCATTTTCTGTATCCCACAGCTTGCCAGTCACTGGATCAAATGCAAGTCCAAAACTATTCCTTATACCATAAGCATAGTACATGTCAAGGGGGTGTTCATCACCTAATATGCCTTTTCCATCCACTAGTTGACCATCTTGTGTCACCCTGAGAATGCCACCTCTTCCATCTGGCGCTTCCCCATCTTTGATGTTTTGGTCAAGGGAATTTCCCTCAAACCTTTCGTCTGCATTTGCGAGCAGATTCCCAACTACAACATATACATTATCGTCAGGTCCCACCGTAATTGCTCCACCATTGTGAGCAGGTCCGGGTTCGTATGGTAAGTCTAATAGTAGCTTGGGGTTTAGGAGCTTGGTACCGTCTTCTGATAATTCGAATCTGTAGAGACGATTTCCTAGAGGTTCGTCACCATTTTCATCTGCACTTTCTCCTGATTCACTCTTCGCCTCGGTATAATATAGAAAGACATAGTTTTTATCTGCAGATTGGTTTTTTGATACAGCTATTCCGAGTAATCCTCTTTCTACTTCGTTTGCTACCTTCAGCTTGGCCAAAGGTTCTGGCAAGACCTCCCCGTTTAGCATTCTTAATACAGCGCCTGTATCCTTCTCTATTACAAGGATATCATTTGATCCAAGGAAAGCTATACCTGTAGGATTCTCAAATCCGCTACTCACCCTTTCAGCCATTAATCTGTCACTGCTTAAAGTGGGAGCCTCAGATCCGTAGGAAACAGAAAGTGTCGAGGATTGTATGAGAAAAAGAGTACACAATACTATTGCAAAGTCGAAAAAGTTTGAAATCAGGCTAGCCAAATTCATGATGTAATACATTGAGCATATAATCATTTAGTTCTATATATCATAAGAAATCCTATGGAATTACCCTGGTCTCATATCCTATGAGTATTCGCATTTACTAGTGCGCAGTACTGTGTCAATATAACTTCCCAATGTGAAGTGTCTTCCTCAAGATTAACTAACAAGGTTTTTGTTATAGATGAAATCTCTTATTCCAAAATCCTTTTAAGAAGTCGCCGAATATTGTTGTCGGATCCAATTTATAATGCGTTGGCAAGCATATTTTGTTTTATCTTATTTTATTAGCTTGGTAATGATGGCTTTAGCCCCACCAGCATTTTCTTCAGGCGGGGAAGGGGAGGGACCTGTCATCCATGATGATGAAATGACCGTACAAGTAGTCTTTGAAGGATTAAAATTCCCAACAAGTATGGCATTCTTGGGTCCAGACGATATACTAATTCTAGAGAAAAATGAGGGAACGGTAAAAAGAATCGTAAACGGAGAGATGTTATCTGAACCTCTCCTGAAGGTTGATGTTTCAACTCTTTCTGAGAGAGGTATGTTGGGAATTGCAATTTCGAAGGACGAAACAAGCCATAGATTTCCATATGTTTTTTTGTACTATACAAGACCGTCTGCTTTAGTAAATGATAAAATAGATAATGACGAGAATGTAGACATTGAAGCAAGGAACTACCTCTATAGGTACGAATTAATAAATAACAAATTAGTAAATCCTGAGCTTCTGCTGCGCTTACCTTCTCTTGACCAGGTTGCTCATAACGGTGGCGTTCTTCTCATAGGTCCCGATGCTAATTTGTATGTATCAGCAGGGAGCGTGGCAGCAGACACCCCCAAGTCTGAAAACGACAACACCAAATCGCAAAACGTGAATGATGGTCCTGGCCCTGATGGCAGAGGAGGCATTCTAAGGCTTTCACAGGACGGCAGGGCCGTACTGGAAGAGGGAGAAGACTATATCCTTGGCAGTGAATATCCAACAAATCTGTACTATGCTTATGGTATAAGAAATAGCTTTGGTTTGGATTTTGATCCCGAGAGTGGGTTTCTTTGGGACACTGAGAATGGTGCCACAAGAATGGATGAGATTAACCTAGTTAAGCCTGGTTTCAATAGTGGATGGAGGCAAGTAATGGGTTTGTCTTCGCTAAAGGAGGGATTTGATCCAGACCAGTTAGTTGACTTTGAAGAAAAAGGAAAATATGGCGATCCAGAATTTGTATGGTCTTCTTCAGTAGGACTCACTGCACTCAAATTCCTTAACTCTAACAAGTATGGCCAGGAGTATCAGAACGACATGTTTGTCGGCGATTTCCATAATGGAAACATTTACTCTTTTGGTTTAAATGAAGATAGAACACAACTTGAATTAGAAGGAGAACTGCAAGACAAGATAGCCGATAATCTGGATGAGATTCAAGATGCAGTATTTGGAGAAGGCTTCGGAGGAATAACAGATATGGAAGTTGGACCTGACGGTTTCCTATATGTACTTTCCCTTCACCGAGGCGGCGAAAATTGTAGTTTAGAAGAAATGTTGTCTTCAGACAGCTGTGTCTCGTATGGGTCAGACTTACAGGGGAAAATCTTTAGAATAGCTCCAAAAACAGACTAAACTAACAGACCCTATTGGAAATTTTATTAGAGCGTCCAATCATTTTTACTGGAAATGTTTGTTGAATACCTATTTATTCAGATCTTGAATAATAGTGGAATCTTGGAAGCATCTAAATTACAGATTTAATTATTTTCTGTGCTAACAACTGACGGATATTAACATTCGTCGTAAAACTATTATAAGCCTCACAGATATGAAGAAAAGGCTTGACCCAGCATTATAACCCGGATAGCCGACAACCTTTTCCGTTCATATTAATTTTTACTTTGGTTTTGGTATTTGCCTCAGTAGCAATTTCCCAGCCTGCTTTGGCTACTGATAATACAGAACAGCCTGTTATCCATGATAATAATATGACCGTACAAGTAGTCTTTGAAGGATTAAAATTCCCAACAAGTATGGCATTCTTGGGTCCAGACGATATACTAATTCTAGAGAAAAATGAGGGAACGGTAAATAGAATTGTAAACGGAGTGTTGTTACCGGAGCCACTGCTCGATGTAAATGTCTCCACCGAGTCTGAACGAGGTATGTTGGGAATTGCTGTCGCAGAAGGTCATCTCTCGAATACAGCCAAGTATGTATTTCTATACTTTACTGAAGCTGAGTCAACAGATGCCGCGGATGCTCTGGAAGGGAAGACTCCGCTGGGCAACCGCGTATATAGATATGAATTGGTAGATGGCAAGCTAATAAACCCAAAACTCATTTTAGACTTACCCTCTAAGGAGAGAAAGTATCATAACGGGGGAGATATAGAGATCGGACCAGACAATAACCTATACGTTGCAGTCGGTAGTGTGGCAGGGGACAAGATTGATAATGACTCTCCTGCCTTTGACAACAGCAAGGTTCTAAACGTGAAGGAGGGGCCTGATGCCGACGGAAGAGGAGGCATTCTCAGGGTCACACAAGATGGAAAAAGTGTGACAGAGGAAGGAATCATAGGTAACGAATATCCGCTGAACTTATACTATGCTTATGGCATTCGAAATAGCTTTGGAATTGACTTTGATCCTGTGACAGGGTATTTGTGGGACACAGAAAATGGGCCGGGTAATGGTGACGAAATTAATCTAGTTGAGCCTGGATTTAATAGTGGGTGGAAAGTTATACCTGGCGGAGTATCTTCCAAACAAGAAGTCGATATTGAAGAAGATCTAGTGAACTTTAACGGGAAAGGACAATACAGTAATCCAGAGTTCACCTGGGATTACACAGTCGCTCCTACCGAAATAACGTTTCTTAATTCAGATAAATATGGAAAGCAATATGAAAACGATATTTTTTTGGGCGACTACAATAACGGATATATCTACCATTTCGACTTGGACGAGAAAAGGGCTGGACTAACAGTTGACAAGATAGAAGCCAAAAGCCTTAAAGAATTGCGCGATGCGGGCATAGTATTTGGAGAGGGCTTCAGCGGTTTTCCAACTAAAGGACAGGGAGCAGATGTCATATTTAATCAAGGCTTCGGGGGGATTACGGATCTTGAGGTAGGACCTGATGGTTACCTATACGTCGTTTCGATTGGTAAGGGATCTATATACAGGATATTTCCTTCATAAGATTGATTCTTCTATAAGTAAAGTGAGAAGCTAGCCGATTTGAACACGTGGTTTCGACAACCTGGGTCCGATAACAGATTCTGGCCGCGACCGCCTGCCGATCTATTTAGAGTATCGATCGGAAAACAAGATTAAATTAAACTGAATTAAACAATGAAATTACAAATTATTTCCCCGTCTCAAATATCCGGTAAACTATCTTTAGCGATCTTCGGGAATTATCCTATATATCTTTCCCTGTCCTATTGAAACGATGTACAAATATCCATCGGGTCCAACTTCTAGATCACTTATACCACCAAAGTTACGTCCAAAGATTACTCCCTCAAGCTCCTCGTCGTCATTTGCTACTCTGTCTTCAAGGGGTCCTTTGAGTATTAGTTGAGTTCTCTCCTCATTCAATTCGAAGTGATATAGATTTCCTCTATGAACGTCTCCGACAAACATATCATTTGCGTATTGCTGACCTAGTCTGTTGCTATCAAGAAACGTTACAGCGGTAGGTCCGACTACCTTAGTCCACACAAATTCGGGATCACTGTATTTCCCTCGTCCTGCGAAATCCTCAAGCAAAGAAATATCTTGCTTATTTTTGGCTATACCTTGTATCCATTTGTATCCGCTGTTAAACCCGGGTTCAACAAGATTAATCTCATCATTCTCCCCGGCGCCGTTCTCAGTATCCCATAGTTTACCAGTTACTGGATCAAATGCAATCCCAAAGCTATTTCGAATGCCATAAGCATAATAAAAGTAAAGGGGATCAACTTCGCCGATGAGGGCACCTTCAGGTACCGGCTCTCCATCTGACGTCAACCTGAGAATTCCGGCTCTTCCATCAGGTTGTCCTCCATCTTGAATATTCGCTGCTTGCGTGCATGCGCATCTAACATCGCCTATAGTAACATAAATATGATTATCAAGCCCGGTTATCAATGCTCCCCCATTATGAGCTGGGCCAGGAGTGCCGGGCAGGTCTAAAAGAAGTTCAGGGTTTATCAATTCACTCTTTACCAATTCATATCTGTACAAACGATTTCCGATGGGGGATCCCTCTTGTTTACATGTAATGGAGCTGCTACAATCATCTGAACCATCTTCGTCAGACTCAGTAAACATAAGAAACACATATCTATTCGAATTCCCATTACTCATGCCATCAATTTCTTTCTCTACGATTACACCAAGCATCCCTCTTTCATTTTCATTAGCAACACTAACATCAAGGACAGGGTGTTGTAGTAATCTATCATCTACGACTCTTTTGACTGTTCCTCTCTGCTTCTCCAAAACAAGAAAGTCATTAGGCCCCACAAAGGCCATTGAAGTCGGTAATTCAAGACCTTCGACAACTTGTTCTACTTTAAGACCAGCGGCTAATATGATTGGCTGGTCCTCTGCATTGCCACCAATATCCTCTTCCACGCCGCCCCGTCCAGCTTGAACTGATACCGGAACTGATAACGGAAAAAAAGCGTAAAGTAATATCATTATTATTATCAATCGACAGAAACAAGAGAGATGATATATCAAAAACAGAATTGAGGAGAACAGAATTGATATATTTATTTCTTTCAGTTTTAAGTGTCAATTCATTACCTCATCATCGATAACCTAAATATATCAGAGCCGAGGGCTATCCCTTTCAGACGTGACCCTTCAACCTTCCTAGGCTTTGGCGCCGATGCATGACAGATGGTCAGGTATCCAAAGAAACAGAAAAGGCTTTTAGATACAGCATACAATTGTTATTACTTGCCACAATTTGCACTGCTAAGATTTAGAGTTACACAAATTCCAGGATTAATGACATTTACTCCTTGGAAGGTGGTTGTAGTTTCTCGCCTTAGCCACCATGTAAAAGTTGACCGTACAAAATGGAGCACAATCCTTTTCCTTTCGATTTACCTACTTTTATTTCTTTCTCCGTGCAGCCAACCTGACCTATGGCATATGTAAATGCATTTAAGAGGCGGGAAATATCATTGTTATCTGAAACAGTTCGGTTGCCACCTGGCTAGTCAAAAATCCAAAAAGCGATCCATTGCATTTCTAGCAGTTCCCCTTGTCTTAGTTGCGTTTACACACCTGTGGAATCCTTCCGATTTTCCCAGGGTTCATCCAGACGAGGGATACTATATAGGACGATCAATACATGTGTCAGACGGCTTTGGTCCCAAGGAAGAATCTGCTGGGTACGATCATCCGTATCTTGGATGGCTCTTTTTAGGTAGTATCTTTAATATAATCGGTTATCCAGAGTCTGCTAATCCTACGCCAGGTGATGCAAATTCGATAGCGACGGTCTGGCTTTTTCCTAGGATGGTGATGGGTATTCTTTCTGTGGCGGATACTTTACTGATCTATAAAATAGCTGAAATAAGATACAATCGTAATGTAGCACTTATTGCAGCAATTTTATTTGCGGTAATGCCTTATACCTGGCTTATAAGAAGGGCTTTAATCGAGCCTATCCAACTACCTTTTCTCTTAACCTCGATACTTCTTGCGTTATATTCCGGTATTAAACCAAGAAAAACAGAAGAAAGGTCAGAGAATTTGGTAAAAGTAAGGTCGCAAACAGAAGAATATGAATTAACGAGAAACACAGCAGCGACAAGTGAAAAAGCAGCAAAGGGAGAAAGAGAGGGAAATGAAGGCTATTACAATGCATATATGAAAATTATCATATCTAACCAAAATATCATATTACTTTTGTCTTCAGGCATTTTTCTGGGATTAACTGTCTTTACCAAAATACCCGCCATCAGTCTAATCCCACTTATAGGCTTTATTGTATTTACAAATAATAAGAAGAGTTTCAAAGCTCTGGGGATATGGATTATTCCTGTTATTTTGATACCTTTGATGTGGCCTATCCATGCATTGTATGCAGGAGAATTAGATGAGTGGCATGACGGTATAACCAGGCATATTACCAGGAATGACAAGCCATTGCTTGGCGCAATAGATTTTTTTTATAAGGAGGATCGTGTCCTGTTAATTTTGGGATTAGCCAGTTTTGTGTTTGTGGCTGTCACAAAAAAGGATTTCATTTTTCTGGTTTGGGTGCTTCCATTTTTAGCCTTATTGTATGTCGTGAACTATGTCTCCACTTTCCACTTGATACCACTGATTCCAGCCTTTTGTATTGGGACGGCCGTCATGATTAAAGATGTATCTGATAAAATAACAGACAATAAAATATCGGCTCGCAGAATCTTGCCTCTTACAATTGTTTCTATAATAACTATCCTTGGCCTTACGATTACAACGAGTATGATAGTCAAAACCATGAATTCAGCTGATTTCGACGTTATAGCTCTTGTTACAAAATATATGCCAGCGTCTAATGGAAATGCTGCTGAACAAAAAAGTAATCAAATCATGAATGGCAAGAATGAACCCGTTACTGTAGTAGCACGAGATCCGTATAAATTCTGGATATTCAAATATGTTTTCGACAAACTTGGATACGATTACAAGACTCCACTTAGCATGATAGGCAACGCAACGCTTGAAAATGCTAAGGATGGCTCTGGGAAAATTCTCATAATCGCAGATGAGACCATGAGAAAAGTCGTAACAGGCGCGGAGTTACCACGAACATCCAAGGCGGAAATAAAAGCCGATAGAATATCCTATCTTTACAATTATACCAGGACAGTAGAAAAAAACCACAACGTGGAGATCAGAACAAATTACTAGATTTAGTTGCAGGGTGGGGAATATGGTGCTTAGGTTCAGGCCAAGGTGGAGAAGATCGCAATCCCTCAGAAAAATCATCGGATAAGTATTGTGTGAAATAACATTAATGTGAACAATTTAGGACTATTCTGGAATAAATCCTAATGTAGTGATGAGCCATAAACGATTAGTGTTTTACCATCTTTTAAAGGTTAGATGCCTAATGAGGCAACTTTCGATTATTCATTTTTCCGGAGCAAAATTTATCTGACCGGCAAACACCTAGTAATTTGTCTTCATGATTATCCTTCCTCCTTCGATTCCCCGGTTTTCATGAATACTGGTATAGGGATACTTATCACGGTATTTTTTGTAATAGTCTGACTGCTCCTCAATTTCAGCTATCTTACGGGTACTATTGTATAACCTTTGATTTTCAAAGGATCCTTCCTTTTCTCCAGCCAATATGAAGCGTTCAAAATCCTTTCCGTCGACTAAAAGAAGAACTTTTTTTGTATCAATTTGTTCGATTGGCAAATTTCTCTCAATGAATGTTTCAAAGGAATGGCCCTTGCCGAATATATATTCAGGTATCCAAGAGAATAATTGCATCCAATTACTTCCCATTAGGATTACAGTCTCATTACTACTTTGACCTTTTTGAGCCGAAGAAGGTAAAAATTTTATTACTAATGCCTGGGCTTCGAAGAGTGAACCATTGAGGTTAGTAGTTATCAGAAGAACGGTGCTTACAAAACCAAATATGAAAATTGCCGAAAGTATACCGTATAAGAGAGGTTTATTGAAGGATATATTTTGCCTAATAGTGATTTTGCTGAGTATCTCTGATATGCCTACCCCTGCAGCCATGCATAATATTGGTAGCAAGAAAATATAATGAAAGTGCTGCATAAATGATATTGATGCATAAAAAAGCAGAAATGGAACTAGCCAGAATACAAAAAATAAATCCTTTCTTATTGCAGTTACTAAGACTACGCTAGATAGACCCACTATCCACAGTAATGGATCAATCTTAAATGAGGCCATAAAGGAAAGAAAGAGTCCTCTTCCGTCCCTATCACTTTGCCACAGTACTCCATCTACCCATTCTTGAAGTTGGCCTGACGCGAGAGCATATGCAGGCCATATCATAGGAATTAATATAACGGGTAAAAACCACAGTCTGAGAGGTTTGATGTTTTTATTACTATGCACAAGAATAAGATATATTAAAAGAGGGACAATCATAATTGCTGTAGTCTTTGTAAATATTGCTAATCCCAGTAAAATTCCTGATATCAATAGCAAAATATTGCTTTTACGTGTTTCTTTATCAAAGAATTTGTTTTTCCTTTTATCGACATCCTTATGATATATTGGTCTCAGGTACACTGCACATAATAGCGATGATAGAATAAGTGGTAAAAATATTGATTCCAACACTACCCGCCTAGTGAGCCATGTCAGTGGCATAACAGCAAACAGAACAGCGGCCACAAAAGCTGCGTTTCTGCTATACATTCTCTCAGTTATTTTGTAAATTAGAAAAGTGTCTAACACGGCAAGAAGGCCCATCAAAATTCTTGGAAAGAGATAAAGTTGTTCAACGGAATTTTTCAATTCTTCGACGGAACCATCGGAGATAGGTACTAAATTAGGATAGCCCACAATTGAGAATACGCCTGCCAGAAATAATTGGCCAAAGTATGGGTGATCATATGGATTTTCATACTCACTTTTTGCCTCCTGGGGCCCTAGGCCTTCTAATAAATGCATAGCCCTTCTGATATAATGTCCTTCATCACCATGAAAATATGGGAAGCCAATAGGATTCCAAAGATGAATAAATGCAGACAGGGCGAGAGCAATAATAATTAAGAATATGGGCACAAAAGTCCTGGACTTGCCACGGATTATCTGGTTAGGGTAGCGCAAAGTCAAATAGCCTTCAAAAAGATTGTGAAATAATGCTTTTAAGAGATGAGTCAGAATCAAAAAGAATTTTCGAACCAGAATCTCCTCTCAGTCTTTTGCGTATTGTAACTTGTATTGCTCATGGCTTTAACAAAAACATCGTATTATAACAACAGGGTTTAGGTTAAAGTTCTAGAAAATCTATTGGTGTGGTTATTATCAAGAGGAAAGACTCGGCTCATACGTATCTGAAATAGCAGCCTGTAGCTGTCGATAGTATTTTGTAGGTTGGACAGAGCCGTCCTCCGATACCGAAATTAGATTAAAGTTTGGAACCCTGTGAGAATTAAAATTCCACTGCCAGTAAGCCCATCCCCAGACATCCAGTCTGTTAAAATCTTCAAGGAAAAGATTTGTTTCTTCTTGGGTTAAATCACTTGCTTCAGGACTTATTCTGAATACGCCTCCTTCTCTTTCTCTTACTACGTTATTCCATTCTCCAACGTAGATGGGAATGTCGGCCAGCTGTGCCGCTTCAACCAGACCATCGAGTCTAGCCTTCTGGAAGGAGTCGGTAGAAACTCCGTACAAACTGATTTTAAATACTACATTGTTTTTATTGAGTGGAACCATTTTTGCCTGATTCTCAGGAATAACGTCTATGTTAGGAGCATTTATGCTTGCAGGCACCTGTTGACTAAAGGCAATTGTTTTCTGGGTAACTTTTCTCAGCTCGTTTACCATAAATGTATTAAATTGACCCACTTTCTCCCACTGATCATCGCTATGGATCTGTGGCTCGCTTAGAATTTCATAACCTATCGTACTTGGGTGACTATCTAAAGTGTTAACTAAATTCTTGAGGAATTCTGATAAAAGAGACCAGCCATCATTTCCGCTAGAATCCTTCACGGATCTATTCCACCAGTCAGTCCACCAGATCCTTGCAGCATCGTCATTAGTATTGCCGCCACTATCCATTTCCAATTCAGGATTGCCCTCGAAAAGAAATGATGGAAAACCAGTTGCTCGCGACTCTAGCCAGGAGGATGTATGCCATTGGTGGTTATCATAAAGTACCTTTATTCCCCACTTGTCGGCAGTCTGCGCAACAGTAGTTAATTCTTCCATGAATTGAGATGGATTTTTCTCATAGCTTTCCCAGTACAGAAGATACCTTACGTGGTTCATGCCAGCATCATGTATCAATTTGAAACTTTCCTCATAATAATTTCTGGGAGCTACAATTTCATTTTCTTCTGTTTCCTTTTCGCTAGTCTGATTTCCTCGCATGGCAACTCCCATCAACATGTTATTTGTACTAGAAGGCAGACTGCTCTCCTGAGCATAGGAAGGAACAACACCTATTATGTATTCATGAATAGCACTATTCATTATGATAATAGTTGAAACAAGGAAACAGAAAACTGCTATTGTTAGGCGCTTGTTGCTGTGAAAATTCAAATTATCTTTTGCATGATCTTTACACAGAATATGAACTTTGCTGCGCGCGTGGACTGAACAGAAAAACTAAAAATAATCCAAAATTTGTGTGGACGATGTCAGGCCCAACGTGCCCTCTCATTATCTCGTTCTCCTTTGGTAGCCTTTTTCCATTCCTTGTAATGGGTTTTGCACAAATATGCTCTCTTGTTATTCATATCTAAAGTTAGGTCAGATGCCATTCGCGCCTTAGAAGAGGTTATAGAACGTTCACCCTTTTCCTCACAGCCTTGCACACTACAACTGACACCTTTATCTATTTTGCCCATTCTCTACCAAGAACAATATCTTATGAATATAAAAAGTTGTTCGACCACCAGGTTAAGTCATCAAGAAAATTTAGCCACACTGCTCCTGCGTAATCTTCCAGCCGTACGAGTTTTTTGATTCCCATGAAATATCTTTTGAACATGAGTAGCTGCCATTTAGAAAGAATACCACCGCAACAATTTGCAGAGAAACTATTGGCAGCCGAGCCCAATCAAGGTCCCATCAAAAGAAAAACGAGATATTGCCGAAGTGGATAATATCCTATACATATAGTGGGTGTATAGGTATTAAGCTAATTTGGGGAATCTGGGTTTACCTCAAGTGGTTGCAAACAAATTCTTCAGCGATGCAAGAACTTTAAGAAAAGGCGCAACCAATTGAGACGTGCCCCTTTTCTTCTCAGCCTAGGTCTTGTAGAAGAATATAAAGAAATGCGCCGAAACTATCAATGTACTGGCAGCCAAACTAATAATTAACAAAAGAAGCAGGTGCAAACTAGCCAAAGAACTACGTTTTTAAGATGTCTCAATTTATAGATCCGACCTTGCTAGCATTTCATGTGTGTGGATTTTTCATGTTGCAGCAGGAATAATTCTAAATATGTGTCCTTCAACTGTAGAGCTATAAGGTATGCATGCCCTGTCAGGATACTGGGGCTTACACTCATCTCCGCCTCTATCAAGTGAAAGAACGTACAGGTATCCATCATAAGGCCCAATCTTAATATCAGT
>Ga0126304_10000187_pt1 | contig 21506 bp, 16 predicted proteins | sample Plot25_FD_92538 | JGI IMG/M metagenome (GOLD analysis project Ga0126304, IMG submission 92538) | Serpentine soil microbial communities from UC McLaughlin Reserve, CA, USA - Plot25 | ecosystem: Environmental > Terrestrial > Soil > Grasslands | place: USA: UC McLaughlin Reserve, Lake County... | reverse complement strand
GTCATGCCGGACTTCTACGTCCTGCGCGACCCCTCCTACAACGTGGCCTACTGGAATCTGCACGGCAGGAACCTCACCCACGAGAAGGGCCGCTTCTACGTCGACGGCCTGCCTTTGAGGTTCTTCCACTTCAGCGGCTTCGACGCCGAGAACCGGAAGCAGCTAAGCAAGTACCAGACCCGCACAGAGATCCGGCGCGGCTCCGCCCTGGCCCGCGCCTGCAACGAGTACGCGGACGCGCTGCTCGCCCACGGGTACAGGAAGGTCAAGAACTGGCCCTATTCCTACGGTGTGCTCCCCAACGGCGTGAAGCTCGATTCGGGCATGCACAGGCTCTACCGCAAGGGCGAGAAAGAGGGCGCGCCCAGGCAATCGATCTTCACCCCAGAAGGCGCAGAGAGGTTCGTCGCCTGGCTCAACGAACCGGCCGTGGTAGGCGGTGAGCACGGCGTCACCCGCTACCTCTACGAGGTCTACTCAGGCCGCCCCGACCTAAGGCAGGCCTTCCCCAACCTCGACGGTCCCGACGCGATGCGCCTGATAGAGTGGTCCCGCGTTCACGGGAGGGTGAAGCTACCTTACCCCGCGCATCCATCCGCGCAAGGCAACGGGTACTCCGCATCCGATCCCCCGGCCGGGGTCAACGTCGCCGGGTACTTCCGCGCCGAGCTCGGCGTCGGCGAGACGGCCAGGCAGGTGGTGGCGGCGCTGGAAGGGCAGGGGATCCCCATCGCCACGATCGGTCTCAAAGCCGCAGCGAGCCGCCAGGAGCACGAGTACGAGACCGATACCGTCGAGCCTACCTTCCCTGTCAACCTGATCTGCGTCAACGCCGACATGCTTCCTACCTTCGCTGAGCAGGCCGGTCCCAACTTCTTCGTCGACCGTTACTCCATAGGCCTGTGGTGGTGGGAGATCAACGAGTTCCCCGAACGCTTCTCAAAGGCCTTCGACCACCTCGACGAGGTCTGGGTGGGATCCCGCTTCGTCGCCGATGCGATCTCGCCGGCCTCCCCTATCCCCGTGGTTAAGGTGACCATGCCCGTTTCTATGCCAGAGATAGAGGAGTTCGACCGCGAGGACCTCGGGCTCCCCGAAGGCTTCGTCTTCCTCTTCGTCTTCGACTACCACAGCGTCTTCGAGCGGAAGAACCCGCTGGCGTTGGTCGAGGCCTTCAAGCAGGCTTTCCCTGAAGGCTCGGGGGCCTCGCTGGTGCTCAAGTCCATAAACAGCGAGCAACACGCCGAAGAGCACGAGCGGTTGCTTGAGGCCGCAGGGGGCCACCCCGACATCCACGTCATAGACCACTACGTCGCGGCGCCGGAGAAGAACGCGATGTTCGCGAGCTGCGACTGCTACGTCTCGCTCCACCGCTCCGAGGGCTTCGGCAATACACTGGCCGAGGCCATGTACCTCGGCAAGCCGGTGATCGCCACCGGGTACTCAGGGAACATGGACTTCATGACGCCCCAGAACAGCTACCCCGTCGACTACGAGCTGCGGCCCGTGGGCGACGACGCAGGACCCTACCCGCCCACGGGCGAGTGGGCCGAGCCGGACGTCGGCCATGCATCCGCCCTGATGCGCCACGTCTTCGAGCATAGGGACGAGGCACAAGAGCGCGGCAGGCGGGCGGCGGAAGACCTCCGCCGCAACCACTCACCGGAGGTCGCAGGCAAGGCGATGGCGGAGCGCCTCAGGCGCGCCCTCGCGCAGCTCACCGCCGGGGCGGACAAGGAGCGCCAGCCCCTTCAACGTCCGGCCGGGATCGACATCAACCCGACAAGTCATCGCATAGCCACGACCCCGCAGCCGGTATCGGCGGATACCCTGCTCGGCCGCGTCCTCGCTCCGGCCAGACGCGTCCTCCTCAAGCTCATGTGGCCCTACGCCATGCAACAGCGGGTCGTCAACCAGGAACTCATGGCCGCGATCCGGGACGTGGACCAGAGCGTGCGTGTCCCCATCAACAAGCTCGGTACACGAAGTCGAAAGAATTACGCCGAACTGCTGCTCGCCGTAGACCGACAAGACACACGCTTCGAGGAGCAGGACGCACGAATAGAAGAGCAGACCATCCGGATAGAAGAGCAGAACGCGCGCATAGAAGAGCAGAACGCCAGGATCGAAGCGCTCCTGAACGAGAATCGGGCGATCCCTTACATGGCGGGGTCTCCGTTCGAGCTGTTCGAGGATCCGACGGGTGGACGCGTACAGGGTTACACCCACCGTGACGGCAAGGCGCAAAACGCCGGAACTTACGTCGCCTTCGAGGACGTCTTCCGCGGTCCGGAAGAGTTTATCCGTGACCGTCAGCGCCGCTACCTTGACCTCCTAGGTGACCGCGAGCCCGTGCTGGATATCGGTTGCGGCCGCGGAGAGTTCCTCGATCTCCTGCGCGAGCAGGGAGTCGAGTATGCCGGTATAGACCTCGATCCGGATCTGGTCGAGCGCTGCCGGGCGAAGGGACACAAGGACGTTGAGGTCGCCGAGGCGAACTCGTACCTGAAGAGATGCGCCGACGACTCCATCGGCGTCATCTTCTGCGCCCAGGTGATCGAGCACATGCCCTACAAAGAGCTCCTGCGCTTCTTTGAGCTGGGCCTGCAGAAGCTCAAGCCCGACGGCCTCTTCATCGTAGAGACCATCAACCCGCACTCAGTCCAGGCGTTGAAGACCTTCTGGGTGGATCCGACCCACCAGCACCCGATCTTCCCCGAGGTGGCCCTGGTCTTGTGCCAGATCAAGGGTTTCGAGACGGCCTTCGTGTTCCACCCCAACGGGATCGGCGATGTCGAGGTCGACCGCTACGAAGCGGGGGAGTACGCGATGGTCGCGACCAAGACGGTACGAGGATGAACTCGCACATGGGGGCGAACGATCGAACCTAGGAGCGTAATGGTACTTCCGACCTCATCGAAGAAGCTCTAGGATGCCGACTTTCCGACAACACATAGCGCTGGCGTTCCTAAACGCGAGGGCGTTTTTGAACCTGGAAGTGGGGCTTGTTAGTGGTAAAGAGCCAGAATCCGGCGCAAGCGAGGGTGCGAAGACCCCCGGCAAGGCCGCGGTTACCGGCACGAAGACTTCCAACCCCGGGCAGCGAAATGCTCCCCAGGAGAACAAGAAGCTCCAACGCTTGCATCGAGAGCTCGAGGATAAGAACAGGGAGAACGCCAGGCTGCGGGCGCAGCTTGTCGCCGGCGATTACGGCCCTCTGGGTGGGGGCGTAAAGCCGGAGAACATGATCTGGATCTTCGGTTCGGGACGGACAGGGAGCAGCTGGCTCAGCAACATGATGGGGGACCTAAAGAGCCACGTCCGCTGGAACGAGCCTTACGTGGGGGAGCTCTTCGGCACGGCCTACTACCTCAGGGCGGGAGAACGCATGCGAGGTCGCAAGGATTTCGTCCTCGGTGAGGGCTACAGGGAGGCCTGGGTGCACTCAATACGCAACTTCGTCCTCGAGGGGGCCAACGTACGTTTCCCCGAGCTGGGCGAGCACGGCTACCTCGCGATCAAGGAGCCGAACGGGTCTATGGGAGCACCGTTGCTCTCGGAAGCCCTGCCCGAGAGCCGTATGATCCTGCTGGTGCGCGACCCTAGGGACGTGGTCTCTTCGGGAATGGCAGCCCAGAGAAAGGGGAGCTGGGGCGACCAGTGGCGGGCGAACGGCAGCAGCGGCGATTCGCTGGCGGGTGCCGAACCGGCCGAGTTCGCGCGCCAATGGGCCAACATGTACGCGATGACCCTGGGCAAGGCCAAAGAGGCTTACGATGCCCACGCAGGCCCCAAAGCCGTCGTTCGCTACGAGGATCTGCGTACGGATACCCTCGAAACAATGCAAGGCCTCTACTCGACGTTGGGCATTACGGTGGACGAGGGGGAGCTCTCCCGGGTGGTCGAGAAGCACGCCTGGGAGAACATACCCGAGAAGAGAAAAGGCCCGGACAAGCCCCAACGCAAGGCTACCCCGGGCGGTTGGAGGGAAGACCTGACGCCGGAGCAGGCCAGGATAGTAGAGGAATTAGCCGTTTCCATCCTCGATGAGTTCTACCCTGAATGGAGTCTTTCTGAGGAGAGAGGAACGGGTCTAGACCGATGATTCTGCTAGCCCGGAGCCCATGGCGACGGTTACCGAGCTTTGAATTCGAACGGAGAAAACTATGCCGGTCTTGAAGAAGAAGATCACGCTCCCGATTAGACGGAACACGAGCCTGTTTATCGACGTGGAGGCAGGGGTTACGGGCCTCGGTGGGGTGGCGAAGGGTCTGAGGTCGCGCCTAGGCAAAAGACCGGAGCTGAAAGGGGTGGCCGCACGGCTGCGCAACGGTGGGGTGCAGACCCCGCACCCCACGCCGTCCCAGGGCAAACCCGCGCGCCAGGGAAGCAAGCAGCAGGCCCGCCTTCGTCCTGGGAGTCGAACGCGGCAAGATTCCCCCGTGTTCTTCGTCACGGGGCTGGGCAAATCCGGTACCTCCTGGCTGATGAGGACGCTGGACTCTCACCCCGAGGTGATCTGCAAGGGCGAAGGCCGGTTCTTCGCCGCCGACTGGAGACGGCCCAACTTCGACCCCGAGGGCACGCGGGCGCTGGCCAGCTCTCTGTACTACGCGCTGCTCAATTCGGATTACCTCAGGCTGTGGGTAGAGCGTTCCGTCTGGGCCAGGGATGGAGACGCCGACAAGCACCTGGACAACCTTACGCGCCTGGCGACCGAGCATTTCCTTACACAACAGCTCGCCGGGTCACGCAAGAAGTTCGTCGGGGACAAGTCGCCGCTGCTCAACGCGACCTTCATAGAGGAGGTCAGCAGGGTCTACCCCGAGGCCAAGGTCATCCACATCATGAGGGACGGTAGGGATCAGGCCGTCTCCATGCTGCACCACGTGTGGAACCGCTCCACGGACCAGGGCGGCGTCCAGTCCCTCAAACCTGGGGAACTCGAGAAGCGCGAGGTCTACCGCGAGGACCCGCAGAAGCTGATGGAGACGGGCGAGGGCATGTTCACGGAGGAGAGGCTCCGAGATGCGGCCAGGAGTTGGAAGGTGCGGGTGGGCAAGACCGCGAAAGACGGTCCCATCCTGCTGGGATCGAAATACGCCGAGGTGCGCTACGAGGACCTGCTCGAGCGTCCCTACGAGGAGGTGAGAAGGCTGGTAGGCTTCCTCGGGGCCGACACGGGAGATAAGGCGGTACAGGGGGCCGTGGATTCGGCCAGCTTCGAGAAGCTCTCCAAGGGCCGCGAGCGGGGCCAGGAGGACACCTCATCTTTCTATCGCAAAGGCGTCTCCGGGGACTGGAAGAACCACTTCACACAGCGCGACAAGGAGATCTACAAAGAGGAGGCCGGGGAGCTCCTGATCCGGCTCGGCTACGAGAAGGACGAAGGCTGGTAGGCTAACCACGCTAGTTAGAACATGAATCCGCAGGACCGCAACACGTTTTGACAGGAAGGACCCAGGATGCCAGTTTTCAATAGTCGCACGGCCTTCGAGGTGGCGCGGGGTATAAAGGCTTATCTGAACGTCGAAGCGGGCCTGACCCGCGGCGAGATACCGGCACCCGCGAAGGCGTCACAGGTCTCGAAAGCAGGCGCTGCCCAGGGACCGCCTGCCCTGCAGGCCAGAGAGCTGGAGCAGGAGGTCGCCAGGTTGAAGGCGAAGCTGGCATCGTACGACTCAGGTACTGGAATCGGGCCAGAGAACATCGTCTGGATCTTCTGCTCCAACCGCAGCGGGAGCACGTGGCTGGGCTCGATGATGGGCGACATCGAGGGCTACGAGATGTGGAACGAACCCCTGGTCGGGAAGCTCTTCGGGGATCTCTACTACCAGGGCGCAGAGGGCCACAAAGACCGCGAGGCCTACATCCTTGGGACACAGCACAAGGCGAGCTGGCTCAACTCCATACAGTCTTTCGTGCTCAGCGAGGCGAGCGCCCGTTACCCCGAGGCGGCCGATGGGGGGTACGTGATAATCAAGGAACCGAACGGTTCCATCGGGGCCCCTTTGCTCTCGGAAGCGCTGCCCGAGAGCCGTGTGATCTACCTGGCCAGGGACCCGAGGGACGTCGTCGCCTCGGGATTGGACGCGGGCAGGCAGGGGAGCTGGCAGTTCAAGAATACGGCCAACCGCGGCTGGAAGCGCGAGGCGCTCGCCGATACGCAACCGGATACCTGGGTAAGGCGACGGGCCCAGAACCACGTGAGACACGCTGGTAAGGCCAAGGAGGCCTATGAAGGCCACCAGGGCCCGAAGGTCCTGATCCGCTACGAGGAACTCAGGGCAGACACCCTGGGTACTATGAAGCGCCTCTACTCGACGCTCGGTATCCCATTCAGGGAGGATGAGCTGGCGCGGGTGGTAGAGAAGCACTCCTGGGAGAACATACCCGAGGAGGAAAAGGGAGAGGGCAAGTTCTACCGTAAAGCCACCCCGGGAGGCTGGAGAGAAGACCTCACCCCCGAGCAGGCGAAGATAGTGGAGAACGTGACCGCGCCCCTGCTGAAGGAACTTTATCCCGATGGAGAGATGAGGGCGTGACCTGCTCGATGGGCAGCAATGAGCTTAAGCCGGAGAACCTCGTCTGGATCTTCGGCACCGGGCGCGGCGGCAGCACCTGGCTCGCCTCGATGATGGGGGAGTCGGCCGGCGGAAGGTTCTGGGACGAGCCGCTGGTAGGCAAGCTGTTCGGCGATCTCTACTACTCTGGCGCGGGTACCGTTCAGTCTGACTGGGATGACTTCGTATACGCACGCAAGTATCGCGACGTGTGGTTGCGCTCTATCCGTAACTTTGTCCTGGAGAGCGCCAGCGTCCGCTTCTCCGGGGTGGCCGAGAACGACTACTTGATCGTCAAAGAGCCCAACGGCTCCATCGGCGCACCGCTACTAATGGAAGCCCTGCCCGAGAGTCGCATGATCGTGCTGGTGCGCGACCCCAGGGACGTCGTGGCATCCAACTTGAACGCGCGCGAGGAAGGTGGCTGGCTGGCCGAACAACACCGTAATGCTGCCCGAACAGGAGACGGTCTGGCCCGTAGAAACCCCAATGCCGCGATAAAACGACGGGCCAAAAGATACGTGGAGAATGTCGGTAACGCGAAGGAAGCTTTCGAGTCCCATGGGGGGCACAAGGTCATGATCCGTTACGAGGACCTCAGGACCGACACCCTCGGGACGATGAGGCACCTCTACTCGACGCTGGATATCTTTGTAAAGGAAGAAGATCTCACAAGGATGGTAGAGCGGTATGCCTGGGAGAACATACCCGATGAAGAGAAGGGGCCGGGTAAGTTCAACCGCAAGGCCACGCCGGGGGGATGGAGGGAGGACCTCACCCCGGAGCAAGCCGAAATCGTCGAGGAATCTACCGCGCCATTACTTGAGGAGTTCTACCCGAGTCGAGAACAGGGCAATTATGGATAACAAGGACATCAAGGCGGAGGACCTCGTCTGGATCTTCGGCACAGGGCGCAGCGGCAGCACCTGGCTCGCCTCGATGATGGGGGAGTCGGCCGGGGGCAGGTTGTGGAATGAACCGCTGGTAGGCAAACTGTTCGGTGAGTTCTACGATGACATGCTGCCGAGATCTAGGGGTCGCGATACCTTCATCATGGCAGAGGCCAATCGGGAAGCATGGTTGGAGGGAATACGGCATCTCGTTTTGAACGTGGCCGAGAGCGTTTGCCCGGAGGCAGCCAGGGAGAGTTATCTGGTCGTCAAGGAGCCCAATGGCTCCATGGGCGCGCCGCTGTTGATGGAGGCCCTGCCCGAGAGCCGCATGGTCTTGCTAGTCCGGGACCCGAGAGATATGGCGGCTTCAGCCCTGGACCGCCACCGCAAGGGAGCCGAGGCTTACGAGCACGCGGCAAACTATAGTCCCAGGAGGAAAGAAGCACTAGCCAAAAACCCGCCTGACAACCGCCCAGGCGCCTTCATAAAGCGTCAAGCTCACAGGTACCTGAGGAATGTAGGTAGTAGCAAGCAAGCGTATGAGGCACACAAGGGGCACAAGGTCCTGACACGCTACGAAGAGTTGAGGGCGAACCCCTTGGATACTATGAGACACATCTACGCGGAGCTGCAGCTACCGGTCGATGAGGAGCAACTCGCAGGAGTGGTGGAGAAGCACTCATGGGAGAACATACCCGATGAAGAGAAGGGACCGGGGAAGTTCAACCGCAAGGCCACGCCGGGGGGATGGAGGGAGGATCTGACTCCCCGGCAGATCGAAATGGTAGAGAAGATAACCGCGCCCCTGCTCGAGGAGTTCTACCCGACTTGAGTAGTCCTGGCGCGAAAGCCTCCCCCGTTTTCTGGCGGCGTACTGTTCCGGGGAGGCTATTATGAGAGCATATTGTGCGACGAGCGAGTACGAGTCTTCACAGGAGGAACCTGCAGATGCCGGTCTTTAACAGCCACACAGCCTTCGAGATAGCGCGAGGCGTAAAGGCGTTCCTGAACCTGGAAGCCGGGCTCACCCGCAACGGGCTCCTCGACCCCCAGGTGTCGAGGGACAAGGACGAGGAGATCTCCAGGCTGCGGGCGGAGCTTGCCCGACTACGAAGCGCGCCGAGACCAGCGAGTTCGTCGACCGAAGAGGCGCCGATCTTCTTCCTTATAGGGCGGTCCAAGTCGGGCACTTCCTGGCTCATGCGGCTCCTTAATTTTCATCCCGAGATATTGTGTCGGGGAGAGGGAATGTTCTTCGATAAAGATTCCCCTCGCTCCCTACTGCGGGCGCTCTCGCGCTCTGAAGAGGTACAAACGTGGCTCGCGCGTAGCCCGTGGACGCGTCAGACTCCTGACGAAGGGCTAAAGAGCATGCTCGGCACCTTTGTGAGCCGTGCCATGATGCAAAGGCTCGAAGGGGCAAGAGGACGCGTTGGGACAAAGAGGATCGTAGGGGACAAGAGCCCGTTCAAGTCGGCGAATACTGTCAAGGACATTGGCACCTTCTGTCCCGGTGCGAAAGTCGTACACATAATCAGGGACGGTCGGGACGTGGCAGTGTCTTCGGCCCACCACCGGTGGAACAACGCCACCGACGTAGGCGGTCATCGCAACCTTACACCGGATCAAGTCGCCAAACGCGAAGCCTACCGCTCCGACCCCTCCGCCTTCCTGGCGACAGGGGAGAGCATCTTTGCGGAGGGACACGTGGCGGAGATAGCGAGGAGCTGGAAAGAGAGTGTTGGCGGTACGGTAGAGAACGCAGCATCGCTTGGCGAAAACTACTATGAACTACGCTACGAGGACCTCCTGGCCGAGCCGATCGCGGAGGTGAGGCGGCTTCTTGGGTTCTTGGGGGCCGACTCGGGCGAAAAGGTCGCCAAAGAGTGCGTAGAGGCTGCGAGCTTCGAGCAGCTCTCGGGGGGCAGGGCGCAGGGAGAGGAAGACTCTTCTTCGTTCTACCGCAAGGGGATAGCGGGCGACTGGAAGAACCACTTCTCCGAGGAGGACAAACGGGTCTTCAAGGAGGAGGCGGGTAAACTCTTGATCCGGCTCGGCTATGAGAAGAACCTCGACTGGTAAGAAAAGTCACAGGGCGCGAACACGACCGAGAGCACGGGTTTCGACGGGAGGGATCCTGAGATACCAGGCTTCGAGGAACACATGACATCCGGGATTGAAGGCAACGGAAGATCATCGCTGCTCGCCAGGGTGCGCGGGCTCTACCGAGGGCGACTCCGGGCGCTGGCGGATGGGAAGGCAACGTTCGCAAGCGGCGGTGCGGGATCTGAAGCTTCTAGCACGCCCGTGTTCTTCGTCACGGGGCTTGGCAAGTCGGGGACGAGGTGGCTGACGAAGATCCTGGACTCCCACCCCGAGATACTCTGCAAGGGCGAGGGACGCTTTTTCTCGGCAAGCTGGCATCGCGCCGATCTCGAATCTGAAAGCGACAAGGCACTCGCGAGCTCCCTCTACTACGCCCTGACACATTCGGATCACCTGAGGTTCTGGATCGAACGCTCCGTGTGGAGCCGCGACGACGAACCTGACGAGCATTTGAAGGCCCTGATGCGCCTGGCCACGGACTACTTCCTCACCGCACAGCTCTCCGAGACAGATAAGATGCTCGTCGGGGACAAGTCGCCACTCCAGGATGAAGAGTTCATGCGGGAGGTCAGCGAGGTGTATCCCGGGGCGAAGGTCATCCACATCATAAGGGACGGTAGAGACAGGACGGTCTCCTCCATGCACCGCGGCTGGCGTCGCGCCAGCCAGGGCTACCTCCACAGGCTCACATCCGAGGAGCTGACCATGGGCGAGGCCCTCCGCGAGGACCCGAACAAGCTTGTGGAGACGGGCATGTTCACGGAGGAGCGCCTCCGTCAGGCGGCACGCCACTGGAGGCTCCTCGTTGGCAGGGCCGTCAGGGACGGTCGGGCCCTGCTCGGCCCGGACTACACCGAAGTGCGCTACGAGGACTTGCTCGTCCGTCCCAACGAAGAGGTCGAGAGGTTGCTCGACTTCCTCGGTGCCGACACGGAGCCAAAGATCGTAGAGCATTGCGTGAGCTCGGCGCGCTTCGAGAAGCTCTCCAAGGGGCGCGAGCGCGGCGAGGAAGATCCTACATCCTTCTACCGCAAGGGTGTTGCGGGCGATTGGAGGAATCATTTTACGGCCGAGGATAGTCGCATCTTCAAGGAAGAGGCCGGGGACCTCTTGATACAACTCGGCTACGAGAAGGACCTCGACTGGTAGGATCGGGGGGGCCGCATCGTGGGTAGGGCCGGCAGAGCGCTGCTGATCGCGCTGCTGGTCGGGGGATGCCTGGCGCTCGGGTTCTTCTTGCCTTCCGGCGAGGTCGAGCGTGGGTCCATAGAGGCTACCGGCAAGCCCAACATCGTCTTCATCCTCACCGACGACCTCGACCTGGCTTCCGTCTCGAAGATACCGGCTCTCGACGAGTACATGGCCGACCAGGGCGTGACCTTCGACAACGCCTTCGTCACGGAGTCTTTGTGTTGCCCTTCGAGGGCCTCGATCCTGACAGGCCAGTACCCGCACAACCACCTGGTCCGGACCAACACCCCCCCGCTCGGGGGCTTCGAGACCTTCCGCGACCTCGGACGGGAGAGATCCACCGTGGCGACCTGGCTCGACGGGACCGGATACGAGACGGCCCTGTTCGGTAAGTACCTCAACGGTTACGACAAAAGAAAGCGCGTCTACGTCCCGCCAGGCTGGGACGAATGGTACGGGACCGTAGGCGAGGAGGCGCTGAATCAGAACGGTCGCGTGGTCGAATACCCGGCCAGTACCTACCTCGACGATGCGCTCTCGGGGCTCGCCCAGGACTTCGTGAGGCGCCAGGAAGATGAGGATGCTCCTTTCTTCCTGTATCTCTCGGTCCACGCTCCCCATGTCCCCGCCGAGCCCGACCGGAGACACAGGAACCTTTTCAAAGGCCTGCAAGCCCCACGCACGCCCTCCTTCGACGAGGCCGATCTTTCCGACAAGCCAGATTGGGTGCGCGCGCCACGGCTGGACTACGAGAAGAGAAAGCATATCGACGAGGTCTACCGCAATAGGTTGCGGACGATGACCGCGGTTGGCGAGATGGTCGGCGGGTTGCTCAGGACGCTCGAAGATACCGGACAGCTCGATGATACCTACATAATCTTCACCAGCGACAACGGCTATCACATGGGCCAGCATCGTCTGGAGCTCGGTAAGGAATCCGCCTACGAAGAAGACATAAGAATACCTCTGATGGTCCGCGGACCGGGCGTGCCCGCGGGGGTCGAGAGGGACGAGATGGTCTTGAACAACGACTTCGCGCCGACCTTCGCCGCCCTGGCAGGCTTACCGCCGCCCGCCGATGTAGACGGCCGCTCGTTCGCACCCTTGCTCGACGCGCGAAAGCAAAATGATCCGACCTCCTGGCGTACCGCGTTCGAGATAAGTCACTGGGCAGCAAAGCCGGAGGGTGAGAGCCTGTATGAGGCCGTAACGCCCGTGCCCGCTTACCAGGCCGTGAGGACGCAAAGATACCTTTACGTCGAGTACGAGACCAAAGAGCACGAGCTTTACGATCTCAGGAAAGATCGCTTCGAACTGCGAAACCTGGCCGATTCAGCCGACCCGAAGCTCATCTCAAAGCTCGCTTCTCGCCTCGACGCGCTGCGGGACTGCTCGGGAGAGGACTGCCGCACCGCGGAGAACGTGCAGCCGTAGAGCAGCAAATCAGCATCTCAGCAGGTCAGCACTTCAGCATTCCACCTGGTCAGTCGAGATGGAATCGACAGGATAAGATGCGCGGTGTAGGACCTGTTGAGCGAGAGCAACTCCTACCCCTTGCGTCCAGCTTGAGCGTCATTCCCGCGGGGCCTGTCCCCGCGAAAGCGGGGAGCGGGAATCCACTGCGGCAAACACTCCTCGCCTCCAAAAGCGATCTACCGATTACGTATTAGCCCTCAGCGAACTAGAAGCTGACTTGCTGAGATGCTCACTAACTAATAGCCCGTTCCCGATCCAGGTAGTCCTCCAGGGCCTGGCGCCAGTGGCGCAGTTCTGGCCCATCAAGGGCCCTCAGGACGCCGTTTGCGGGCCGCGCCGCGGGGAGAGGGTACTCCGAGCCGGGGACGGGGACGACCTCGACCTCGACGCCGGCCAACTCGAAGATCTCCTTCGCGAACTCGTACCAGGAACAGGAGCCAGCGTTGGTAAGGTGGTAGAGACCGTAGCGCCCGGCTTCGATCACCTCCGCGATACCTTCGGCGAGGTCGACGGCGTAGGTCGGCGATATGTACTCGTCGTCCTTGATCTTCAGCACTTCCCTCTCCATCCCCAGGCGCAGCATGGTCCGCACGAAGTTGTGCCCCCTCCCGTAGACGCCCGCGGATCGAACGACATACCAGCTGTTCGTGAGCTGCCTTACGTACTCCTCCCCGGCAAGCTTGGTGCGGCCGTAGGCGCTGATCGGATTGGGCGTATCGAAGGGCTCGTAGGGCCGTTCTGATTCGCCGTCGAAAACGTAGTTCGTGCTGACGTGCAAGAGATCGCAGCCCCGCTCCTCACAGAGTTGGGCCAGATTCCTCGGACCGAGCGCGTTGATAGTGTAGGCTAGGTCGGTCTCCGTCTCGCAGCCGTCGACGTTGGTGTAGGCGGCCGCGTTCACGACGACGTCCGGCGAGTGCTTCTCCAGCGCCAGCATCACGGCACCGAAGTCCGCCACGTCGAGCTCCTCCTTCGAGAGCGCGACGACCTCCTGACCGCGCCAGGGGAGGAGCGCGGCGAGCTCGAGCCCGAGCTGGCCGCCCGATCCGCTTACGAGTATCTTCGGCACGTGATCCTCCCTAGACCCTGGCCAGCAGCCCGCCGTAGAGGGCCTCGAGCTCGTCCACGTTCTCCTGGACGGTCTTGACCGGTTCGATCCCGGCGCGGAGCCTGCCGAGAAGCCCTGGTTCCTCGATGAGACGCCGGAGCTGGCGCGCAAGGTCGTGCGGGTCCTCCAGGCCGAAGAGGAGCCCGTTCTTCTCGTGGCTCACAAACTCGGACATCCCGCCAAGGTCCGTTGCCACCACCGGGATGCCGGCGGCGAAGGCCTCGAAGATCACACCGGGACCGTTCTCGTACCAGCGGGAGGGTACGACGAGGACGTCCAACCCCGAGAGGACGTCGCCCACCTCTTCGCGCGCGAAGGGGCCGGCGAAGTTTATCCTCCCGTCTCCCTGGGCCAAAGCGCGCAACTCCTGCACGAAGGGTTTGAACCTCTCCAGGTTCCCGTAAATGACGAGGGTAGCGTCCAGTTCGGGCGGGAGCTCCCTAAAAGCCCGGATCAGGATATCGCAGCCCTTGTGCGGCGCAAGGGTTCCTACAAAGCCGATCCGGTGCGGCGGGGAGAAGGGTCTGTCCTCCCTTCGTATACCCGAGGTATCTATACCGTAGTGGGAGACTTCGATCTTCCCATCCCCTATGCCGTTGGCGACCAACAACTCCCGCATCAGATGGGTGTAGACGATAACGTGGTCGACCAGATCCATCTTCTCCCTGATGCGTTCGGGACGCTCCTTTAGGGCCTTCACCTGGCGCAGCGAGTGGGAGAACCCGGAGAGCCTGGTCTCTCCGAGGACGCCGGCGACCTTTATGGCGGCCGGAGGTGTCAGATCGACCGCCCGCTTCATCCTGGTGCCGGGGTATCTGCTCGCTATGCACCGGGTGCAGTGGGAGATCTCGGGCCCCCTGCACATCACCCCGTCGTGACGTCTGAGGTCGACGACGGGGCAGAACGTCCAGAAGTCCGTCGCCGTGTACACGAGGGGCACGCCGAACTCCTTGATGGCGGGGATCACGCTCGCTGAGAGCCCCTGGAAGTGCTCGGCGTGAACGATGTCGGGCCCTATCTTTCGCATGTACTCGCGGGTCCTATCCGCCATGACCTCGTTCTCGTAATCCAGCCTGTAGGGACGGGAGACACCCTCCCTGGGACGGCCCACCCTGCGGACCGGTATGCCCCCGAACTCGTAGTCTTCGACCTCTCCCGGCTCGATGTCGTTGCCCGGGATGCTCCGCTTGGGGGCGAGCACGTAGGGCTCGTGGCCCCTCGCCTTGAACTCCTGCGCCAGCGAGAGCGTGACGGTCTCGACACCGGCGTAGTGCTCGGGGAAGAACTGGTGCGCGGCGAAGAGGATCCTCACGCTCTACCAGTCATACGACTTCTCATACCCGAACTCCACGAGCCGCCCTCCGGCCACCTCTTTGTAGAGGTCCCTGTCGCGCTTCGTGAAGACGACCCTCCAGTCGCCGACGACGCCCTTCCTGAAGAAAGAGGCCGGGTCCTCCTCGCCCTGCTTGCGGCTCGAAGCCCGCTCGAAGCTGCTCGACCGCAGGCAACGCTCTATGACCCGCTCCTCGCTACTGGCCCCGAGGAACTCGAGGATCCCCCCGAAGACGGTGGGCGTGTCGGCGAGGAGGTCTTCGTACCGGACCTCCAGGTACCTCTCGCCGTAGAGAGTTCTCCCGTCGTGGTGGCCTTTCCCGGTCCTGTACTCCCACCGGCGGGCGAGCTGGGCAAGCCGCTCCTGCGTGAAGATAGAACGCCCCTCGGATAGGAACCTCTCCCTGTCTTCGGCGTAATCGTCGCGGATCCGGAGTTCCTCTGGCGTGAGGTCGAAGATGCCTCCCTCCCTGTCTTTGGCCAGCCGCCACCAGTGGTGCATCGCCGAGACCGCCACGTCCCTGCCGTCCCTGACGATGTGGATTATCCTGGCGTCGGGGTAGATCTCATATATCTCGTCCAGGTTCTCGGTGTGCTGGGGACTCTTGTCCCCGACTATCCTGCGTCCCGTGCGGGCTACCTCTTTGGAGAGGAAGTAGTCGACCGAGAGCCGGCAAAGGTTCCTCAGGTCCTCATCGTAGCCGTCCGACCACAAGTTCCACGGTAGCGCGTGCCAAATCTTCAACTCCCTGGAGAGAGCAAGGGCGCGGGTGAGGCTCGAGACGGGCCCGGTGTAGACGGGTATCTCCTCGCTGTCGTAGCCGCGTCCGAAGAAACTCCCCTCCTGGCCGCAGGCGATCTCGGGGTGGTCGCTCAGGCTGTGGCGCAACCAGGAAGTGCCCGAGCGCATCTCTCCGGCCACGAAGAACACCGTGTCGTAATCCCCCGCATCGATTGTCTGCCCCCTCCGGGAAACGGAACGGGCCGCCGCGACGGTGGCGCGCGCGGCCCTCATGGCCGTCTCATTGGAGAGCACCGCCCCGACCAGCCGGTCGAACCGCTCGTTCTTCAGCCGGTAATCGCGCAGGCGCTCGACGACGCGTTCGAGGTTCATGACGAAGATTATAGCGGTCAGCATTTCAGCATTTCAGCTTGTCAGCTTTCTTAGACCCCTTTGCCGAGGAGGCGGTGGAGTTTGGGGCTCAGGCGGGAGAGGGATGGGACTTTGGCTCCGAGGTAGGCGCCGAGCTGGGAGGCTAGGGCGAAGGTTGCCGCGTCGAGCAGGAGCTTTGGCTTCTTACTTGGTGCTGGTTCCTCGCGGCGGAGGAGGCCGTAGACGTGGCGAGTTGCGTAGGGTATGGAGAGGATCAGGCGCGGCAGGTTCGGCACCATGCGGGCCCCGAAGAGCTCGTCGAGTACGAGTTGATCTACGTAGTGGCGCCTGAGATCGTAGAAGACGCCGCGCTCGTGGGAGTGGACGACGACCGAGCGTGGCTCGTAGATGATCCTGTACCCGGCCTCCACCACCTTCTTGCCCCAACGCAGATCCTCGGCGAAGTCTGCCTCCCCGAACGGGAATCTTCCCCACACCGAGCGGCGCAGGCAGGAGCTAACGTTGTCGAAGGCGACGACGCGGCGCCTCTGGGCCGGTGGCAGCGACAGATACTGCGCAGGGTCCTGGATCTCCTGCTCCCGCCTTTCGAGGCCTGCGACGGCCAGGTTACCGACCAGCGCGCGGGTCATGACGCCGGCATCTGGCCTGGGGACGTGGCGGCCGTAGACCGCGGCGACACGCGGGTCTTTCTGCAGGTTCTCTACCATGGGGGCCAGCCACTCTTCGTCGAGCGGCACGGCGTCCTGGACGGTGAGGGCAACGTACTCCCCTGACGAGAACGAGATCCCGAGGTCCCGCGTCGCGCCGTGGTTGAACCCGGCCTTCGGTACGCGGTGCAAGAGCGCCCCATGCCTTGCGGCCAGCTCCGCTGTGCCGTCGGTCGAGCCTGAGTCGACGACGACGACCTCGAGCTCGAAGTCCCCTCTCTGCGCGCCGAGTTTTCTCAGCAGATCCTCGAATCCGGGACCTGCGTTGAAGGTGGGTATGACGACCGAGACCTGGTTGGCCAATGTTACGGCGCGCCGCTAGAGTAATACTCTTCGAGTAGGGGGGCAGTTATCCTCTCGACCTGCCTTATCTGCTTTGGGGTGAGGTCCTCCCGCCAGCCTCCCGGACTGGCCTTGCGGTAGAACTTGCCCCCGCCCTTCTTCTTCTCGGGGATGTTCTCCCATGAGTGCTTCTCGACGGCCCGCGCCAGTTCGTCCTCGTCGACGGGTATCCCGAGCGTCGAGTAGATACGCTGCACGGTGCCAAGGGTATCGGCCCTCAGATCCTCGTAGCGGACCATGACCTTCGGACCCTTGTGGGCGTCGAAGGCTTTCTTGGCGTTGCCCGCGTGTTGCATGTAGACGTTCGCCCAGCGCCTCGTGAACGCGTCGGGGTTCTTATCCGGCAGCGAATCGCGCTTCCATCCGCCTTCGTCCTTGCGCTCGTAGAGCCAATTTCCCTTACGGGCTCCATCCAGCGTCGAGGACACCACGTCCCTTGGGTCCCGGATCAGGAGTATCATGCGGCTCTCGGGCAGGGCCTCCATGAGCAGGGGGGCCCCGACCGAGCCGTTCGGCTCCTTGACAACGAGGAAGTGGTCGGGGCCGAGGCGGGGTCTTGCGTACTTCGCGCCGTCGAGCACGAAGTTCCTTATGGAGTGGATCCAACCCCTACGTGTCGCGTCGGCCATGACGAAGTCGGGACGGAGGAGGTTCGCCGTCTGCGCCCTGCGGTGGAAGTTGCCGAAGAGCTGGCCCACCATGGGCTCCTCCCAGACCAGATGCCGACTCTGTTCTCCCATCATGCTCCTGAGCCAGGTGCTGCCGCTGCGCCCCGAGCCGAAGATCCAGAGGATGTTCTCAGGCCTTACGCCCGCGCCCCCACCACCTGAGAACCTCCTCCGCAGCCCGGCGACCAGCAGGGGGACTTCCCTGTACTTACCGGCCAACCAGCGGCGTGCCTGGCGCGCTGCGCCAGGCACGCCGTCAGCAAATTCTTTGACCCTGGAGACCACGGACGCCACCCTACCAGCCGCCATCCCTCTCGTAGCCGAGCCGGATCAGGAGCTCCCCCGCCTCCTCTTTGTAGACCTGCCTGTCGCGCTCGTTGAACAGATCCTTCCAGTCGCCCGCAACGCCCTTGCGATAGAAGGAGGTGGGGTCCTCCTGGCCCCGCTCGCGGCCCTTGGAGAGCTTCTCGAAGGTCGCCGAGCTCACGCAGCGTTCCACCAGCTTCCTGTCTGTATCGACCCGCAGAAAGCCGAGCAACCTCTCGATCTCCTGGTTCGGGCGCTCGAGGAGGTCCTCGTAGCGCACTTCCGTGTAGGCGTCCCCGAACAAGGCAGGTCCGTCCTCGATGGCCTGGCCCACCCTGAGATCCCAGTTCTGGGCGGCTTTCCTGAGCGTCTTCTCGGCGAACATCCCTTCGCCGGTCTTGGCGAGTTCCTGGGGGCTCCTGCGGTAGGCCTCGCTCTTCGCCAGCTCCTCGGGCGAGAGCCTGTGCGTGCGGCCCCTCTTGGCGCGGTTGCCCTGCTGGTGGATAAAGGAGACCGCCTGGTCCCTGCCGTCCCTTATTATGTGGATCACCTTCGCTTCTGGGTAGATCTCGTGTATCTCCTCGACGAACTTCGGGCCCAGTAGGGGTGTCTTGTCTCCGACCACCTTCTTGCCGCTCTTGGAGAGTTCGGTGGTGAGGAAGTAGTCCGTGGCCAGCCTGACGAAATCCCTGATCTGCTCTTCTGTCTCGCCTTCCCTGGTCCAGACGGAGCGCTCGATCCAGAGCCTCAGGTACTCGGAACCGAGCAACGCATTGTAGAGCGAGCTGGGCTGCTGTTTGGTCTGCGTCCGGGCCAGGACTTCCCGCCTGTACTCTTCGCCGAAGAACCTGCCCTCGCCCTTGCACAGTACTTCGGGATGGGCGTCGAGGGTCTTCATCAACCACGTGGTGCCTGACTTCGCCAGCCCGACGACGAAGAACACGGGCACCCCATCGCCGGGGTAGGGCGCCTGCGTCCTCATGCGGGTCCTGAGTCGGTCGACGGCCGATCCGAGGCGTGTCCTGTCACGCAGCCCCCTCATCCTTCCTGCTCCGCTGGACCCGTGGGGTAGAACTCTTCCAGGAGCGGCGCCGTTATCTGCTCTACGGTCTTCACCTGGTGGCGCGTCAGGTCCTCGCGCCAGCCCTCGGGCGTGGCCTTGCGATAGAACTTGCCCTGCCCCTTCTCCTCCTCGGGGATGTTCTCCCATGAGTGCTTCTCGACGGCTTTGGCGAGCCGCGCCTCGTCCATCGGGACCCCAAGCTCGCTGTACATACGCTTCATCGTCCCCAGGGTATCGGCCCTCAAATCCTCGTAGCGAACGACCACCTTGCGACCCTCGTGCGCGTCGTATGCCCGTTTGGCACTCCCGACGTGCTGCAGGTAAGCGTCGGCGTGGCGCCTCACGAAGGCGTTCGGGTTCGTCTCGGCGAGCGACTCCGCGCGGCGGCCTTCTTCCCCCCTCCGCTCGGTCTGCCAGCCGCCTTTCCTTGTGGCGTCGAGCCAGGAGGCGACCACATCCCTGGGGTCGCGGGTCAGGAGCACCATGCCGCTCTCGGGCAGCGCCTCCATGATCAGGCTGGCACCCACAGAGCCGCCGGGCTCCTTGACCGCGAGGTATCCGCCATTCTCGCCGGCCAACTCGGGGAAACGGGCGTTGGCCCCGTCAAGGATGAAGTTCCTGATGGAACCCAGCCAGACGTCTTTGTACTGGGACGCCAGAATGAAGTGCTTGCCGCCGAAACGCTCGAACCTCTGGGGGTCGAAGAAGGTACCGACCCTAGGCTCGAACCAGACCTCATGGCCCTCCGGCTCCTCCATCATCGCGGCAAGCCAGGTGCTTCCGGTACGTCCCGTGCCGAAGATCCAGATCATGTTCCTGGGAGCGATCCCGTCCTCGGACGGTCCTTGAACGTTCATCCTGGTCGCCTGGGGTACGGCGCCGCGGGTAACACCGGTCTCGAGGTTCAAGAAAGCCTTGGCCCCGCGCACCACGTCGAAGACCGTACGGTATCTGAAGACAGGCACCCCCGGTCCTCCTACGCGGTGCTCCGTACGGGGTAGAGCTCCCCGAGCAGAGAACCTGCCACCCTTTCGACTATCTCGACCTGCTCTGGGGTCAGGTCCTCCCTCCAGCCTCCGGGTTTCGCCTTGCGGTGGAACTTGCCCTCGCCCTTCTGTTCGGCCGGAATCCTCTCCCATGAGTGCTTCTCGACCGAGCGCGCAAGCTCGGCCTCCTCGACGGGGATCTCCAGCGCCGAGTAGATGCGCTTCATCGTCGCGAGCGTGTCGGCCCTGAGCTCCTCGTACTTGACGAGTACCTTGGGACCCCTGTGTGCCTCGTAGGCCCGCTTGGCGTTGCCCACGTCGCGCACGTATCTTCTGGCCTGGCCCTTCACGAAGTCGTCAGGCCTGCTCTCGGCCAGTGAAGGCGGCTTCTCCCTGCCGCCCTTCCTCATCAGGTCGGCGGTCCAGGTCCCCTTCTTGTGGGCGTCGAGGTTGGAGGCGACGACGTCCCTCGGGTCGCGCACCAGCAGGATCATACGGCTCTCTGGTAGCGCCTCCATGAGCAGCGGGGCCCCCATCGAGCCCTGCGGCTCCTTTATGATCAGGTACCTATCGTTTCTGCCTGCTATCTCGGGGAAACGCGCGGCGGCCGAGTCGAGGACGAACCTCCGCACGGCGTCGAGCCAGAGCTCCCTGTGGGGGGTACCGAGGATGAAATGCTCGTCCTCGTGACGGTGGCCAGCCCGCACGAAGTAGAGGTTGCCGAACAGGTGCCCTACGAGCGGCTCGTGCCACCTGCTGTAACCCCCGATCTCGCCCATCATGGCGCTGAGCCAGGAGCTTCCCGTCCTCGCTGTACCGAATATCCAGACGATGTTCTCCGGCCTCATGCCGCCCGTCTCCTCTCCTGCAGACGGCACCCGTCTGCCCCTTACCTTGCTCCAGGCGTCCCGGATCACAGCGCGCCCCGTGTGGTCGCCGTGTCTGGATAGTACTTCTCCAGGAGCGGCGCGGTGACGTCCTCGACTATCTCGACCTGCCTCGGGGTCAGGTCCTCCCTCCAGCCTCCGGGCTTCGCCTTGCGTCGCTTCCTGCCCTCCCCCTTCTCCTCTTCTGGTATGTTCTCCCAGGAGTTCTCCTCGACCGAGCGCACAAGCTCGGCCTCCTCGACGGGGATCTCCAGTGCCGAGTAGACGTGCTTCATAGTCCCCAGGGTGTCCGCACGCAGGTCCTCGTACTTGACGAGGACCTTGCGCCCCCTGTGTGCCCTGTAGGCCTGCCCGGTCTTCTCTATCTGTTGCACGTAGGAGTTCGCGCGCATCCTGACGTAAGCGTTGGGGTTCTTGTCCGGCTTGGACGTACGTCCCTGGCCTTCCCTTCGCTCGGAGAGCCAGCTTCCCTCGCTCCGCGCGTCCATACTCGAGGCGACGACGTCCCTCGGGTCACGGATCAGGAAGATCATGCGGCTCTCGGGCAGAGCTTCCATCAAGAGCGGCGAGCCAATGGAGCCGTTCGGTTCCTTTATGATCAGGGATCCGCCCCCGACCACCTCGGGGAACCTGGCTGCCGCCCCGCCCAAGACCAGGTCCCTTATGGGTCCGAGCCAGGTCTCCTTGTAGCGTTCTCCCAGGATGTACTGCCCGCCCGGCTTGCGGCCCCCGACCCTGAAGTAGTGGAAGTTGCCGAAGAGGTT
>Ga0126304_10000186_pt1 | contig 21507 bp, 24 predicted proteins | sample Plot25_FD_92538 | JGI IMG/M metagenome (GOLD analysis project Ga0126304, IMG submission 92538) | Serpentine soil microbial communities from UC McLaughlin Reserve, CA, USA - Plot25 | ecosystem: Environmental > Terrestrial > Soil > Grasslands | place: USA: UC McLaughlin Reserve, Lake County... | reverse complement strand
TCAAGGGGATGCTCCAGTAGTCCGAAGAGGGCGTCCTGCCTGTCCTGGGTCGCCGAGCAGATGGTGTCGAACAGCTCGAAGTGCTCCTCGATGTTCTCGGCCCCGTAGCGCTCGGCCATAGCCTGCCTGAGTTCCTCACCCACGGCCAAGGTCTCGCTCATGAGCATCGTGGTCTGGTTGGCCACGCCAACGCGTTGCAGGTCCTCCTCGGGATCGAAGCCGGGGCACATGCCGTGCGCGAGCTTCTCCGTGAGCTCTTCTGACCCCATCCTGCCGAGGATGAAGTCCGTGACGTAGCCTGTCTCCTTCAGGTTGCGCACGATCAAATACTTCCCGTTGCCGCCATCCCGCAAGGTCTGCGAGGCCGTGGCCTTGGTCTCCTCGTGATAGTACTTGCCGTGGATGATGCTCGTGAAACCGCGCCCGGCGTAGCGCGTGACGCGCTTCCACACGGACAGGACCGACCCGCAGGTAGTGTCGACCACGACGCACTCTTTCTGCCTGAGCTTCTCGACCCAGTCTATGGGAGCGCCGAAGGCGGGCAAAAGGACGACGTCTTCGGGGGTGAGGTCGTCGAAGGCCTTCTCGGCGGGACCTTCGAAGCCGGTGGAGAGGAACTCTATCCCCATCTCGCGCAGACGGTCGTTCATGGAGGCGTTGTGGATCATATCCCCCGTTATGAAGATGCGCCTGTGGGGGAACTTCTCCCTGGTCTGGAAGGCGTAGTCAACCGCCCTGTCCACCCCGTAGCAGAACCCGAACTCGTCGGCGAGGCGGATCGTAAGCCCCTCGACCTCGAGGAGGTTGCCGTTCTCGCGCACCCTGTCGACGACCTCGGAGCGATAATCCCGGTCCAGTAGATGCTGGACGTTCTCCCGCATCTTGAAGCCTTTACGGAAGTATTTCTGCTCCGTCACGCTCACCTCTCATGTACCCGACGTTCGTGTCTCGTGCTCGAGATTGAGTTTAGCGCATCTACCCCGCCGCGTCGGAGAAGAGTGTGGCCGGCATCACGGTCGCTGCGAACGTGAAATGGGTGTAAAATCTAGCGCCGTGGACCGCAGAGCAACTATCATGGTCGCAGACGACGACCCAGAAGACCTGGAACGCTCCGCCGGAGCGCTCGAGAACGCGGGTTTCCGCGTGGTCTCGGCCACGGACGGCCGCACCGCCCTCCAGGAGGCCCTGACCCGCAAGGTGGACCTCATCATCATGGACGTTTCGATCCCCCAGCTGAGCGGCGTCGAGACGTGCCACTGCCTCAAAGCGATGCCGAAGACCCAGAAGATCCCCGTGGTCCTCACCGCGGCCAAAAAAGACCCAGCCGCCAAAGCGCTAGCCCAACGCACGCAAGGCTCCGTACGGGTTTTGAGAAAACCCTTCACCGACGAAGATCTCGTCTCCGTCGTCAAACAACTCGTTCGCCCCAAATCGCTTATATAGCATTTCAGCACGCCGCCTGCGGCGGCTTGTCAGCACGGCGCTTCGCGCCTTGTCAGCACGCTTCGGGCCTACGGCCCTCGCTTGTCAGCATTTCAGCTTCGTGTTGGACTGGCTGATGAGCGACAGCGCTAGCTGGAGCGTGCTGACATGCTGACAAGCCGCCGACCGGAAGGAGGGGGCGTGCTGAAATGCTGACAAGCGGAGCCCGAAGGGCGTAGCGTGCTAACAACGCGTCGTAAGGCGCTCATAACGCTGGCCACGCTTATAGGGACGTTTCTGGCCGCGCTCGACGCCACGGTCGTGGGGACGGCGATGCCGACGGTGATCGGGGAGCTTGGCGGCCTCGAACTCTACCCTTGGGCCTTCGCTTCTTACCTGCTCGCGGCGACCGTAACGGGACCTGTTTTCGGTAAACTCTCCGACACCTACGGCAGAAAACCCGTCTACCTGGCCGGGATCTTCCTCTTCCTGCTAGGGAGCGTGCTCGCCGGCACCTCGCAGAGCATGGCGGCCCTTATCTCTTTCCGTACGATCCAGGGTCTCGGGGCCGGGGCCGTGCAGCCTGTTGCAGTAACCATAGTCGGGGACATCTTCGAGCTCGAAACTCGGGCGCGCATCCAGGGCCTCTTCGGGGCGGTGTGGGGCATCTCGGCCGTGGTCGGCCCTGCGGCCGGCGGCTTTATTACGGACCTGATCTCCTGGCGCTGGGTCTTCTACGTGAACGTGCCCTTCGGCATCGTTGCCGCCATCCTCCTCGCCGCGACCCTGACCGAGTCCTTCGAGCGTCGCGATAGCAACGTCGACTACCTCGGCACGGTCCTTCTTACGGGCGGCCTCGTCGCAGTCTTGCTCGCGCTGCTCGGGGGTGGTGGTGCCACGGAGCTCTCGGCGACGACCATCGCCCTCTTCTTCGGCGGGATGGCCGTGCTCGCGCTCTTCGTGCTGGTCGAGCGTCGGGCGGTGGATCCCGTGGTCCCGCTCGACCTGTTCTCGCAGCGGATCATCGCGGTCTCCTCCGTCGGTAACCTGGCGATGGGCGGCGTGTTGCTCGGCGTCTCTGTCTACGTGCCGCTCTTCATTCAGGGCGCCCTCGGCGGCACCGCGATAACCGCAGGAGCGGCGGTGGCCTCGCTCTCCATAGGGTGGCCCGTGGGATCTTTCGTCGGTGGAAGGTTGCTCCTGCTTACGGGATACCGCGCGACGCTCCTGCTCGGCTCGGCCCTGATCGCCCTCGGCACGGCCCTCTGTGTGCCCATGGACAGCGCAACCTCCCTCGCCTACATCGTGGTGGCCGTCGTGGTGATCGGGCTCGGTCTCGGTTTCTCCAGCACCAGCTACCTCGTCAGCGTGCAGAACGCCGTGCCCTGGAGTCGCCGCGGCGTGGCCACTTCTTCGGTGGTCTTCTTCCGCACGGTGGGAGGCTCGATCGGGGTGGCCGTGATGGGCGCTTTCCTGAACGCTTCCCTCGGAGAGCGTTACAGGGCCGCCGTCGATAGGGCGGCAGGGGGCGACGCTGGCCTCGCGCGTCTGCTCTCCGACCCGAATGCCCTGCTGCAGCCGGCCGTGCGCAGCCGTATCCCCGAGGCGGCGTATTCGGAGGTGGCCGGCGCCCTGGCCGCCTCGCTCAGTCCGGCGTTCTGGGTACTGCTCTTCTTCGGTCTCTCAGCCCTCGCTGTGGCCACGCTCTTCCCCCGCGGAAAGGCCAAAGAACTCGTAAGCAGGGAGGAGGATTATGGATGATACCGGGCGCGAACTGACCCTCGATGACCTCCCCCGCCCGCCGCTCTTCAAGTTGGTGGATCCCGAGGGAGATGACGTCTTCCAGGAGACCGAAGTCGGCGGCGAAAGGGCCAGGGTCGGTGCTCTGTTCTCGGACAGAGAGCTGGCAGGAGAGTTCTCCGCAGGTGCCGCCGCGCACAGGATGGAGGACCTATCTGGCCTGGCTCCGAGAGCGCTCTCCGACTGGAGTGCCGTAGAATCCTTCGCGCTCTCCGGGGCGGACTACGTGCTCGTCCTCTCGGAGGGAGGCGCCGGCCTCTTCCACGCCGGGGACGTGGCCCAGAAGGCGGAGGAGCTGGCCGGCGAGATCCCCTTCCCTTTGTACATAATCTCCGACGAAGGGGGAGAGGCGCCCCTCGTCTCCGTCGAGATCGAGGAGGGGGAAGTGCTGGTAGCCCCGCTCTTCAGCTCACCCGAGAATGCCGGCGATTTCCGCGAAAGGGCCGCGCATCTGGACCTACCGGGCAGCCTCGGGACCATAGAAGACAGGGACGGCCTTACGCGCCACGCCCTCATAGCCCGTGAAGCGGGAGCGACCTACGCCGTCATAGACCCCGTCTCCGGCCTCACCGAAGCGATCCCCATCGAAGAGTTGTTACAGCGCCACGTATGAGGCGTGAGCGTAATGCGCCGAGCCATCAGCACGTCAGCAAGATCAAAAATCTGAAATGCTGAAGTGCTGACAAGCGAAGGCGAAGCCTGAGCGTGCTGAACTGCTGACCAGCGCCCGACAGGGCGCGTGCTGTACTGTACCCTTTCGTATGTAGGATGCGAGACTAGAAGGAGGCGCTGTGGAACGCGAAAGTACTGAGAGCAAGGAGAGCCTGCGGGAAGACGCGCCGCGAATGGAGGGGTTTTTTGGCCGTGGGAGCCTTGTCACGGTCGCGGCCAGGACCGGGGTCGACCTTGCTGGCTACGTCTGCGACCAGAATGAGAGCGGGTTGCTCCTCGACGCCAGGGACCCGAGCGGGGACCCGACCGGCTACGAGTTCCTCCCCTGGTCGAGCATCGAGCGGGTGAGCGCTGGGTAGAATGCGGGCAGGCCAGAATGAGGTAGAAGCAATGACCGGCAAAGAGCGTGATCATACCCTTTCTGCGCTGCCGAGGGATCTTGGCGGTGGCTTGACCCTGCGCCGGGCAAGGAGGGAAGACGCCGAGGCGGTGGCCTGGTTCAACGCCAGGATCCACTTCTCCTCGGGCGATTTCGACCAGAGGGAACCCCACCCTGGTATAGCCGCCAGCACGCGTGACCTGATGTCGGCGGATCATCCCACCTGTGACGCCTCGGACTTCATCGTGGTCGAAGATACCAGGACCGGCTCCATAGTCTCCTCGACGTGTCTGATCCCACAACGCTTCTCCTACGAAGGGTTGGAGTTCGACGCCGGTGTGCCCGAGCTCGTGGGCACCCACCCTGACTACCGCCGTCGCGGCCTGATCAGGGATCAATTCGAGGTACTCCACCGCTGGAGCGAAGAACGCGGCCACCTGATGCAGGCGATAGGCGGCATACCCTACTACTATCGCCGGTTCGGCTACGAGATGGCCGTGAACCTGGACGGGGGACGTCGGCTCTACGTCGAGGATCTCCCAGGTGAGCCGTCGACCTCCGCAGAGGGCCGGCGCCCTCCCCACTCCTATGCTCTGCGCCCCGCCACGGCGTCGGACGCCCGGTTCCTCTCGGACCTGGACGGCGGCGCCAGGAAGCGCTACCTGCTCACCTCCTCGCGCGATGAAGCGCTGTGGCGCTACGAGGTCGCCGGGCGTGACCCCGAAGGCGACGAGTCACTGGACATGAGGATAATCGAGGATGCGGAAGGCCAACCTGTAGGATACGTCGGCCTCGCGCGAGACCTCCGACATCAGTCCATGCGGGTCTACGGCTACGAGCTCGCGAAAGGCATCTCGTGGCTGGAGGCTACCCCGTTCGTAGTTCGCGAGCTGGCGGAGATCGGGCACAAACAAGCTTCAGAGAAGGAGAGGCTCGCGTCGTTGACGTTCGTGCTCGGCGAGTACCATCCCCTCTACGAGACCATCCCGGGGCCGCCGCTGTACAGGCTCGACCGCTACGACCATTACTCCTACTACGTGCGCGTGCCCGACCTCCCCAGGTTCCTTCACCACATAGCGCCGGTGCTCGAAGAGAGGCTGGACGCTTCAGTGGCCGCCGGGCACACCGGTGAGATAAAGGTGAGCTTCTACGGCGATGGCTTCCGTCTCGAGCTCGAAAGCGGACGCCTGAGCAACGTAGAAGACTGGAGCCCCACGGTCGAAGAGACGGGCGATGCGGCCTTCCCTGACCTGACCTTCCTGCAACTCCTGTTCGGGTACCGCTCCCTCGACGAGCTCGACCGCGCCTTCGCCGACTGTTCACCGGGTGAGGGAGACGCCCGAGTCTTGCTGCAAGCCATGTTCCCCAGGCGCCCCTCCGATCTCTGGCCCGTCATGTGAAAGCCGTGTACAAAGGGGTTGAACCCCTTTGCAAACTATCGGCAATCAGCCAAAAACAAAAAGCTGACCGCTGATTGCCGAAGGCTACAACTCTGCGACGGCCGGGATGATCTCCTCCCCGAAGGTCACGAGCGGTTTTATCTCGTGCACGTTCGGCATGTTGAAAATGAGGTGCTGAATGCCGGCCCCGCTCATGTCCCGGCACAGGCCTATCACTTCTTCCGTCGACATGCCTTCTTCGCCGAGGTTGACGGTGCCGAGGGCGGTGCGTTCGATCTCCTCGTAGTCCCTACCCACGTCCTCGCAGTGACCCCGCAAGACGTCGAGCTTGTGGCGAACCAGGTCGGGACCCCCGTAGGCGAACAGGTTGCAGGCGTCGGCGTACTGGGCGACGAGCCTGAGCGTCCTCTTCTCTCCCATGCCGCCGATCATAACCGGCGGGTGCGGCTCACCGAGAGCCTGGGGACTGTTGAGCGTCTCGCTGAGATGGTAATGCTCGCCCTCGTAAGGCTCTACCTCCCCCGACCACATCTGGCGCGCTATCTGCAAGGCTTCTTCCAGTCGCTCGAAGCGCTCTCGTGTAGATGGAAAAGGTACGCCCAGCCCCCGCGATTCGCGCTCGTTCCAGCCGGCGCCAATACCGAGATAGGCCCTGCCACCCGAGAGCACATCTAGCGTAGTGGCCGTCTTGACCAAGATGCCAGGGTAACGGTAGTGGACGCCGGTCACGAGCGTCCCTAGCATGGCCCTCTCGGTGACGGCGGCCAGGTAACTGAGGGCACTGTAGCCTTCCAGCATCGGCTCCTCCGCCTCACCCACGACCTCTATCTGGAAGAAGTGGTCCATCACCCAGAGGCTTGCAAACCCGGCCTCATCAGCGGTCCTGCCGATCTCGGCAAACTTGGGACCCAACCCCACTGTGCCTTCCGGCCAGGTAAAACGCGGAACCTGCAGACCAATACGCACGTCGCCATCTCCTCTCGAACAAATCAATATCAGACCGCCAGATTCTATCCCCCGAACAGCCGGCGCGCGAAAAACCTACGAGCGCGCCTCGCGCCCCCCTGTAGCGGCGGGTTTCAAACCCGCCCATCTAGATTGCAAACCCGCCCATCTACGAACCGCCCTAGCCAACCACTCGCCCCAGGACATCCAAGAACCGATCGACGTCCTCTTCGGTGTTGTAGAGGTTGGGCGCGACGCGCACGCTCTCGCCGCGCACACTGACGAAAACGTTATGATCCGTTAGCCGTCTGGCGAGATCGTGAGGAGCCCCGGTGCCGAGCTTCAACCCGATCAGGTGTCTCGCCCGCCGCCCTTTCGGGACCGCCACGATACCAAGTTCTTCTGTCTTCTCTTCTATGAGGTCCGTCAGAGCACCGATGGTCTCGGAGACGTTGTCGACCTCCCAGTCGATGAGCTGCTGTAGCGCCACGGCCGCCATGGGGAGCAAAGCGAAGTTGCTCCGCTCCCCGACGTCGTAGCGCCGGGCGCCGGGTTGGAAGGCATCTTCGTAAGCCACGAGTCCCGAGAAGTCCTGGCTTCCGCGGCGGTTGATCCAGTTGTGCTCTATGGGATCGCCCTCCCGATACTTCTCCCCGACGTACATAAACCCGATGCCGTAGGGGCCGAGCAGCCACTTGTATGAAGCGGCGACCAGAAAGTCTGGTCTGACCTCCGAGACGTCGAAGGGATGCGCCCCCAACGACTGTATCGCGTCGACGACCAGTGCGGCCCCCGCTTCGCGGACGCTCTCGCCGATACGTACCAGGTCGACGAGGGATCCATCGGTCCAGTGGCAGTTCGGGATGGCCACGACGGCGGTATCGGCATCGATCTCCTCGCGCAATGCGCTGGTCCAGTCGAAATCTTCGGGGCGGGGTACTGTGACGAGCCTGGCGCCGCTCTGCTCGGCCAGCACGCGCCACGCGTAGACGTTGGAAGGGAACTGGTCCTCGAGGATCAATATCTTCTGCCCCTCCCGCACCGAGACGTTCGCCGCTGCGACGGAGATCCCGTAGCTTACGGAAGGGATGATCGCGACGCCACCGGCATCCCCGCCCACGAGTTTCGCGAAGAGGGCGCGAACCTCCTCTGCCTCCTCGAAGAAATCGTCGGGCGTAAGCTCCCAGGGCCGCGACTTGCGCGAGACGGCCCTCTCCCCGACTTCCCTCGCCCTGCGTAGTTGCGGCGACATGTAAGCGCAGTTCAGATACACGATGTCCTCGGGCATCTCGAACAGTTCACGTTGGCTCCCCAATTTCATCGCGTAAGTCCTCCTATACTCTTACATCCCCGGCTCGGCCAGAGACCGGAGCATTCTTTGCGTCGAGATCATAGCCCCTCCGAGCACGGCAGGTATGCCGCCCCCTGGATGTACCGAAGCCCCCACCCGCCACAGCCATGGCCTCCTGCGATCGTTGTAGGCTGGCCGGTGCAAGGGTCCGCTCCTCCACAAGGGACGTAAGGCACCGTACAGTGCCCCACCCGCGCTCCCCCAGGCCCCGAAGTACGCAGGATCGAGGACCTCGTATTCATCGAAATACCTGCCTGCCGCTTCTGGAAGTCCGGCAGCGAGGGAGACGCGTTCGAGCTCCCGGCGGACGAACGCATCATCCAGGCCGTATTCGCGCCCGTTCGCCGGCGCCGTGAGCAATACGGCCAGCGTCCCTGCGTCGTTCGGGTAGATCTCACCCCCACGATAGTAATTGACAAACGCCATCGTCTCCCTGGGCTCACCACCGGCCTCGAGGCTCTGGTAGAGCTCGCCAGGGTCTGAGGGAAGTACGACGCTGTGTGTCGCTATTCCGTCCGGCAACTCCTCGCGTAGCGTCGCGTACACCGCCACCCCGGAGCAAGACAGCCGCTCCTTCGCACGCACTCTTTCGGGATCGAGCAAGCCCTCCAACCTGCCGGCATCGAGATCGCTCACCACCCTGTCCGCCCTGTATTCCCTGCTGGCCGTCACGACCCTGCCGCGCGCTATCTGTAATACGGCCTCGCCCGTCTCTATCTCGACCCCGGCGTGTCGGGCGAGCCGGTAGAGGGAGAGCACGATCTCATAGACGCCGCCCTCGGGAACGAAAACGCCGTCGACGGTCATGATCGCGGGCATGCTCGCGTACAGCGCGGGTGTCCGTGCCGGAGCCACCCCGGCATTGAGCGTGTGGATGGCGATGATCTCCTTGAGCCCCTCAGGCAGCCACGAGAGGCTGTCGAGATAGGAACGGGTCGTCAGCCTGGCTCCGTATGTCCTGAGGAGTCGTCCCAGCGCAGGAAGGGTCCTGCGGTCCGCAGGGTCGGTCGTCAAGAGCCGCGTGATCTCGGGCCCAAGCCCGCCGTGTATGCCGGCGAACCTCTCCCACGCCGCATGCCAGCGATGGCCTTCTTCCACGGGCAGCGACGTCGTCTCACCGCGATAGTAATACCGTCCGACTTCAGGTAGCTGCTTCAGCCGCAGGCCCGCGACCTCAGCTGCTTCTTCTCCGCCAGCGTCCCAGCGTCGCAAAAACTCCTCCCACACGCCGGGGAAAGTCAGGAGCGAGGGCCCCGTATCCATTCGCTGGCCGTCGAGTTCGATGCGCCGACTCTTCCCCCCGAGCCAGGAGTTGGCTTCGACCAGCGTCACCTCATGCCCCGAACGCCCGATCAGGGCGGCCGCGGCAAGCCCGCCGATACCACCGCCGACTACGACCACGCGGCTCACGGGTACGCCCCCAGAGACAGCGCCGCGACGAGCTGCACGCCGGCCACGGTACCTGCCACGTAGGGGAAGGCGATGGAGTACCTGTAGAGGCGGTGTCCCGTCTCGCGCGTGGGATCCCGGCCCAAAAGATACAAGAGCGTGCCTGCTATCGCGGCATTGACGAGCGCGACGGGTACGTTCACGAGGGCGAAGCAAGCGGTGGCGAGCGCCCAGAAAGCGCCGCTCCACAGGACGACGCCGCTGGGGCCGAGCCGGACCGCCGTCGTCACGATGCCTACCCTGCGGTCTTCGTCCACGTCCTGCACGGCGTCGAAAGTGTGCTTGGCCGCGCTCCACGCCATCAGCCCGAGCGCGGCGGGCCAGACGGGTCCGCTGCCGAGGGCGAGCGGCACGAAGACAAGCGGGAAGGCGTAAGCCGCATTGCTAAGAGAGTCGAGGTAGGGACGGGCCTTGAAGCGCGCGGGCGGGACCGAGTAGCCCACGAAGAGCAGCGCGTAAAGAAACATCCAGGCTATGGCGGAGGAAGGCACGAAAAGGAAGGAGTAGGCTAGGAAAGGCACGTTCGTAAAGATGACACCGAACAGGACGGGACGGACCTCGGAAGCGTCTATCCTCGCGCCTTCCAGGGTCCCCTTGCGGGGGTTCCTGGCGTCGGTCTCCTGGTCGAATACGTCGTTGACGCCGTAGATGAGTAGATTGAACGGTAGCGTCAGCCACAACAGGATCGGCAGCGCTTCCCACGCGAACAGATCCCCCGTGAGCCACATCCCGACCGTGGCCGGCCCTACGGTGTTGATCCAGAGCACAGGCCGCGAGATGTAGAGCAGACGCAGGAGCACAGACCCTAATATATACCAGCGCCACCCCCACAAACCGCAGTTACAGCATGTCAGCTGGTCAGCACGCTCAGCCCTTCGGGCTTCGCTTGTCAGCATTTCAGCAAGAACAAAGAGCTGAAAGCTGATGGCTGATAGCTGACAGCGCGGTTTTCGGAAGGTCTCCTTCCGAAAACCGCTGTAACATTACAAGGGTGCTTACCCAGCTTCGCCGCACTACGCCACGACCCCTGATCCTCGCCTGCGTTATCTCCCTCGCTGCCGCCTTCTTCGCTGTCCGCTACCCGGAGATAGAAGGGGCGAGCGTGGGCTCTTACATCTCGACCCTCCTTATCGCCCTGCCATCAGCCGTCGCGCTCTTCCGCTACCTCGGGCCAGGCAGGGCTACGCTCTCGCTGCTTGCCCTCTCCGCTTTCGCCTACGCCATAGAGGCTCTTGGTGTCACGACCGGCTTCCCCTACGGCACTTTCTACTATGGCGACGCCCTCGGTCCCAAGCTTGCCGGGATCGTCCCTTACCTCTTACCCCTCTCTTACGCGCCGCTCGTCGTCGGTGCGGTGGCAGCCGCGTGGGGGACCCGCCCGCGTCTCATCCACGTCCTCTGCGCCACCATGCTCCTCGTCTGGATGGATGCCGTGATCGACCCCGGCGCGACAGCCCTCGGCTTCTGGGTGTGGCCAGGAGACGGCGCCTACTACGGCGTTCCACTCAGTAACTACGCAGGCTGGCTGCTCTCCGGAATTTTCGCCACAGCCCTCCTCCTCGCCACCGGGAGGTGGTCCAAGATTCCCAGACCAGGCCTGCTGGACAGCGCGATCATCGCCACTTCCTTCTGGACCGGGGCGGCCGCCCTCTCCACTACGACGGCCCCAGCCCTCCTCGGAGCACTGCTCTTCACTTTCCTGCTCGGACGTCGCACCCACTTTCGCGCGACGAAATAGCATCGAAAAGCACAATCTTTGCTGTTCGGGGTGCCAGGAGTCACCATATATAGCAGTCCTGTAACTTTTGTTTGTTTTTATTAAGGCCACCCCTTACATTTGTGAATCTTTTGTGTTTACATGATGCTTGTAGGAGCCACTCGCCTAGGAGGTGTGGAATGATCCGTGAAACGGCCGCCGAAGGGGCGGGGATTCGTCGCGAGGATTCGGCGTACCGGAGTGGCTGGGAAGAGGGACGTTTTGGGCAGACGCAGACCTTCGCGGCCAACAACGGTCTCGCGTCATGGACCGACTATCCGGAGAGGCTTTCCTACTACCGTGGCCACCGCGAGGGCCGGCGCATAAGGGAGATGCTAATGGGCAAAGGCTGAGACGTCTGGCCCGCCGCCACGGGTCGAACGTTCCTACGCACTGCTACCGCCGATCCCTCCTCCCAATCGAGCGACGGCTTCCCGAATAGAGCCTACCGGTAGACGAGGGCCGACGGCTCCCCCTCCAGATTCGCCGTCGACCCGCTTGGTATGTTAGCGAATGTCGCAAGCGAGTGCCATCCGTCCGCCGACGCACCCGATAACGGCGGGAGCGCATGCGCACTTGCAAATAGTCTTTGCGTCACGGGCGCTGGCGTTCCTAGCATCCGCCCGCCAGTGGCCTTCCTGTGTCCTGGGTGATCCTGAACGTGGCGCCACCGCCGCCGGCGGCCTCCATGCAGTAAGAACTGGTATCCGCGGCCATTACCGTTACCTCTTGCTCTCCCTGCCTGAAACCATAGGCCTTGAGTTCCGTCGCGGTCCCGGCGTACACGTTCTGCTCGACGTAATACAGTTGCTGAGATGTGGCCGCGGTACGCAGTTGCGCCATGGCCGCGGCGTCTATCGCCTTGTCCTGTTGGCCGATGTAATTGGGAATCGCGATGGCGGCGAGTATCCCGATGATCACGACGACCGTCATAAGCTCCATCAGGGTAAACCCTCGCTCGTCCGTCTGGCACGGTTCGGTCATTCTCCATGCGAACCAGCCAAGCACCGTCTCTCGCTCCGTTCCCTCGCCACCGCCGACCTTGCATCCGCTTTGTCGGCGAGGCGTGAGGCGATCTTTAACCTGCTTCGGCCCGTGCGCCCATCCACGTCCGATCGAAGCAGAGTCGTCCGTCGAACGGAGAGGAGGTGAGAGCTGTCTTCAGAATTTGGTACGGCCAGGACGACGTACATCGCCAGTTAATACGAACCTGCTACTGGACAATCCCTGAAATGCTGAAAGCGAGGCCGTAAGGCCGAAGCGTACTGACAAGGCGCGAAGCGCCGTGCTGAGGAGCGAAGGCGATAGCCTGAGCGTGCTGACAAGCGGAGGCCGCAGGCCGAAGTGTGCTGATTATCCTCCGTACTCCATAGGGGTGTCGAGATCCGTGAGTATGTCGGCGGGTCGTGTGAGGTTTGCGGCGTCGACCTCCCCGAGATACACAGTATGGTCCCCGGCCTCCATCTTGCCGATCACGTGGCACTCCAGGTTGGCGAAAGCCTCGTCGAAGAGCGGCGCCCCCGTCGCACCTCCGGTGTTGTAGGTAGAGCCAGCGATAGTGCCGTTCTCCGGCTGGAGAGGCTCGGTGAACTTACGGGCCAGATCTTCCTGCTCCGTGTCGAGGAAGTTCAGGGAGAAGACGCCGCCCTCCTCGATCAGGTCGTGCGTGTGCTGGCCCTTGCGGACGGCGACGACGACCTGCTGCGGCTCGAAGGAGACCTGTGAGACCCAGCAGGTGGTGAACCCGTTGACCTCCCCATCCGAACCCACGACACCGGTTATGTAGAAGCCGTAGGGGATCGTCTTGAGAATCTCACTGCGCGTCTGCTCTTCCATGCTCTCCCGCCTCTCTGTCGAAACGTTAGGTTTATCCCGACCGTCCTGCGGTCAGATGGCATTCTACATATCAGCGGATCAGTATTTCAGCGAAAGTATCGTCCGCATGCATGGTAGGGTACAATGTGCCACAGGATGGGAAATGTAGCGTTCAAGCTGGTCATGGTGGGGCTGGTGCTCGCAGCCGCTCTCGTCTTGCGGGTCACCTACGAGCAGATGGTCTATCCGGACGAAGCGGCCCTGGCGCAAGCCGACCAGTACGATTGCGCCAGTTTTGGATCCCAGTCCTCAGCGCAGGTCGAGCTCGACCGCGACCCCAGCGACCCCAACAACCTCGATGCCGACGGGAACGGAAAAGCCTGTGACGACTACGACTACGGTACTAGCGGCAGCGTAGCCGCCAGCAGCGTAGAGCCGAGCAGTCCGTCGCCGGTCAGCCCCTCACCCAGCAGCGCATCGTCAGACACACCTTCGAGCAGTGCAGCGTCGGGCAGCGCCTCCGCTCCGCCCAAACCGCAAAAGACCCACAAGCTGTTCGCCTCCGGTGGCTCCACAAACGGACCGGTCCCATTGATGCCGAATGGTGACTGTCCAGTGGAGTTCCCCGTCAAACATAACGGCCTCTGCCACGAATAGAACTTCAGCACGCCTGCTTCGCAGGCTTGTCAGCACGGCGGCTGCGCCGCCTTCTCAGCATTTCAGCAAAACACAAAAAGCTGAAATGCTGACAAGCGAGGGTCGCAGGCCCGAGCGTGCTGACATGCTGACTAGCTCCTCTACAGGCGTCCGGATCTGATGATACCGATGAGCAGCAGGAGTCCTAGAATGGCGGCGACGACGAAACCGATAAGGCCGAACACGCTAACGCCGATGAACCTGGTGCCACCCTTGAGGAAGATGCCGAGCATCGAGGAACCTATGATGAGGGCGGCTATGAGGAGGGCGAAGACCAGGCGGTTGGCGAGGATGTCTACCTTGGATATGAGGTCGTCGAGCCCGGCATGCCTGAAACGAACTTCGACCTCGCCGTCCTTGAGTTCATCCAGGATCGAGTGTAGCTGGCGCGGGTAGTCCGCCAGGGCATCGGGCTGGACGACCCTGCGCGCCAGACGGCCCGCGACGTAGGCAGGATTCCTGTAGCGGGAGATGAGTTCCTCGGCCGCCTCCGCCGCCGTAGTTATTCTGGACTGTCCCCCGAGCCTCTCGGCCTCGACCAGGAAATCTGCCAACTGGGCGACTTCGACGTGCAGCCGCGCGCCTCCCCTACGGATGGCTTCGAGTCCCCTGTCCCTGACCTCTTCCAGGGAGTGTTCGGGCCACAGCGGTCCGCCTAGTACGCCAAGGGCCTCGCGCACCTCACGTCTGAGGTCCGAATCGTCGTGGGGGACGAAGCTTCCCGCCAGCGGCAGCGCGCGCACGACACCGTCGACGTCCCCGCGCCGTACCGCGGCCAGTATCTCGGCCACCCCCCGCAGCCTCTCCGGGTCGAGGGCGAAAGCCTCCGTCGGGTCGGCCAGCCACAGTCCCCCTGCGGGGTCGCCGAGGACGAAACGCGCCTTTGCCGGATCAGCGAGCAGGATCCCCTCACCCAGCGCTAGCCGCACGAGCGCCTCCGAGACCTCAAGGTAGTGCTCCTGGCCAGGAAGCGCAGGGTCCACGGGTTCCTCGAACGAGATGCAGCGTCCCGTGGAGTAGTCTTTGTAGATCTCGGGAACTTTGATCCAGAAGTCCTCCAGATCACCCAGGCGATGAGTGATCTGGGCCGAAGCGAACATGTCGCGGCGTTGGTTAACGTGCGCGGCGAACTCGGTCACTATCGCGGAGGGATCCAGGGGCAACTGGTCGCCGAGCCTCCGGCGCGTCAGGTCGGCAACGGGTCGCATCGCCAGAAGGTCCCTGCGCACACCCGTGCGGCGAACGACCACGAGTGCAGGACGCCCTCCCGGTAGCACGGCCCGGTGTGACTGGGTAAACGGACCGACCCGGACAGGCACCTCATCGAATTCGACGAACAGTCGCTCCAACGTGTTGCCGAGCTCCCTCTCTACATAAGCGCGAGTCTCGGCGAAGGCGATCGGCTTCGCCACGACCCTGGTGCGTTCCAACTCGGCGGCGATGTCGGGTGGGATCAGGTCGCGGCGGACGGAGAGGAAACGTCCCAACTCAGCGAACGTAGGACCCACCTCTTCGAGGGACTGACGCAGCCTCGTGCCCACCCGCCCCGGCTCTTCCCTGCGGCGGCCGGGCGACAGACGCCTCTTGAACACGAAGCCGAAACCGTAGCGCGCCCCGACACGGGCGATCCTGCCCACCCTGCGGGCCGGACTCTCAGGCAAATCTCGCGAGACCCTTTCCATGAGTAAAGCTTATCAGCTTGCCAGCACACTCAGGCTTACGCCTTCGCTTGTCAGCACGGCGGCTGCGCCGCCTTCTCAGCATGTCAGCTTGTGAGCCCTGGCTGACTTGCTGACAAGCGAGGGCCGTAGGCCCGATGCGAGCTGACAAGGCGCCAAAGGCGCCGTGCTGACTAGCTGACATGCTGATAAGCTGAAATGCTGAGCGACTGAAAGGAGCGATCATGCAGTACGTCCACACCTGCTACAGGGTTCTGGATCTCGACCGGAGCATAGATTTCTACACGAACAAGCTGGGCCTGGAGCTCGCCCGCAAGACGCCCATCGGCGATGACGCTACCAACGCCTTCTTCGCCGTGCCCGGCGACTCCGAACCCAGACTCGAGCTCACCCTCAACCACGACCAGGAAGAACCGTACGAGCTGGGTACCGGCTACAGCCACGTCGCTTTCGCCGTCGAAGACCTCGACGCCCTTGCGGACAGGCTCGAAGAAGCTGGTGGCGTGGACTTCGAGAGCAAGCCGCACGCCATGGGCAGCGGGACCAGGATCTTCTTCGTCAAAGATCCCGATGGCTACCGTATCGAGTTCATAGAACGCCAGTAACGAGTCCCTCGGGCTCCCGCCAGCACCGTACCAACTGCCAGCACACAAAGAGCTGGCCAGACCTCGCCAAAGAAGCGTTACATATTTCTGTACCTGCTGCAGTTGAAAAGCTGGCCGCAGATATGGGCCTGTGGCATGGTTGTTGACCTCTGAATAGGTGTCGTCGCGACGACTCTATCCCTGTTCTGGACAACCACTCGAGGGCGCTGCTGGCGAGCTCCGTCTCGACCCCTCAGGACCTGACCGCATACCTCTCTCCACGTGACAGGCCCTAGTCCGGGCGAAGGTTACCGCGTTTGTCTTTCCTTGTTGACGAACGATTTACCGTGTAGATGCCGGTGACGATCAGGGCGGTCCCGATCCATAGCGAAAGCGTGGGCCGTTCATCGAGGAAGATCGCCCCGATTACTATGCCAACGAGGGGCACGAAGTAAACGTAAACCGCGACGCGGCTGGCCTCCCCCGCCCGGATCAGGCCGAACCAGATCAACCACGCCAGCGCTATTTCGACGAGCGACACATAAGAGAGGCTCGCGAAGAGCGTTCCTGTGGGGGACACCTCCGACCAAGATTCCATGGCGAAGCTAAAAAGCGTCAGTACCATGCCCCCCATTACGAACGGCAACGCCACCGCCCACATGGTCGAGATCCTCGCTTCGTATCTCTTGAAATAGACCGTACCCAGGGCCCAGGAGAACGCCGAGCCCGCCCCGAACGCCACGCCCGCCCCGGATATGTTCCCAAAGAGGCTGCCCGCGCTCACAGCCACTATGCCCGAGAACCCAAGTATCAGGCCGACGATCTTGGCCAAAGATAGCGACTCGCCCAAGATCATCCAGGCCAGTAGCCCAACCAGCATCGGCTGCAAGTACTCCAACACCGCCGCCGTCCCGGAGGGCAAATGCAGAATAGCCAGGGTTTGAAACCCGAAAAAGAAGACCACGTTGAACGCCGCAAGCAGCAGGAAGATCGGCCAGTCGCGTCCCAGATGCGGACTCTCGCCCCGAACGACAGCCACGAGCAAGATTACGAGGCCGCCCATCAGGGTTCTCAGCCCGGCAAAGATCATTGGCGGCGCGTAGTCCAAACCGACCTTCACGACCGAAAAAGCCGACCCCCAGAATAGCACCAGCAAGGCAAATGCCAGCACCACGTAGCTTCGCTTGCCGCATAGCTGCAAAAGTCACCTCTCCTGCGCCGGACGGGGCGCCGGCCTAACGGAGGGATCTTCTGAAGTCCGCGCCAGCGCGGCCACGAGCGCGGTAAGGAGCGCGACTGTACCCGCCACCAGGAACGCCGCGTCGAGGCTGGAGTGGCCGGCGAACGCGCCCTCCCGCCCGCGCGTGCCTTTCACCCGTCCGTAGCCCGATCCAGGACAGCCGCCTCCACCAGTTCGACGAAGAACGCACGGGAACGGTCGAGCACATCCGTCTCACCCTCCAGGGCGCCGGTGACGTAGGCGCCCTCCAGCACAACGAACAGACGCTCGGCCAATTCTACCGGCTCTTTGGCACCGGTCTCGGCGGCGAGGGCCCGGAGCCCCTCTCGTACTCCGGCCTTATGCCGCCTGATCACTCGTCGCGCCGGATGATCGGGGTCGGGAAACTCCGCGGCGCAGTTGACAAAGGCGCAACCCCGCATTTCTCTGGCCGTGAAATACTCCTGGTAGGCGTCGCAGACGGCCATGAGCCTTTCGCGCGAATCCTCGTAACCCGAAAGTCTCTCCTCCAGAAACTCCCGCCAGCGCCTGTCACTGTCTTCCAGGTACGCGGTCACGAGCTCTTCCTTGGAAGGAAAGTGGGCGTAGAGGGTCATCTTCGTAACCCCGGCCCTCTCGGCTACCGCGCTGACCCCCGTAGCGCAGATGCCATCCCCGTAGAAGAGCTCGCGGGCCGCCGCCAGCAACCTCCGGCGCGTCTTTCCCTTGTCCCTCGTCCGTACCGTTTCGTCGGCCATCGTTTAACTATACTGAACGGTATGTATAAATACAAGGATATTCTCCGGGTCGCGAAATTCGCGGGATGAACGCATGGCCGAGTTACCCTCGGACCTTGTGGTCGGGGAATGCGGCTCCGCTACTCGCCACACAGAGACTCCCAAGTCATGACTCGTAAGCGAGTGTACTTGTGCTTCCCGTAGAGAATTTTCTCACCAGCGCAGGTACAGAAATGCGTAACGCTTCTATGCAGCGAGATCTGAGCCGACCAGCTGAAATGCTGACCGGCTGACCAACGCGGTTTTGGGAAGGGCAACATTCTCAAAACTGCTAAAGCACGCCCGTAGCAGCGCCGACAAATACGACGTGCGCGTGATACGGTCGAACATTTCCCGCGGTTGTGAGGACGAGCGGGGTTACACCCTGCCCGAGATCCTGACGGCCGTGTCCATCATGGGCATCATTCTCGCCATTGGGATCATCGTGCTGCTCGCCCTGCTGGAGCGCTGGCGGGTCGAGGCTGCTGCCGACCAGTTCGCCGCCGACCTGCGGCTCGCCCACACCAGGGCCACCGAGCAGCTGACAGACTGGCGGGTCGTGTTCATGCCAGACGGCACACCCTTGAGCCGTTGCTCCTCCGCGGACTACTGCATGGTCAAGCTGAACTTCCCTTACGGTGCCGGAGATCCTCCTCCCGCGTTGGCCGACGGCACCCCGCCGGTGCGCCGCGAGTTGCCCGAGTGGACCAAGATCAAGGACGTCACCTTCGATCCCGACTGCTCGCACGGCGACCGCAATGCAGTCGTTCCGCCCAGCTCCTGCGGGTCCGACGCTGCACAGAACGGTGCCACGCGCACCCTAGAGTTCAACTCCAACGGCACGGTCAGGACCCTGAGACCCGGCCAGAGCGGTACCGTGGTGATCAGCTCACAAGACGGAAGTCCGACATGCCCGGTCGTCTTCAACGCCCCGACCTCGAGGATAAGGATCGGTGAAATCTCCTATTAAGAGCACCGCTGATGAATCCGGCTACTCGCTCGTAGAGGTGACGGTAGCGATAGTAGTGCTAACGGTCGCCGTCGTACCCATGGTAGGCATGTTCGAGGGGGCGATCCGGTCCGCCAACGCGAGCGGCGACTACGATAGGGCGCGGGCGTGCGCCGTGCAGAAGCTCGAACAGGCGAAGAGCCTCCCCTACGAGACCGTCGAGACAGGATTGCCTGGCGGTGTCTGCGAGCCTTCCGGTTTCGGATACACCATAGTCACGCAGTCCATCGACACCGACCTCGGCGACGGGTCGGGGGAGGAGGGACTGTCGATGATCACGGTCACGGTCGACTGGGGTGGTGGGAACTCTTACGGTGTTTCCGGGGTCGTGTCCAGATGGTGAACCTGAAGAGGAGACGCTCGTGGAGAGAGACAGCGGGCTTCACCCTCGTGGAGGTACTGGTCTCCTCGATGATGCTCTTCGCCGTGCTTTTCGCCCTATATGCGATCTTCGACGTGAGCGTCAGGACCTTCGGTTACGGCCGTGACAGGCTGGAGTCCGTCGAGAATGCCAGGCTCGCGCTCGGCAAGATGGAGCGTGAGATCAGGGCCGCCTATCCGTACGACCTGACTTCCAATCCGCCAAAAAGACACCTGTTCTCGAACCCGGCGGACCCCACCAAGCCGGCGGTTCCTACCGCAACCCGCGTCGCTTTCGGCAACGAGACGGGGGGAGACCGCAAGATCGGCCCCACCGAGGTCATAGGCTACTATCTCAGCGGCCACGACCTGAAGCGGTCCAAGGGCGGCAGTGTCCAGACGCTCGTGGATTCCGTCCCCGCGGACGGACTACGTTTTACGCCGTGCCGGACAGCGAACGATTGTCCTCCGACACTGGCCATCACGGACGAAACGGAGGTCAGGCTCCTCCGCATAGAGCTGGCCGTCGAAGTCAAACGCCACGCTCAAGACCCCACTAGGCAGACGCTCGCGACCGACGTCTACCTCAGGAACCGCGAAGGGCCATGACTATCGGGGGTCTCCTGCGCGCAGAAAGGGGTATGGCCCTGGGGTTCGCGATCATCGTGGTCGTGATCGTCGGCATTATGGGAGCTGGTCTCCTTACCTTCGTCGCCACGGACCTCGAGGCCGTCGCGGAGATCAACAGGGGTGAGCAAGCCTTCGAACTGGCCGAAGCGGGGATCGAAGTCGCCAAAGCACACCTCGCAAGCGACCCGAACCAGGCCGACTGGTCCTCGGGCGAACTCGCCATGACCGGCGTGGCCGAAGGCTCGGTTATCGTGACCGTGGAGCACGACGACGAGACCGGATCCTTCGAGGCCGTCTCCACAGGAGACTACCGCGAGACCAGACGCAAGATCGAAGCCACCTTCTCCGTCCAAGAAGGTAAGCCCAAGCTCTTGAGTTGGCGGGAGCTCTACGAGTAAGACACTGGGGGAGAGGTAGTAGAAATCCGTCAATTTATGTTGACAAACCCTTAGACGTCAACTAATATTGACACATGGACGAAAAGACGAGGACAAGGGTTGGTGGGCCGGAGGACCCTCGGGAGGGGCTCGAAGCGGTCGTCGCCTTGAGGCGTACGTTGGAGGCTCTGGAAGCGGCGCAGGTAGAGAATGCCTTTATTGCGGGATGGTCCTGGGCGAGGATCGCCGAGGTCCTTGGGGTCAGCAAGCAGGCCGTGCACAAAAAGCACGCCAAGAGGATCAGGGCCAGATACCCTGGAGAGCCGCCGGGTAGAAAGGGTAGGGACCAGTGATATTCACCCGCTTTACCGACAGATCCCGCAAGAGCGTGGAGGCTGCTCTCGAAGAGGCCAGAATGCTGGGGCACGACTCGCTCGGCGATGAGGACCTTGTGCTCGGCATCCTGCGCGTCGATGAGGGATTAGCCGCCGATGCACTCACTTCGCTGGGGGTGACGCTCGAAGGTGCGAGGGTGGAGTCGGAGGAGATGCTCGCGGACTCACTATCTTCGATCGGGATCTCCCTCTACGAGGTGCGCAGGGAGGCGGGTGATGCGTTCGATATGCGCATCCCCGAGCATCGGCGCATCCCGTTCTCTCCCCGGGCCAAGAACGCGCTGGTCGAGGCGCGAAAGGAGATGCGCAGGCTAGGAGACAATTACCTTGGCACCGAGCATGTCCTGCTCGGAATACTGGACAACCAGGATGGTACGGCCGTCAGAATGCTCGCGCGTATGGGCGTTGCACCCGAGACGCTACAGGAGAGGCTCTTCGAGTTACGCGGCCGGGCCGCCGGCTAACAGCGCCGTGCGTAAGACCCTCAAGGCAAAACAAAGAGCTGAATTGCTGACAAGCGACAGCCGAAGGCTGGAGCGTGCTGAAATGCTGACAAGCGGAGGCGAAGCCGGAGCGTGCTGAAATGCTGACAAGCGGAGGCGAAGCCGGAGCGTGCTGCATTCTAGCGGCCCGGACGACCGAAGGCCGCCCGGGCCGCTAGAATGCGGGCATGGAGGAGAGAGAAGATGGCGGTGGTGCCGTAAGGGTAGGGATGGTCTGGGGCGGCATCGGCGGGGTTGTCGGCCTGCTCGCATCGTTGCCTGGGTCTCTGATCGGGATACTGGTCTCGGGT
>Ga0126304_10000184_pt1 | contig 21564 bp, 17 predicted proteins | sample Plot25_FD_92538 | JGI IMG/M metagenome (GOLD analysis project Ga0126304, IMG submission 92538) | Serpentine soil microbial communities from UC McLaughlin Reserve, CA, USA - Plot25 | ecosystem: Environmental > Terrestrial > Soil > Grasslands | place: USA: UC McLaughlin Reserve, Lake County... | reverse complement strand
GATCGGATCCGAAGGGGACGGGCTGAGGTTCGTGTACTCGTGGTTCCGCTACGAGCGTCTGATGATCGCCGCCCGGTGCTGCGGCGCCGCCGAGCGCCTGATCGACGAGGCGACGGCGTTCGCGAAGGATCGGGTGCAGTTCGGCAGACCGATCATCGAGAACCAGGCGATCGCCCACATGCTGGCGGAATCGGTGACCGAGCTGTGGGCCGCGCGCCTGATGACGTACGAGCTCGCCAAGAACATCGACCGCGGCGTCGACCTCAAGGTCCAGCACGCCCAGTGCTCGATGGCCAAGCTGTACGCGAGCGAGATGGCCAATCGGGTCGCCGACCGCGCCGTCCAGATCTTCGGTGGCCGCGGCTACATGCGCGAGAACGTCGCGGAGCGCTTCTGGCGCGAGCTCCGCGTCGACCGGATCTGGGAGGGCACATCCGAGATCCAGCGGAACATCGTGGCGGACCAGCTCGCCAAGCGGGGCGTGCGTATGCTGAGCGGCTGATGGACGTTCGCGGGCTCCTCGACAAAGAGGCATCGTCCTGGGAGGCGCTCATGGCCGCGGTCGGCCGTGTGCCCCAGGATCGCAGGACCGAACCCGGGGTGGTGCCCGGATGGTCCGTCGCCGACCTCGTGTGGCACTGCGGGTATTGGGCCGACGACGCCGCCCGACGGATCGGGTCCATCGCGGCGGGCAAGCCCGACCCCGACGACCCCGAGGCCGTCTGGCAGAAGACGAACGAGGAGGTGGCCGAGCAGTCCAAGGCCATGTCCTGGGACGAGGTCGTCACTCGTTCCGAGGCCGCGAGGGAGAGGATCAGGGCGGTCCTGTCGTCGCTGCCGGAGATCGCGCCCGCCGCCGAGTCCGAGTTCTCGGACGAGACGTTCGAGCACTACGACGAGCACGCCGCCGAGATCGAGCGCTTCGCCGCGGGCCAGATGGGGACCTGAGGGTCGCTACGGGTTCGGCCCCAGGATCGCGTTCCACAGGATCTGCTGCGTCCCCTCGGTCCAGGCCCGGAAGTTCGGGTCGACCGAGAACACGATCGTTCGCCCCGAGCCCATCGGCTCGTCCACGACTGCCGCGGTCCCACCGAGGCGATCGGCACCGGTCGGTAGGCCGGAGACCGCGAAGTCGGGGCTGCCGAAGGCCGGGTAGGTGACCGGCGCCATCCCCCCCACCGGGTTCAGGATGCGGTCGTTCTCGTACATCACCCACGCGAAGTCGCCGACCCCGTCGGCGAGGGGGCTCGATTGGTCCAGCTGCACCCGGATCAGGCTCCCCGGGATCACCGTGTTCGGTTGCTGGAGCTGCGCCGTCGAGATCCCGTAGCGAGTGGCGAGCTCGGCCCCTCCGCGATAGCCGACGTAGCGGCCGCCCTCGTTCACCCAGTCGATGAGCGCTCGCTTGCCGGCCTTGCCGAGCGCCTGGTTGATGGTCGGCACGTACATGTTCGGAACGACGAGGACATCGACGCCCTCGAGCGCGCCCGTCGCAACGTCGGACGGGGTGACCGTGGTCGACGGCAGGTTCCAGCGCTGCGTGAAGAGCCAGCGCAGCCACCCGGCCGACTCGTATGAGGACGTGCTGTTCTCGTATTCGAAGATGGCCACGTTCGGGACCTCGGCCGGCAGGGGCGGCGCCGGCGGCTCCGGCTGCAGCGACAGGACCGCGGCTTGCGGGGTCAGCACCTGCCCCGACGAGCCGCCGGGGACGTTCATGAGCAGCGGGTTGCTCCAGGCCGAGACGTCGTACGTAATGCTGAAGCCGATGTAGGGGTCCTCGTGCAGCATCGCCTGGATCCACTGCTTCTGTCCCTGGGCCATCGGGATCCAGTAGGTGCCGACCGGCAAACGTCGTCGCTTCCCGCGGCCGGAAGTAGGGCTTGAAATCTGGGACCTCGAGCGGCGCCGTCAGCTGGTAGACGTCAACGTCCATCCGCTGGAGGCGCCGCACCAGGCGCTGCGCCTCGCCGGCGTGCTCGGGGTCGTCGGTCCGAAGGAAGTAGTGACGGACCCTCGTGTCTGGCACCTGCTGGAACAGCTTGTGGTTGCGTTCGTACACGGCATTGGGCTCGAGCACGCCGTCGACGCCCTCGTGGTACGCGTCGACCCAGGAGTCGTGCCACTCGGACACGATGTCGTCCTTGTTGAACGCGGCCTGCGAGAGGCAGGTCCAGATCGTCGTGTAGTGCTCGTGGACCCGCTGCTCGATCGGGTCGCCGTTGTGCTTCTCGAACGTCATCCCGGCGGCGTGGAAGCCCTCGGCAGGCACCGTGTCGCCGTAGAGGACGCCGAAGAAGTCGTAGGTCCGGAAGTTGAAGTACGGGATCTTCTGGCGGTCGAACTCGGCCGCCATCGCCGGCCCGTAGAGGTCGTTGATCCAGTGGATCGCCTGGTCGGGGATCTCGTGGTACACGGGGTCGGCGTTCGGCGGAAAGAAGTACGTGTACGTGCCCATCTCGTGCGCGTCGATCGCCAGCTGGGGTGGGTACTGGCGCATGAACTCGATGACCCCGTCGATCTCGGGCTGCGTGCGCGCGAACCAGTCGCGGTTCATGTCGAACCCGTTGACGTTGCGTCGCTGGTCGAGCTCTCGTCCGTCCGGGTTGAGGATCGGAACGATCAGGACGATCGCCTCGTCCAGGATCTGCTCGGCCGCGCAGTCGGTCCGCGCGGCGAGGTCGTAGAGCACCTTGAGGGAGGCGTCCGCGCCGCTCTCCTCGCCGCCGTGCGGGCTCCCGTCCACCCATAGGATCGCCGGGGTCTCATCGGCGAGCTGCTCGGCTTGGGCATCCGGCGTGAGCGGATCACGAAGCTCGGCGATCGCCTCCTGGATCGCGGCGAGGCCGCTCGGCGTCACGTGGCGGGGTCGCCGACGATGGCGTAGTCGAGGTCGCGTCCCTCCACGGATGTGGCGGCCACTCCCGAGACCACCCGGTCGCTCGCGGCGTCGACGGCCTCGATGTAGTCGATGGACTGCGCGCTCGTGACTTCTTGGGAGCCGATCTCGAACGGAGGCGAGAAGACGTCCTCCCCGGTCGGGATCGTCGCGTCGTACACGGGCTGCGTCTGGATCGGGTCGCACGACGCTTGGGCCGTGGCCGTCGTGACGGCGGTCGACGCCGCCGCGATGAGGGCGACGATCGCCGCCAGCACCGGACCGGGACGACGAGCTCGAAGACCCATGATGCGCTCCTTCGGGACTGGGTCTTCACCCTAGGGTCATCGACCCCCGCGCGGTCAAGTCGAGGGACGCGACCCGGAGGCCCTCGACGGCTCGAGCTCGAACCCCAGCTGCTGCGCCGAGACCTCCATGCAGGCTTGGTGCATGCGCTCGGCCGAGACGTCCGAGTCGTTCATGATCACCTGGATCGCGAGCCCGTCGATCAGCGTGGCGAGCCGGAGCGCGAGCTCGCCCGCGTCCTCGCCGGAGGCGAACTCGCCGCTGGACTGGCCTCCGCGGATGAGGTCGGCGAGTTGCGAGCGCCACCGCTGGTCGAGCACCTCGCGGTCCTTGGCCATCTCGGCGTCGCGCAGCGCCCGCACCCACACCTCGATCCACAGCGCCCACTCGTCCAGACGTCCGTATTCGGGCAGGTAGCCGGGCACCGACAGGTCGACCAGTCGGCGAAGCTGGTCCCTCGCCGAGGGGATCCTGCGGATCTCGCGCGAGGTTCGCAGATAGAACTGGTCGTTCGCGAACGTGAGCGCCTCGGCGAGCAGGCGATCCTTCGAGTCGAAGTAGTACAGGATCAGCCCCGGCGAGACGCCCGCCTCCTCGGCGATGTCGGAGATGCGCGTCTCCGCGAGCCCTCGTTCGGTGATGACGCGCGCGGCGGCGTCCAAGATCTCCTGGTGCCGATCCTTGCCCTGCTTGACGGTGCCGGTGCTCACGATTCGCTCCCGTTGAACGCGGGCCAATCCCGGGTGGGTGCCTCGCCGGTGTTTGAACCGGGGTTCAGCAACTCTACGCCCCTGACCTGGCATGTCAACCGCCCGCAGGGCGACGCTCGCTTGACTGGTCATTCAAACGCATGGGAGGATGAGCCCCGGGCTAACCCGCTCGGCCGGACGGGACAGGAGACGGAACAGCCATGGCGAACGTCTACGACGCGATCGTGATCGGCGGTGGGCACAACGGCTTGACCGCGGGGGCGTACTTCGCCCGCGCCGGCGCGAGGACCGTCGTGCTCGAGGCGCGCAACAAGACGGGCGGGGCGGCGGACACCAGCGCGCCGTTCGCCGACCATCCCGAGATCAACGTGACGACCTACTCGTACGTCATGTCGCTGATGCCGCCCACCGTCATCAAGGAGTTGAACCTCAAGCGACACGGCTACGACGTCACCGCCTTCGGCCCGTACTACCAGGCCTACCCCGACGGACGATCGATCAAGGTCTATGCGGACGACGCGGCCAAGAGCCACGACTCGATCGCACAGTTCTCCAAGAAGGACGCCGAGGTCCTGCCGCAGTGGGAGGCGTGGCTGCAGGAGGTCGCGGACGTCCTCGGTCCACTGCTCCTGCAGAAACCGCCGAAGATCGGCTCGATGGCGTTCGGCGACCTGATCGAGAGTGCACGCGCCGCCTGGAAGATGCGCAACCTCGGCGTCCGCGGCGTCGGTGACGTGACGCGGCTGTTCACGATGAGCATCACGGACCTGCTCGACGACTGGTTCGAGTCCGACGAGATCAAGGGCATGCTCGCGGTCAACGGGATCATCGGGACGTGGGCGGGACCCGACGAGCCCGGCACCGCATACGTGATGCTGCACCACTCCATCGGCGACGTCGGCGACGGGCACCTCGGTTCGTGGGGGTTCCAGCAGGGCGGGATGGGCGCGGTCTCCGATTCGATCCGGCGTTCGGCCGAGTCCTACGGGTGCGAGATCCGTACCGGCGCTCGCGTGCGGAAGGTGCTGACGGCGGGCGGCCGGTTCGCCGGCGTCGTGCTGGAGAACGGCGAGGAGTTGCGGGCGCCGCTCGGGGTGACCTGCATCCACCCGAAGATCGCGTTCCTGGACCTGATCGGCCGCGAGGAGCTGCCCGCCGACTTCGTCTGGGACATCGAGCGATGGCGCACGCGCTCGGGCGTCGTGAAGATCAACGTCGCGATGTCCGAGCTGCCCGACTTCATCGCCGACCCCGGAAGGGAGCAACAGGATCACCACACCGGTTCGGTGGAGCTCTGTTTCACGCCGCAATACGCGGAGGAGGCGTTCCAGGATTCCCATATGGGGCGGAAGGCGTCGGCCCGGCCGTTTGTCGACGGCGTGATCCCCACCACGCTCGACAAGAAGCTGGCCCCCGAGGGCGTTCACGTGTTCTCGATGTTCACGCAATGGGTGCCGGATGACTGGGTGCACGAGCCTCACCGCGACGAGCTCGAGCAGTACGCCGACCGGATCATCGACCTGTACACGGAGCTCGCACCGAACTTCAAGGCCGCGGTGATCGACCGCCAGGTGCTCGGGCCCTACGACATGGAGCAGGAGCTCGGGCTGATCGGGGGCAATATCTTCCACGGGGAGCTCTCGGTCGATCAGCTCTTCCACATGCGTCCGGCGCCGGGCTACGCCGACTACCGAACGCCGATCAGGGGCCTGTACCACGGCTCCTCCGCCACCCACGCGGGCGGCGGCGTCAACGGCATCCCCGGCTGGCAGGCGTATCGTGCGGCCGTGAGAGACCGGGCGGTCAAGAAGCCGCGGTGAAGCCTGCGGGTGAGCGAACCGCGCTCGAGCGGATGCTCGAGGCGCGATCGGTCGCCATCGTCGGCGCCAGCGTGCGCGAGGGCTCGGTCGGCAACCAGAGCGTCGTCGAGCTCGTCGAGGGCGGGTTCGAGGGCGCCATCTACCCGGTCAATCCGAAGTACGACGAGGTGCTCGGTCATCGGGCGTTCGGCTCGTTGGCCGCGATCGGTGAGGCCGTCGACCTGGTCATCCTCGCGGTCTCGAACGCACTGCTCCAAGACCAGCTCCGCCTGGCGGCGGACGCCGGCGCCGGCAGCGCGGTGATCTTCGCGAGCGGGTACGAGGAACCGCGCACGGGCCTACCGCCGCTCACGGAGCGCCTCGCGACGATCGCGCGCGACGCCCGGATGGCCGTGTGCGGCGGGAACTGCATGGGGTTCGCGAACCTGGAGCGGCGGGTTCGAGCGCTCGGCTTCTACGAACCGAAGGACGCGCCCGTCGGCGGCGTGACGTTCCTGTCGCACTCGGGCTCGGCGTTCAGCGCGATGATCCACAACGACCGCGCCCTCGGGCTGAACCTGGCCGTCTCGGCGGGGCAGGAGTTCGTCACGACGATCGCGGACTACCTGCGGTACGCGCTCGGCCTCGGGAGCACGAAGGCGGTCGGGCTGTTCATCGAGACCGTGCGCGACCCGGACGGGTTCCGCGACGCGCTGGCGCTCGCGAACGAGCGCGACGTCCCGGTGGTAGCGCTCAAGGTCGGTCGCCAGGAGCGCACACGCGAACTGGTGGCGGCGCACTCCGGCGCGCTCGCGGGCGAGGACGGCGCCTACGAGGCACTGTTCGATGCGTACGGCGTCGCGCGGGTCGAGAGCCTCGACGAGATGGCGGACACGCTGGCGCTGTTCGCCGCGGGCCGGCGGGCGGGACCCGGAGGATTGGCGAGCGTGCACGACTCGGGCGGCGAGCGTGCGCTGCTCGTCGACGCGGCGGCCTCGGTCGGCGTTCCCCTCGCCGAGATCTCGGTCGAGACGTCGGAATGGATGGCGGCGCTGCTCGACCCGGGCCTACCAGCCGTGAACCCGCTCGACTTCTGGGGAACGGGCACGGACGCGCACGAGATCGTCACCGGGTGCGTGCGCGCGTTGCTGCAGGATCCGGAGGTCGCCGCGCTGGCGTTCTCGGTCGACCTGACCTCGGAGGAGTACCCCGACATGGGGTACATCGCGATGGCGCGCGAGACCTTCTCCGAGACCGACAAGCCCTTCGCGATGCTCTCGAACTTCTCGAGCGGCATCGACCGCAGCGACGCGAAGCTGCTCGACGGCGACGGGATCCCGGTGCTCGAGGGCACGCTCACGGGTCTCGCGGCGTTCAAGCACCTGTTCGGGTACCGGGACTTCCGTGCGCGCCCGCCCGTCGGGGGCGGGTCACCGGTGGCCGACGACGTCCGGGAGCGCTGGCGCGACCGACTCGCGAGTGGAGAGCCGTTCGACGAGCTCGAGGGGCTGGCGCTGCTCGCCGAGTACGGCGTGCCGGTGATCGAGAGCGTCCGCGCGGATACGCTCCAGGACGCCGTCGAGGCGGCCGAGCGGCTGGGGTTTCCGGTCGCCGTGAAGACGGCGGCGCCCGGCGTGACGCACAAGTCCGATGTCGGCGGGGTGCGCCTAGGGGTGGACGGCTCGCCCTCGCTCGAGGACGCGTACACGGATCTCGAACGAGAACTCGGTCCGCAGGTGACCCTGAGCCGGATGGCGCCGGCGGGGATCGAGATCGCGCTGGGGATGGTGCGGGATCCGCAGTTCGGTCCATTGGTGCTGGTCGGCGCCGGGGGTGTCCTGGTCGAGATCATGAAGGACCGGCGCCTCGCGATGCCGCCGCTGGACGAGGATCGAGCCCGATCCATGGTCGACCGGCTCGAGGTCCGTCCGCTGCTCGACGGCGTTCGGGGCCGACCCACCGCCGACGTCGATGCTCTCTCGAAAGCGATCGTCGCGATCTCGTGGCTCGCGCACGACCTCGCCCCACACCTGGAGGCGCTCGACGCGAACCCGCTGATCTGTGGCCCGAAGGGGTGCGTCGCCGTCGACGCGCTCGTCATCCCCCAGGGCTCGGCGCAGACCTCGACGAGGTTGTAGCCTCGGAACGATCGACCGGCGAGAAAGGGAGGGCGATGACGGTCAAGCCGATCCCCGACCAGTACCACGCCGTCCAGCCCTATCTGCTGGTGGAGGACGCCGAGGGGCTCATCGGGTTCATCAAGGCGACCTTCGGCGCCGAGGAGGCTCTGAGGATGCCCCAGCCCGACGGCCGGATCGGGCACGCGGAGATGCGCGTCGGCGACTCCATCGTCATGCTCGCCGATTCCTCAACGGCCGAGGGCAGCGGCGAAGCGATGCCGGCGACGGTCATGACCTACGTCGAGGACGCCGACGCTACATACGGGAAGGCGCTCGAGGCGGGGGCGACGTCCCTCCGCGAGCCGGCGGACCAGTTCTACGGCGACCGGAGCGCCGGCGTCGTGGATCCGTTCGGCAACCACTGGTGGTTCAACACGCATGTCGAGGACGTCTCGCCTGAGGAGGCCGCCCGGCGCGCGCAGGCGCGGCAGGGGTAGCGTCGCACCGGACCGGTGCGACGGTTCCGCACCCGCGGAACGCTAGACGAAGTGGCTCGGGTCCGGCTGCGTCCCCTCGGGCCAGCCCGGGTAGTCGTCGCCAGGGTACTCGGACGGCCTGCCGTAGCACCGGTCGATCGGCGGCAGGGGTCGTGCGTCGGTCCGCGGGTTCCTCCCGAACGCGAACGCGTGCTCGAAGTTGTGGGTGCGTTCGATCCTCTCGGTCAGGTACGGGAGACCCCAGTTGTCCGCGACGAACCGGAGCGGGCTCGAGAACTCGCCCTCGGCTTCGTCGACGTAGCCCTTCCTCGCGTACGGGCTGAGCACGAGCATCGGGACGCGGAACCCGAACCCCAGGTCGTCGACCTCGGGCGGCGGGACGTGGTCGTAGAACCCGCCCCACTCGTCCCACGTGAGGAAGATCGCCGTGTGCTCCCAGTCGTCGTTCTCCATCACCGCGTTGACGATGTCGGTGAGCCAGTTGTGGGCGAAACACGTGCTCTCGGGCGGGTGGTCCGAGAGCTCGAACCGCGGCGTGACCCACGTGACCGCGGGCAGCCTTCCCTCGCGGATGTCCTGCGGCAGGCGTTCGACCGAGCGGATCCGTTCGGGTCTCCACAGGTCGGTGTGGAAGACCCCCTCGATGCCGTTCAGCGCGTTCCAGAAGTACCCGGATTGCCCTGGCTGCGCCGCGTAGTACGCCCAGGAGACGCCGGCGCTCTCCAGTTGTTGGGGAACGGTTTCGAACGTGAAACAAGAGTCGTGCTTGGTGAGGTTCCCTCGCTCGTCCTTCACCAGGACGAACACGTTCTTGCCGACCGCGTCGCACCCCCAGCTCTTGAACGTCCGGCCGTCCGAGAGCTGGCGGGTCTCGATGTTCTCGGGGTTGTCGAGCGCCCCGCCCGACTGTCCCGCCACGAAGAAGAAGTGGTTCGGATAGGACGGGCCGCCGACCGACGCGAAGAAGTTGTCGCACAGCACGTAGTCCTTCGCCCACGACCAGTAGTTGGGGATCGACGTCCGCTCGAACTGCGTGTAGGCCCACGGGTCACCGAACTGCCCGTTGCCGAACCCGTCGTACGCGCCGCCGTTCACGTCGTTCAGGTGCGCCGCCCGGTCGTGGGGGATGTCGCCGGGGAGCCAGTGGGGGCTCGCCGTGAGCGGCACCTCCTGCCCGAACTTGACGCCGACCGTCGCGCCGTCGGCGCCGGGGAACCTGCCGTACAGGTTGTCGAAGCTCCGATTCTCCATCATCACGTAGATCGCCCGCTTGATCGGCCACCGGGTGTCGGTCGCCACGACGGACGCGGTCGCGCCGGGCGCCACCACCGGCTGCTTGCGGCCCCCGCCCGTGCACGCGTACATCGTCGCCCCCGCCAGGGCGAACGCGGATGTGCGCAGGAACGATCGCCGAGAGAACAGCGGCGATTCGTCGTGTCCGAGACGCTCGTAGCTCGAACGCTCCTCGGGCGGTGGGGGGGAGGCTCCGTGCACGGTTGCCCAAGCTATCAAGCAACCCCGCGAACGATATCCTTCTGCGACCCTCAGACCCCATGCATCAGCACAGGTTCTCCACCACGTTATCGGGCGCGTTCGCCACCACGTTGTCGGGCGCGTTCTCTGGCGCGTTCACATGCGTGTGCGTCACGCTCGCGCTCGCCGCGTGCACCGGTGACGCCGAGCCCGACGCGCCGTCCACGACGCCTCCGGTCACGGCGATCTCGGGGACGGGTCCGACCGCCTCACCCACGCCGCCCGCGCTCCCGGACGAGCCGCCCGCCACGCGGGGGCCGGTCGCCCCGGATTGCGTTCACGGGTGGATGACGCCGCCCCCGGACGCGCATCGCTACGCGGAACCGATCAGGGTGATCCGTCGGGCAACGGGTGTCGAGGGTCCGCTCGAGGTGGTGGACCTGCGCTTCTTCGAGGGCCCGGAGTCGCCGCCTTCGGACAAGGGCTACCTCCTGGACGTCCGCCGCTGGTACGTCAGGGCGTTCGCGAAGCACGACCTCGCGTTCCAGGGACGGTTCCTGGTCGAGTCCCGAGAGTTCGGGACCGGTCTGGTCGCGGTCGCCCCCTACGACACGAACGGGTTCCGGTCGCCGGACTGGATCGGGTTCGAGTTCGACACCGGCGACCCCGAGACGCGTGTCTATCCGGACCTGCCGGGAACCTGGGCCGGCGTGCCCTACGACTTCGTACGCGGGGGTGCGGGGCTGCAGATCCCGGGGTTGCCCGACGAGGTGGTCGGCTGCCTGTCGGCGACCTGACCTCGGGCGCCCACCTCGAGGGTGCGTCCCCGCCGATCAACCGCCGGCGAGCACCGCCGCGCCCACCGCCCCCGACAGGTCGCCGAACTCGCTCGAGAGCATCGCGGGGGGCCGGTCGGGCACGAACAACAGCGGTTGCATCTCGTCGCGGATCCGTTCGATGAAGGGCGGGCCCAACCGGTCTGCGAGCCCGCCGCCGATGACGATCGCCTCGAGCGCGAGCAGGTTCTGCACCGACGCGAGGCCCGTGGCCAACGCCCCCACGGCGCCGTCGATCAGTTCCTGGGCGAGCTTGTCACCCTCCTCGAGCGCCTCCGCGATCACGCCGCTGGACATCCGAGTTCGGCCCTTCTTCTCCATGATCTTAAACAGGCTGGTCTTGCGCCCCCCCTCGTGGAGCTCGCGCGCGTAGGCCTCCATCCGGCCCCGACCGGCGTAGGCCTCCAGGTGTCCCTTCCGTCCGTCCGAGCACACGCGGCCTCCGGGCTTGACGATGATGTGGCCGATCTCGGCCGCTGCGCCCTGCCCCCTGTAGGGCTCACCGTGCAGGATCAGACCACCCCCAACGCCGGTTCCGACCCACACGCCCAGGAGATCGTGGAAGCGGCGACCGGCGCCGCGCTTCCATTCGCCGAGGATCGCCACGCGCACGTCGTTGTCGATCTTGACCGGTGCGCCGACCAGGCCCGCGGAGACCATCGAGCCGAGCGGGACCGGTTCGGCGGTCTGGAATCCCGGGAGGTTGGGCGAGCTCGAGACCGTCCCGGCCTCCGGATCGATCGTCCCGGGCGCCCCGATCCCGACGCCTCGGACCTCGGACCTATGCACCTCCGCCTCCGCGAGCGCCGCGTCGCTCGCCGCCACGATCGCGGCTGCCACGTCACGCTCGCCGCTTTGGGGGGTGGCGAGCCGGAACGTCCCGATGATCGCTTGATCGCGGACCGCGGCGGCTTGGATCTTGGTCCCGCCGATGTCGATCCCGATCGTGACGTCGCCCATGGGTCCTCCTTCGACCGGTGACGGCGACCGATGCGGCCGGCGGATCCGCCACGGCCGGCGACCACTACGCCGAAGTATCGGTCAGGACGGCCATCCCGTATAGGCCTCGTGGCCGCGCTTGCGGAGCTCGTTGCCGATGACCGTCCGGTGGATCTCGGAGGTTCCTTCCCAGATGCGGTCGACGCGGAGCTCTCGCCACATCCGTTCGACCGGATGCTCGCGCATATAGCCGCGGCCCCCGTGGATCTGGACCGCGGCGTCGGCCACGCGGCCGGCCGTCTCCGAACACACGAGCTTGACGGCCGACGCGAGCGCGTGGAGCTCCTTGCGATCGGTGCCGCCGCGGGCCGCCTGCCAGCCGACGCGATACAGCATCGATCTCGCCGCCATGATCTGCGCGGCCATGTCCGCCAGCATGAACTCGACGGCCTGGAACGCCACGATCGGCTCGCCGAACTGGACCCGTTCCTTCGCGAAGGCGAGCGAGAGGTCGAGGGCTCGGGTGGCCGCGCCCATCGTGCGCGCGCCGATCATGATCCGCTCCTCGACGAACCAGTCCTTCGTCAGCTCGTAGCCAGCGCCCACCCCGCCCAGCACCGCGTCGAGCCCGACGCGGACACCCTCGAACGCGAAGATCGGATGCTCGAACACGAACGTGTGCGAGTACTTCGGCGTCCGGACGAGCCGGACGCCGGGCAGGTCCTTGTCGACCAGGAACACGGTCGGCTTGGCCGGGTCGCCGTCCACGTGGGCGTGCACGAGGAAGAAATCGGCGACGTCGCCCGACGTGACGTGCCACTTCGTGCCATCGATCACCCAGGCGTCGCCGTCGCGCCGAGCCGAGGTACGGACCATCGATGGATCCGAACCGGCGTGCTCCTCAGTGATCGCGTACGCGTCACGCCGCTCCCCCCGGCACGCCGGGAGGAGGTACCGCGCCTTCTGGTCCGGGGTGGCGTCGGCGAGTGGGATCGACGGCCGCCACGCGATGTCCCAGAGCCCGCCGGTGGCCTTGCCCCATTGCTCCTCGATCAGGATCTGTTGGAACAGGTCGAAGCCCTGACCGCCGTCGTCCGTCGCGTGGTTGATCGCGTTGAAGCCCGCGTCGAGGACCGCCTGCTTCGCGTTCGCGGAGCTCTCCGTGCCGAGCCCATCGTGCTCCTCGCACTCGAGTTCGAGGGGGATCAGCACCCGTTCGGTGAAGCTCCGGGCTCGAGCGCTGAGCTCGAGATCCTCGCGCGTGAGGCGGATGTCCATCGGCCGGGGCGAGCCTAACGGACGCGCTCGCGCCGCGCCGGTCCGCTCACGTCGCGGGCGGGCAGGTCGTCCCACGGATCGCGAGGGTCTCGCGTTCGAGACCGACGTCCTTCCATCCGACCGCAAGCAGCGTCCCGTCGGGGAGGGCGTCGACGGCCGAGAGGGCATCCGACCCCGCGACCGATGGTCCTTCGACCGGCACCCATCCGCGATCGCTGTACCGGTAGACGGCCGCGCGGGTGGTCCCGAGCTCCTTCGACGGACGTGACCCCACCGCCCAGATGTCCAGACCGTCGATCGCCGCGACGTCGACGAGCTCGGCATCGCCGCGGGCGATCGGGGTCTCTGTCCACGTCTGGCCGTCGAAGCGTTGGATCGGAGCGCCCACGGCCCACACGTCGCTGGTCGCGAACGCCTCGATCGCGTTCACCGTCCCGCGGATCTCGGTCGGGCTCTGGCTCCACGCCTCTCCGTCGAACCGCAGGATCAACGGAAGGAAGTGGTGGTAGCCGACCGCCCACAGGTCGGTGGGTGAGAACCCGTCGATGTCGACGAGCGCGGACTTGCCGCCGCCAGCCGCGCGCCCCAGCTCGACCTCGGTCCACGCCACCCCGTCCCAGTGCAGGACGAGCGCCCGCTCCAACGAAGCGGCCGGGTCGCCGACGGATCCGACGGCCCACACGTCCGCGGGTGAGATCGCGGCGACGCCGTTCAGCACACCGTCGATCTCGGACGGGAGCTCGACGTCGGACCATGCGGCCCCGTCGTAGTGCAGGACCAGCGGCTGCTCGCCGGACCCGCTCGAGGTCCGTCCGACGGCCCAGACGTCGTTCGGCTCGGAGGCGTCGACGGCGCGGAGCTCGTTCAAGGTGGTCCCCGGGCTCGGCCCGGCGACCGCCACCCACCGATCGCCGTCCCACCGGTGGATCGCCACCGCCGTCGGGATCTCGGGCTCGCCGAGCCCGCCGACGGCCCACGCCTCGGCCGAGGTGACGGCCGCGACCCCCAGCAGGGTGGTCGACGCCTCGCCCGGGTCCGCCCCCCGAACGACGTCCCAGGTGGGGAGGCAGGTCGGGGTCGTCGGGGAAACCGACGGTCCGGTGGCGGAGGGCGGCGTGACGACGTCGTCGGGGCCACCGGCCGCGTAGAGGATCGCCGAGCCGATCGCGAAGGTCGCCGCGGCCGCGACCGAGGCGTTCACCAGGCCTCGCCGTTGGAGGCCGTTCACGGCCGTCGCACGCTGTTCACACCGTCGGGACGCCCGCGGGCGCACCCCGGTTCCCGAGCGCCGGGCCGCGATGCCCGCCATTGCGCGGCACATCGCGCGCCCGGTACCCTCCCGCTTCCGTGGGCGTGTTCGAACGCGACGTCGTCATCATCGGGGGAGGCCACAACGGCCTCGCCTGCGCAGCGTACCTTGCGAAGGCCGGCCTGGACGTGCTCGTCCTGGAGAAACGCGGCGTCGTCGGAGGCGCCGCGGCGACCGAGGAGCCGTGGCCCGGCTACCGGGTCTCGAGCGCGTCGTACGTCGTGTCCCTGATGCCCCCGCAGGTGGTGCGCGAGCTCGACCTGAAGCGATACGGGTACGAGGTCTCGATCATCGCGCCCGACTATTTCGTGCCGTTCCCGGACGGGACCTCGCTCACGCTGTGGGGTGATGTCGAGCGCGACGCCGCCGCGATCGGTCGTTTCAGCGAGCGAGACGCGGCCGCCTACGTGGCGTTCGACCGCTACTTCGATCGTGTCGCGCGCTTGCTGAAGGATCTGCTGTTCGTCGTGCCGCCGAACATGAACCTGCGCGATCTCCCGAAATGGGCGGCCACGGCCGGGCGCTTCCGCAAGTGGAGCGGTCGCGATCTCCACGAGACCGTACGGCTGTTCACGATGAGCGCGGCGGACTTCCTCGACGAGTGGTTCGAGGACGAACGGGTCAAGGGCGCGCTCGCGACCCAGGCGATCATCGGCGCGTGGTGCGGGCCGATGACGCCCGGCTCGGCCTACGTCCTGATGCATCACTGGATCGGCCAGGTGGACGGTCACGCCGGCGCGTGGGGGTGGGCGAAGGGCGGGATGGGCGGGATCTCGGCGGCGATGGCGCGAGCCGCCGAGGCGGCGGGCGCCGAGGTCCGAACCGACGCCGAGGTCGATCGGGTCGCGATCAACGCGAGCGGCCGGGCGGTGGGGGTCGCGCTCGCGGACGGCTCGCTGGTCCGAGCGCAGCGGGTCGTCTCGTGCGCGCACCCGGTCACGACGTACCTGTCGCTGATCGGCGAGGAGCGGCTGCCTGGCGACGTCGTCCGCGACGTGAAGCGCTACCGGACGCGCTCGGGCTCGGTCAAGCTGAACGTCGCGCTCTCCGAGCTGCCGGCGTTCCCCGCATGGGACCAGGAGGGCGACCTGCACACAGGACTGGTCGCCGTCTCACCCTCGATCGGATACCTCGAGCGGGCGTGGGACGATGCGAAGTACGGCCGGATGAGTGAGCACCCCTACGTCGAGGTCGTGTTCCCCACGGCGCACGAGCCCCAGGGGCTCGCGCCGAAGGGCAAACACCTGATGCTCGCGTTCAGTCAGTACGGCCCGTACGAGCTGGCCGAGGGATCGTGGGACGAGGGCGGCCGGGAAGACTACGCGGCCCGGGTTCTGAAGGCGCTGGGCGAGTTCGCGCCCTCGCTCGAGTCGGCGGTCGAGCACCTCGAGGTGCTCACGCCGCGAGACATCGAGGAACGGTTCGGCCTGGTCGGCGGGAATATCATGCAGGGCGAGCTCACGCCGGACCAGCTGTTCAGCTTCCGCCCGATCCCCGGGCACGGCGACTACCGGACGCCGGTCGCCGGGATGTATCTGTGCGGCTCGGGCACGCATCCCGGCGGCGGCGTGATGGGCGTCCCGGGGCGGAACGCCGCCTCGGTGATCCTGCGGGACCACAAGCGCGGCGAGTTCGTCGGACGCATCAAGAACCTAGGGCGGTAGATGCTCGCACGGCTCGCAGAGGCGGTTCGAGAACGAACGGTGTCCGCGGCCGAGCTCGTGGGGACCGCGCTCGACCGGATCGAGCGCCAAAACCCCGATCTGAACGCCGTCACGCAGGTGTGGGCCGAAGAGGCTCTGGCCCATGCCGAGAAGGCGGACGAGCGAGGCGCCGCGGGCCCGCTGGCCGGCCTGCCGCTGCTCGTCAAGGACAACACCGACGTGGCCGGCAAGGTCACGAGCTTCGCCTCGCGTACGATGCTCGATCGTCCTCCCGCCGAACGGAGCGAGGTCACGGTCGAACGCATGGTGGCGGCGGGCGCGATCCCGATCGGCCGGACCAACCTACCCGAGTTCGCGTTCCAGGGGTACACGGACAGCAAGCTGTTCGGGCCGGCGCGCAACCCGTGGGGCCTCCAGTGGTCCCCGGGCGGCTCGTCCGGCGGCTCGGGCGCGGCCCTCGCCGCCGGCCTCGCCCCGATCGCCACCGCCGGCGACGGCGGGGGCTCGATCCGAACGCCGGCCGCGTTCTGCGGCCTGGCCGGCCTCAAGCCGACGAACGGGCTGGTCGGGCGGCGGCCGATCCCGTCGTGGATGGACTACTCGACCCAGGGACCGCTCGCGGCGGGCATCGAGGACGTGAAGCTGCTCCTGCACGTGATGCGTGGTCCGGCGTACGGCGACCCCACCGCGGCACCGTCGTGGCAGTACGGCGGCGGGATGCCCAGGCGCGTCCTCGCGGCGCTTCGAACACGTAACGTCGGCCCGCTGCCCGAAGACGTGGAGGAACCCTTCCGCGCCGCGCTCGCGGCGATCGAGGGCGAGCTCGGCCTCCCCGTCGAGGAGATCTCGACGGTGTCGCTGTTCCCGTCGCTGGACCTCACCGAGACCCAGACGCGCGACGACTGGTTCGCCACCGTCGCGGCCGAGGAGCTGGTCTGGCTCGGCCGCGCGTGGGTCGAGGAGCACCTGGACCAGTTCAGCGACGACTTCCGCGTCGCCATGGAGTACGGGCTCACGCTCACGCTCGACGACTACCTCGAGGTTCGGCGGCATCGGTTCGCCTATGCGGCGGATCTCGATCGCCTGCTCGGGCAGGACACGGTCCTGGTCACGCCGACGAACGGGTACGCCGGATGGCTGCCGAACGGGATGCTCCCGGACGGCGACCGACCCGCCGAGGCCGATGGCTACAACACGGGCGAGTTCAACATGAGCGGCCATCCCGCCCTCAGCGTTCCGGCCGGCACGAGCGCCAACGGGATCCCCTTCGGCCTGCAGATCGTGGGGCCCCGGTACCGCGACGACCTGGTGCTGGAGTTCGGCGCGGCGTGGGAGGGCGTCCGGCCGTGGCCGACGGTTGCGCCGGGCTACGAGCCGTTCGCCGTCCCATAGCGTCGCGGGCCCGGGCCGCCTAGGGGCCGAGGTTGAACCCCAGGCGTCTCGGCAGGTGAGCGAGGAGGTCGGTCAGCCGTCCCGGAGATCGCCCCGCATCCAGACGGTCGTCACGCCGGGAGAGCGCGCGGCCGACGACGCGTTCCCCGATGGAGTAGAGGGGTTCCGGCGGGAAGCGCCTGCGGTCGCCGTCCGAGATCGGGAGCGTCGTGGCCTCGTCGTCCGCCCCGAGTGCAAGGCCCGAGAGGATCTTCCCACCGAGGTGGCACGGGCCGACCCCGTTCCCCGTGAAGCCCAGCCCGTAGTGCGTCACCCCGCCCGGCAGCGTGCCGAAGAACGGCAGGTGCAGCCCCGCCACGTCGATCGGGCCGCCCCACGAGGTCTCGAGCGGCACGCCGTCGAACGCCGGGAACCAGCGGCGGAAGTCGCGCACGAGCGCGGCGGCGGAGCGCTGGTCGTGGTCGTAGCTGGCCGAATCGGCGCCCTCGCCGGTGACGCGGTAGCTCGAGCCCCCGAACGCGATGCGTCCGTCGCGCGTCGGGCGCAGGTAGTGAAGCGAGGTCCGCATGTCGTACACGCCCTCGCCGCCGGTCCAGCGCATCGCCTCGAGACGCTCGGAGGCGGGGGCGCTCATCACGATGTAGGTGCCGCGAAGGAGCAGCGATCGCCGTAAGTCCCGCAGCGCCCGCGCCCAGGCGTTCAGGGCGACGATCGCGCGTCCGGCCCGAACAACACCGGACGGTGTTTCGGCCGCCGGCCGGCGGGCATCGAACCGCACGACGGGCGTGCCCTCGAAGATCCGGACGCCGCGCTCGACGAGGGCTCGCCGAAGCCCCCGCGCGAGCCGGGCCGGCTGGACGGTGGCGGCGTGAGTGACCATGAACCCCGTCCGAACGACAGGCGAGTCGAACCGCTCGCGGACCTCGTCCTCGGACAGCGGCCGGTACACGTCGGCGAGCCCCAGACGCTCGGCCTCCGACACGGCCTCTCGTACCGAGACGTCGTGCGCCGGGTTCGTCGACACGCCGAGGTCGCCCGACGGCCCGTACCAGGCGTCGACCCCGGCATCCTCGCACCAGGCCCCGACCTCGTCGATCGACCGCGCTGCCGCCTCGATCGTCCGCCGGCCACCTTCGCCGTGGCGCTCGAGCAGCAGGCCGGCCTCGTCGTACAGGCCGTTGACGAACCCGCCGTTGCGGCCGCTCGGCCCACCGCCGCAGATGTCGCGCTCGAGGAGCACCACGTCCAGGGCCGGTTCGCGCTCCTTGAGGAACCACGCCGTCCACATCCCCGTGTACCCGCCGCCGAGGATGACGACGTCGGCGGCGGTGTCCCCTTCGAGCGGGGGCGTGTCGGGTCCGGCGAACTCGGGCAGCGCGAGTGCCTCCTCGAGCCACCAGCTCCGCCGGGCCAGCCGGGGGGTGTCGAGGTACGTCAACGGGGTCCGAGGTTGTAGCCGAGCCGCCGAGGGATCCGAGCGATCGCCCGTGTCAGCGCGCCGACGCGGCGGCCGGCATCCTCGCGGTCGTCCTTTCGGCGGATCGCAGCGTTCACGACGAACGCGCCGGGCGAGCGGAGCGGCTCGGGTGGGAATCGCTTGGGCTTGCGCGACACGACCGCGAGCCGCGTGAAGCCGTCCTCTGCGTGCAGGGCCAGAGCGGCCAGGATCTTGCCGGCCAGGTGGGACGGTCCGACGCCGTTCCCGGTGAACCCGAGGCCGTAATGCACGTTGCCGCGACCCAGCGTGCCGAGGAACGGCATCGTGAAACCGCTGACGTTGATCGGGCCACCCCACGCGCACTCGATCGGCACGCCCTCGAAGCTCGGGAACATCCGATACAGGTCGTCGGCCACCCGGCGCGCGTAGCGCGGCTCGTAGTCGTACCGGTGGTCGATCCGGCGCGCGAGGTTCGGCTGCAGCCCGCCCAGCCCGAGCGCGATCCGGCCGTCGGGGGTAGTCCGCGCGTAGTGGATGGACGAGCGCAGGTCCCGGATCGCCTCGCCGCCCGTCCAGCCGAGCGCCTCGATCCGGTCCGGGGCGGGCGCGGTGACGACCATGTACGACCCTCGAAGCGTGAGCCGTGGCTTGAAGGCCTTCCACCAGGTCGCCCACGCGCCGAGGCCGACCACGGCGTCACCGGCCCGCACCGAACCGGCCGGCGTCTCGGCCGTCACCCGAGAACCCATGCCGAGCCGCGTGACGGTCGTGCGTTCGAAGATCCGGACGCCGTTCTCGATCAGCAGGCGCCGCAGGCCTCGCGCCAGCCGGGCGGGGTGGACGGTCCCGGCATCGGCGATCAGCACCCCGCTGCCGAAGCGTGGAGACGCGCACCGCTGTTGGACCTCGCCGACGGTGAGGAGCTGGTACTCGTCCTCGACGCCCAAGGCGCGTGCCGCTTCCAGCGAGCCCTCCCATGCCCCCTCGTGTCGCTCGTTCGTCGCGACCGCGAGGTCGCCGCCGTGGCGGAACCACGCGTCGACGCCATTCGCCCGGCACCAGGTCCCGATCTCGGTCGGCGCGCGACCGCATGTCATCAGCAGCTCCATCGCGTCGGCGTCCCCATAGGTCTCGCGGACGTCGCGGATCTTCTCCCACCACCCGTCGCAGAACCCGCCGTTGCGGCCGCTCGGGCCGCCTCCGCAGATGTCGGATTCGAGCACCACGACGTCGAGGTCCGGTTGCCGCTCCTTCAGGAACCACGCGGTCCACATGCCCGTGTACCCGCCGCCGAGGATCACGACGTCCGCGGTCGTGTCTCGTTCCAGCGGCGGCGCCTCCGGTCTGGCGAACTCCGGCAGCGCGAGCGCCTCCTCCAGCCACCACGACCGTTCCGCGGGCCGGGGTGGGTCGGTGCGCAGCATCGTCCTCCCGTCTCCTTCCGAGGTCGTGGCTTGCCCGCGGCGAGGCTGCGGTATCGTGCGAGCCCATCTTTCCATGTCTCTTTGGCCAGGTCCGATGGCCGGGTCGTCAGGAGGACGTCGCGATGGTCGATCGCCCACGGTCCCACATGGTCACGGACGGGCCCGAACGCGCACCGGCCCGCGCGATGCTACGGGCCGTCGGCTTCTCGGAGGAGGATTTCGGCAAGCCGCAGGTGGGGGTCGCGTCGTCGTGGAACGAGGTGACGCCCTGCAACTACCACCTGGACAAGCTGGCCGCGCTCGCGAAGGAGGGCGTTCGCCAGGGTGACGCCGTCCCGGTCGAGTTCACGACGATCGCCGTCTCCGACGGCATCGCGATGGGGCACGAGGGGATGAGGGCGTCGCTGATCAGCCGCGACGTGATCGCGGACTCGGTGGAGCTGGTGATGCACGCCGAGCGGTTCGACGCGCTCGTGGGCATCGCCGGGTGCGACAAGTCCGAGCCGGGGATGCTCATGGCGATGGCCCGCCTCAACCTGCCCTCGGTCTACCTCTACGGCGGAACGATCCTGGCCGGCACGTACGCGGGCCGCGACATCACGATCCAGGACGTGTTCGAGGCGGTGGGGGCGCACGCGAAGGGCTCGATCGACGACGCCGAGCTCCTCGGCATCGAGCGCGCGGCCTGCCCGACCACCGGCTCGTGCGCCGGGATGTACACGGCGAACACGATGGCCGCGGCCGGGGAGGCGCTCGGCATGTCGCTGCCGGGCAGCGCCAGCCCGCCGGCCGTCGACTACCGCCGCGAGGTGTTCGCGCGGGAGTCGGGCATCGCGCTGACGAAGCTGCTCCGATCCGGTCTCCGGCCGAGGGACATCCTGACCACGGACGCGTTCGCGAACGCGATCGCCGTCGTGATGGCGCTGGCCGGTTCGACGAATGCGGTGCTACACCTGCTCGCGATCGCGCACGAGGCGGGGGTCCGGCTCGAGCTCGACGACTTCGACCGCATCAGCAGGGCGGTGCCCCACCTCGTGGACGTGCGGCCGGCGGGCCGGTTCGTGATGCAGGATCTCGATCGCGTCGGTGGGGTGCCGGTCGTGATGAAGGAGCTCCTCGACGCCGGTCTGCTGAACGGCGACGCGATCACCGTGACGGGCAAGACGATCGCGGAGAACCTCGAGGAGGTTGCACCACCGACACCCGATGGGACGGTCGTCCGGCCCTTCTCGGAGCCGATCCACCCGGAGGGCGGCACGGCGATCCTCTACGGTTCGTTGGCGCCCGAGGGCTCGGTGATGAAGATCGCCGGGGCGGCGTCGCTCGAGTTCCGCGGGCGGGCGCGGCCGTTCGACTCCGAACAGGAGGCGTTCGAGGCGGTCACGCGCGGCGCGATCGTCGCGGGCGACGTCATCGTGATCCGGTACGAGGGCCCCAAGGGATCCCCCGGGATGCCGGAGATGCTCGCGGTGACCGCGGCGGTCGCGGGTGCGGGCCTGGG
>Ga0126304_10000183_pt1 | contig 21603 bp, 20 predicted proteins | sample Plot25_FD_92538 | JGI IMG/M metagenome (GOLD analysis project Ga0126304, IMG submission 92538) | Serpentine soil microbial communities from UC McLaughlin Reserve, CA, USA - Plot25 | ecosystem: Environmental > Terrestrial > Soil > Grasslands | place: USA: UC McLaughlin Reserve, Lake County... | reverse complement strand
TCAGTTCATCGGCCACCGTGCATTCTCCTTCGGTTGATTGGTCTCTTCTGAAGGAACCACACGGTGGCCGTCTCCGTCAACGGCCTTTGCCTTTTACACACTCACGCGGACACTACCCGTGACAAGGTTTACTGGGAACACATAAAAACGTGCGTCGAGTTGCAGGAAGACAGACCGGGTGTTACGTCTGTATATGTAGGAGAACCGTACACGCGCACGCACTTCGCTATCATTGATGACGTCTTTGTGCAGCCTATATTGACAACGCACGGGAATAGTTTGCAAAGGTACGGTGCGATTCTGTACACCGACCGACACGGAGAGCTCATTAGACGTTACGAACAGCTAGTGGCAGATCTAGAAATGAAAAGACTCAAGAGAGAACACATAGGTACCAGACAACAATAGAGTAGAGTCCGTTACTCTCGGAGATCTTCTGCACGTTCGCCAGACCTGCCTCTATCTGGCCACCTAGTGGAGCATGAAGAATGTGCCTCCACTGACCTACGAAGATAGCCTCCTGTGGTGAACCTGGCGGCACGCGTCGTCGCAGAACCTTTTGTCTCGCGGACGATTTCTACCTTCGGGATGAGGGCGAGCAAGAGAGATCATCCGGCCGCAATACTCGCATCGAGTCACGTCACCGCCCGATGCCATCAACCAGTACATCTGCAGGTACATCGCTCCATACACGCTCTTGAAACTCCAGCCAGCGCTGATCTTGGAAGGATCGCTGACTCTCTCGGGCGGAGAACCGGGAAGCACTCGTCTCCAACGGTGAGCACTACCAGATCCATGGCGGCAGTGAAAGCAAATCCACTATAGTTCCCGTTCCAACGTTCTTCGACATGTTCGGCTTTGTACTCAGCAATGTGCTGCTCGCCAAGCCACTTGAACTCTGGGCCTACGAGATCCACCCAGAGGAACTCTTCAAGAACTGCGGCTTTGGCCACTTCTTCATCACTGTTCATCGCCGATTCATTCCGGATTCATCGCAACCTGTTATCGTTCCTCCTCGCGCGTTTCCACGAGCACGGTAATCGGAGGCTACAGTGGCGAAGGTCATAGCAGAGCTGAAGACGCCTAGCGGGTGGTCTACATCGAGTTGGCCGTGTATGCCGAAAAGCAGACTAGCGTTTGGCGACAAATCCGGGATGAGGATGCCGCTGTGAAGACTCCCGGTCGGAATCGTGAGGACGAGGCTTGTGGCCTCTCGACCTGGTTCCTCAGAGCGGATGCTCACCTAGATCACCGGCTCTTCTTCCAAGCTAGCGCCGACGGAATGATCCTGGCCACGCCTGACGGAGATGTCCTTGATGCTAATGCCGAAGCCTGCCGTATGTTTCGGTGGGCGAGAGAGGAGTTGCTGTGCGCCGACCTCGGTGCGCTCTTTGACCAGACGGATCCCCTGCTGGATGGCGCCCGTGCGGAGCAGCGTGACACTAACATATTCAAGGGCAAAATGTACCTATTGCGCCGGGATGGGACGCCCTTCCCCGCGGAGGTGTCGATCTTCCGCTACCGGGACGGTGGCGAAGTCAGGATCGGCATCGTCTTGCACGACATCACCGAGCGCAAACGGCTGGAGGAGAGGCTAAAGAGCAGTTTGAGCATGATGGTTGCCGTCCACGAAGCTGGCCGGGTCATCAGCTCTACTCTGGAGCTGGAAGAGATCGGGATCAGACTGCTTGAGATCGCACGTCGCGTGTGCAAACTTAGCGCAGCGGTTATCAGCCTGCGGGATGAACGCGGGCGGTTGTGCACGCTACACGCCTTTGGGCCGGAGAATCTTTGGAGGAAGGCGAGCACCACGCCGGAAGTTCAAGACATCCGCCGCGGCGCTTTAAAAACCGGGGAGTGTCAACTGATTCGCTTGCAGCAATCAGGGGAGGGCGACAGGCCTTCGGTGGGGTTGTGCCTACCGCTGGTAGTCCGGGACCGTGTCACAGGCGTACTGGAGGCTTACGGGTTCAATGATTTGGCCGAAAAGACAACGGTTCACGCCCTTGAGAGTATAGCCAGACAGGCGGCGAGCGCGCTGGAAAACGCCCGGCTGTATCAGGAGCTTGCCGAACGCGAGCGCCAGCTGCGGGACCTCGTCGGCAAGCTGCTGGTAGCCCAGGAAGAGGAGCGGCGCCGAATAGCCTGCGATATCCATGACGGGCTGACGCAGGTGGCCGCCGCTGCCCACCAACACCTCCAAGATTATGTAGAGGATCATCCCTCCCTTTGCTCTTCGAGTCAGAAGATGGACCGAATCCTGGAGCTGTCGGGGCAGACGGTGGAAGAAACCCGCCGCGTGATCGCCAACTTACGACCGATGGCGCTCGACGATTTGGGGTTGGCCACCACGCTGCGCTTGTGGGTCAACTCGCTCAGTAGCGAAGGCTGGATGATCGACTACGAAGTAACCCTGGGAGAAGAGCGCCTGCCGGCCGAGATCGAGACGGTGCTCTTCAGGGTCGCCCAGGAAGCGCTCACCAATGTGCGCAAGCACGCCCGGACCACCCGGGTGCGCCTCACGTTGAGGAGCTTGGGCGGGAGCGTTTACCTGGAGGTCCAGGATTGGGGGCGCGGATTCGACGGGGTCGTGCCATCAGAGGGTGACGTTACGGGCGAACGGGTGGGCCTCTGCGGCATGCGAGAGAGGGTAGCCCTGCTCGGTGGAAAGTTCAGGCTCCATAGCCGCCCCAGTGTAGGTACCTCTGTGATCGCTGAGATACCGCAGCTTCACGCGGCGCCTGCCTACGACGAACCGATATCGAGCCCGCGGAGAGAAACGTCGTCTCCAGCGCGCCTGGTAGTCGTCGACGACCAGGCTATTGTCCGAGAAGGACTCCGAACTATGCTCGCGAGCGAACCGGACTTCGAGGTGGTCGGCGAGGCGACGGATGGCAGGGAGGCGCTCGAACTCTGCCGCAACTTGCAGCCGGATTTGGTGCTGATGGATGTGAGAATGCCGAGGATAGACGGGCTGGCGGCGACCCGGGCGATCAAGTCGGAGAGCTGCGCTACCGGCATCCTGATGCTGAGCACCTACGAAAACCCGGATTACCTGTTCGAGGCAATCCGAGCGGGTGCCTCCGGCTACGTCATCAAGGACGCCGGCAAGCGCGACCTGATCGGCGCCATACGCGAAGCGCTGGGTGGCGAGAATCCACTAAATCAGCGATTGGCCATGCAGCTCCTGCGGCGCTTGGCCAACGGCGACGAGCGAACGACGGGGTGTGTTCCCGAATCTGGGCAGCAACCGGACACCCTCTGCGAACCGCTGACGCGCCGAGAAGTCGAGGTGTTGCGATTCCTGGCCCAGGGACAAACCAACCGGCAGATTTCGCGGCAGCTGGTGGTTAGCCCGGCCACGGTAAAGGTTCACGTAGAACACATCCTTGCAAAGCTCGGGGTCTCGGATCGCACCCAGGCGGCCGTTCGGGCCAGCGAGGCTGGTCTCCTCAACCCTGTGGATTAAAGTTCCCGGCCAATAAACGTTACCCTCTATAAGAAGGGGTGCGATGATCAGCGTTTACAGAATATAAGCCGCCCGGCCTATCCAAAATAGGCTGCCCAGCGTATGGCTGCGCACCGATTTCGCTTCCATACTCAGAGCGTGCACGACAAATGCAAGGAACAGAGCGCCTGTGCCAGAGAATTACGTGGTCCCCTGAGCCGGGATGCCAGCCGCTCACACTAAGGTGGCCATCTTTGGGGGAGACCCGGTCATCGGCGAGGCCCTAGAGATTATGCTGCAAGCCGTCGGCTACCGCACCAGGTTCCTGCCCGAACCCGTGATGGACGAGCTACTCGGCGAACTGCTCGCGGATTCCCAGCTCTTGCTCGTTGCGCCGACCTTGAGCGCCGAGGGCCGGAAGGCCCTCCTAGAGATAATGCTGAGCTCAACGATGCCGGTGAACTTCCCCATCCTAGAGTTACGCCCCGCGAACAGAGGACAATACCTTCAAGGAGCACACATCGTGCTCTGGCCCTGCTCGATGGAAGAACTGAAGCGGGCGATCGACGAGCTCCTGCTCGACCAAGGTGGATCCGACCCGGCATGATTGAGATCCTGCTCTCCGTACATGTGGGATCGAGCGGCGTATCTAAGTCGGTGTTCTAGTTCCAAAGGAGTAGGGTTCCCGGTGCCCTCTGTCAGCTTCCCAGAGAATAGAGGGCAGGCGGCAGCGTATGCAAAAGATACGCCGCCTGGCCTACTCGAAATAGGCTACCTGGCGTATGGCTGGGCTCTCATCTCGGCTCCATACTCAAAGCGTGCAACTGGGGAAACGGAATGGAATAAAGCGATTGCTGGAGTCACGCTCCGACCGTCTGCGAGGTTCCCTGACCACGGAGAAGGTGGTGAGCTTTCATTGACCCATCCAAGCACCGTGGTGGCGGCGCTAACTCTTGCACGCCACGTCGGTCGGAGAAGTGATGATTCAACAAGCACCCCCACACTACACACGGCAGGGGTAACGACTGAAAAGGAGGATCTCTAGTGCCTACCACACCAACCTATCCCGGCGTCTACATCGAGGAGATACCCAGTGGCGTGCGCACCATCACCGGCGTCGCCACCTCGATCACCGCCTTCATCGGTCGTGCTCGCCGCGGCCCGACCAACGACCCGGTGACGATCAACAGCTTCGGTGACTTCGAGCGCACGTTCGGCGGGCTGCAGGAAGAATACCTGACGAGCTATGCTGTACGAGACTTCTTTCTTAACGGCGGTGGCCAAGCGCTTATTGTGCGGCTAGTCAATCCCAATCTGGCAACGGACGGTGAGCGCGACAACGTGCTTGCGGCAGCGAGAACCGTGCGCGACGCAGCAACAGGAGCGGCAGATTTAAATGCCGCCAAAACTGATGCGGACGCAGCCAACAAAGCTATCCAGCAGGATCAGAACAAGACACCTGCCGAAAAAACCGCTGCGCAAAAGCTATTCGATGCCGTAGGGGCGGCAACAACGCTTGATGGTGCCAAGAGGGAGGCGAGGGAGGCGTTCTTTGAAGCCGGCGCCGGCAAAGCAGTCCTTAGGCTTCCGACTTCAACAGCAGGCGAGGCTCTGGTTCTTGAAGCCTCCAACGAAGGGGAGTGGGGTAACGGGCTGCGTGCTCGCGTGGACTACGAGGGCCTTGACGCCATCGGTGATCGTTACGAGCCTCTGACCAAAGACGACCTATTCAACCTGACCATCCGCAATGTGAACACGGGGGCCACGGAGCGATTCCTCAGCCTGGCCGTTAAAGACAGCCCGCGGCGGGTGGATCGGGTGCTCGAAAATGAACCGAGTATGGTGCGAGTTCGCGGCAATCCGCCCGCTAAACGGCCCAGGGAGACCGATGCGGTGATGGATGAGGCGATCGATAACGATAATTCAATTCCGGCTGCCGAGAAGGCCAAAGCCAAGCAGGAGGCCAGAAAAATCGAGCCCTTTTCGAGAGAAGACACGAGCCGTCCGGCCGGACAGAGCCGCTCGGTTGGAGTGGCGCACGACGACGAGGCCGGAGATGGCGGCCATCTCGACCCCAACGATATTACTGAAGGGGCGGGACTGGAAGACAACAAAAGAGGCCTCTTTGCCCTTGACAAAGCCGACCTCTTCAACCTCCTCTGCATTCCGCCAGATACCCGCGGCGGCAACACAAAGGAGACCGTGTATCAGAAGGCGATGAGGTACTGCGTAGACCAGCGCGCCATGCTCATCGTTGACTCGCCCTTTGATTGGGGTGAAGATCCGCTCTTCGCCTCCAGGGCGCGTGATAAGCTCAGCGCTTTGGATCTGTCCGGCGACGAGGCACGTAATGCGGCCTTGTACTTTCCCCGCATCCGCCAGGCTGACCCGCTGCGCGAGGGCCAGATCGAGACGTTTGCTCCGTGTGGAATCATTGCCGGGCTGATGGCCCGCACCGACGTCCAGCGCGGCGTCTGGAAGGCTCCCGCCGGGCTTGACGCGACGCTAAGCGGGATCCAAGGATTGCAGGTCAACCTGACCGATGAGGAGAATGGGGCGCTCAATCCCCTCGGCATCAACTGTTTGCGCTCCTTCCCCGTTACAGGAAGGGTCAGTTGGGGAGCGCGCACCTTGCGTGGCGCCGATCTGCTCGCCTCAGAATGGAAGTATATCCCGATCCGCCGCCTCGCCCTCTATATCGAGGAGAGCCTCTACCGCGGAACCCAGTGGGTGGTCTTCGAGCCGAACGACGAGCCGCTGTGGGCGCAGATCCGCCTGAACGTCGGTGCCTTCATGCAAAACCTCTTCCGCCAGGGCGCCTTTCAGGGTAAGACGCCGCAGGAGGCTTACTTCGTCAAGAGCGACAAAGACACCACGACCCAGAACGACATCAATCTGGGCATTGTCAACATCGTCGTCGGTTTCGCTCCCCTCAAGCCGGCCGAGTTCGTGATCATCAAGATCCAGCAGATGGCCGGACAGATCGAGACGTAAGGAGGAGGTTATGGCTCAGTTCAGCGTCAACGCAGAGCGTTTCGACCCCTACAAGAACTTTAAGTTCCGCGTCAAGTGGGATGGACGCTACGTTGCCGGGGTCAGCAAGGTCAGCGCCTTGAGGCGCACCACCGAGGTGGTGCCGCACCGCGAAGGGGGCGACCCGAGCAGCGATCGCAAATCGCCCGGACGGACCAATTACGAGGCCATTACCCTGGAGCGAGGCGTGACACACGACACCGAGTTCGAAAAGTGGGCCAACAAGGTTTGGAACTTTGGCTCCGCTTTGGGCGCGGAGGTCTCGCTCAAAGATTTCCGTAAGGAGATCATCATTGAAGTCTATAACGAGGCTGGCCAGCTAGCCATCTCCTACAATGTCCACCGCTGCTGGGTCTCAGAGTACCAGGCCCTGCCCGAATTCGACGCCAACGCAAACGCTGTCGCCATCCAGACCCTCAAGCTGGAGAATGAGGGTTGGGAGCGCGACTATGCGGTGACCGAGCCGACCGAGCCGACCTTCACCGAGCCTGCCTGACGATGCGTCCCTTGTCCGCGTATGACCTCCTTAAGGTTTGGGAGGTAGGGGAGGATCAGCACCCTCTAGACAGGGCGCTTACGCTCCTTGCCGTCGCCTGCCCGGAGCTAACGTGGGATGAGCTGGCTGCGCTCAGCGTCGGGCAGCGGGACGCGCGCCTGCTCACTCTGTGTGAACAGACCGCGGGCCCAAGGCTGAATGGTTTTGCCGAGTGCCCGCGGTGCGCGGAACGCCTGGAATTCGACGTGGCAGTGGCGGACCTTCGGGTGGCGCAGGAACTCGATGCGGGAGAAGAGGCGCGGGAACTGGTCATCGACGGTCTGGCGCTGCGGTTCCGACTGCCCAACAGCCGGGACCTCGCCGCTGTTTTGGACTGTCAGGATCCAGCTGCGGTGCGCAGCCTGCTGGTGCAGCGTTGCGTGCTCGAGGCCAACCGTGATGGGGCACCCGTAGCCGGCGGCGAGTTGCCCCCTGAGGCCATCAGCAGGCTCGCTCGGCGGATGGCTGAGTGTGATCCCCAGGCGGAGGTGCTGCTGGACCTCCGCTGCCCGGCATGCGAGCACGGCTGGCAGGCACTGTTCGACATCGTTGCCTTCTTCTGGGCCGAGCTGGCTGCGCAGGCCAAACGCTTGTTGCGCGAGGTCCATGCCCTGGCGCGAGCCTACGGTTGGCGCGAGGTGGACATCTTAGGGATGAGCGCTCGACGCCGACAGTTCTACCTGGAGATGGCGACTTGATGGAGGACTTTCTCACCCGGCTGTCCGAACGGGCTGTGGGCAGGGCGCCGGTCGTGCAACCGCTGATCCCTTCGCTATTCACCACGGAGTCGACCGGGCGCTCGATGAGATCGGCGCTGGAGGGTAAGTCGGCACCGCCGCCGGACGACCCGGATCAGAGGCCGTATCACCGGAACAGAGAAACGCCCCGGGTTTCGGATGCACCGAGGTTGGTACCGAGTGCGGCGGCGACTCGAGACGAGGATCGAGACACCAGCGTTACGCCCGTGCCGTCCGAGGCTCCAGACGGTTCGCCGCTCGCTCCCCAGCCTCCCACCGAGGCTGAATTTTCAGTATACGGTCCCACTTCCGGGCAAGACGCTGCCCCCGGCAGACCGAGTTCTCGCCTCATGGCGCGTAGCCCTGAGGAGCCTGGCGCGTTAGAGACAAGAAGCGAGTCCGGGGACGAAGGCCAGGAGAACGCATCTTCGACTGTGTCCGGGCCTGTTCGAGGTGCACCCGACTCTGATCCCAGGCTATCGCGCTCCGGCGAATTGGAGCGCGAAGCCGCGCACCAGAGAAAACCGCGGAATACATCTCAGGCTACTGCAGATGGCCCGATTCCATCGATCGAGCCCCGGTTGGAGCGGCCACACCGCGTCGAACCCGCCCCCCTGCGACGCGGCATGGAGACAGCGCCGAAACCCCTAATACCCGAAGGCTCGCCGCTTGACGTGTTGGCAGCGGAGGACGGGCCGAATCAGGTTATGCTCCGTTCGAGTACAACCCTCGCGGAACGCGGTTGGGACACAGCTGTGGCACCGGCGCCGCCGTTGGGCACCGAAGTTCCTCCGAGAGCCGACGAAGACGCGCCAAGGTCGAAAACCGTCCCGGCTCAGCATGTTGCTCCGACGATTGTGCCAAGGATCGTGCACCAGCCTGACCAGCGTCGAGAACGAGATCTACGGGAACCACGCGTCCCCGCGCCAGAGTCACCTGCACCGACTATCAGGGTGGCAATAGGCCGCATCGAGGTGTGTGCCATCATGCCTCCTCCTGCGGCCCCCGCACGGCAGAAGACGCCGGCCCGACCCGGTCCTCTACTCTCCCTCGACGACTACCTGAAGCAGCGTAACGGCGGGCAGCGATGAGCAGTTTTCTGGCCATCGGCGCCGTAACCGCCATGCTGAAGAACCTGCTCGAGGAGGGCCTAGTCCAACGTACATTGTCGGACAAGTTGGGCGGAGAACCGAGCGTTGACGCAGTGGCTCCAGATCTGATGCTGGAGAAATTAAAGGACAAGAAAGCCCGGCTCAACCTGTTCCATTATCAGGCTACCCCGAACATCGGCTGGCGTAACGTGGGCCTGCCCTCTCTCAACGGTCAGGGCGAGCGTACCAGCAATCCTCCGCTGGCACTCGACCTGCACTATCTGCTCACGGCCTACAGCGAGCAGGCCTTCGGCGCGGAGATCCTGCTCGGTTACGCTATGCAGCTGCTGCACGAAACACCGGTACTGACGAGGCAAACCATCCGTCGAAAGCAGCAAGAGTGGTTGTCCGGTAACAACGCCCGGTTGAGAACCCTGGCCACCGCCAACCTTGCCGAGCAGGCGGAGCAGATCAAGATCACCCCGGAGTCTATGGACCCGGAAGGTATGTCGAAGCTGTGGACGGCGTTTCAGTCACACCTCCGGCCCACCGCTGGCTACCAGGTGACGGTGGTGTTGATCGATAGCGAGCTTGCCGGGAGAAGTCCCCTGCCGGTGTTGACACGTGGCCCGGCCGACAGCGGCGTAGTCTCGCAGGCGGACCTGATACCTCCTTTCCAGACGCTTACCGCCGTGGTTCCACCGAACCAGCAGGTCAGCGCGCAGCTCGCCGATGACCTCACGCTGCAGGGGCATCACCTCGATGGCAGCAACGTCACCGTTCGCTTTACCGATCCGCGTTCGCAAAGGGTCTTGGAAGCCTCCCCCCTTCAGGGCAACACGGCGAACCAGATGACCGTTCGGCTACGCGACGCGCGGGATCCAGACGCTCCTCCCAATATCCCCCCGAGGAGACATTGGGCGGCGGGTGTCTACAGCGTCGCCGCGCTCGTCCAACGACCCGGCGAGACGTATCGTCGTACGACGAACGACCTTCCCTTCGCGCTAGCACCGACGATCCAGATACCCGTCGGGGTCAGTAGCGGTGGCGGCGGCGACGAAATCACCTTCACCGTGAGGTGCAGGCCGGAGGTACGGCCGGAACAGCGCGCTGTGTTGCTGGTTGGAGATATCGAAGTCCCGGCTCGGCCCCATCCGACACAGACGAACACCCTGACCTTCGTTTCGAGGCCTATCGGCACCGGTGAGTACTTCGTCCGCCTCCGGGTCGACGGCGTGGACAGTTTGCTCGTTGATCGCTCGTCCACGCCGCCCGTGTTCGATCCCGACCAGAAGGTGACGATCCCATGAACACCGCACTGCCCGATACCTGGTCTGAGGCCAACCAGCGCTACCTGACGGCAGCACTCGCGGTCGTACGTGCCTTGCTGGAGCGGCATGCCGCGCGTCCCCAGGATGCGCCGGAGGAACGGGATAAACCCCGGAAGTGGCGCCGGCGTTCGTCTATTCATACCGATGTGCCACAGCTGGAGGAAGGGGACGGACCAACGCGGACGCTGGAAGAGGCGGCCGAAGCTATGCCTGCGCCACCGGCACTGGAGACGCTTTGTGTGGCGTTCGGCCTGTCGCCTTTCGAGCGCAACGTGATGCTGTTATGCGCGGGCATGGAGTTAGACTCCGCCTTCGCGGCGCACTGCGCCGCAGCTCAGGATAACCCCCAGCGTGGCTACCCGACCTTCGGCCTGGCGTTGGCGGCTTTGCCGGAGGCACATTGGAGCGCCCTGACCCCCGCCGCGCCCCTGCGCTACTGGCGGCTGGTGGAAACCACGGACGGCAATACCCTGACGACGGCGCGTCTGCGCATCGACGAACGCGTGCTGCACTATCTCACCGGGATGCAACACCTGGATGAGCGTCTGCAGGGAATCGTAGAACCGCTGGATGCCTCGGGCGAGCTGCCACCGTCGCACCACGCCCTGGTACACAGGATCTCGGGACTCTGGTCTCAAACGAAAGATGGATCGACCGTACCCGCGATCCAGCTCTGCGGAGACGAGGACGCCGGAAAGCAAGCCGTCGCCGCCGCAGCCTCTGCCGCAGTAGGCCTTCGGCTGCATGCCATCCGCGCCGCCGATGTCCCGGCATCCGCGACCGAGCGCGAGGCCCTGGCCCGCCTCTGGGAACGCGAAGCCGCCCTGAGCGGCAGCGCCCTGCTCGTCGACTGCCAGGAGCCGGACGACGCGGACAATCTGCGCCCGGCGCTCTCGCTGCTGGAGCGCGTACGGGGCGTGCTCATCGTTACCGCCCGCGAACCGCTACGCACCCGCAAGCGTCAACTCATCCGGCTGGACGTGAACAAGCCCACCGCGGCCGAGCAACGATCACTGTGGCGGAACGCTCTGGGACCCCTGGCGCAGGACTTGAACAGCCAGATCGAGGTCCTGACGAGTCAGTTCGACTTCGGCGTGCGGGAGATCCACGCCGCCGGCGCCGGGTTGCTCGCAGATGTTTCCGGGGCAGGTGAAGAGGTATCCGGCGCTGCGTTGTGGGACGCCTGCCGTGTCCGGTCGCGCCCGCGTCTCGACGACCTGGCGCAGCGGATCGAGCCCGCCGCGGGGTGGGACGATCTGGTCCTGCCCGATCCGCAGCGCCACACGCTGCGCGAGATAGCAGCGCACGTTCGCCAGCGCACCAGGGTTTACGAGGCGTGGGGGTTCGCTTCCAAGGGCGCGCGTGGCCTAGGCATAAGCGCGCTCTTCGCGGGAGCGAGCGGCACCGGCAAGACCATGGCCGCCGAGGTGCTGGCCGACGAGCTGCGGCTGGACCTGTACCGGATCGACCTGAGCCAGGTTGTCAGCAAGTACATCGGCCAGACGGAGAAGAACCTCAGACGCGTGTTCGACGCAGCTGAGGAAGGAGGCGCGATCTTACTCTTCGACGAGGCCGATGCCCTTTTCGGCAAGCGCAGCGAGGTCAGGGACAGCCACGACCGCTACGCGAACATCGAGGTCAGCTACCTGCTGCAGCGCATGGAATCCTACCGTGGCCTGGCGATCCTGGCAACCAACATGAAGGACGCGCTGGATACGGCCTTTATGCGCCGCATCCGCTTCGTCGTGGAGTTTCCCTTCCCCGACGCAGACCAGCGAGCCGAGATCTGGCGCCGCATCTTCCCGCCGGACACCCCGGCCGAAGGCCTGGACACGTACAAGCTCGCCCGGTTGAGCGTGGCGGGCGGAAACATCCGCAACATCGCGCTGAACGCGGCCTTCCTCGCTGCGGACGCGGGGGAGCCGGTGCGCATGGCACACCTCTCTCGTGCCGCCCGCAGCGAGTACGCCAAGCTGGAGAAGCCGCTCACCGAGGCGGAAGTAGGAGGCTGGGCATGAACGGTGAAAGACCGAGGACGAAGGACGAGCGATCGAACATTCAATACTCGATCGAACTTCTCATTGAGGAATTGGCACTGTATGGCTTCGCGCCCAGCGGCCGTTACCGCATCGCCGATGCGGTGGAGCGTGAGTTGTCACGACTTCTGGGTGAACGGGACGTGTCGCCGTTGCTCACCAAGGGAACCGAGATGGCGCGGCTCGATGGTGAGCCATTTCAGATGCCGTCGGGTTCCAAGGCGGAGACAATTGGCGCCCAAGTAGCACAGGCGGTTTATGAAGGGATGATGAGGTGAGCACGCGAACCTATGCCCCCAAAATGGCTGCACCGAAGTCATCATTTGCACCCATGCAGGGCAGACTTCTCCAGCGCAAATGTGCTTGTGGCCGCCCGATTGGTCTCGACGCGGAGTGTGCAGAGTGCTCCAGAAAACGGTTGGCTGGGCAGAATCGTTCTGCGACTGAGGCCGAACGTGTCACGGCGCCACTTAGCGCTAACGTTATGCCATCCTCGCCTGATAGGCTCCTGGAACGCGCCTCTTATGCTTCAACCCAGGTGCCGTCCGGACATGACTTCAGCGAGGTGCAGGTGTACCCTCGGCAGGGACGGCTTCAACAAAAACCCGATACCTTAGCTCATCAACCTGGCAATAACACCAACGATCGAACCAACATAATGATGTCCAGCCCACTTGGTTGCTCGAAGTGCAGCACGATGGAAGAATCTGGCACCGACAAACGGGATCTGGCTGAATTGCCCCTGCCAGAGCATAACATCGCACCAGACATAGATTTGGCACAAGAACCGGTTCCAGTCTCGCCTCCTCCTGCACCAATCGTGGATGTTGGAGAAAAAGCGAAGTCTTGCTGCGGCGTTGACTCCTTCACCAAATCAGACGATAGTTATGTCGATACACCAACCGATACTCGCAAACACATCAAATTTACCTTCAAAGTAAAGAGCGGCAGTGATCCGCGTAAGTGCGCGATGGTGAACTGGATCCAGGGGACAGCAAAGAACAAGGATGGCACATTCCGCAAAGTGCGGATGTTCGACAAAACCATAGACTATAACTTGCCAGCCATGCGGATTGACTCGCTGGATAAAGATCCCATCTACTGGAGTACCAGTTCAGCACGCTGGAATTATGTATCAAGCGGCGCTGACAGCTACTACGCGACTGATTCACCCGGTCCAAAGGTATGGGTCGATGGCATCGATTATGATCTCAAATTCAAAATGTGCCTTCACTGTATCGACGACGTATCCGCTACATCAGATGAGTCCGGCTCGGGAGTCAAGAATCCCCTGAAATGTATCGATTGGACTTTCAAGGCGAAATACGATGCGGCCGCAAAGAAGTTCACTCATTAAGACCCGAAAGAAAGGCCAAATTGTGGACACAGAGCGTATCGAGGAACTACTAAGAGAACTCAACGAACTCGAGCAAAAATACGGTCGCGTGCCGGCCGAACGCGATGCCAATTACGATCCCTCAGGAGAGGCAAATGCGCGGATACAGTTCCTGAAGCAGGAGCTGGAACGAATGGGAGGTCAACTGCATTGGGATGGTTGGCAATATCACATCGTACGGAGGTGAGTTATGGATAACCAATCTTCTTCGACAGGTGGCGAGGTATCATCGCAAGCCGGATCCAGACCCTTTCGAGTGTTGAATGGGAACGTGTACTTCAACGGAAGGTGCGAGGAATGTCGTCCATTTTGTGCCGCTGTTTGTTGCAGAGGCTATTCGTTCGTGGCCCTGACAGAGGAAGAGGCGAAGAGTGGACGATATGAGTACAAGGAAGCATCAAATACTTGCGGTTGTGACGCATGCACAAGGATGCGAGAACTGGGAATTCGATATGCGCTACGCATACTGCCGGACGGTAGCTGCGTCTACTTGGATGGAACTCGGAGGTGTAGCATCTATAAGGATCGGCCGGAGACTTGCAGGAATTACAGTTGCGTCAATGTCCCGTTTGTGTTCAACCCTGCGCAGTAGGCGACGCCTGCCGTTCATGATCGTGTTCGGGTACGACCCCGATACGCCCATACGCATGCTGAAGATTCGAGTAACAGTCCGAGGGTCGAGCCGATGAACACGCGAGAGCAATCTCAGGTAAAAGTGAAAGCTGCGGCGATGCCATCCGCCACACCCTCGTGGACCAGGCTGTTACAGCGCAAGTGCGCCTGCGGCGGAACACCCGGCCCGAGCGGCGAGTGCGCCGAGTGCCGCAGGAAGAGGCTTACTCTCCAACGGAGAGTAACGAATCAGGCTGAATCTGCTTCGGCGCCGCCAATCGTCCACGAAGTGCTTCGTTCGCCCGGGCAGCCGCTAGACGCGCGGACGCGAGCCTTTATGGAGCCGCGCTTCGGCCACAACTTCGGCTGGGTCAGGGTTCATGCCGTCCCGCAGATGGCTTCACCCGAGGTGCAACTCGGCAAACCGGGCGACCGCTACGAGCAAGAGGCCAACCGGGTAGCCGGAGAGGTCATGCGCACGCCACACGCCGGTATGGCGAACGGAGCCACGCGGCGTGGGGGATACGACTTCGGCCGGGTGCGCGTCCACACCGACGCGAAGGCAGACGAGTCGGCCAGAGCAGTGAACGCGCTGGCTTACACGGTCGGCAGCGACGTGGTATTCGCCGCCGGGAGGTACGCGCCGGGGACGCCGGAGGGCAGGCGCTTGCTGGCCCACGAACTGGCCCACGTGGCGCAGCAGGAGTCGGGCGCACGGCGTGCGACAGTCCGACGGCAAGCAGGGACCGCCGAAAAAGAGAAAAAGGCCAAAGCGGAGGCGGAGGAAGCGAAGAAAGAGACGCTCGGCGCGGTTTTGGAGTACGAGACCAATTGGAAAGAGATCCGTGCGGGAGCGACCGAATTTGCAGATATGGCGCCGTGGCTCACGCAGGGAGATTCGATCGTCGCATTGATCCGTGCCCACACGGTGGCCGGGCTCGAGGCCTCGGAAAAGGGGGATCGCGCGCTCTACCTTGCTTACAAGACCGCCCTCGAATCCGACGTCCTCATGTACGAGTACGTGGCTTGGCATACGGTCGTCTACGTCAACCTGCTGGGTCTCAAGAGCGACATCGAGAGGCTGACCGACGCGCTCGATGCGGACAAGCGGGAGTTCACCGGCCGGGCCGAAGCGGAGCGTCTGCTCAGAGATTTTCGCACGGAGATCGCAAAAGTCCCGGCAAACGCCGCCGAAGTGCTGAAGCTGGTTCGCGTAGACATCCCTATGGTGGTGAGGAAAGGCAGGGCGAACGAGGTCACGATCAACGTGACGAGTGCCGCTATCGAGCAGGTACGACCCGTATTCGAGATGCAGGTCGGCGCGCTGATCACCCTGCAAAGCAACATCCAGGCCGGCGTGACCAAGATAAACGCGTTTCTGGCCACCGCCCGAGCAGAGGGCCTCGCGCAAGCCGTCGACGCAGTCCAGCAAATCTACGACGTGAGGGGTACGTTGAGGGGCAGAGGCCCAAAAGCAAGCAAGGCCAAACCAAAGGGAGGCGGCAAGAAACAGACTCCAAAGAAGAAACCGGCTCCCCAGAAGAAGCCAGAAGAGAAACCCGAAGAGAAAAAACCGGAAGCGGGGAAGAAACCGGAAGAGAAGAAGCCGGAAGAGAAACCCGAGGAAGAGAGAGGGAGAAGAAGAAGGGACAGATGGACATGTATCGCCCGGTGCAACATCGTGAACTTCAGCAACGTTCCCAACGCTCCGGAGCGTGTAGAGGCCCCGGGGTTCGGACCGGATCAAGGTGCCGCGTGCAACAGCGCGATAGCCGCGGCCCAGGCTCTGGCGCCGCGGGGCACCTACACAAGACACTGCCACTGCCGAAAACAGGACTGCTGGAGACGCTAGGTTAGGCGGGGAATCTCTTTTGAGCGAAGAGTTCGAGACAGAGTTGCGTACCATCATTCAACGGTTGCCGCCGGACTTGCGCACCCAGGCTCGATGGAACGTGGAGCTTCTGCTGGGTGAAGGGGTCGATTCCGTCGATGCTTGCATGGCTATCTTGCAGGACAGGAGCACGAACATCGACGTTCGCGGAAGTGCGTGCTGGTTGCTGGGCCAGCTCCGTGATCGAAGAGCCGCCGGCATCTTGCTGGCGGCGTTCGAAGAGCAGGATCTGGGCTTGCGCTGGGAGGCGGCCAAGTCGCTGGGAGCACTACGCGACGAGCGAACTGTTCAACCCCTCATCGCCGCGCTGCTCGACACCATAGATGTCGACAAGAGTACAGCGGCGGCTTACGCGCTTGGCGCCGTGGGAGATACACGTGCAGTCGAACCGCTGATCGGCGTGCTACTGGACCCGAGTGCGGACCCAAAACTGCGCGGCCAGGCGGCGGAGTCCCTTGCTTATCTAGGGGACGATCGGGCAGTCACGCCCCTGATCCGCGCTCTAAGGGATGCCTCCGTCGAGGTGCGCTTCTGGTCCGCGTTCGCCTTGGGTTCGCTAGGAGATCCGCGGGCTGTGTCCGAGTTAGAGCGGCTGGCCGCCACCAACGAGGCCGTCTTGCCGGGCTGGTGGGCAGTGAAGGAGGAGGCAGCCAGAGCCGTCGAACAGATACGGGATCGAAGGAGGTAATCTGTGTCAACCTTCCCTGGCTCCCCACGCCTTCTCAAAGGCGGCATCGTCCTGATAGATCCGGGCACCTCCGCCGTCCAGCGGATCATCGCGCTGCAATACAACCCGGACACGCTCACGCGCACCCTGCAGGTGAAAGGCGTTGGCGCGGAGGGTGGCGACCGCTCAGAGGCCTTGCGACTGAAGGGCCCGCCTGTTGAGACGATCAATCTCGACGCCGAGATTGATGCGACCGATCAACTCGCGGTGGCGGACCCACAGACCACCCAACTGGGTATTCATCCACAACTTGCGGCGCTGGAGGCGATTGTGTATCCAACCAGCACTCAGCTGTTGTCGAACAATAGCCTCGCCCAGTCCGGCACCCTGGAGATCGCACCGATGGAAGCGCCGCTCACTCTCTTTATCTGGAGCAAGAACCGCATATTGCCGGTGCGCCTGACAGACTTCAGCATCACCGAAGAGGCATTTGATGTTGCCCTCAATCCGATTCGAGCAAGGGTCAGCCTGGGGATGCGTGTTCTTAGTGTGGATGATCTAGGCTTTAGCCATAAAGGCGGGTGTTTGTTCATGAGCTATTTGCAACGAAAGGAGCAGTTCACCAGGCTGAACGTTGGCGGGGCGTTTGGCGCGCTCGGCATTGGAGGCATTACATGATGGATCCCAACCAAGCGTTGCAGGCCATTGTGCAACCGGGCGGATTAGCGTCCAACCTTTTCCCGCCCACCAGCCGCTACCACGGCATTGACACAGCGACGCTCGAACCTGCCGACGGCGAAGCGATCATTTACCTGCGGCGACGGTTTCTTCCGCCGCCAGAGCGTTTTGCGCTGCTGCAAATCCATGTGGTGACGCAGGATGAGCGGTTGGACAACATCACGGCTCAATACCTGGGCGATCCAGAACAGTTCTGGCGTGTGTGCGACGCGAATGGCGCTATGCGCCCGGACGAATTGACCGAAACGATTGGCCGGCGGCTACGGATCACCTTGCCGGAAGGCGTACCGAGGGTACCCAATGCTTAAGGGGGTTCATCTCACGCTGATGGTTGGGCCGGCGGTGCCCGTCCCCGTGCCACAAGCCGTGCTCGACGCGTTGACGAGCGTGACGGTTACGACGACCTCAGGCGAGACCGCAAGCGGCTTCGAGCTCAGGTTCACGCTGAGCAATCGCTCCCCGTTGCACACCATTTTCCTGCTCTCGGGTGGGGCGATGCCTCCGTTCATTCGTGTCATCATCGTAGCCACGATGAACGGCACGCCGCAAGTGTTGATGGACGGCGTGATGCTGAACCATGAAGTGTCGCCCGGCTCGGATGACGCTCATTCGGTATTGACCGTAAAAGGCAAGGACCTGACGGCGGTGATGGATTTCATCGATTTCAGCGGCATCCCTTATCCCGCCATGCCGAATTTTGCGCGGGTAGCGTTGATCCTGGCGAAATATGCCGCGCTGGGCATCATGCCGCTGACCATTCCAGAGATCGTCACCGATATCCCGGTGCCGATCAGCCGCTTTCCGCGCCATCAGGGCAAAGACCTCGACTACATCAGGCGGTTAGCTCGAGAGTCGGGTTATGTGTTCTATCTCGACCCCGGGCCAGCGCCGGGTGTGAGCAGGGCATATTGGGGACCCGAGATCAAGGTCGGCGTGCCACAACCGGCGTTGAACACTAACATGGACGCGCACACCAACGTCGAATCGTTGCAGTTCAACTTCGACAAAGAGCGAAAGAAATTGCCCGTGGTCTTTATCCAGGAGGAGATCTCCAAGGCTGTCATCCCGATCCCAATCCCCGACATCACGCCGCTGAATCCACCGTTGGGACTGGTGCCGCCCATCCCGCCGCGGATCGAGCCGCTGTACAACTCGGTATTTGCGTCGCCGCTTCAGGCGGTGATGATGGGGTTGGCGGAAGCGTCGAGAAGCTCGGATGCCGTCTTTGCGACAGGCAGCCTCGATGTGCTGCGTTATGGGCGTATTTTGAAGGCGCGGCAACTGGTGGGAGTGCGCGGCGCTGGCCCGGCGTTCGACGGACTGTACTACGTGAACAGCGTGACGCACTCTATCGAGCGCGGCGAATACAAGCAGAGCTTCCAGCTTGCGCGCAATGGCTTGATCTCTACCGTAGAGAAGGTAGTGGCATGAATGACGGACGAGAGTATTACGGCAAGTATCGCGGCACGGTGGTGAACAACCTTGACCCGGAGCAGCGCGGGCGCATCCAAGCCATCGTGCCTGCGGTGTCGAATGTGGTACCGACCAGTTGGGCCATGCCGTGCGTGCCGATGGCGGGCAAACAGCAGGGTGCCTTCATGGTACCCCAGGTAGGCTCTGGCGTCTGGATCGAGTTCGAGGGTGGTGATCCCGATAAGCCGATCTGGGTTGGGGGATTCTGGGGTATCGCGGCTGAGGTACCCCCCTTGGCTCTCGTGCCACCGCCCATTCCACCCGGGCAGAACATCGTGCTGCAAACCACTCTACAGAACACGTTGGTGCTCAGCGATTCGACGCCCACTCCGCTGACCGGCGGCATCATCCTCAAAAGCCCAACCGGCGCAATGATCGTCGTAAACGATACCGGCATCTACATCCAGAACGGCAAAGGCGCCTCGATTACGATGGTTGGCCCGACTGTAACGATCAACAACGGTGGCTTGGTGGTGATTTGAACGGAGGATTTGGATAGAGAAGATGCCAGGCTTTCTACTCCACGTCGGCGCAACCGTCCTCTGCTCGCACGCGGGACAGGCACAACCAACCGTTCCTAATCCGCGCGTGATGGTGAGTGGCCAGCCAACGGTGACGCGGGCGAACCCGTATGTCATTGCGGGCTGTGCGCTGCCACCGCCGCCCGCGGCTAACGGTCCTTGCGTTACCGCGCAGTGGGTGACCTCAGCCACGCGGGTTTTATCCAATGGCGTGCCGCTGCTTTTGCTCGACAGCCAGGCCATCTGTGCGCCTACGGGTACGCCATTACTGACCCTTGCGACGCAAGTACGAGCTAGTGGGATGTGAGACAAGATGAACATCGACTTTCCTTACCATTTCGACAATCGTGGCCGCACGGCCACAACCGGCGATGACGACCACATCCGTGACATGATCGAGCAGCTGGTCTTCACCAACCCGGGGGAGCGGGTGAACCGCCCCGATTTCGGTAGTGGCCTATTGCAACTAGTCTTCGCTCCCAACAGCCCCGAGCTGGCAGCGACCCTGCAATTCAGCCTGCAGGCAGCCCTTCAGCGCGAGCTGGGCAACCTGATCGAGATGCAAGAGCTGGAGGTGACGAGTGAGGATGCGACCCTGCGCGTGGTGGTCCAGTATGTGGTGCGGCGCACCGGGGAGCCCCGCACCGAAACCATCGAGGGGAGCGGCGCATGATGAATGATCCAGCTTTGACTTGTAAGAAGGACCGTCGCCGCGAGACCGTCCGGAGGGAATACTTAAATGGGCTAGATTATCTCGAGGTGAGCGAAGATCAGCTCACATTGACCGTCTACTTCCTGGGCAAAGCGCCCGACAGGATCGAGAAAGAGAACGTGCGTATCGAGGGTGGCCGCCGCGTTACAGGCATCCGGGTCGTCGACCTTCTGATACATCGCGAAGACGAGCCGGATCTCGACGACTGGATGAACGTCGTCGTGAACCGGCCGGGCGACTTCTCGACCTACACCTTGCGCGTAGTCGAGCTGGATGAGGAAGGCCAGCCGACCGAGGAACCGATGTCGGGCTTCGATCCCCGCTACGCCCGGCTGGAGTTCAGCTTCAAGGCCAGCTGCCCCAGCGACCTGGACTGCAAGACAGTGGAGATCTGCCCTCCACCAGAGCGCGACGAGCCCGTGATCCACTACTTGGCCAAAGACTACGCCAGCTTCCGCACTTTGATCCTGGACCGCCTGGCGCTCATCACGCCCGACTGGCAGGAACGCCACGCCCCCGATCTTGGCATCGCCCTCGTAGAGGTCCTGGCCTACGTCGGCGATTACCTCAGCTACTACCAGGACGCCGTCGCCACCGAAGCTTACCTGGAGACCGCTCGCCAGCGCGCCTCGGTACGTCGCCACGCACGTCTGGTCGATTATCGGATGCACGAGGGCTGCAACGCCCGCGCGTGGGTCTGCGTGAAGACCAGCGACGAGATCACGCTCGACCCGAATGACGTGGCCTTCGTTACCGGGCACGGCGATGCCCCGGACAGCGGCACCGAGCTCGGCGGACGGCTCGCTACCGCCGGACGCTACGAGGTCTTCGAGCCGCTGACCAAGGCGGGCATACGACTCTATCTCTACGAGCAGCACAACGAGATCCCCTTCTACACCTGGGGCGACGAGCGATGCTGCCTGCCTCGGGACGCAACGTCGGCGACGCTCAAGGACGGATGGACGGAAGCCGAGGATGAGTACCCGGATGAGCTCTCGGAAGAGAAATATGCGTCCACGTCCGGTTCGCGAGAACGCGAGCGCAGGCTGCGCCTGAAGGAAGGCGACGTCCTGATCTTTGAAGAGGTCATAGGCCCCGGAACGGGCAATCCTGCCGACGCCGACCCGAACCATCGCTACGCCGTGCGCCTGACCCGCGTGGAGCCTGGCGAGGACGCCCTCTTCGACCAGCCGGTCGTAGAGATCGAGTGGGCCCCCGAAGACGCGCTTCCCTTCCCGCTCTGCCTTTCCACCGTCGGCCCTCCTCCGGCCTGCGAGCTCATCGAGAACGTCAGCGTCGCGCGCGGCAACGTCGTTCTGGCGGACCACGGTGAGACCGTGGGACCCGAGGATCTGGGAGCCGTGCCGGAGTCTGAGACGATC
>Ga0126304_10000182_pt1 | contig 21603 bp, 22 predicted proteins | sample Plot25_FD_92538 | JGI IMG/M metagenome (GOLD analysis project Ga0126304, IMG submission 92538) | Serpentine soil microbial communities from UC McLaughlin Reserve, CA, USA - Plot25 | ecosystem: Environmental > Terrestrial > Soil > Grasslands | place: USA: UC McLaughlin Reserve, Lake County... | reverse complement strand
TCGTGCTGCGGCAGGAGCAGTTCCACACCTCCGAGTTCCTGATCGAGGCGATCAAGCGCGACATCCCGGCAAAGGAGGTCCCGGTGACGGTCGCGCGGCGCCTGCACGGACATTCGAAGAAGCCCGCCGTGGTGCGCTATGGGCTGGGCTTCGCGAACGCGATCGTCAGGGCCTGGTTGCGCTAGCCCCGCCCGCTTCCGGCCGGCGGACCTCCGAAGGGTCCGGCAGATAGAGATCGGTGCCGCAGGCGGGGCACACCTGCACGTAGAGCTTGATCGGCTTGCCGCAAGTCGGGCAGCGCCGCTCCGGCTCCTCGGTCTCGGCTCGGTGCAGGATCACAGCGATCAGCCCGAGCAACGGCACGACGGCCCCAATCACAAACCACAGGAGAAACGAGCCCCCCTTCGCGCGCCCGATGATCCCGGTCGCGATACCGAAGGTCAGGGCGATGAGCACATAGGCGCCGCCGGCCATGGGGAGATTGTGCCGCACGCGGGGATTCCCGCTCGTGGGCGAGGTGCATCGCGCCCGGGTCAGGCTGACTGATCGGGCGGGGGCTGCTCCAGCGGGCGGTGGGTGCCGCCGCGCGCGTACTCAGAGGCGCGCAGCGGGCGCGGGTGGCCGATCGAGCCGACCTCGGCGATATCGCGACCAAACGGCAGGCCGACGGTCCAGTCCGCGACCGTGTGGATCTTTCGCATCAGGCCGGGGATCCTGCTCACGTGGTAGGTGCGCGCCATCCACCAGGCCGGAAAGCCACGGAACTTCCAGGGTCCAAGCCGTCCCACCGCCTTGTGGCGGCCCAGGTTCACGAACGCCGCGCGCGCCCGGTAGCGGAACGGACGCGCCTTGCCGATGCCGAGCTCGGCGGCGATGTTCCGGGCCGCGAGCGGGCCCTCGCGGATGGCGTGCTGGGCCGTGGGAGGTGATGGCGCCGCCCCACTTCGCCTGGGATCCGGCACCGCGGCGCAGTCGCCGATCGCCCAGACCCCGTCCATCCCCTGGACGCGCAGGTAGCGGTCGGTGGGTACGCGTCCCCGGTCGTCCAACGGAACGTTCAGGGAGGCCAGGCTCGGATGGGGCACGACCCCGGTCGTCCACACCAGGGTCCTCGTGGGAATCCACTCGCCCGTGGACAGCCGAACGCCGTTGGGCGTCGCCTCCTCGAGCCGGGTGCCGAGGCGAATCTCGATTCCTCGGGCACGGAGCTCGCGCAGCGCGTAGGAGGCGAGGTCGGCGTCGATCTCGGGGAGCACGCGATCGGTGGCCTCCACGCCGATCCAGCGCATGCCGTGAAGCCGGGCCCGCGGATATCTCTCCATCGCGTCGGTGGCGAAGTCCTGCAGCTCGGCCAGCGCCTCCAGACCGGCGTAGCCGCCGCCGACGAAGACGTAGGTCAGAAGCTCCTCCCGCCGGACGGGGTCCTCGCTGGCGTTCGCGCCCTCGAGGGTCTCGATGATGTGGTTGCGGAGCCAGATCGCGTCGGCGAGGCTCTTGAAGCCGATCCCGTTCTCGGCAAGTCCCGGGACCGGGAGCAGGCGCGACACCGAGCCGAGCGCGAGGAGCAGCTGGTCGTAGCGGAACTCGTCGACCTCGTCCTCGTGGCTGGTGAGCTGAAGGGTCCGGGCGGCGGGATCGTGCCCGGTCACGGCGCCGAGGCGCAGGTAGGTGCGCTTGAGGATGTCGCGGAGCGGCGTCACGACATGGCGCGGCTCCAGCGTCCCCGCCGCCGCCTCGGGAAGGAACGGCGTGTAGAGCAGGAAGTTGACGTCGTTTACGAGGACCAGGCGCGCCGCCTGGCGGGGGATCAGGCGCTCGAGATGACGCGCCGCCGAGGCGCCACCGAATCCACCACCGACGATGACGATGTTCCAGGCCATGTGCCGAGGGTACCAGCTTGTAACAGCTTGTTACAAGCCCAGTTGCTGGCGGATCAGCCGCGTGACCTCGCCGCCGTCCGCGCGGCCCTTCGTCTCCCGCATCACGGCGCCGACGATCGGGCCGACCGCCTTCGGGTTGCCGGCCCGGACCTTCTCCGCGGCCGCCGGCTCGGCCTCGATGGCCGCGGCGACGATTCCCTCGAGCTCGCCCGAGTCCGACATCTGGGCGAGTCCCTCGCGCTCGACGATCGAGCCCGGGTCGCCACCCTCGGCGACAAGCTTGGCCAGCACCTGGCGCGCCGCGCCCGTGGTCACCTGCTTGGCCTCGACCATCCCGGCGAGCGTGGCCAGCGCCTGCGGCGTGACGTTGGATCTCGCCGGGTCGGCTTCGCCGTCGGCGGCCTCGCGGAGTCTCGCCACCAGCTCGCCGGTGACCCAATTGGCGATCGTCCTCGGCTCCGCGCCGTCGCCCGCCTCCAGCGTCCGCTCGAAGTACTCCGCCAGCTCGACGTCGAAGGCGAGCTGGCGGGCCGTCACCTCGGGGAGCCCGAGCTCGGCCTCGTAGCGCTCGCGTCGCTGTGCGGGAAGCTCCGGCAGCGCGGCCCGCGCCTCCTCCAGCATCTCCTCGGTGGGGGCGAGCGGGACGAGATCCGGCTCGGGGAGGTAGCGGTAGTCGTGCGCGTACTCCTTGGAGCGCAACGGCGTCAGCGAGCCGGTGCGAGGGTCGAAGTGGAAGGTCTCCTGGGCCACCTGCTCCCCACCGTCGAGCATCGCCGCCTGGCGTTCGAGCTCGGCGGCGATCCCGCGCTCCAGGAAGCGAAAGCTGTTCATGTTCTTGAGCTCGGTCTTCGTGCCGAGCTCGGCGGCGCCGCTCCGCCGGATCGAGACGTTGGCGTCGACGCGCAGGCTCCCCTCCTCCATGTTCACGTCGGACACGCCGAGCTGCTTGACGGTCGTCCGGAGCAGCTGCGCCCATTCGCGCGCCTCCTCCGGGCTCCTCAAGTCGGGCTCGGTGACGATCTCCACGAGCGGCGTTCCCCCGCGGTTGAAGTCCACGAGCGAGTGCGCGGAGCCATGAATCCGCCCCGATTGGCCCAGGTGAATCATCTTCGCCGCGTCCTCCTCCAGATGGACGCGGTGGATGCGTACGTCGCCGAGCCGGCCGGTGCTCGCCAGGGGAATGTCGTACTGGCTGATCTGGTAGCCCTTCGGGTTGTCTGGATAGAAGTAGTTCTTGCGGTGGAAGATCGACCGGGGCGCCAGCTCACATTCGAGCGCCAGCGCGATCTGCAGTCCGTAGCGAACGGCCCGCTCGTTCACGGTCGGGAGCGTCCCCGGGTGGGCGAGACAGACCGGGCAGGTATGGACGTTCGGCTCGTCGCCGAACGACAGCGCGCACCCGCAGAACATCTTCGTCTTCGTCGAGAGCTGGACGTGGATCTCCAGCCCGATCACGGCCTCGTATTCGCTTGGGGACGCCATCAGGATCGGCTCCCGGGAGGGGCGTTATCGAAGCCGATCGCCCCCTCGACCGCGTGGGCTGCGTCGAGGAGGCCCGTCTCGCCGAATGCGGGCGCGACGATCTGCAGTCCGACGGGCAGCTCGGAGCCGCCATCATCCGGCGCGGCCAGCCCGGCCGGGATGGAGACGGCTGGCAGGCCCGCGAGCGACATCGGGACCGTGCAGTAGTCGGACATGTACATGGCCAGCGGGTTCTCGGCGCGCGCGCCCAGCTCGAAGGCGACGGTCGGCGAGGTCGGCGTCACGAGGTAGTCGAAGCGCTCGAAAGCGGTGGCGAAGTCCTGGGCGATCTTTGTGCGAACCCGCTGCGCGCGTCCGTAGTAGGCCTCGTAGTAACCGGATGACAGCGCGTACGTGCCTAGCATGATGCGGCGCTTGACCTCTGCACCGAAGCCGGCAGCGCGCGTTCGCTCGTACATCGACACGAGCTCTGTCTCGGCGGGGGCGATCCCGTCGCCCAGTCCGCCCTCGGCGTCCGCTGCCGCCGCGGAGCGCAGCCCATAGCGAACGCCGTCGTAACGAGCCAGGTTCGCGGAGGCCTCCGCGGGGGCGAGGATGTAGTAGGCCGAGATGCCGTGGCTCGAGTGCGGCAGCTCGCACTCGTCCACCTCCGCCCCCAGCTCGCGGATCTGTTCGATCGCGTGGTCGAACACCTCGGTAACGCCCGCCTCGATCCCCTCCGCATCCGCGGACAGCTCGCGCGGCACGCCGAAGCGAAGTCCCTTGAGGTCGGTGCGCGACGGCAGCGCAACCCCGCCCTCGATGCCCACCGAGGTCGAATCGCAGTGATCGCGACCCTCCATCGCGCGCAGCAGGATCGCGGCGTCCGTAACGTCGCGGGTCAGCGGGCCGCACTGGTCGAGCGAGGAGGCGAAGGCGATCATCCCGTAGCGCGAGATCGCTCCGTATGTGGGCTTCAGCCCGACCACCCCGCAGAGCGATGCCGGCTGGCGGATCGAGCCGCCGGTGTCGGTCCCGATGGCCCACGGCGCGAGCCGTCCGGCGACCGCCGCCGCCGAGCCCCCGGACGAGCCGCCCGGGACCCGTTCCCGATCCCACGGGTTACGGACCGGGCCGTAGCCGGAGTTCTCGTTCGAGGACCCCATGGCGAACTCGTCCATGTTGGTCTTGCCGAGGATGCGGCCGCCCGACTCCGACAGCTTGCGAACCGCCATGGCCGTGTACGGCGGGCGATAGCCCTCGAGGATCCGCGAGCCCGCAGTGGTCTCGATCCCCTCGGTGCAGAAGATGTCCTTCACGGCGACCGGCGCGCCTCCCAGCGGCCCATCCGTAGTCCCATTCGCCGATCCAGGCTCGGCGCGCCACAGGTAGGCGCCGAGCTCGTCGCCGGCAGCCGCCTGCGCGTAGACGTCGAAGTACTCGTCACGGTCCAGCTCCCCGGCGGAGATCCGCTCCAGGGCCTGCGCTGCCGTGAGCTCGAGGACGTCGCTCATGCCTGCGGTGAGGGAACTCGGAATGCCCCCTCGTCCGGATCCGGGGCGGGATCGAGGACCCGCTCGCGCGGCCAGCTCGGCCGCGGCTCGTCGGCCCGCAGCACGTTCTCGAGCGCGACCACGTGCGAGGTGGGCTCGACGCCTTCGAGGTCCAGCTCGTTCATCCGCTCGACGTGGTCGAGGATTCCCGACAGCTCCCCCGCCATCCGCTCGAGCTCGGGCTCGGTCAGCTCGAGGCGCGCGAGCCGCGCCACGTGGAGAACCTGGTCGCGATCGATCATGCGGTGATTCTAGGTAGCGGCGGGATAGGATCTCGCCCGCGCATGACCGGGGCCCGGGCGGAGCGATTCGTCGTCATCAACCTTCGCCTGCTGGCGGTGAGCTTCGCGGTCGTCGGGATCCTGTTCATCGCCGTCCCGAACGGCGTCCTCGACGTCATCTCCGACCTCGGCGACGAAATCGGCGACTTCACCCGGGCACCGGAGACCGTGGAGAAGTTCTGGCTGGCACTCGGATTCGCCTACATGGTCGTCATCGCCGGGATCTGCGCCGTCGTTCAGGCCGACGTCGTCCGCTACCGGCCGCTTCTGCTCGTCCTCGCCGCCGGGAAGACGGCCTCGTCGCTGACCGCGCTTGGGTTCTACGTCTTCGACAGCGACGTGTTCATCTACCTGCTGAACTTCATCGTCGACGGCTTCCTGGTCGGCGTCTCGCTGCTGCTCTGGACGATCGCGGGCCGCATCGGCGAGCCCGCGGCCCCGTCCTGAAGGCGCCCCCCGGGGCTTCGGGCCGCTGAGCGCCGGATCCTGGCCGCCTTCGCCCAGGCGATGGCTCCGGGTGTCGACGGCCTTCCACCGGCGGCGGGTCCGGATCGCGCGGGCGACCCGGAGGCGGATGGAGCGGTCGACACCGTCGCCACGATCGACCGCTATCTCTCGTGCCTCCCCCATCGCGCCGTCCGGCAGGTGAAGCTCGCGCTGTGGGCGCTCGAGCTGCTGCCGTTCCCATGGCGCTTCAGTAGGGCGAGCGTCGCCGCGCGCCAGGAGTTCCTGGTGCGACTGGAGGGATCGCGCTTTCCGTACGCGGCCGATCTGCTCCTCTTCCTGAAGGTCCTCGCCGGGCTGGGCTACGGCAACGACGCCGGCGTCCGGGCCGCGGTCGGATACGAGATGCGCTGCGAGGTCAGCAACGGCATGCCCCCGCTGACGGAGGGGCCGGCTGGGCTGGGCGATCTGCGCCCACCCGCCGGCGGCGAGGACTGCGACGTCGCGATCGTCGGCTCGGGGGCGGGCGGGGCCGCGTGCGCCACGATCCTCGCCGAGGCCGGCCTCGAGGTTCTCGTTCTCGAGGCCGGGCCGTACATGGACAGCTCGAACTATCCGGACGAGCCGCTCGCTGCGCTGCGGGCTCTGTATCGCGACGGCGGGCTGACGATCGCCGAAGGGCGCCCCGCGATTCCGACCCCCGTCGGCCGCGCCGTCGGCGGCACCACCGTGATCAACTCGGGCACGTGCTTCCGGGCCCCCGACGACGTACTCGCGGGCTGGCGGGACGACCACGGGATCGACTGGGCCGCCGAGCTCGACGGCGACTACGCGGAGGCGGAGGAGATCATGTGGGTGCGTACGGTCGACCCGGAGCGCATGGGTCGAAACGGCCAGCTCCTGCGCGAGGGCGCCGAGGCGCTGGGTGTGAGCCATGAGCCGCTTCGCCGCAACGCCGGCGGTTGCTACCAGTGCAGCTCGTGTCCGTCCGGCTGCCGCCTGGACGCGAAGCGAGCCGTGCACGTCTCCTACCTGCCGCGTGCCGTCGCCGCCGGGGCCCGCGTGCGGGCGGGCGTGGACGCCCGCCGTGTCTCGTTCGAGGACGGGCGGGCCACCGGCATCGACTGCGTCGCCCGCGCCGACGGCAGGGCTCGCCCATTCCGGGTCCAGGCCAGGCGCGCCGTGGTCATGGCCGGGGGTGCCTTCGGGACGCCCGAGCTCCTGCTGCGATCGGGCTTTCGGGCACCCAGCGGCCAGCTGGGGCGCAATCTTCGGATCCACCCCGCCTGCTGGGTCGGCGCCCGCTTCGACGAGGAGGTTCGCGGCTGGGACGGGGTGATGCAGAGCTACGCCGTCACCGAGTGGGAGCCCCAGGGAATCCTGCTCGAGGCAACGTTCACGCCGCTCGCGTTCGGCGCCCAGTGGCTTCCCGGGACCGGGCGCGCCCATCAGGAGCGCGTGCGCGCCTACGACCACATCGCCTCGACGGGCGTGCATCTCTCGGATCGGTCCTCCGGGCGAGTTGCCCTCGCGGGCGACGGCTCGCTGCGGGTCACGTATCGGCTGACGGACGAGGACTCCAGGCGCCTGCTCTTCGGCATCGCCCGGGCCGCCGAGCTCCTGTACGCCGCCGGCGCGACGGAGGTCTACCCACAGATCGCCGGAATGCCAACCATCCCCAAGGCGCGAATCGCCGACCTCGAGTCCTCTCCCCCGCGCTCGCCCACGCTACGCCTTGAGGCGTTTCATCCGATGGGAACCGCGTGCATGGACGGCAATCCGGACCGGGGAGTCACCGGGACCGACGGAGCCGTCCACGGCGCGTCGGCCCTCTACGTCGCGGACGGAAGCCTCCTGCCCAGCTCGATCGGAGTCAATCCGATGATGACGATCATCGCGATGGCGTCACGGGTGGCCCGCCAGATGACCGACCGTCTGAGTTGAGCACCGCGGGAGTGCTCAAGCTGCGAGCGCAGTTGGGCAAGTAGGGCAGCGCCTGGGCGCGCTTGCCGGCTCGCGACCGCCGCAAAGCCAGGGTCCATGCAATGTACGTCCGGACGGCGGACGCGGATTGCCATGACCCGGCCATTTGCTCCCTTTCCTTACATGCCTCTGCGTCGACAAAGTCGCCCCCTACACCTACGACGGCCGCCTGGTTCGGCGGCCGTCGCGTCAACCTCTCCTCCCCCGGGACCGGCGGCCCCGGAAGCTCTGTCTATGGGCCGGCGCTCGGCGGCGGCGGGTTCGAGCCAGGCGGTGGGCTCGAGGGCGGCGGTGGGCTCGATGGAGGCGGTGGCGGTGCAGGCGGTCCCGCGCCGGGTCCACCGGTACCGGTACCGGTGCCGCCACCGCGGAACCGGTCGGCCTCGCCGGCGAACGACGTGCCTTCCTCCTGCATCGCCAGGAATCCACCGATGGTCACGGCGGCCACCGCGATCAGCCCGAGCCAAACACCGATCTTTCGCGAGTGGTCGAGCCCGCTCACGTCCGGGGCGCCGAAGTCGGGAGGGCTGATGATGCTGATGACAACCAGGATCAGCGACAGGACCCCCAGGGCGGTAACGATCGCGCTGAGGGCGACCGGCAGGCCGACCTCGGCATCCGAGGCTGCCGTAAACGCCAGTGCGATCGCGGCAAGTGCGGTCACGAACAGCACGATGTCGGTGAAGCCGTAGGACCCCCAGGCGTTGCTGGTCGCTTCGCCGAACGAGAATCCTTGGACGGTGCCGCTGATCCCAAGACCGAACCAGTCGAAGATGAACATGATCAGGATCAGGAGGATCCCGGCTAGCCCGGCGATCTTCTCGCCCCGATTCAGAACGGTGAAGTCCATTGACTCTCCCTTTTGGTCACTGCCGTGGAGCGCGGAGCCTATACCTGCCGCGCGGCGGATCGCAAGGTGTGAGAGGCGGCGACTTCGTCGCCGCAGAGGCATGTCAGGCGGCGAAGCCGCCGCAATTGGTGCAGTGGTTTTTGCAATGTCAACGTCGCAGCTGGCACGTCGCGTCGATCCGCAGCAGCCTCGCCAGAAGGTCGCGGTGCCCCGCCACCCACCGATAGGCGCGCTCGGTGGCGCGGGGAAATGTCCGAAGCACGGCGGCGAACGGCCCACCGCCGGGTAGCTGATCGAACAGCCGCGGCGCCGCTGCGCCCGCGGAGCGCACATTCCCGTCCTCGACCAGGTGCCAGGAGTCAAGGCGCTGCTCGGGCTCGATGTCCGCGAGCAGGCGCTGTCCCTCATCGCTCTGGATCGCGACCGGGTGCAGCCGCCGGTTTCGATCCCAGGCGAGGATCTTGTCGAGCGACCACTTGCAGAACCCGCAATCGCGGTCATAGAGGACGGACAACTGCTCGCCGTAGGCGCTCATCGGTCCCGATGGCGGATTAGCCGGTGGATGCGGCCGGGGTCCGGTCGGTGCGCGCGCTCGCCGCCCGCAGCGTGTTAGAGAGCAGCATCGCGATGGTCATCGGCCCCACCCCGCCGGGCACTGGCGTGATCGCCCCGGCGATCTCCTTGACGGCCTCGAAGTCGAGGTCGCCGACCAGCCCATCATCGGTGCGGTTGGTGCCGACGTCGATGACCGCCGCGCCCGGCTTGACCCAAGCAGCCTTGATCAGGCGCGGCGACCCGACGGCCGCTACCAGCACGTCGGCGCGGCGGCAGACCTCGGGCAGGTCGCGAGTGCGGGAGTGGCAGACGGTCACGGTCGCGCTCGCGTTCAGAAGAAGACTCGCCAGCGGACGGCCGACCAGGATCGAGCGGCCGACGATGACGGCCTCGGCACCCTGAACCTCGACGCCGGCATGTCGCAGGAGCTCCATCACCCCCTGTGGCGTGCAGGGCACGAGCCCGGGCCGCCCCTGAGCAAGGAGTCCGGCGCTGCCGGAGGTCAAGGCGTCGACGTCCTTTCGGGGATCGATGGCCTCGATCACGGCGTCCTGATCGATCCCATCCGGGAGCGGGAGCTGAACCAGGATCCCGTCGACCCCATCGTCCGCGTTCAGCTCGGCGATGAGCGCCAGCAGATCGCCCTCCGGGGTGCCCGCATCGAGCTCGTGGTGGATCGAGCGCATGCCGACCTCCTCGGTCAGCTTGCGCTTGCTGCCGACGTACACGTGCGATGCGGGGTCGTCTCCCACGAGGACGGTTGCGAGCCCTGGAACGCGGCCTCCATGCGCGCTCGCGAATTCCTGGACGCCATCCCCAACCCGGGCACGAACCTCGGCGGCGACCGCCTTGCCGTCGATGACCGTCGCCGGCATCTAGCTATCCCCGCACACGGCCCTAGCTGGCCTTCTTAAGCGGGGCATAGTCGGCCATGAGCTTGCGCTCGACGGCGTCATCGGCGAAGCGAACCACGATCACGCCGCCGGGCTCGACTCCAGTGACCACCCCCTCGCCGAAGGTGGCGTGGATCACGTCCGCGCCGACGTCGAACGCGAGTGGAACGGTGTGCGGCTGCGGGGGTTCGGGTCCGGACAGCCCGCCTCCGCCGAGTGCCGCCGCACGCGCCCAGCCGGTGGGCGAGGCGGTCGTCTCGCGTTCGACGAGCGCGTCGGGGATCTCGGCGAGAAAGCGCGACGGCAGGTTGTATCCGCGGCCGCCGTGCAGGCTGCGGCGCCGTGCGTAGGTCATGTACAGGCGTTGCCTGGCCCGCGTGACGCCCACGTAGCAGAGGCGGCGCTCCTCCTCCAGGTTGCCCTCCTCGATCGAGCGCATGTGGGGAAAGACCCCCTCCTCGCAGCCGATCATGAACACGGCGTCGTACTCCAGGCCCTTGGCGTTGTGGAGCGTCATCAGGGTGCAGAGGCTCTCGTCGGTCTTCAACGAGTCCTGGTCCGAGTACAGGGAGATCTGGGCGAGAAACTCCTCCATCGGGCCCACGTCGCTGACACCCTCCACCGCCCGGTTGGCGTCGAACTCCCCGGCGACGCCCACGAGCTCCTGCAGGTTCTCGACCCTCCCCTCGGCCTCGATCGTGCGCTCGGCCTGGAGTGCGTCCAGGTAGCCGGTCTCGTTGAGCACCGCCTCCAGTAACTCGGCGACGGGGTCCGACCCGTTGTCGGCCTCCGCCCGCGCGCGCAGGGAGACCATGGTGTCGGCGAAGCGCCGCACCGCCTTCTGGGCAGCCGGCCCCAGCGCCGGGACCCGCTCGGCCTCTCGCATCACGTCCCAGATGTCCTGCCCCATGGTGTTCGCGTGCGACAGCAGGCGCGCCTGGGTCGTATCGCCGATCCCCCGCCGGGGAGAGTTGACGATCCGCGCGAAGGACACCGCGTCCGCGGGGTTCGCAAGCAGGCTCAGGTAGGCGACCGCGTCCTTGATCTCGGCCCGCTCGTAGAACTTGGTTCCGCCGATCACCTGGTAGGGGATCTCGTAGCGGACCAGCGTGTCCTCGAGCACCCGGCTCTGGGCATTGACGCGGTAGAAGACGGCGATGCTCTCGCGCGACATTCCCTCGTCGCTGACGAGGCGCTCGACCTCCGACGCAACATAGCGGGCCTCGGAGTGCTCGTCGTCGTGCTCAGCGATCGTCACGGGCGCGCCGCGGCCGATCCCGGTCCACAGGTGCTTGCCGAGCCGCTCGGTGTTGTTGGCGATTACCGCGTTGGCAGCGTCGAGGATCGTCCCGGTCGAGCGGTAGTTCTCCTCGAGCCGCACGGTTGTGGCATCGGGGAAGTCGCGCTCGAAGTCGAGGATGTTCCGGATGTCGGCATGCCGAAACGCGTAGACGGAGTTGTGCGTGATCAGGCCGTTGGCGATGAAGTTGTGCGTGCCCTCGACGTTGATGTCGTATACCGGTCGATCGAGCTTCATCCGATCGACCGTCTCGACGACGTCGTAGGTGCCGTCGCCGGCGAAGATCGCCATGCCTGGGCGCACCGAAGCAGCAGGAATACAAGGCAGCGAGCTCCCGCTGATCCGGCCGCTCTGCTTGGGCCCGAACCGCCCCTGGATCCTGACCAGGGCGTCCACCTCGCGGGTGATGTCTCCGGCAACGCGGACCGCCGCGCCGAAGTCCTTGAAGGCGGTCTCGTAGCGCCAAGCCCCAGAATTCGGCTTCGCCGGTCGCGTCTTGAGGCCAATGCCCTCCAGCGATGCCCGGGCTGAATCCGCTGCCTCGCCGGCGAGCGCGACCCTGTGCATCGGAGTCGACCCACGCCTTTCCGCGCAAAGAGTGAGGTTGAGAACCCGGCGCTTCCCCACAGAGGCCTGCGGCTGATGATGAGGATGTTGGAAGCTGAGCCCCTCATCATCCAGAAGACGTAGACCTCCCGATTCGGTGTCGATGGTCGAGAAGACGTGGTCGATCATGTCCTGGTTACCGACCACGCTCCGGTCGGGAGGGCTGTTTCGGGCCAGGAACGGAATCACCGGCAGTTGGTACTTGAGCGAGAGCAGGGTCTCAGCTCCCCGGGCGTCGACTTCTGTCTCGTGGGTCGAGATCACCCAGACCGCGTCTGCGTGCTCGTGGAGGCAACGCTGCTTGAAGCCAACGATGGCCTTGCGCTGCCCCTCGGTGTACACCCGGGACGTGCCAACACGGAAGCCCATCTCTCGCTTCCACATCAGATAGGTCAGGTGGATCTGGGGTGTGATGCCGAGCTGGTAGCCGGCGAAGTGCATGTGCTCTGGGGTGCTGATGAGTTCGCGGCCACCCCGAGTGCGAATCGCGATCCCCTCTCGCTCCAAGGCCTTGAACACGCCGGTGACGCGCGCGGCGCGGAACTCAGCGCTGCCGTAGCAGGACAGCACCTCGTCGTCCACTTGAAGCTCCTCAATGAGCTTTTCAGAGCCGTCCGCGAGAGCGATGCGAGTACCTTCGACCAGGCACTGGTCCTCGTCGCCGACCACCGTGAGATTGCGGTGCTCGCCCGCGATCAGCTGCAGCAGCCGGTACTGGACACGGTTGGTGTCCTGGTATTCGTCGACGAGCACCCACCTGAATGCCTTGCGGTAGCGCTCGCGGACGTCCTCGAACAGCTCCAACAGGTTGACGGTCCGGACCAGGAGATCGTCGAAGTCCATCGCGTTGGCCTCGAGCATTCGCTTCTCATAGAGGCGGTAGACGTCGGCGACCGTCTCCTCGAAATAAGACCTCTGCGCCTGCGTGTATGCCTCCGCGTCCACCAGCTGGCTCTTGGCGCCCGAGATCGTCGCCTTGATCGCGCGCGGGGGGAAGCGCTTCGGGTCCACGCCGGCCTCCTCCACACAGCGCTTGATCATGCGAAGCGAGTCGGACTCGTCGTAGATCGTGAACGCGCGCTTGTAGCCCAGCCGCTGGGCGTCTGTCCGCAGGATGCGCGCGCAGGCGGAGTGGAAGGTCATCACCCACATCACTCGCGAGACCCCGCCGACCAAGTGCTCGACACGCTCGCGCATCTCCCCGGCGGCCTTGTTGGTGAAGGTGATCGCGAGGATCTGGGACGGCAGCGCCTGTCCGGTCGCCAACAGGTAGGCGATCCGGTACGTCAGCACGCGCGTCTTCCCGGAGCCAGCGCCCGCGAGAACGAGGAGTGGCCCCTCGCCGTGCGTGACCGCCTCGCGCTGGGGTGGATTCAGTTCGGCGAGCAGGCGCTCGACCTGCGATGCGCCGGGGTCTACGCGAGCGCCTGGTGTCGTTTCGGTGGCCACGTGTTCTAGGCCGGTGCCGTAGGGCGCCGGCAGTGGCATGTGCCGTCCATTGGTTCGAGCATAGCTCCGGGCACGGCGGGCGCCGACGTGCTTCAGCCGCCCGCTGAGGACGGTCCCCGTTTGGGCTTGAGCTCTCTGACCTCGCCCTCCGTGGACTTGCCGTCGAGCTCGGCGAGGCGCTCCTCGATGCGCGCGATGCGCTCCGAGAGTCCCTTGATCGCGTCGGCAAGCGGATCCGGTAGGTGAATCCAGTCGGCATCTGGACCCTCGACCTTCCGTCCCTCGACCCGGACCGGGTGGCCAGGGTTGCCGACGACAGTGGCGTTGGCCGGCACGTCGCCGACCACGACCGAGTTCGCGCCGACCTTGGCGCAGGTACCCACCGTGATCGGGCCCAGCAGCTTGGCCCCGGACCCGATCGTCACCCCGTCGGAGACCGTCGGGTGTCGCTTGCCGCGCTGAAAGCCTGTGCCCCCGAGTGTGACGCCCTGGTAGAGCGTGACCCGATCGCCGATCTGCGCCGTCTCGCCGATGACCACCCCGGATCCGTGGTCGATGAAGAACTCGTCGCCGATCCGCGCGGCGGGATGGATTTCCACCCCGGTCACCGCGCGGCTTGCGTATGAGATCGCCATCGGAATGCCCGGGACACCGGCGTCGTGAAGGGCGTGGGCCACGCGGTGGGCGAGGATCGCCTGCACGCCCGCCCAGTTCATGAGGATCTCCACCGTGCCGACGCCTCGCGCGGCCGGATCGCGGTCGCGCGCCGAGGTCACGTCCGCGCGGATCTCGTGCGCGACGCGCCTGAGGGTGCCGAGTCCCATCATCGCCACTGAAGGGTAGGGCGCGCTAACCCTCGGGCGCGAAGAACGGCAGCGACATGTAGCGCTCGCCGCCGTCGGGAACGATCACCACGACGCGCTTGCCGGAGAGGTCGGGGCGCGCGGCGACCTCGAGCGCCGCGTCGATGGCGGCCCCCGCCGAGATGCCCACCAAAAGCCCCTCGCGTTGCGCGGCCTCGCGCGCCCGGATCAGCGCGGCCTCGTCCCTGACGGGGATGATCTCGTCGATCACCGAGCGATCGAGGACCTCAGGCACGAACCCCGCTCCGATCCCCTGGATCTTGTGCGGCCCGGGAATCCCGCCCGACAGAACCGCGGAGGTCGCCGGCTCGACGGCCACGACCTGAACCGACGGACGCCGCTCCTTGAGCACCTGCCCGACGCCGGTGATCGTGCCACCGGTGCCGACGCCGCAGACGAGCGCATCCACCTCACCGTCGAGGTCGCGCCAGATCTCCTCGGCGGTGGTCCGCCGGTGGATCTCGGGGTTGGCTGGATTGTTGAACTGCTGCGGCATGAAGGCTCCACGCTCCGCGACCATGCGCTCCGCCAGCGCAACCGCCTCGTTCATCCCGCCCAGGGACGGCGTCTCGTGCACCTCCGCGCCGTACGTGCGAAGGAGTGCGGTGCGCTCCCGCGTCATCCCCTCGGGCAGCGTGAGGACGAGCTCGTAGCCCCGGGCCGCGCAGACCATGGCGAGCGCGATCCCGGTGTTGCCGCTTGTGGGCTCGACGATCACCGAGCGCCCGGGCTCGATCAGGCCGTCGCGCTCCGCGGCGTCGATCATCGCGACGCCGATCCGGTCCTTGACCGAGCCGCCGGGGCTCAGGTACTCGAGCTTGGCGACGACCTCGGCGCCGAGGCCCTCCCCCATGCGCTGCAGGACGACCAGCGGCGTGTTGCCGACCGTCTGCGACGCCTCACGGGCGGCGCGCACGACGCTCTCCGAGATGCGCGACTCTGCCCCCACGATCGGATCACCGTACCGGCTGGCGCGGCTAGCGGGCGTGTCAGCGTCGCTTGTATGGCGCCATCACGCTGGGTTCTCAGAGTCGGGCGTGGGGCCCTCTCGATCCGGGTCGCGTTCGTCGCCGGGCTCCCCCTCGGTATCGGCTGGCCGAGGACCAGTAGGGGCCTCGGGCGAACCGGCCGATTCCTCACGTGCTTCGCCTTCCTGCTGCGCGTCTTGCTTGTCCTTGTCCGGCGGGACGTTCTCGACGTCGTGCGGTGTGCCCTGCATGTATCGCTCCTTTCCGCGAAGCGCGAAATCAGTAGTAGTGCGCTCGCCCAGCCACCGGACGGCCAATCGCGCCGAGCAGCCAGAGGATCGCTCCCACGACGATCAGAATGATCCCGAGCATCCAGAGAATGCCGACCCCGAATACAAAGCCGAGGATGAGCAGGATGATGCCCAGGCCAATCATGTATCTCCCCCTTGTCTGGAGTTCCCTCTCGTCGGAACCGCCATTACCCGCTCGGTAGCGAGAGAAATCGCTGGGTTCGTGATGGGCGATGCGTGGAGAGCCCGAATCGGTGCCTGGACTCGGATGTGGTACATGCCGGGGCATCCGCTCTACGTGCGGGATTCGACGGGGTGCGGTGCAGCTCGGCCAGGAACTCGCCGAGCGCGGGATCACGGCGTCGAGCTACCCGCAGACCGACGTGCGGACGATCCCGGCCTCGGCACGGCTCCGGGATGCGATCGTGCGCCAACAGGTGGTGCTGCCCGACGACCCCGAGCTGCGCCGGCACGCGGCCAATGCGATCGCCCGCCAAAAGACGCGAGGCTGGAAGATCGAGGCGCCCGACCGCAGCTCGAATGTAGACGCGATCGTGCCGATGATGATGGCCCTCGACCGGCTCGAAAACCGGCCCGAGCCGGTGAAGCTGCTCGGGTGCCTCTAAAACCCTGCCTCGGCTGCGGTCGATTGCCGTCGGAAAGTCGCTGCCCAGCCTGCCGGCTGCGGCGACCCCGGGGCAGACGCTGGCAGGTGATCAGGCGGCAGGTGTTCGCCCGATACGGACGGCCGCGTCTGCGTCCATTGCGGGGCTCCCGCCGCCGATATCGACCACATCATCCCAATCGCCGAAGGTGGAGACGATTCCCTGGCCAATCTGCGGCCCTCGTGTGCGACCTGCAACCGGGGTCGCCGATGAGCGAGGCGGGCCGGGCCTACTCCCGCAGCCCGGCGGTCCCCGCCCGTCCGTCCGGCAACAAGAGTGCCCCTACATACGGTCGTGGAGGACTGCCGCCAGCTCGTTGGGCCGGGAGAGGAATGGAGAGTGGCTCCCGGGCAGGTCGATCAGGTCCGCCCCAAGGCGCTCGTTCGAAACGCGCCGCGACCAGTCCGGATTCACGAGACGATCCTCACCGCAGACTACGTACGTAGACGGGGTGGGAGGCAGGGCGTCGAGCACGCACGGCTCGTCGTACGGCATCTGTGACTGCGGTCGCAAACGCTCAATTGCGGCGGATGCAGCACCGTCGTCACAGTCCGCGTACAGAATCTGTCGAGCGAGCACGTCATCGACCCACCTGCGCCGGCCGTGGGCGTCGAGCTCGCTCATGCCCGCCATGTAGTCCGGGTAGAGCATGTCCCGATCGATCTCGCGCTGCTCGACGAAGCTCCGTCCGGGTACCGGGACCAGCGCACAAAGGTAAACGAGCCTGCGGACCGGACGCCGCACCGCCACGAGCGGGATCGTAAGCCCAGCGAGCGAATGTCCAACCCCGACCAGCTCGTCCGCCTCCCCTTCTAGCGCGGCGACGACGACGTCGGCATACGTATCGAAGGTCGCTGTCGCGTCGTCGCTGGGAAGATCGACCGCGACGACGCGGTGCCCCAGCGCCTCGAGCGCCGGTGCTAGTCGCTCAAAGCACCAAGCACCGTGCCAGGCACCATGCACAAGAGCGAAAGTCGTCACTGTCGCCCCGGCGAAAACCCGCTGCCGTCGTCCGAGCCCTTGGCCGCGTGCCCGGCACGGATGATCTCCACGTTCTCGTGCGCCATCGCCCGCGCAGTATCTCGCGATGGCCAACCCGCGGTCAGCGTTTTTGCGCAGCGCGGACGCAGAGTGAGCCGGAAACCGCCCCCAAAGAGTCGCGCCGCCTACTCCGAAAGCCCGGCGGCTTCGCGGGCCTCCTCGCCGTTTCGGAAGGACTGTTGTCGCACCACCCGCCCGTTCTCGATCGTGAAGAGGATGGCGAAGCGGTCACGGTCCTCCATGGCGATCTGGCTAGCAGATCCCACTCCTTTGACCTGGACGAGCGCGACCACCTTGTCTCCGGCGTCGATCAGCTCTATCGGGTCAATCGCGTACCCGGACAGCGTCTTTCGGCCCTCCTCGTAGAGCAGACGTGTGGCCTCGTTTCCGCGGTGGGTCCCAAGGAGGAGCGTCTCGAAAACCACGTCTGGGTCATAGAACTGGGTCAGGGCATCGAGGTCACCGCGGTTCAGCGCGGCGAATGCTGCCCTGACGAGTTCCACGTTCTCCCCCGACATCGCCTACGCAGTATCTCGCGCCGGCTTCTACTCCACCAACGGGTCCGGCACCACGCGGGCAAGCTCACGGCTGCCATCCGACCCGATCACGACGCAGCCGACGTGGCCCGGAAACGAGCGGGGCGACCGATCCGACCGCGTGGCGTCGGAACGATCCACTTCCCGCAGCCTTAGCGGTGCTTCGGGCGGAACGGTGGATCGCCTACTCCCGCAGCCCGGCGGCTTCGAGGGCTTCCTTACGTGTCGCGTATTCGCGGCCCCGCGCGATCTTTCCGTCGCGAACCGCACAGGCGATGGCGAAGGTGATCTCGGTCTCGACAGCGCTGAGCTTGGCGCGTCCGCCCAAGCGCAGGACCGCCACGACTTCGTCGCCTCCCGCGTCGACCAACTCGAGTGGCTCCACGGTGAGGGGGTCGAACATGTCGAGCCAGTCCTGCAAGTAGTCGCGCACTGCTTCCTTGCCGTGCATCGGGCCACGGTCATCGAGCGCGCCCTCGATCGCCCGGTGGTCGATGTCGTCCGTCCAATACTCGGCGAGGGCGTCAAGCCCTCGCGGCCACGCATCCAACGCCGCCTTCACGACCTCCACGTTCTTCTCCTGCGACATCACCTACGCAGTATCTCGCGTCGCTTTCATGCCGATGGATTGGGTTCGTGGACAACGGCTGGCTTGAGGCGTACTGCCCCCGGCGAGGGGACAGCAAGCCGACGGACCGGGAGGCGTTGAGGCGATCAGGCCATCGCGCCTCCGCGGTGCAGTCGCGGTGCAGTCGGGTGCCGATCCGAGCGGTTCCGAGCGGTTGCCCAGCGGTCGAGCTTCGCTTGTCAAGCGGAATCCGGCTCTGCGCCGGGACCGCTTCTAGATGTGGTACATCCCCGCGCCGGCCTCCTCGGCCTCGCGGCGGGCGATGTCGGCAATCGTCGTCGAGCGGAAGACATCGCGGAGCGCGTCCACGCCCTCTGCCCAGATCCCGCCGGCCTCCTTGCCCTCCTCCCCCACCCTGCCGTCAAGCGACTGCACGACCTCGAGCACGGTGATCTCCTGGGCGGGCCTCGCGAGGGTGTAGCCGCCCTTCACTCCCCGGTGACTGCGAAGCAGGCCGTCGCGGCGCAGCGTCGTGAAGAGCTGCTCCAGGAACTGCACGGGCATCGCTCGGCGCTCGGCGACCTGCGCGATCGGAACGGGACGATCGCCGGATCGCGCGAGCTCGGCCAGCGCGACGACGGCGTACCGCGACTTCGAGGTCACCGAGATCATCCGGGTTGTTGTACCGGAAGAAGCGGCTGGAGCCAAAACGATCGCTCTTTCCGGGTCGGGCTCCTCACGGACCGGGCGCCCGACGCTAGGATGCCCCGGGGCCGCCGCCCCGGGATCGTGCGAGTCGCGCCGCCTGGACGCTCTCCACCTCGATCCCGAGGCGCAGCCGGAGTGAGGACTGTGAACGACGACCGACGCTGCCTGGTCATAGATCCGCAACCCACCGTTCGGCTGGGTGTGCGCGAGGCGCTCGGGGACCGCTACGAGGTCGAGGAGGCGGAGACGGGCACCAGCGCAATCGAGCTCCTGACCGCGATCGGCGACTTCGACGTCGCGATCGTCGACCTGTGCCGCTCGAACAGCGCCCATCTCGACGAGGAGCTCTTCGGGACAGCCACGATCCGAGCGCTTCACAAGGTCCAGCCGAACCTCGGGATCGTGGCCTATGGCGCCCGTCCGGAGCACCACGCCGCAACGGAGGCGATCCGGGCCGGTGCCACCGCCTTCGTCGTCAAGAGCTCACCCGTGGAATCGCTGGGCGAGGCAGTCGATGCGGCCGCGGAGGCCGAGCGGTTCGTGGACCCCGCCGCCAAGGGCACCCGCGGGCGGCCCGCCCTCACCCGCCGCCAGCGCCAGATCCTTCAGCTCTACGCCGACGGCCAGTCGACGGCACGGGTGGCCAGGCGGCTGGGCCTCAGCGCCGAGACGATCCGCACGCACACCAAGGCGATCCTCGCCCGCCTGAAGGCCCGCGACCGCGCCCACGCGGTAGCGATCGCCCTGCGCAGCTCGCTAATCGACTAGTCGGGTTATTGGGCGGCGACTTTGTCGCCGCAGCAGCATGTGACGTCAGGCGGCGAAGCCGCCGAGGGCTAGAGCCAACCGTGCTCGTGGGCGATCAGCACGGCCTGTGCACGGTCCACCGCTCCGATCTTGCGGTAGACGTTGTGCAGGTGGGTGCGGATCGTGCTGACCGACAGGGACAGCTCCTGGGCGATCTGCTTGTACACCTTGCCGTCGGACAGGCCGCGCAGCGCGTCGACCTCACGATCCGAGAGCGGGCACGGGTCGGTGCTTCGCTTGAGCGTGGCGCCCGAGTGCGGAAACTCGTACAGGAGTGGCGCGACGCTTTCGCGCTCCATCCCCAGTTGCGCGGCAGCGGCAACGATCGTGTCGGGCGGCACCGGATCGCCGCTCGCGTAGTGGACGATGAGATCCGCAAGCCGGATCGCCGCGGCATGACCACTCGCCTTGGGCGAGTGATGCCGCTCGATCGCCGCGGCGACACCCGGTGTCATGGCCCAGCGGCGCACCAGGACCGCTCCGACGAGTGCGTGGTCGATCCCGAGCTCCCGACGCTCGCGACGGATCCGCTCGTCCGGGGTGGAACGATGGTCCCCCGTGTCCGCGAACGTGCCGTGGAGCTCGGCGAGCACCAGCTTCCCGACATCGTGCAGAAGCGCCGCGACGGCTAGTTCGTCGCGATCGGTGAGCCTGGCGAGGTCGGCGATGCGCTCGGCGGCGTGACGTGTGGCGACAGCGTGGCGCCGGAAGCGCTCGTGACGCTCCGACAGCGAATTTGGCCTCTCGAAGGGATCGTAGGTGTCGACTTCTTCGACGATCACCCGGATCCGGTCCACGTCCAGGACGTCGACCGCCTGCCGGACACCGCCGGTCCTGCCGTGCGGCCCGCCGCCGTTGTTCGCCGCGCGCATGATCTGGATCGCGATCGCGGCGTCCGACTCGATCGCCGCGGCGAGCTCGTCCCCGGAAGGTGCGGAGCCCTCGCTGGCCCGCAGCAGACGGCGTCGAGACTCGGCCAGGGCCGGCAACGACGAGACGGCGTCAAACGCCGCGGCGAGGCGCTTTCCACCCTGCCCAAGGCTGCGATCGCCAGCCGACGAGGCCGGCTTGGCCTTCGCACGGCTCGCAGACGACCCGGTGCGCCCTCCTGGCGACCTCGAGCCCCTCTCCTTGGTGCCTGCGCGTGTCATGGGCATCGGTACCCATCCCTCCATCGGCAGCCCAGCGGCTGGGTTTAGCGATTGGGCAAAGGTTCCCACCCCATTTGTTGATGGGGTCCAGCACCTATGCGCGTCGAAGATCAGTCATCCAGGCGGCGCATAGCCGCCTCGATCCTGCGCAGGGACTCCTCCCGCCCGAGCGCGGACAGGGAGTCGAAGATCCCCGGTGAGATGCTGGTTCCGGTGATCGCGACCCGGATTGGCTGATAGGTGTCCTTGGGCTTCATCCCCAGGCGCTCGACCATCGCGCCGAGCGCGGCCTCGAGGGCCTCCGGATCGAAGCCCTCGACGTCTCGCAGCACCTCGAGGGCCTCGGCGAGACCGTCGCGCACGCCGGGCTTCATCACCTTCTGCCAGGCGGCCGGATCGTCGACTGGCTCGGCGAACAGAAAGCGGATCAACGGCCAGGCCTCATCCAGGGTCTGCGCCTTGTCGCGCACGATCGCGCACGCGGTGCGGCGTAGCTCGGGCGAAGAAACCGCGAAGGCCGCCGCGTCGGGCTCAGAGCGAGCGCGAAGGTGCTCAGCGAGGCGGCGCTCGTACTCCTCCAGCGGGAGCTCGCGCATGTACCGGCCGTTCATCCAGCGGAGCTTGCGGGCGTCGAAGACCGCGGGAGAGCGGCCCACGCGATCGATCGAGAACCGGTCGATCAGCTCCTGGGTCGACAACAGCGTGGTGTCGTCCTCGGTGCCCCACCCCAGCAGCGCGAGGTAGTTGCGGA
>Ga0126304_10000181_pt1 | contig 21624 bp, 23 predicted proteins | sample Plot25_FD_92538 | JGI IMG/M metagenome (GOLD analysis project Ga0126304, IMG submission 92538) | Serpentine soil microbial communities from UC McLaughlin Reserve, CA, USA - Plot25 | ecosystem: Environmental > Terrestrial > Soil > Grasslands | place: USA: UC McLaughlin Reserve, Lake County... | reverse complement strand
CTCCGGCTGATCTTCACCTGCTGTCACCCGGCGCTCGCGATGGAGGCCCGCGTGGCGCTGACGTTGCGCATGTTCGGCGGTCTGACCGTGCCCGAGATCGCGAGTGCTTTTCTGGTGCCGGAGACCGCCATGGGGCAGCGGATCACCCGCGCGAAGGCCAAGATCAAAGCGGCTCGCATCCCTTATCGGGTGCCGTCCGTGCAGGATCTCCCGGGACGCATCTCTGGGGTACTCGCCGTCTTGTACCTCATCTTCAACGAGGGCTACCTGGCGACCGGCCACGACACCGATCCCGTACGTCACGACCTGACCGCCGAGGCGATCCGGCTCACCCGCCTAATCCGTGCCCTCATGCCGGACGACGGCGAGGTGGCCGGGCTGCTGGCGCTGATGCTCCTCACCGAGGCCCGCCGCACCGCCCGAATTTCGGTCAGCGGCGAACTGGTCACCCTCGATGAGCAGGATCGTGAGGCCTGGGACGCGGCACTGATCGCCGAGGGTCAACGGTTGGTGCGCGAGCGCCTCGCAGTCGGCGTGGCTCCGGGTCGCTACCAGATCCTGGCAGCGATCAACGCCGTTCACACCTCCGCCCGCCACATGCGCGACACCGACTGGTCGCAGGTCGTCGCCCTCTACGACCAGCTTGTCCGCCTCGACCCGTCGCCGATCGTCGCCCTCAACCGGGCCGTCGCGGTCGCCGAGCTCGACGGCCCAGAGGTGGCACTGGTGGCCGTCGACCGTCTTGAGGACAAGTTGACCGACTATCACGCCTACCATGCGACCCGCGCCGACCTGCTGCGCCGACTGGGCCGCAGTCAACAGTCGCGCGCGGCGTACGCCAAAGCCATCGGGCTGGCGGGCAACACCGCGGAGACCGCCTACCTGACACGCCGCCGCGACCAGCTGGGGTAGCGCCCACGCGGCCCCCCGACAAGGCAGAGGTCAAGGACAGGCCGCGGCAAGTGCTCTTGTGTGCTCCCGACCGGAGACGCCGCGACTCAGAGCGCGTCGCGTGCAACGGCCTGGACGCTGGCGGGCGACCGGGGTGCCGCACGAGGAGCCTTCGCAACGAGAACTCAGGGATTCGAGTTCCCTTAGCTTCACTCACTCGACACTGGGTGACTAGCGAGGTTTGGAGTAGTACCGGGAGTTCAACCGAATCATGTTGATCATGGTCATCTGGTGAAGTTGCCGTTGACCGCCCATGCGCGGCTCCGGCAGCTCCCCCGGATCATGAATCTAAGCGATCAGCTGCGGGCAATGGCAGCTGCCCGTGGAGCGTCGCGGCTCCTGTCTTCAGCTCAGTCAAAAGTCGCTTTGTCTGAGCCGCCGAGACGAGATTTCCTTTGCGCTCGTACAAGGCGAGCGCAGAAGCCAGGGCGGCGGCGGCTTCCTTTCTGCGTGCCTGTAGCAGAAGCACCTCGGCGTGCACGACGAGTGAGTCGGCGGGCACGTCTAGGAAATCAGTCATTTCAGCAAAGTGAAGTGCCTCACCGGCGAGCCGGTCAGCCTCGGCCAGCCGACCGGCCCGCGCCAACAGCCTGGCGCCAACTCCGCGCCAGCGAATCTGTGCATCGAGATCGCTGGGAGCCGCAGCCGCTGCCGCAACCTCCATGTAGCGCTCGGCATCAGCCCACCGCTCCTGGGCGTCGGTGGCCTGCGCCAACATTGCGGCCAATGTGGAAAGCCAGACTCGATTGCCGTGCCGTCGAGAAACCGATAGCTTTCGAGCGCCTCGCTCTCCGCGGCAGCGGCAGCGCCTGAGTACATCTCGACATACGCACAGGTCTGACCCTTTGCCACCTCGGTAAACATTGAGGGCCCTAGGTCCTCGATGAGAGCCTTGGCCTGACGGCTGAGATCTCTTGCCTCGGTTGTGGATCCGAGCATCGCCTTCAGAACCGCTGATCCAAGCAGTGCTGTGATTTGAAGCGTGAGATCACTCCCGGCGCGAGCGAGAACGTCCCAGCAGGTCTGTAAACCGGCATCGGCTGGCGCAGACCCCCATACCGAGGCAATGACGAGCCAGGCAAGGTTGTCGTACTCCTCTCGCTGATTTCGACCTGCCTGTGCGTGATCGGCCGCCCGTTGGAAGCCCTCTCTTGCCTGACCGAACCGGCAATTCAGAACATCGATGTGGGCAAGCAATCGCCAGGTTCTGGCCAGCCCCAGCTCATCACCTGAATCGGTGAACGTCCGCAGCAATTGTGGAGCCGCCTGCCTTGTCAGCACCGAGGCCGCTTCAGCGTCGAACTGAAACTGCCGGAGCAGACTAAGGACTCGCGCTTGTGCCTGCGCGTTGGCATCCTCATTCGCGCGGGCCAATCTGTCCGCCTCGGCGATAACCTCCCCGGCTTCGACGAGGTCGCCAGTCTCCAGGAGCGCCTCGCCAAGCTCCAGCATGACGTGCATACGGGCAAACCCCGGGTCCGGCAACAGGATGGCTGCGCGCCGTAGCAGGCGAGCCGCGGCCGCGGTCGCACCGAGAGCTGCGGTTCGGCGCGCGGCACGGCTTAGCCACCCGGCAGCGGCCTCTCCCAGCAGCTGGCCGCTGTCGCGCAGCGCACCGAGCTGCATCCGAAGGTGATACGCCTGCTCCAAGTGGTAGCCGACGATTTCTTCGTATTCGTTCGCCCGGTCACCAGCCGCTTCTTGCAACCACCGGGCGTAGCTCTCATGCAATTCTGACCGTCGTCGCTTCGACATGGCGTCGTAGGCCGCGTCTTGAATCAGCAGGTGTCGAAAGCTATAGAGGTCTCCATCCGGACCGATGGAGTCTTCCCGCATCAGACCCCGACCGATGAGCACTTTGAGCAAACCGCCCACAAGACGTCGCATCTGCTCGTCAACCAGATCGGCGACTGCCCGACCTTGTAAGACTTTGCCGATTACGGCGGCAGGATCGACGACCCTACGCTCATCGCTCTCCAACTGGTCTAGGCGCGTAGCCAGGAGGGCACGAATGGTCGGCGGTAGCTCGATGCGATCAATCTCCCCGACCGGCCCTCCACTGCCCATTTCTGCGAGCCAAGTGCCCTTGATCAATGAGCATGGACAGCAACTCCTCGATGAAGAGAGGGTTGCCTTCGGCCGTCTCCATGACACGACGGCAGACGTCACGAGGAAGGGGATCCTGCAGCAGATCCTCGACCAGCGCATATGCGTCGCCCTGGGCGAGCGCCTCCAGTCCTGCTGGAAGGCATGTTGCGATGCGTTACGCGCCACTCGCGTCTATAGGCTTCCCCGATCGTGAGGAGTTCAGCCGAGTGGAAAACGTGCGCAATTTACGGTTGACCGCTTTTCTGAAGCATGCTGACCGTCATCGTGATCAGTATTTGTTCAGTGCAAGGCCCGTCGGTTGGTTTGTCATGCCTGCATTGCGTGCACGATGAGGCGCCATGCAAACGCGAGATGACTGGCTCGCCGATAGGGTCGTGACCCGGGACGGACGGGTGGTGCCGGTGCGTGCGACGGCACGCCGCCCGCATTGGGCTGACCTGGCTGCGTCTGCCCGAGAGGCGATCGTATTCCGGTTGGGCTCAGAGGTTATAGGTACCTCCTCGACAGGCATTGGGTTCACGCCGGGATTCGCGTCTCGTCTCGATTTGGCGGATGGCCGACGCGTCTTCGTCAAGGCGGCTTCGGATGCCGACGATGCCAGATCCGGATGGGGGTTGTCGGCGGCATACCGCGAAGAAATCCGCAAGCTGCGCGCGCTGCCCAACGACCTGCCGGCTCCTGCACTGCTGTGGACTGTAGACGAGCACATCGCAGGTCTGCGGTGGGTGATCCTGTGTTTCGAGTACGTCGACGGGGTGCCTCCGCGCCGACCCTGGCAGCGGGACGAACTGCGGCTGGTCACCGACGCGTTGACTCAGCTCGCTCCATTAGTGGCGGAGGCACCGGATGGGCTGGACCTCCCGCTTTTCGCCGAAGAGTTCGCGGAGATCGAGGCGTGGCTGGCCCAAGTGATCGAACGCGACGGTTCCAGCCGGTGGCTGGACGAGGTTGCCGCGCTGGCTCACGAGTCGTTAACACGCTGTGCCGGCGCCGCCGTCGCACATCTGGATCTGCGGGACGACAACATCCTCATCGGCCGCGATGGCCGGGTATGGATCTGCGACTGGAACTGGCCGTTGCTCGGCGCATCCTGGCTTGACCTGGTCACGCTGCTGCTCGCGGCCTCCGGGGATGGCCTGGATGCCGATGAGGTGCTGGCGACCCATCCGCTGAGTCGCGACGTGGAGCCGCGAAGTATCGACGCCTGGCTCGCGACGCTGTGGCTCTACTTCACCACGTCGATGGGCGTCCGGTGCCTGCCCACTCGCCCCACCTCCGCGACCATCAGGTCTGGTACGCCGACGCGACCGAGGAATGGCTGAACCATCGACTGAGTCATCGCTGACCGCATTCGCCGACCGCCCACACACGCCGCGGCTGCTGTCTAGAGACGCCCACGCTCACATCCGAAGACCCGCTAAGGGGCTTCGCTCTCTTTTTTGCGGGTGCAGCACAGTCGATCCGACGTGGACAGGCTTCATAGACCGCGGCCCGCGACGATGCTCACTCCCTGATTTCAAGAGGCGCGCCGGGCCTCGTAGGTGAGGATGGCGACGCCATCATCAAGAGTCTGCGTGTCGAGGAGGCGCATAGGTTTCTTGTCGCCGGTCTCGCCGAAGAGGCGTTCACCGGCCCCGAGTACGACCGGAAAGATCTTCAGCCGCAGCTCGTCGACGAGGTCATGCTCCATCAGCGCGCGTAGGAGCTGGAAGCTGGCGGGCACGAGGATCTTTCCGGCGAGATCTTGCCTCAGCTTCGAGACCTCGGCCACCGGGTCGCCGCCCTTGAGGACCGTCGAATTGTTCCAGGCGGGATCCTCGAGGGTCGAGGACACGACGTACTTGGGCAGGTTGTTCAGCCTGTCTGCCAACTCGCCACTCCGGGATGGCCACCGCGCGGCGAACCACTCGTAGCTCCGCCGGCCCAGCAGCAAGGCCTCGGCGCCCAGCGCCTCGTCGAGCGCGAGCTTGTTGAGCTGTGGGCTGTCCTTGATCAGGCCAACCCATCCGCCGACCCTGAAACCCTCGTCACCCGCCGGGTCCTGGATGACTCCATCGAGCGAGACGTTCTCACTGATGACGATCGTTCCCATTTCGGTTCTCCTTCTTGTTCGCCGGCGGGTGACGACGCATAGGCGCGACCCATCGGAAGTATGTCTCTTGTTCGCAGGGGGCGCCGGGTCAGCTGGTGAGCCCGGTCATGCCGGCTAGTCGGCGGGCGAGCAGGCGGTCGATGCCGGGCACCGAGGCTGCCCGCAGAAACACTCGCCGCAGCAGCAGTGCGCGACGGGTATCGGGCAGAAAGGTTCCCGCGGCGCGACGGCCGACCGCCTGCTTCTCCGCAACGACTGGACGCCATCGTCGCTCGTACTCCACGAGCGCCGCTAGCTCAGACACCGAGTCGCGGCAGGGTCCGACCAGGTCGGCAAGCAGGGCCGCGCCAGCGATCGCGAGCCAGGCTCCTTGCCCCGCCAGCAGTGATACCGCCTGGCAGGCGTCGCCGAGCAGGACCGTCGTGCCGTCGTGCCAAGCGGGTACGACGGCCTGGCCCACCATGTCGTCATACACGTCGTCGGGACACAACGCGAGCCCCCGGTCGACGGGCTCGGCTAGTCCGGCGAATACCCGGCGGAGTCGGGCGGGTGCTGGTTCGCCGGGTGGCAGGTCGCGGTCGCGATAGACCAGAAACACGGCTACGCGACCGTCCCGCAGGCCGTACAGCCCAGCCTGTCGGCCTACGGTGTCGGTGAGTACGAACCTGCCGGCGAATAGACGGTACAGATCGGGCTCATCCACAACGAACGCTGCCGCTCGGAGGCCGAGGTCGCGCAGGAACGCTGTCTCATCACCGAACAGCGCACGGCGTACTGCGGAGTGGATGCCATCCGCGCCGATGACCTGGTCCACCCTTTCGGGAATGGGCTGCTCGGCCGAGCCAATGCGGTGACCGTAGTGCACCTGGACCCGACTATCCGGCACATCGTCCACAGCCGTGAGCAGCACTCGCTCGAGGTGGGGGCGCATCAGGCTGAGCAGCCGACCGCCCAGGACTCGGTAAAAATGATCGTAGACGAGGCGCGCGGTCGGGCGCCATGCGCTATCGACGTACTCGACCGCGTCGACACGGTAGGACACCTCCTTCAGCCGAGACAGGAGGCCGATCCGCTCCGCAGCATCAAATCCAGGCCCCGAAGAAGTCCATCATGTAGCCGGACGGGTTCGGCCCGGCTGATCGTTCGTACACATCGACGTTCCAGCCTGCGAGCCCGAGCTGGCGAGTGGCGACGAGTCCGGCGACGCCGGCACCAACGATCGCTGCTCTCACGCCCCCTGCCTACCTGACAGGCCGAAGACCGTCGATGGCGCCAGCGTTGTCTGGATACCTCAATCGCCGCCGCTAGGCGAAGGTGAAAGGCTGCCGGAATGGACTTCACCTATCTTGGCCGTACTGGCCTTCAGGTCTCCCGACTTTGTCTCGGCACGATGAACTTCGGGTCTAGAACCTCGGAGGAAGACTCGCACGGCATCATGGACATCGCCCACGACGTGGGGATCAACTTCTTCGACACCGCCAACCGCTACGGCGGCGAGCCGGGCCAGACGGAAACCATCATCGGCAACTGGTTCGCCAGCGGCGGCGGCCGGCGGGAGCGGACTGTCATCGCCACGAAGGTCTACGGCGAAATGGGGAGCTGGCCCAACGAGGGCAAACTGTCGGCGCTCAACATCCGCCGTGCGCTGGATGCGAGCTTGCTCCGGTTGCAGACCGACTATGTCGATCTCTACCAGTTCCACCACGTCGATCGGAACACCCCGTGGGAGGAGATCTGGCAGGCCATCGAGGTGGCGGTGCAGGCGGGCAAGATCCTCTACGCCGGGAGTAGCAACTTCGCCGGCTGGCACATCGCCGACGCGCAGGCTGCCGCTGCCCGGCGGAACCTGATAGGCCTGGTCAGCGAGCAATCGCTCTACAACCTGCTAGTCCGCGACATCGAGCTCGAGGTCATCCCAGCCGCGGAACACTACGGGATCGGGATCATTCCCTGGTCACCGCTGCAGGGTGGGCTGCTTGGTGGGGTGATCAAGAAGGAGAACACCGGCGTCCGGCGACTCGAGAGCCGGGCGGCGGAGAGCCTGGCCGAACATCGCGACGAAATTCAGGCGTACGAGGACCTGGCAGAGGAGGCCGGCACCGAACCTGGCACGTTGGCGCTCGCCTGGCTGCTCAGCCGGCCCGCTGTAACCGCACCGATCATCGGTCCGCGAACCCGTGACCAGTTGGACAGCGCGTTGCCTGCCCTGGAATTGAGCCTGTCGCCGGAGCATCTGAGCCGGCTAGACGAGATCTTTCCCGGCCGCAAAACCGCACCTGAGGATTACGCCTGGTGACCGGGTCTGCACACCTCCTGCTGCGGGGTCAGCATGGTCGGTCCAGGCACGGGCGCCGAACGGCGGCGAGGAGAGCATCTGGGCGATTGGAGTCGGTGGCGCCAACGACCGGCTACGTACGGTCCGATTGTCTCGGATCATTTCTTTCTGCAGCGTCATCAGGAATGTGCTCGCCGGCTCTGTCGCCGTCCGCGGTTCGTGCAGCTGGCCGCCCCAGCTGACCCTTGGTGGCGATGATCGCTGCCGCCGCGAATAGGACAATCACGCCACTGAAGATCAGGAATCTGATCGTGTTCGACGCCGACACGGTGTCCGAAAGCTGGCCAATTATGACACGGCGAACTCAGATGGAAAGAAGATCTCGACGCTCTCCCGCGCTGCCTCCAACTTCTTGCGGGCCTCTGCAGCCCGGCCAGCCGCTGGGGGCAATCCTTAAGTCGGAGCCACTGTCGCGCAATGCGCCGCGCTGGTCACAGGTCTCACACCCTCCGGCCCCCATCCTGAAGGGCAGCGCAGCGGGCACCTGAGCGGCTTTCGCCGTCTCCCAAGTTCGGCACGAAGCAGCCGTCGCATGACCACCGAAGATTGCGACTGCACCATCGGACGGGCGTTCAGCCAGGCTCTCCTCGTCGTATACGTCGTGCGATGACCGCGATGTCGATCGCGGCAGCCGTCGCCAGTGTCAGCAGCGTGATCATGAGAACGACCGGTGCAGTGATCACGTACAGCAAGATTGCGAACGCTGTGCAAGTGACTAACCCAAACACGGCGAGATATAACCGCAGCCGTAGAGCGCTGATGGCTGGCGCAGCGCCGCCAATCCCCGCCGTGGGGTCGTGGTAGCCCGGCAGCCCCTTGCGATACCGCTCCTTGGCCTCGAACCCCTTGCCCCGTCGCTCATCGGCGACCACCTTCTTGACCATACTCCCCAGAAACTCTGAGGCCACAGACTGCACGCTTCAGCGGCCGTCGTCGCTAGATCTGATGCGGCGACGGCAAGGCCGCTAGTCGCGCCTCCGATGCCAGCATCCTCGCTGCAGAGTAGGTCCTCGCCGAGCAGTAGTCGTGCGCGGACGAGTTCGAGTGTGGTGTTTGTGAAATTGGCCGCAGATAGCGATGCCAGCCGCGTCGAGGGCCCAGGTTCACCCCCAAGCTTCGCAAGCGGTCGTCACCGTGGTGTCCCCATCGGCCGACTCCTCGATGGCCAGCGCTAGCCGCTGGTCCTGCGCCCCCTCGGCCAGCGGGTAAGGCTCCGGCCCGTCACCTCGCACCCAGCTCGCTGTGCGCTCCAGCAGGGTGGCCATGGCGATTTCCTCATCCATCCAGCGCCGATCGGGATACGGGTTGCGATATAGCACCTCGGAGCCGAAGGAGATGTGCTCGGTGTCGTACCCAGTCAGGTCGAGGTCGTACCCGGTTTGACGGCGTATTAGAGGGGTTTGAACGAGTGTGCGGGGACCGGTCATACGCACCACCTCATCGTCGTGGAGCTCGCCCGCCGACCCCCGCACTGTGAGCCGCCGGAACCGCAACTGGTTCCGCGTCTGCTGCTCGGTGAAGTCGTACACCCCCGAGCGTCCGTCCCGGAAGTCGAGGGTGGCGATCGTCGTGGTCGTTGGGTGCGCCTCCTCGTCGTCGGTCCAACCGGCGCGGCTCAATGGACTGACCAACGGCGCGGTGAACCGGGTGGCCCGGACCGAAACCGGCCCTCGGCCGGCGCCAAGCAGAGCGCGGATCAACGCAACGGCGTGGTAGTGCTGGGTGGAGGAGACCTGCACCTGGGTCGGCGTGCCGATGGCGCCGGTGGCCACCAGGGCGGCCCGGGCGGCGTGCGAGGGCATCATCGGGTACTGCTCGGCGACCTGGACTAGTCCGGAATCGCCCACGGCCGACCACAGCGCGCGAAGGCCAGTCAGATCGGCGGCTGGCGGGGTCTCGGCTAGCACCGGCAAGCCCCTGTCGGCGGCGTCGACAATAAATCGCGGCGTCACAGGCCGCGGCGTAGCAGTCAGCACGAAATCGACTGGGAGCTCGCGCAGGCACGCGTCCAGGGACGCGAACGTCGGCACGTCAAGGCGGCGGGGATTGCGCACCACGACCCCTCCGCAGCGGACGGTGCCCAGCTCCTGTGCCACCTTGAGGAACATCCGCGCCCGCCAGCCGCTGCCGATCAGCGCGAACGTGGTCACTCGGAAACCGTTAGTGCCGCCCGCCAGCTGGGCGCGGCATCCCCTGGTAAACCCTGGACGACGCGGCGCGGCCGACGGTCTCACGTCGGCTCAACAACGGTGATCACGACATTGCCGACCTTGCGGCCGGACTCGACGTACTGGTAGGCCTCGACGATCTTGTCGAGTGAGTATCGCCTGTCAATGACGGCGGTGAACTTGCCGGTCTCCATCAGCTCCTTGAGGTACGCCACGATCTGTGCGTTCTGTTGCGGTAGTGGAAACACAATCCTTCTGCCCCTCAGCAGAGGAGTGAGGAGGGCCAGTAGCAGATTCTGGGCGTACGGACCAACGTCGGAAGACAGGTAGATTCCGCGTTCTTTGAGAAGGTGTTTACAGCGGCCGAAGGTGCTTTTGCCGACGGCGTCAATGATCACATCGTAGAAGTCATCGCCGGCGGTGAAGTCCTGGGTGGCGTAATCGATGACCCGATCGGCGCCCAGGCGCTTGACAAGGGCGACGTTCTCGGTGTGGCAGACGGCAGTGACATCAGCGCCGACGCTCTTCAGGAGCTGGACTGCTGCTGAGCCGATGGCGCCGGTGGCGCCGTTGACGAGCACGTGCTGGCCTTTGCTGATCTTTCCTCTTGTTATGAAGGCGAGGGCGTAGTGAGCGCCCTCAGTGCCCGGCGCAGCCTCCTCGTACGAGAGGTTCGACGGCATGATCGCGATCGGGCTGTCGTGTGGGATCGACAGGTACTCGGCGTGCGCACCGAATGAACCTTCGCAGTAGCCGAATACCCGGTCACCGACTTCGAATGACGTCACGACCGATCCCACTGACTCCACCCTGCCGGCAAACTCGTTGCCAAGCACCGTCGCCCGCGGCTTGCGGAGCCCGCTGAACAGCCGGACGATGAATGGCTTAGCTGCCCGGTAGCCGCAGTCGGTCCGGTTCACCGTTGTGGCGTAAACCCTTACGAGTATGTCGTTGTCAGTCGTTGAGGGCCTGGGAATGTCAGCGATTTGCACGACATCAGGTGGGCCGTACCTGGTGTGGACAGCTGCCTTCACATCTGGACTGTATCGACATTGCCAATCGATGCCCTTGATCGACTTTTGGCGGCCGTACCTGCGATGAGCTGAGCCCTTGCCACGACGGATTAGCCGACAGCGGCGAAGGTGATCAGGCCGCCGAACCAGAGTCCGGCGGTGAACGCGCGTGAACCGCGTCGACGAGGAGGCTCACCTGGTCGCCCAGGGATGAGATCCCGGAGGACGGCGGCCAGATTGAACTTGACTCTGGCCGCATCGGGTCGAGATGCGTACGTTCGCTGATATGCGCGTGATGCGACGTTCGGCGGCAACCACGGAAGGCTGCTGATCATGACTGACCAACGAGGTGCTGTGCATGCCGGGCCCTAGTCCGGAAGGGAGGACGATGCATACCGATGCAGACGGTGGTGATGTTTCGCCCATCCCGGTGTTCTTTCTCAGCGACAGCACTGGTATCAGTGCAGAGACGATGGGGAACGCGTTGCTAATTCAGTTCCCGGGGCTGCGGTTCGAACGGCGACTGATTCCGTTCATCACGACGGTGGAAGAGGCGCGCCAGGTAGTCGCGGTTCTCGACCAAGCAGTGGATGGACCAAAGACACCGCTGGCCTTTTCAACCACGGCGGTAACCGAGATTCGTAACGAGCTGCACCGGTCACGGTGCCCGTTGATCGACTTCTTCGATCTCCACATGTCGAGAGTTGAGTCGATCTTGGGTGTCAAGGGTCAGCGGGTCGCGTCGCGGTTGCATGGGGTCGGAGACGTGCAGCGTTACAACGCGCGGATGGCTGCGGTGGAGTACGCGATCGAGCACGACGACGGGCAGAGCCTGCGGGCATTGGAGAAGGCTGACGTGATCCTGCTCGCTCCGTCTCGGTGCGGAAAGACGCCGACCACGATGTATCTGGCCCTGCAGCACGGTGTATTTGTCGCCAATTACCCGCTGGTTCCCGAAGACATGGACAGCTATGACCTGCCCCGTCCGGTCCGGGCACTGAAGAGCCGTTGCTTCGGTATCACCACCACTCCGGCTCGGTTGACTCAGGTCCGCAACGAACGCCGGCCCAATTCCAAGTACGCGTCGCTGGAGCAATGCAGTTTTGAGCTGCGCCAAGCTGAAGCGATCTATCGCACTCACCGGATCCCGGTGATCAACTCCTCAGCCAAGTCGGTGGAAGAAATGTCGACCGTCATCCTGCAACTACTTAAACAAAGATAGCCCTAAGGAGCTCCTCATGTCCGACAACGTCCTGTGGTTTTCCGATCTCGGGCTGGCCGATCTCGAGCAGGTGGGCGGCAAGAACTCCTCATTGGGGGAGATGATTTCGAACTTGTCGGAGCTGGGGGTCCGAGTGCCGAACGGGTTCGCTACCACCGCAGACGCGTATCGGCGTTTCCTTGGACAGACCGGTTTGGCTGCGATGATCAGTGTTCGGCTGGCCGAGTTGGACACCGACGACGTGCAGGAGTTGGCGCGGGCGGGGAAGGAGATCCGCAACGCGGTCATCACGCAGCCATTCCCGGTCGACGTGGAGGCCGACATCCGGGCAGCTTACGGGAAGCTGGCCGGCCACGATGACGAGAAGTCCTTTGCAGTACGATCCTCCGCGACCGCCGAAGATCTGCCGGACGCGTCCTTTGCCGGGCAGCAGGAGACGTTCTTGAACGTTCGCGGGATTGACGCGATCTTGACCGCGATTCGAGAAGTGTTCGCCTCGTTGTTCAACGACCGGGCAATCGCCTACCGGGTACACCATGGCTTCGAGCACGAGGCGGTCGCGCTCTCGGCGGGCGTTCAGCAGATGGTGCGCTCTGACGTCGGGGCGTCGGGAGTGATGTTCACCATGGACACCGAGTCGGGGTTCAATGACGCTGTCTTCATCACCTCCAGCTATGGGTTGGGGGAGGCGGTCGTTCAAGGGGCGGTGAATCCGGACGAGTTTTACGTCTACAAGCCGTCACTGCGGGCGGGTCGGCCCGCAATTCTGAGGCGCGGCATCGGTGGCAAGGCCACGAAAATGGTCTACACGAGGGACAGAACTGTCGGGAAGACGACTGAGTTCGTCGACGTGCCGGTGGTCGAGCAAGGCCTGTTGTCCTTGACCGACAGCGAAGTGACTGAGCTAGCCCGCCAGGCGCTGGTAATCGAACAGCATTACCGGCGACCAATGGATATCGAGTGGGGCAAGGACGGTCTGGATGGCCAGCTCTACATCTTGCAGGCTCGCCCGGAAACGGTGCAATCGCGCGCTTCGGCCGGGTCAGTGCAGCGATATCGGATGATCGGCCAGGGCACGGTCTTGATCGAGGGCCGGGCGATCGGGCAGAAGATCGGCGCCGGTGCCGTCCGGGTCCTCATCTCGGTGGACAAGATGCACGAGTTCACCCCAGGCGAAGTCTTGGTAGCCGACATGACCGACCCCGACTGGGAACCGATCATGAAACGTGCCAGCGCGATCGTTACCAATCGAGGAGGTCGCACCTGCCACGCCGCGATCATCGCGCGCGAACTTGGGATTCCTGCTGTGGTTGGAACCGGCGCTGCGACCCAGGAGCTGACCGATGGAACCGAGGTGACAGTTTCCTGCGCCGAGGGTGATACCGGGTTGGTCTACGACGGGTTGCTCGAGTACGCCGTCGAATCCACCGAGCTCGACACCATGCCGGAGATCGGCGTGAAGATCATGATGAACGTCGGCACACCTGACCAGGCGTTCGCGTTTTCGCGACTGCCGAACGCGGGAATCGGGCTGACCCGGTTGGAGTTCATCATCAACCGGCAGATCGGCGTCCACCCCAGGGCGCTGCTCGAATTGAATCAGCTCGATGAGCCGCTGAAGGCGCGGATCGCCAATACCGTCGCCGGCTATTCGAGCCCGCGGGACTACTTCGTCACCCGAGTCGCCGAAGGCGTCGCCACGTTAGCGGCCGCATTTGCCCCTAAGCCGGTGATCGTACGCATGAGTGACTTCAAGTCCAACGAGTACGCGAACCTCATCGGCGGAGAACAGTACGAGCCGCATGAAGAGAACCCGATGATCGGTTACCGCGGCGCCTCCCGGTATCTGTCCGCTGACTTTACCGACTGTTTCGCCATGGAATGCCAAGCCCTGTCCTACGTCCGGGACGAAATGGGACTCACGAATGTGAAGATCATGATCCCGTTCGTACGCACTCTCGCCGAGGCGGAAGGCGTGATCAACCTACTCGCCGAACACGGCCTCAAGCGCGGAGAGAACGACCTCGAAGTGGTCATGATGTGCGAGCTGCCGTCCAACGCCGTCATCGCCGACCAATTCCTTGACTACTTCGACGGGTTCTCCATCGGCTCCAACGACATGACCCAGCTGACCCTCGGCCTCGACCGAGATTCCGCCTTAGTCGCCGCCGGCTTCGACGAACGCGACCCCGCCGTCAAGCACATGCTGAGCCTGGCCATCACAGCCTGCAAGAAACGCGGCAAGTACGTCGGCATCTGCGGCCAAGGACCCTCCGATCACCCCGATCTCGCCGAATGGCTCCTCGACCAGGGCATCGAATCCATGTCGCTCAATCCCGACACGGTCATCGATACCTGGCTCCGCCTGGCCTCAATGTCTCAACCGTCGGCCGAACCCCAGGACAGTGGCTGATGTGAGGTGCCCGGCCCGTGACAGGGAGCACGCTGAGCTCTTGCCGGATCGATGGGGATAGTCAACTTGGACGCCTAGCCGGAGCGGTTCAGCCGCGCACCAGGCCAAGAGTGGCCACAAGATCCTCGTGCAACTCCATCCAAACTGTGTGGCATGAGTCGATCTTGGGTTGCGCCACCCAGACTCGCTCGCCTCGATTCACCCTGCCCAGGGCTGCTGAGTACCGTTCAGCATACCCGGCGAAGCGCTCCAATGCAGCCGCGAGCTGCTGACTCATCGGCCGAAGCTCAACCTCAAGACGGCGAAGATCCTCCAGAACGCACTGATCCCAACCCAAGTCGGTGTGGTCGTTCGCTGCCAACTGATCAGCTGGATTCGGCCGGATCTGCCAGTTCGTGACTGTGGCCAGGAACCGCGCGTTGAGGGCAAGGAACACAGCATGGGCAGCGTCGACCTCCGAACGGGTCCCTGTCTGGTCCAGCTCGGCCGCCAAGCGGCGTTCGTTCTCCGCTCGGCCTCCAGCGGTCAAAGCCCAGCCTTTGACGTCGGCGAACGCCACACGGCTGGTCCATCCATAGGCTTCATAGTCGAGCAGCAACTCGTGGACCAGCTCGGGCTCCAAAGCAAATCGTTGGGAAATCTGGACCTCATCCGCCATCCCTTTTATCCGCACGGCGTGCAGGGCCAGTAGCTCAGGGGAGGACGTGTGGGCCACTGTCAGCACGTTACCGGCGCCGGGGTTCCCAATCGGTTCACGGGCGAACGACGGTGCCTCAACCACAAATCAGCGCCCGAATCCACAGAGCACCGGTTCGTTCTGCACAAATCAGAAATGGCAGAGTACGGGCCTTCTTCGGTGAACCTCATCTGAAGTCTTCTATTCACCCACCGGCAGCTCCAACCCTGACCGGTATGGCTAAGTTGTGACTACAAATCTGCTGTTCGCTGTAGAGAGTCTCGGTAGCGTCAGGTCAAGCTACGGTCTGCGACTATCCCGCCGAGGAGTATCGATGCAGGCCCGGCAACCGGAGGAGCCGATGGGCCTCCAGCGCTTCAGCACGACCCAGCTCGCTCCGATTCAGAGGAGGAAGAATGGCGACACCATCTATTTCAGTGCAGCTCTACTCCGTCAAAGACGCGTTGAACGCCGACCTCGACGACACTATGTCGAAATTGGCGAGCATCGGCCTCCGCTACGTCGAAGCGTTCGACTTCGTTCGACGCCCGGCCGAGCTTCGTGCCAGTCTCGACCGCCATGGCCTTGCTGCACCGACCGGCCACGCTTACCTGGTGTCTGAGGAGATTTCACGCCCTGACGGGTCCGTAACGCGAGTGCCGTCCATTGAGGAGACCTTCGCCGCCGCTAAACATGTTGGGGTCGACATGGTCATCGACCCGTTCGTCGCCCCGGAGAGGTGGACCTCGCTCGAGGAGGTCAAAGAGACAGCGAAGAAGCTGAATACAGCCGCTGCTGTAGGTGCCGAGCATGGGCTGACGGTCGGCTATCACAACCACGATCATGAACTGCGGCCGCGGATCGACGGCCGACCGTCATTGGAGGTTCTGACGGACTATCTCGACGAGGCGGTGCAGCTCGAGGTCGACCTGTATTGGGCGGCGGCGGCCGGGGTTGAGCTGGTCTCCCTTCTCGACAGGCTCGGCGACCGGGTGGCCGCTGTGCACGTCAAAGACGGGACGATGGGTGACCATGTTGGCTGGGGAAAGATCCCGACTGGGCAACTGCCGGCGGGAGACGGTGAGGTGCCACTGGACTCCGCACTGGCGGCTGCCAATTCTGCTCGCTACGCGGTGATCGAGTTTGATGCCTACGACGGCGACGTGTTCGAGGCCATCGCGAGCAGCTACCGCTACCTGGAACAGAAGGGCTTGCAGTGACGAAGGCGGGACCGGTCGGAGTTGGCATAGTCGGCGCCGGCATGATCAGCGACTTCTACCTCGAAAACCTCACCCGGTTTCCCGACATCAGGGTGCTCCGGATCGCCGACATTGACGCCGAGCGGGCGCAGGCATCGGCCGAGAAGTGGAGCGTCCCATCCGCGGCAACGACCGACGAGCTATTGGCCGACCCCGATGTCGAGATCGTGCTCAACCTCACGATTCCCGCTGCACACGCTCCGGTGTCAACCGCTGCCCTCGAGGCAGGCAAGCATGTCTGGAGCGAGAAGCCCATCGCCGTTGATCGCGAATCCGCCCGGGCGCTCGTCGATCTCGCTGCCGAACGGGGCCTGCTGCTCGGCGTCGCTCCCGACACGCTGCTGGGCCGGGGCTGGCAGGCCGCGATGCGAGCGATTCGTTCGGGCGCCATTGGTGCACCGCTGACAGCGGTGACGAGCTTCCAATGGCAGGGGCCGGACTGGTTTCACGCCAATCCGGAATTCTTGTTCACTCAAGGAGGCGGGCCGATCTTCGACATGGGTCCGTACTACGTCTCCGCCCTCGTACATTTGCTCGGCCCGATCGCCAAGGTCGCGGCCACTGGCAGGACGGGGCAGCCGAAACGTCAGATCCGCTTGGGAGCTCGCAAAGGTACAGAATTCCTGGTTGATGTTTTCACTCACGTCTCCTTCCTGACTGAGTTTGAACAGGGCGGAGCGGCACAAAGCCTCTTGAGCTTCGACACGGCACTCTTTCGGCATGGCGTGTTCGAGATAAACGGCACCGAGGGAACGATGTTCCTTCCGGATCCCAACAGGTTCGACGGCGAAATCCGCATCGCTCGACCGCTGGAGAAATTTGAGCGCCCCATTGAGCAGCAGTGGGAGACCATCGGCTCCGCCGGCCCCGAGGCCGGACGCGGCTTGGGCGTTCTTGACATGGCACGCCACATTCGTTCTGGCGGTTCGCACATTGCCACCGGCGACCTGGGACTCCACGTCCTGGACACCCTTATCACGGTCGAGGAATCGGCGATGCGAGGTGAATTCCTTTCAGTCCAGAGCTCGGTCGAACCCGTTCCCTCGTTGCCCGAGGCTTTCGACCCGTTCCAGGCCGCTCTCTAGGTCCCACTCGATGTGATGGTCGAACATCCGTTGTGAGTTCGCAGGCGCTCGGCGAAGCGCAGCCCGACCGGTGCCAGCACTGCGCGTCCTCGATCGCCATGGACGCTCCCTGGCCAGATGCAGGCGAAGTCGCGTGAGCGGCGTCACGCACGATGATCATCCGATCCCGATGCCAGTTCGGCCTGCGGTGGATGGCGAGCCACCAGACGTCGCCGTCGGGATGAACGACGTAGCCGAGGAAGCATCGTTTTCCAAACACCATGTGCATCACGCCTGGTGCGGCGTCGAGTTTGACGCCGCTCGCTCCACTGGTTGCACACAGTGATCGATTACCTGCACACAGGCGAGATCACCTGGAACGCCCCCTGGCTCGCCGCCTTCGCCGACCAACCCGGATGAAATGTGAGCCCTCGTCAGCCAACGGTCCGGCCTGCGGCTAACTCTCGGATGCTTGCCCCCCGCCCGATTGGGTCTCCGTGCCCGACTGCGACGCCACCTGGGTTTGTGATCCCTCTTGGGACCGGACGGGAATGCTCCGCGATGTCGAGCCCGCGGATGAGATTGGTACCGAGATCTCCAGGATGCCGTCTCGATAGCTCGCCTCTACCGCGTCCTCTTGCGCCCCCTGCGGCAAGGTGACCCGACGCCGGAATGAGCCGTAACGGAACTCCGAGCGTCCCTTTTCGCTGCTCCGCTCCTGGCGTTCCGCTGACACGTTGAGCATGCCGTTCTCGACTGTTACTTCGACGTCTTTCTCGGGATCGATTCCCGGCAGCTCGGCTCGGATGACGTACCGGTCGTTCTCCAGCTGGTCCTCGATGCGAATTGGGTGGAATGCTCCACGCCACATTTGCGTCAAGGATGGCCAGCCTGCGTCGAACCAGTCGAACCACTCGGTTAGTTGGCGGCTGGGTTGGCGCTTGGCGATGTCGTTCATGATGTCCTCCTTGTCATCGATCAGCAACGACATACCCGCGTGCAAATGGGATCTGACAGGGTTTGGCGCTAGCGCAACTACTGTGATCCGTCTAGAGACCATCGTCCCTCTGCGTCCCCCGAAGCTTCAAGGCCTGATAGTTCAGGCAAGCGCAGAAACGTGGCACGTTGATTTTGGCGCACCTGACTCAAGTCGCGGCAGTCCGCCCTGCTGCGAAACCGGCGACGTACCGGCGCTGGGCCGGTGTCTCAACGGCGCGGCGGTGGTACCGCTGTCGTATGTAGTCCACGGCATCAGCAGCAGGGATGCCGTCAAGAATCGCCAAGCACGCCAGCGCTGTCCCTGTTCTGCCGATTCCTCCTGCACAAGCCACCTCCACCCGCAACACATCGGCACGCTCCAGGACCTGTTCGAAGGCGTCGCGCGCAACGACGTCGTCGGCGGGGAGCCGGAAGTCCTGCCAGAGCAGCCATCGAGATGGCCACGGCATCGGCGCTGGCTCTTGCATTGCGAGGTAGAGACCGAACTGGGGCGGCGGCCCGTCTGGCAGAGGTCGACGAAGCGCTCGGCCGCGCACTGTCGGCCCGCTTGGCATGATCACGACGCCTTCGCCTTCGTGACTCCAGCCGCTCATCGGCCCAATTTATGAGCGAGTGGCGCCGACAGCTCAGGTGGAGATCCGATCCGCAGATCGCCGGCAGGGTCATCCGGACGATTGCGTCGTTGAGTGAGACGGGCAAGCTGGACACTAGGGACTTGGCGAAGCCGCCGTCTGCCGAGGCGTTCGCCAACTGCGTCCATCCCAACGATTACGTGGAGCGTCAATGTGACAGAGACAACCAGACTAGGCAGCAGTGATGTGGTGGTCCCAAGACTGGGGCTCGGTGTGATGACGTGGGGCCAGGCAAGGGGGATTCACCGGCTGATGCCCGCCAAGATGGCGTACGGCGGGGCGGACGAGGCTGGGGAGCAGGCCGCATTCGACGCCAGTCTGGCCGCACAAGTCACCTTCTTCGACACGGCGGCAATGTACAGCGGCGGCGGCTCCGAGCGCCGGCTCGGTGAGCTGGCGGAATCCAAAGAGATCGTCGTTGCCACGAAGTTTCCGCCGAGCCCGCTGGCACGCGCGGAGGATCTGCCGGTGGCTCTTGACGCCAGTCGGAAGCGGCTCCGCCGGGATGTGGTGGATCTCTATCAGCATCACTTCCCAGCGCGCCGGGTGGACATGCCGACGCTCATGGCGTTGATGGCCGATGCCGTCGAAGCGGGGAAGATCCGTGCTGTCGGCGTCAGCAACTACACCGCCGCGCAGATGCGTACGGCGCACGATGCGCTGGCTCGCCGCGGCATTCCACTTGCCTCCAATCAGGTGCAGTATTCCCTGCTGTATCGCTGGCCTGAGGTTGACGGCGTGCTGGATGCCTGCCGCGAGCTCAACATCACCCTCATCGCTTACCAGCCACTGGCAAGTGGTGCGCTCACCGGGAAGTACCTGGATGGCCCAAGGCCAAGGGGACTTCGCCGCTGGCAGCCAACCTTTCGCAAATCCGAACTGGCCGCTCAGCGACCGGTGGTGGCCCTCTTGCGGGAGATCGGTGGGCCGCATGGCAAAACACCCGGCCAGGTGGCGCTTCGATGGCTGATGGAACAGCAGGGCGTCGTCCCCATTCCCGGAGCGAAGAATGCCGAGCAGGCCATCCACAACGCCGGCGCACTCTCGTTCAGCCTGACGCCAGGAGAAATCAGTACGCTCGAACAAGCGACCAGACGGTGGCGGGCAGCTCCCCGCATCAGGCAAATGTCATGACGCTGGGCTATTGACCAACGGGCCGCTGTCACATTCAAAGCAGGGCAGGCTTTGCCGAACTGCTCGGCGCCGATGCAGCAAGTACTGCGTCTACTGCTGTGCCTTGAGCTTGCGCCAGCCACCGGCCCGGTTGTTGGCAATGATCTGTCTGAACATTTCGATCAAGGCGACGGAGTTGATCTTCTGATCGCGGTAGATGGAAATCATCCGGCCGGTCTTGTTGTCGTGACCGCCGGTGATGATCCCTGCGGGGTCGGGCACTATGCCACCGTCGTAGAGGAACACGTTGACGTGGTCCTTGGTGGCGAGCAGAGCGCAGATGTTTCCATTCAGCACGAAGTACGGCTGGACCGTGCGTTTGATCGTTTCGGTGACCTCGGGATCGGCGGCATGGACCAGATCGCGGACCTCGCGGCAAATGGCTTGCTGCCACTCCGGGAGGGGGTCTATGTAGGCATCGACGCGAGGATCAGCAACGTAGCCCATGCCACCTCACCCTAGCTTCAGGAAGGCTCGCAACTCCTCGGCGCCGGTCACCTCGATCGGCCGTCTCCGAACGAAGGTCTCGGGCGTCAGCACCAGACGCTGGTTCACAATGACCTCGCCTTCGCCACGGACCATCCGGACCAGGCCATTGGGTCGGTATCCGAGCTTGGCGCTGACCGCCAGTGATGCCACGTTGTCGATGAATGCGGAAGAGGTCAATTCCACGGCTCCGAGATGGTCGAACGCGAAGGCGCAGATCGCCCGTCGCATCCGGGTACCGATCCCTCGTCCTTGAAAGGTTCGACCCAACCAGGAACCAGTTTCGCCGGTCCGCGTGACGGCGAAGTCCGACGTATGAAGTCCCTGGGTTCCGACAAGCTGGCCGCCAATCTGCACGGCGAAGAGCAGGTCGAACTTCTCGGGCCTGAAACTGGCCCGGACGCTGGAGTAATAGCGGACCATGTTGGCCGGTAGCAGCTGGGGCTCGACTGCGGTCCACGGCGTCGCGAACGGCATTTGGTCCGGTTCGTGGATGCCGCCCAACGCCAGGTCCACCAGGCCGGGGATGTCTTCATCGGTGATGACGGTCATCTTCAGATCGCCTTCGATCAAGGAGACGCCGTACGGCGGCCAGATCTCTACCAGTATCTTCATTGACGACAGCATGGTCGCGGTAGCGCTGGCGCAGAACGCGGGGGACTCGGTCTGGGGGCCCACAGCAGGTCACGATCAAGTTGCCGTGTTCCCTTGTGCTGGAGCCTTGAGTCTCGTGGGTACTAGGTTGGTGAACTAGAGCTGTTTCATCCCGTGGGAAGTTCCTACGCTGCCCACGACAGAATGACGCCCCAATGGAGGGGCATGTACGAGGAGGACATCGGATGCGTGGAAGAACTGGCGGGTTAGCCGCCACGGCTCTTGCCTCCCTCGCTCTCGTTGCGACGGGGTGTGGCGGTGGGGCTGCGGAGCCAGAGCCGGGAGTGAGTGTGCCTGCCGGCCAAGCCGGCGGGGAGATCGTCGTTGCAGGCTGTACACCGAAGGACCCGCTCATTCCGGGTAATACCGGTGAGGCCT
>Ga0126304_10000180_pt1 | contig 21643 bp, 17 predicted proteins | sample Plot25_FD_92538 | JGI IMG/M metagenome (GOLD analysis project Ga0126304, IMG submission 92538) | Serpentine soil microbial communities from UC McLaughlin Reserve, CA, USA - Plot25 | ecosystem: Environmental > Terrestrial > Soil > Grasslands | place: USA: UC McLaughlin Reserve, Lake County... | reverse complement strand
CGGAGGACGAGCTCGATGCGGAAGTCGTCGGTGTCGTGCGCGACCACCGCATCGGGACAATCGGTGAGGCGCCGCAGTCGGTCGTCTATTACCCGTTCGCGCAGCGTCCGCGAACCCTTATCATCCACGCTCGCGCGTCGTCGCCAGACGGGCTCGTCACATCAGTGCAGCGCGCGATAGACGAGGTCGATGCCACCGTGCCGGTCAACGCGCAGACCCTTCGCAGTGCTACCAGCCTGGAGATGAACATGCGCCGCCTCGGCACGATGCTCATGGGCGCGATGGGCGGAACCGGGGTGTTGTTGGCCATGATCGGTCTCTATGGGGTTATGTCGTACGTCGCGGCGTCCCGCACGGCGGAAGTTGGCATCCGCATGGCGCTCGGCGCCTCGCGTCCTCGCATACGCCAGGAGATGTTGTTGCGTGCGCTGAAGGTCGTGGCGGGAGGTGTGGCGTTGGGAGCATTTGCCTCGCTCGGCCTTACCCCGCTGTTCAGAACCTTCCTGGCAGGTGTCAGCCCGTTCGATCCGGTCGCCTTTGCAGGTGCTGCGCTGCTGCTGACCTTGGTTGGGATCATCGCAAGCTATGTCCCTGCGCGACGCAGCTCGCGACTCGATCCGATGCGAGCGCTACGTCAGCTGTAGGCATCGCAGCTCGTCTTCGCAATCCCACACAGCCGAGCTCACGACGACACAACAGCCGCGCTATTTCGTGGGTGGGGCATTGCGATTGCACCACAACGCCTACGGAGTCTTGAGTCTTTCGAGCTTACGGAGGAGGTACGATGCAAGTACGCAAACTACTCATGATCAGCGCGCTGGCGCTGTTGCTGGTCCCTGCGACCGCGCGTGCGCAGGGCTGGTTCTTTACGCCATTCGTGGGCGCCAACTTCGGTGGCAGTGCCTCGTTCAATGACGCGGCTGGCGACTTTGAGGATAACGTTGAAAAACGCGTCGACTTCGGCGCGACCATTGGCTGGAATCCGAGCGTCGTTGGTTTCGAGTTCGACTTTGGTTGGTCGCCGAACTTCTTCGAAAACACCATCGGCCCTGCCAACTTTGAGTTCGGGGACAGCAACCTGACGACGTTCATGGGGAACGTGCTCATCAGTGCGCCTCCCGGACGGGGCATCCGTCCCTACGGTTCAGCCGGTCTTGGCCTCATCCGCAGCCGAGTGAGCGGAGTAACCGATTTCTTTGACGACGTTACGCGGAACGACCTCGGCATGAACATCGGTGGCGGCGTCAACGGTCAGTTCACCGACAACGTGGGCATTCGCGGCGACCTCCGCTACTTCCGATCGTTCGAAAATGACTCGGACAACGCGGTAGACATCGGTCTCAGCGATTTCGATTTCTGGCGCGGCTCAGTAGGCGTCAGTTTCCGGTGGTAGTCGCCACCGACTGTGAGGTGCGGAGCGAGAGTTCCGCACCTCACGCGTCTTCACCGCGCGCCGCCTGCCTTCACTTCTGCTTGACTCGCTGTTCCATCTAAGTTAGAAACCGTTCCTAGCGGACGGTCTCCCGCCGTTTCGTCTCGCTACAATTCGTTCTTGTCGGTCCGTACCCCATGCGCAAGCACCATGTTCGCGGTGTCAGTGTGCTTCGTTTGTCCCTCGTGTGCACGGTGCTGGTGCTTCCGGCGATCGTCTCGCCGGCGTACGCGCAGTACTTCGGTCGCAATAAAGTCGAATACAGCAACTTCGACTTTCGGATCCTGACCACCGAGCACTTCGACCTCTATTACTACGAGCGAGAGGAGCGGGCGGCCCGGATCGCAGCGCAACTCGCCGAGCGGTGGTACGCACGTATCTCCACCGTTCTGAACCACCAGCTCGAACGTCGCCAGCCGCTGGTGATTTACGGCAGTCAGGCCGAGTTCGCGCAGACGAACGTCGTGTCCGGGTTGGTGCCTGATTCAGTAGGCGGCGTCACCGAATCGCTGCGGCGTCGCATCGTCATGCCCTTTGCGCCGACGATGGCCGAAACCGATCGCGTGCTCGGTCACGAGTTGGTGCACGCCTTCCAATTCGACATCGCGCGCCGGTATGGCGGCGGCACCGCTCAGCCGTTATGGTTCGTGGAGGGCATGGCCGAGTATCTCGCCCGCGGGTCGGCCGACGCCGAATCCGAGCTGTGGCTGCGCGATGCCGTGCGCACCGACCGACTGCCTCGAAAGCAAGGCGAGGCGGCTCGAAAGCTCTCGCCGTATCAATACGGCCATGCATTCTGGTCGTATCTCGGGAACCGGTTCGGCGACGCGGTCGTCGAGAAAGCATTGAAGCCGGACAAGAAGAATCGGCGTCTGCAGGATCGCATCCACTACGCGACCGGCGTGGATCTGGAGACATTGCACGTCGAGTGGCGGCGCAGTGTGTTTCGCGTCTATGGCGTCCCGCGTGGCACGGATCGCCCGGAGTTATGGAGCCGCAATGGCATGCAGCTCGGACCGTCGCTGAGTCCAGATGGCAAGCGCGCGGTATTCTTCTCCGAGCGCGATCGACTGTCGCTCGATCTGTTCCTCGTCGATGTCAACGGCGGTCGCGTGATTCGCAAGCTCGCGACGACCGCCGCGAGTGCGCGATTCGATAGTTTGCAGGCACTGCGTTCTACAGGCGCGTGGAGCCCTGAGGGGGATTGGTTCGCGTTCCCCGCCGTCCGTCAGGGGCACGCCACGCTGATACTGGTGGCGATGCGGGAAGGTCGAGAGAATCGCGAGCTGGTCTTCGACGAGCTCGGGCAGATCCTCACGCCGACGTGGTCTCCGGACGGGAAGTCGATCGCCTTCTCGGCGTTATCCGGCGGCTTCACCGATCTTTATGTGTTCGATCTGTCGACGAACACCCTTCGCCAACTCACCGACGATTCACCTGCTGACCTGCAACCCTCCTGGTCGCACGACGGACACACGATTGCGTTCGTCAGCGAACGGTATGGGAGCAATGTCGAGTCGCTGACATTCGGGCGGCCGCAGCTGGCCGTGTTCGATCTCGACACCGACACGATTCGTCGTGTGGATGTCGGAGACATCCGTGCACAACTGAACCCGCAGTGGTCGCTCGCTGACGATGAGATCTATTTCATCGGCGACGGCGACGGCATCGCCAATGTGTATCGCGTGGCCGTCGCCACGGGGCAGAGCACACCGTCCATCGAACGACTGACCAGCGTGCATACCGGTGTCAGCGGTGTGACGCCGTCGAGTCCGGCGCTCTCTGTAGCCGCTTCTGCTCCCGTCGTGGCGTACACGGTGTACGAGCGCGGCCGGCCGCAGCTCGTCGTCTTCGACGCATCAACCGCAACGCCACGCACGGTCACCATGCCAGCACAAGCCACGCCCGCGAAGCCGACAGAGGAAGTTGTGCCCTCGCGCGGTCTGGTCGATCGCATCAGAGCCGATCAGCAGACGGGTCTGCCGGATCTCACGACGCTCGGCAAGCGCGAGTATTCATCGCGGATGTCGCTCGAGACGATTGGGCAGCCGTATATGAGCTCGGGCGGCGGACCGTTCGGCACCTTTGTGCGGGCCGGCGGTGCGCTGATGTTCGGCGACATGCTCGGCGAACGCCGGCTTGGCGCAGCGGTGCAGATCGGCAACCATCTGCGTGATTCCGCGTTCGAATTCAGATTTCTCAATCAGGAACGGCGCTGGAACTGGGGTGCGATCGGTGAGCTCGCGCCCGGACTCCGCCGGTATCGGCGCTTCGGCGACGTCGAGTACGACGGCCAACCGGCGCTGCTCAAGCAAACGGACTACCTGCAGCGCATGCAGATGCGCATGGCGGGTTTGGTGGCGTATCCGTTCAATCGCGGTCTTCGGCTTGAATTGACCGCCGGAGTGCGCCACGCGATGTATCACCGAGAGTTGCGCTCGCAGATCGCGTCCGCGACGACGGGCAAGGTGCTGTCAACGGATCGCATCACCTCGTCAGGGGGCGATCCGACGACCGTTGCGGAAGTGAGCGCCGCGCTGGTGCACGACACGACGGTATTCGGATTGACCGGGCCGCTGGTGGGGTCCCGCTATCGCCTCGAGATCACGCCGGCTGTCGGTGATCTGTCATACCTGCGCGTGCTCACCGACTACCGCCGCTACATGATGCCGGTGAAGCCGTACTCGCTCGCCGTGCGTGTGCTGCATTCGGCACGATACGGTCCCGATGGCGACGACACACGGCTGATGTCCAGCTTCCTCGGGTCGGCCTCGTTGGTGCGCGGGCATCGATTGGATCTGCGCGATTGCCCGCCTGACCTGGCGCGTGTCTGCGGTGAGGAATTGCTCGGCAGCCGCCTGCTGGTCAGCAACGTGGAGATCAGGTTCCCGCTGTGGGGGATGTTGTCGCGACAGCTCGAATACGGATGGCTTCCAGCCGATGGCTTCCTGTTTGCTGATAGCGGGTTGGTGTGGTCGGGGACACAGCCCGCTGGCGTGGGTGTCGCTGCTCACGGCAAAGGGTTCACGGGCATCACCAGCATCGGTGGCGGCATCCGGTTGAATGCCGGCGGTCTTCCGTTCGAGATCGCGGCGATTCGTTCTCTCGACGGTCCCCGACCCGAATGGCAGACTGATTTCGGATTCCGAGTCGGCTTCTAGCAAATCGTCCCGAACTCGAACCCTCGCGCTTGCAGCTCGGGGATCAAGCGATCGACGGTCTCGATCGCGTAGCGTCGATCGGCGTGCGGATTCTTGTGGTGGCCATCGTGAATCACGATGATGTCGCCGGGGGACGCGATGCGCGTGAGCCGCGGCACCAGGTCGTCGGCGTTGCGCGGTTTGAACCAGTTGAAATCGAACGCCATCCAGCTCCAGCCGACCACCAGGAATCCGGCGCGCGACGCGCCCACGATCATCGGGATGCTGCGATGGCCAGCGTGGGGACGGAAGATGCGGCACGCCCGATGGCCGGTCCCCAGCTCCAGCTTCGCGGCGGCTTCCTGAATAGTTGTGGCCACGTATGTCGGGCTCTTGAACATCAGCTCGCGCGAGTGCCAATGAATACCCACGGCGTGGCCGTCTTCGAAGGTACGGCGCACGATCGGCAGTGTCTCGCGCGTGATGTGCTTGTCGATGACGAAGAACGTCGCGCGAACCCGATGCCGGGCGAGAACGTCGAGCAGTTCCGGCGTCGCCGTCGGATTCGGGCCGTCGTCAAACGTGAGGTATATCGTCGGCACTTCCGCCCGTGGCATGCGCCACACCGTGTCGTCGGTGGTGTCGAACAGGAAAGGGAAGGGCGCGACATGCGCTGTGACGAACACGCCGATGGCCGCGAACAACAGTAGCATCGCGCTATTGTGCGCTCAGTTTTCGATGAGCGGCTCTGCCCGATCGACGACGAGGACGTCCACCGGTCCACGCGCCGACTCGAGCTTCAACCCGAGCTGTTCCTGAAGTGCGGTAAAGATCGACGGCGCTCCGAGAATCTGCGCGGGCAGCAACGGATTCTCACTGGCCGGCCGCCCATTGATGTTCTCCAGCTCGGGCAGATAGGTGAGGTCGATATCGAATGGTCCAGAGAAACCGGTGCGATTGAACACCGGGCGTTGGAGGAGCCGCCGCCAGAGCAGGGAGGCGAATGCAGTCATGTCGACGCCTCTCAGGGAGAGGTGACCCGGGAGTAGACCGCTCGGACATGGAAAGGCACCGGGCGCAAGCGGCATGCCGGCGCCGCGAGGTGGAGGAGGGCGCCGTCACCAGCTCATAGACGGCCAACGGCCTGGCTTCTGGATGTACGGCCAGGCGGAATCGCTCGGCCAACAGGGTTCGAGTCATCGCACGGGCCATGTCGACCGTGGCGTCGCCGCCGATTCGTGCCTCGAGGTCGAATCGCGTCGATCGCATCGCCGACGAGATGCCTTCGAGCTGCGAGTCCTCGAGCGCACACGCGGCACGAATCAGGTCACGCAGTGGGACGTTCTGGGCGAAGACCCGTCCGCCGGGCCGCGACTTCGAACGCCATGGGTTTGACGGGTTGCTGTGCGAGCGCGACGAGCGACAGGCACATCGTGAGGTGGGCGATGGAGATGAGGCGGGCCATATTTAGTACTAAATATTTAGTATGTATCCATTGCGGCGTCAAGCTCTCCGTCGGATATGATGCAGGGACACTCCCCCGGTTCCGTGCATCATGCTGTCCGGTTTCCACCCGCTCGTCTCACGATGGTTCCTCCAATCGATTGGTGAACCCACCTCGGCGCAGCGCCGCGGATGGGACGCGATTCGATCTGGCCGCCACACACTCATTGCCGCACCAACCGGATCCGGCAAGACGCTCGCTGCGTTTCTGACCGCGATCGACGAGCTGGTCCGCGACGGATGCGCGTCGCCGCTTCCCGACGAAGTGCGCGTGGTCTACGTTTCGCCACTCAAGGCCTTGAGCGCCGACATCCACAAGAACCTGGCCGAGCCGCGCCGCGGTATTCGCCGGCTCGGCGAGGAGGCCGGCATCGAGGTGCCGCGCCTCACCGCGGCCGTGCGAACCGGCGACACGACCTCGTCCGAGCGAGCAGCGATGCTGAAGACACCGCCGCACATCCTCGTGACGACGCCCGAGTCCCTGTACTTGTTATTGACCGCCGAACGCAGCCGACAAATGCTGCGCAGCGTTCGCACGGTAATCGTCGATGAGATCCACGCGGTCATCGGCACACGTCGCGGCTCGCATTTGGCCCTGACGCTCGAACGGCTGGAGGCCGTCTGCGCCGAATCGGCGGGCTCGTCCACCGTAGCGCAAGGTGCGGGGACGGGCCTGCAACGCATCGGTCTCTCGGCCACGCAGAAACCGATCGAAGAGGTGGCGCGATTCCTGGTCGGCAACGACGATGCGCGCGGCGAGTGCTTCGTTATCGACGAAGGGCACCGGCGCGCGATGGACCTCGCGATCGAGGTGCCGCCCTCGCCGCTGACCGCGGTGATGGCCCACGAGGTCTGGCAGGAGTACTACGATCGCCTCGCCGTGCTGATCGGCGAACACAAGACGACGCTCGTGTTCGTGAACACCCGACGCCTCGCGGAACGCGTGGCGCGACATCTGGCCGACCGGCTGGGTGACGAGTCGGTAACCGCCCACCACGGCAGCCTATCGAAGGAACGGCGTCTCGATGCGGAGCACCGGTTGAAAGGTGGCTCGCTGAAGGCGCTGGTCGCGACGGCATCGCTCGAGCTCGGGATCGACATCGGACACGTCGATCTCGTCTGTCAGATTGGTTCGCCGCACCGGATTGCGACACTGCTGCAGCGTGTGGGACGTTCGGGTCACTCGATCGCCGGCGTACCCAAAGGGCGGCTGTTTCCGGAGTCGCTGGATGATCTGGTCGAATGCGCGGCGCTGCTTCGCGCGTCCCGCCGCGGCGAGCTCGACGCGATTGTCTCCCACGATGCGCCGCTTGATGTGCTGGCGCAGCAGATCACCGCCGAGACGTCGTGTACGGGATGCAGCGAGGATGATCTGTTCGCGCTGACGCAGAAAGCCTGGCCGTATCGCGCCCTGTCGCGGACCGATTTCGACGCCGTTGTCGCGATGGTGTCGGATGGATTCGCGACACCGCGAGGCCGACGATCAGCGCTGGTGCACAGAGATGAGGTCAACCACATGCTGCGCGGCAGGCGTGGATCGCGTCTGCTGTCGCTGGTCTCGGGCGGCGCCATTCCTGAAGTCGCCGACTACCGCGTGGTCCTGGAGCCAGAGGACACGTTTATCGGCACGGTGAACGAAGACTTCGCCATTGAAAGTCTCGCCGGTGACATCTTCCAGTTGGGCAACGCCTCGTGGCAGATCACGCAGGTGCTCTCCGGTACCGTGCGTGTGCGGGATGCGCAGGGAGCGCCGCCGACGATCCCGTTCTGGCTCGGAGAGGCGCCGGCGCGCAGCGATGAATTGTCCCTCGCGGTCTCCGATTTGCGCGCGGGTGTGGAAACGCGACTTTCGATCGATGGCCCGTCCGACCAGCCTCCGCTCGCCGAAGGCGAGCTACGGCGGTCCGCCGAAGCCTCGGCGAAGGCGGAAAGGACGGGCCCGACGTCCGAAAGGACGAGCCCTACAATTGTTGACTGGCTGATCGACGAAACCGGCGTCAGCAGGGAGGCCGCGCAACAGGCGATCGATTACCTGGCTGAAGGCCGCCGAGTCCTGGGCGTCATGCCCACGCAATCGACGCTCGTCGTCGAACGCTTCTTCGACGAAGCCGGTGGCATGCAACTCGTACTGCATGCGCCGTTCGGCAGCCGTGTGAATCGCGCGTGGGCGCTGGCGTTGCGGAAGCGATTCTGCCGCCAGTTCAACTTCGAGCTGCAGGCCGCCGCCACCGAAGACGCCGTGCTGCTGTCACTCGGCCCACAACACTCATTTCCCCTCGCCGATGTGTTTCGGTATCTGCACCCGGCGACGGTGCGCGACATTCTCGTGCAGGCGTTTCTCGATGCGCCGGTCTTTCAAACCCGCTGGCGATGGAATACGACGATTGCCCTGGCGGTGCCGCGCAACCGCGGCGGACGCAAGGTGCCGCCACAACTGCAGCGCATGCAGGCCGACGATCTCATGGCCGGCGTGTTTCCAGACGCCGCGGCCTGCCTCGAGAACATTCCCGGCGACCGGGAGATTCCCGATCATCCGCTCGTCAGCCAGACCGTGCGGGACTGCCTCGAAGAGGCGATGGATCTGCCGCAGCTCCAGCGTGTGCTCGAGCGAATCCATGCGGGCGAACTCACCTGCATCTCACGTGACACGCCAGAGCCATCGTCGTTTTGCTACGACATTCTGAATGCACGGCCGTACGCCTTCGTCGACGACGCCCCGCTCGAGGAGCGTCGAACGCGCGCCGTGCAGACCCGGCGTGCGGGCAGTCCCGGTGACGTTGGCGCACTTGATGCCGCTGCCATCGAACGCGTTCGCGACGAGGTGCGGCCAGACCCGCGAGACCTCGATGAATGCCATGACGCGTTGCTGACGTGCGGGTTCTTGTTCCAAGACGAGGCCGATCGGACGTGGCTCGCCGCGCTCGCGACAACGCGCCGCGCCACTCGCGTGTCGACACCGAACATCTCCCGCTCGATCTGGGTGGCCGCTGAACGGCTTCCCGAATGGCTGGCGGTGCACCCTGGTAGTCAGCTCGATCCACTCGTGGAGGCGCCACCCTCACGCGCCGCTCGGACGTGGACGTCGGAAGCCGCCCTCGTCGAGTTGGTGCGTAGCCGTCTGGCGATTCTCGGGCCGATCACCGCTTCGTCACTCGCGGAGTTGCTGGCCGTTCCGCTTCAGGCCGTCGACGACGCGTTGCTCACCCTCGAGTCAGAGGGTGTCGTCCTTCGCGGCTCATTCACGAGCCGCCTGAACGAGGCGGGCCCTACGACGGTCGAATGGTGCGAGCGTCGACTGCTCGCGCGGATCCATCGCTACACCCTGAACCGCTTGCGCGCGGAGATCGCGCCGGTGAGTCCGGCTGAGTTCATGCGGTTTCTCTTTGCGTGGCAGCACGTTGGCGACGGTCATCAGCTGACCGCGATCGACGGACTGCGTGCGGTCCTCGCGCAGCTCGATGGCCTCGAGGTGCCCGCACGCGCATGGGAGCGCGATGTGTTGCCGGCGAGGCTCGAACGCTACGAGTCATCGCTCCTCGATACGTTGTGTCTGACCGGTGAGGTTGGTTGGGCGCGATTGTCCACTGGTCCCACGCAGGTGGTTGGCGCCACGCCTATCGCACTGTTTCTTCGCTCGCACGCGAGTGAGTGGTTCGCCCTTCGTGATGAGAGCGTAGAGCGGACGCTTCAGCGTCCGCGAACAGTGATAAGCGAGTCCGCACAACGGCTGCTCGACCATCTCCGGAATCGCGGTGCATCTTTCGCGCAGGAGATGCGCACGGCATGCAACCTGCCCGAGGCGGACTGTCGCCCGGCACTCAGTGAGCTGGTTGCGGAAGGCCTGATCGCGTCTGACGGGTTCGCTGGTCTGCGCGCAATCGCGACGTCATCGTCTGAACGACGCTTCAATGTGGACGCAGCCGGACGTTGGTTCTCGATCGTCAGGCTGAAGGCGGACACTACGACTGACCGGGACATCCAGCGCGACGAGGCGGTCAAAGTGCTGGCGTGGACGCTGCTCTCCCGCTACGGCGTCGTCTTCCGACGTCTGTTGACGCGCGAGGTCAGTGGCGTCACGTGGCGGGAACTCGTGCGTGTCTATCGGATGCTCGAGGCCCGCGGCGACATTCGCGGTGGCCGATTCGTCAGCGGCATGTCGGGCGAGCAGTATGCGCTGCCAGATGCCGTCGATCGTCTGCGCGAGCTCCGTCGCTCCGGAACGGACGAGACGCTTGTCGCGATCAGCGGCGCCGATCCTCTCAATCTCACCGGTATCGTCACGCTGGGTGACCGCATTCGCGCTGCCGCCAGCAGCCGCATCGTCTATCGGAATGGAATACCAGTCATGGCGATGGAGGGTGACATGCTGCGGACGCTGGCCGATGCCGATGCCACGGTGCTGGCGGACGCCGCCGCGATGGCGGCCGGACGTCGTGTGCCCGTGTCGCACGGCTATGTCGGAAGGATTTGGCCTTGAACGTGCTACTGCACGGGTTATGGCCGAGGCTGTGCGAGTGGCTCAGCAGATCCCGCGGCGGTGGCGTCGCGGGATTGCGCTAGATCCACGCTATCAAGAGCCCAAGGGCCAGGCCACACTGTGGACCCGGGCGCGTAAGGTGCTGTGGTCCTGGTGGCCGTGGTTTGTGGTCGCCGTTGCCACTGCCTACGACAACCGCTGGGGCTGGGCGTTTTCCACGGGTGCGATGGCGTTCGTGAGCTATCTGGTGACCCCCGTCGAGACCCCGCCGCAGTACGGTCTCGAACACGAGTTTTCCGTGGACTCTGACGAGTTCCTCGCGACGATCACCGGCGCCACGGCCGTGCCCATCCTTCGGCGCAACCGCATCGACGTCCTCCACAACGGCGACGAGTTCTATCCGGTCATGCTGGAGGAGATCGGCCGCGCGCAAGCCTCGATCACCATTGAGGCGTACATTTACTGGGCCGGCGAGATCGGGCGCCGCTTCGCCGAGGCGCTCGCCGCCAAGGCTCGTGAGGGGATCCCGGTCAAGATCCTCCTCGATGCGGTCGGGTCGGCGACGATCGGATCAGAGATCCTCGAGACGCTCGAGAACGGCGGGTGCCAGTTGGCATGGTACAACCGCATTCACTGGTACAGCATCGGTCGGTTCAATCACCGCACACATCGCAAGTCCCTCATCATCGACGGCCGCGTCGGGTTCACCGGCGGCGCTGGAATCGCCGATGTGTGGCTCGGTGACGCTCAGGGGCCGGGGCATTGGCGCGATACGCAGATTCGGATTGCCGGTCCTGCGGTGACACCCCTGCAAACTGGCTTCGCGCAAAACTGGTTGAAGACGACCGGCGAACTCCTGTCAGGCGCGACGTACTATCCGGAACACGAGTCTGAAGGCGATCCGCCCTCGCGCGGCTTCGGCCAGGCAGGTCTCCCGGTGCAAACCGTCATGAGCTCGCCTGAGTCGGGCGCGTCATCGGTGCGCTTGATGCACTACCTGCCGATCGTGTGCGCGCGTCGATCGATCTACATCGCCAATCCGTACTTCGTCCCTGACCAGGCCGCGATCGACACGCTGGTCGAGGCGCGGCAGCGCGGCGTGGACGTGCGGGTCATGGTGGCCGGCCGTCACAACGACACATGGCTCGCTCGTCAGAACTCGCGCCGCCTGTACGGGCCGTTGCTGAAAGCGGGGATTCAAATCCTCGAATACAACAAGACGTTCCTGCATCAGAAGACGATGGTCGTTGATGGTCTGTGGGTGAGCATCGGGACGACGAACTTCGACAATCGATCGTTCGCCCACAACGAAGAGACGAGCGTCTGCATAAACCACGCTGAGCTTGCGGCCTTCATGGAAGAGACATTCCGCAGCGACATGGGGGCGTGCGATCGCGTCGAGCTCGAAACCTGGCAGAAGCGGGGGTTCGTGGCCAAGTCGCTCGAGACCGTCGCGTCACTCCTCGAAGCGCAGGTCTGATCCCTGATTCCTAGATGATCGTAAAAGGCGGGCCGGTTTCGGTCCGCGAAAGTGCCTCTTCGATCGAATCGAGTGCCGGGGCGTTTTTGATCGCATCGCGTTCGGCGGCGACGTAGATCTGATTGTCGGCCTTGTCCACACGCTCGACCGCTTCGGACGACACGATCACCGAGCGCCCGCCGATCCAATTGCTAGTGTCGACCAGCAAGTAACGGATGCGCCAGCTGTCCTCACCAATCAGGAAGTCGTCCACGTGACCGATCTCGCCGTTGCGCGCCTGGATGTGGTAGCCGCTCGTCGTCTTCACGCTGTCGAGTCGGGTGTTGCCGACATCGGTCATCGCATCGTCCAGAGCGGGACTGTTGCGAACATCATCGCGGCTCAGATTGACGCGAAGGCCGGTGCGGCCCCAGTCGCCTTGCACCGCGCTTGGGGAAAGCAACACGCGCTTGCCGTTGAACCACGCGCCCGTATCCACGAGCAGGTAACGGACATTCCATCCGGCTTCCTCGAAGTAGAAATCCTCGAGCGTGCCGATTTCGCCGTCGGTTCCGCTGACTGTCGCGCCGGCGATCTTCTGAGCCAAATGCAGCATGGCGTGCTCCTCGTCGATCCACGCGAGCAAACGGAAGACCAATCGGAACGTGGTGGTGTCCAGCCTCGGCTGGACCTGAACTGTAAGGGCCACATATGCGTCGCGCCCAGCCGGGATACTCAGCCGAGTCGATATCATCGCCGCGGCGTGAGGCGCGACGGCCCCGTTACCCGCGAGGAGGTAGGAAACCCCGGAACGTCCCATCGGCGTGGCTACGGAAATTGCCAAAGACACCGGCCATGAATGACATCGCCGCGCCGAGCCACATCGTGATCGTGAACGGCACTGCGAGAGGCTCGGTGAGGACAATGAAGCCGCATGCAACGAACGTAACGGCGATCACGAACAGGCTTACGCGGATGCCGCCCTGGATCTGGCGCGCCGAACGATCTTTCGCGGCACGCTCGCACATCCTCGCCTGCTCGATTGCGCCGTCCGCCGTTGGCTGGTATTCCCAGAACGGGCAGGCCGCACAGTCGGCCTCGATGATTGGCACCCGCGAGTCGGTGTGCACGCACTCCCAGAGGCTGCCCCGCGTCTGCTCGCGAGTCGCCCGTCGCGCGAATCGGCTCCATCGGCAGTCCCATGGAGTGTGAAGGGTGGCGTTGGCGGCGTCGGCCATGTGTCGTCTCCTCGCCACCAGCGAAGAGCAGCCTCTATGCCAATGAAATTCCTCGCCAAAGGCGAGCGTTTCGTCGACGCCCACGGCAGACATCGGGAGATTTCGCCGAAAAGTGCGGAATCTTTCGCAGCCCGTGCGTGCGCGGGCCGCGCTCTATACCGTTATGTGACGTGTCTCGGCGAACGCACGTCGAAGATCGCCGCGAACGCACGGCGTCCGGAATCGCGCCAATCCCCATTTGCAGCGTGGCACCGTCCTCGACGAGCGACGCGACGTTGGCGCCGATGCCCTATTCTTCAGGGAACGGCGGGCGGTTTTCGTGCACCCAGAGCGGCCGCGACGTGTGAATGAACGCGTGAATACGCGACATCGGCACCAGCGTGTTCCCATGCGTACGCGGCATCCGGTCGTTGATTTCGGCAATCACATATCGCGCCGTCTGAGACGCGGCGAGTGCGGCGTCCACGGATGTGCCGAGCGTGCAGTAACCGTGCGCGTCTGGCGGGGACAACTGCAGCAGCGCGACGTCGAGCGGGATCTGCGGCGTGAGAAACAGCGACGGGATATCCGACATAAAAATCGGAATGAAGTCGGCGTCGCCGCGCTCGATCGTCTCCCGCAGAGGCGGACCGGCAAACACCGACACCGAGCGCAGACGTCCGCGGCACTGTATCCCGCAACCATGACCCTACATCCAGCACGCGTCGAGTTCCGGGTGCGCCGCGCAGGGGGTGTACGGTGCGACCGGCACAGGTGCCTCGATGGGCAGCGGCAGTGCGTCGCGAAGCACATCCACCACCATGTTCGCGCCGGCGTCCATCAGCACGAGATGTCGGCCGGCGAACCGGTACTCCAACTCCGGCGGGAGATCCGGCAACTCGCGGATGATCGGCATCAACGCGACGTGAGTGCGCCAGGGTAATGCGCCGAAGACGTGGACCTCCAGTTCTTCTCGCTCGCTACCGTATCGTGCCAGAAAGCCCGCGACGTCAACATTGGATCTGCGCACCATCGCCGCAATGCGCGCGCGGAGTGCCTCTCCGGCGGCGAACGTGAAAATGTCGCCTTCTTTTGCGCGCGGCCGCGCGTCCCGGATAGCGGCGGCGAGCGCATCCGCCTGCCGGGTGAGTTCTTCGGCCTCCGAACAGAGCGGTTGCTCGATCGTCGCGGCGAGGCGCCGGTGCGTCTCGACGTAGTCATGCACTCGCATGGTGAATTGGAGCAGCCCGGGCGTCGCGGTAATGGTCATTGCAACGAGCAGTGCGGTGGTCATGACACCCTCCACAGGCAGTCCCTACTTTGCCGGGTGATCGTGCGTGGGCGGAACAGGCGCCGTCTTGGTGTTGTCGGCCTTGTGCTTTGCGCAGCAGCCCTTCTCATCTGCCTTGCGGTCGGGCGCTGTGGCTGCCTCCGGCAGCGCAAGTCGTTCGGCAATCGCCTCGTGCAGTTGCGCGAGGTCGCGCAAGGCTTCGGCGGCCTCACGCGAGTGCTCAGCGTAATGCGCCGCATCTCTTGCAAGGTCCCACGCATCGTCGTCGGTCGCTCGCGTCTTGGCGTCGATCACGAGCGTTTCGTGCGCGGCCGCGTCGGCATCGTGTTCGGCAGCGTGAGCGCGGTATTGAGCGGCGAGCGCCTGGTGATCGGCAGCGTTCATGGACGTCGATCGCTTGGTCAGGTCAGTTGGGGCCTGGGCGAGCACTGCCGGGACGAGAAGCAGGAACCCGATCCCGCAGGCCAGTGACGCGACCCGCGCCGCGATACGTGAGCCTTGCATGACGGCCTCCTCCGCGGGCATCGGTTGATTCCCGCGATCTGTCGCCCGTCGGTTGTGCAAGTAAGCGGCCACGGTTGCCGCAAGGATCATCGCCGGTGGTTCAGTGCGGCATGCCGGCCTCGTGCGGATTTCTACGCGGGTGCGGGAATGATTCCCCACTGCGGCGGAGCGGGATATATTGAGACGATCCCCTCGACACGATGAGCGCATTCCGAAGCGAACTCGCCGGCCCCCTCGCTGCCGTCATCATCGAATCGGCCGTTGATGCCATCGTCGTCATCGATGCGCAGGGACGGATCGAAGTGTTCAACCCGGCGGCCGAGCGGTTGTTTGGTTACGCAGAGGCCGAGGTCATCGGCCGCAACGTGTCGATGCTCATGCCGGCGCCGTACCGGGACGAGCACGACGGATACCTGAAGCGGTATCTCGACGAAGGCGACGCCAGGGTCATCGGCATCGGCCGGGAGGTCCAGGGGCTGACGCGCGACGGGGCGGTGTTTCCACTACACCTGTCGGTGGGAGAGATGCTGGTCGAAGGCCAGCGCAAATTCACCGGCATCCTGCACGACCTCAGCGAGCGAAAGCGAATCGAGCAGCAACTGAGCGAACAGCAGTCGCTCGCCAAAATTGGTGAAATGGCGGCGGTCCTGGCCCATGAGATTCGCAATCCGCTCGCCGGCATTCGCGGCGCAATGCAGGTGATGGCCACGCGCTACGAGCCGGGAAGTAAAGAGGGGCTGGTCACCAAAGAGATCATCGCTCGCGTCGACACGCTCAGCGAGCTGATGCAGGACCTGTTGCTGTACGCGCGGCCACCTAAGCCCCGCCCCGCTATCGTGGATCTCGAACGGCTCATCCTGACGATCGTCGATCTGCTCAGCCGTGATCCGGATGTCAACGGTCTGCAGGTCAAGGTGGAGGGGTCGGCGCCGCTGGTGCGCGCCGACCCGGAGCTGCTGAAGATCGTCTTTCAGAACCTCGTGATCAACGGCGCGCACGCGATGGCTGGGCGCGGCGAGCTTCGTGTTCAGCTGAGCGCCGACAGCGAACTCAGCTCGGTCGCGTTTGCCGATCGCGGCCCGGGCATTCCGGCCGATATCCGCGACAAGATCTTCACGCCCTTCTTCACGACGAAGGTCCGCGGCACGGGGCTGGGACTTCCCACAGCCAAGCGGTTGGTCGAGTCCCAGGGAGGCACGATCGCCGTTGACTGCCCGCCTGAGGGCGGCACCACAGTGACCGTCCTTTTGCCCATCCTGCACGCCTGATCTAGGCCCCGAAATTGCTCTTTACCAGAGCAAGGGCACTCAAACAGGCGGTCTTTTGGGGAAATTTCCACGGCCCGCGGAAATATTCCCCGGCAGGACATCATGGCTAAAGCAACGCTGCTAATTGTGGACGACGAGGAACTGGTTCGCTGGTCGCTTCGTGAACGGCTGACGCGCGACGGGCATACCGTTGTCGAGGCCGGGACCGCGGCGGCCGCCCTCGAGCAGGTGGGAGCTGTTGATCTCGTACTGCTCGACTACCGTCTGCCTGACGGCGACGGCCTCACGGTGCTGCGGCGAATCAAGGAGTCTTCGCCCGACACGCCGGTGATTCTGATGACCGCCTACTCGACGATCGAGAACGCGGTCGACGCCATGAAGCACGGTGCGTATCACTATCTGAACAAGCCATTCAATCTCGACGAAGTGGCCGTCACGGTGGAGCAGGCACTCGAGACGAGCCATCTGCGGCGCGAGGTGCGCGCGTATCGCACGAGCCAGAGCCGCGAGTTTTCATTCGATTCGATCATCGGGCAGGCACCGACGATGAAGTCGGTGAAGGCGTTGCTCGAACGCGTCGCCGCCAGTCCGGCATCAACCGTGTTGCTGACCGGGGAGACGGGCACCGGCAAGGATCTCGTCGCCAAAGCCATTCACTATCACAGCGATCGCGCCTCGCGGCCCTTCGTCAATATCACCTGTTCGGCGCTACCGGAGCAGTTGCTCGAGAGCGAGCTGTTCGGTCACGAGCGGGGCGCGTTCACCGATGCGCGTCAGCAGAAGCGCGGTCTGTTCGAAACTGCCGACGGCGGCACCGTGTTTCTCGACGAGATCGGCGAAATGACGCCTGGTCTGCAGAGCAAGCTACTGCGCTTCCTCGAAGAAAAGACGTTCAAGCGGGTCGGCGGTCTCACTGACATCCGCGTCGACGTTCGCGTCATCGCCGCCACCAACCGCAATCTCGAAGAAGAGGTCAAGGCGGGCAAATTCCGCGAGGATCTCTTCTACCGGCTGCAGGTGATGCCCATCGTGCTGCCGGCGCTCCGAGAGCGGCGGGGCGACGTCTTGCTGCTCGCGAACTTCTACATCAATCGCTATAACAGCGAGTTCCGCAAGCGCGTGAAGGGGCTGACGCCGGACGCGCAGGCACTGCTGGAGCAGTATCGCTGGCCGGGCAACGTCCGCGAGCTGCGCAACGCGATTGAACGCGCGATGCTGCTTGCCGACACAGATCGATTGGCGCCGGATGCCTTCACCACATTGTCGCGAACGACGCAGATCGCGACCTTCCGTTTGCCACCGGACGGCATCAACCTGGAAGACGTCGAACGGCAGCTGTTGGTGCAGGCACTCGAGCGCACCCACGGGAATCAGACGCGTGCTGGCGTGCTGCTCGGGATCAACCGCGATCAGGTGCGCTATCGGATCGAGAAGTTCGGCGTGACGCGGGCGGGTGTGGAGCCCGGCGCGGCAGCGTAAGCGTCGCCACCGCCCCTCCGGTGACCGGGCTGGTCAGCGTCAACGACCCGCCGTGGAGTTCGGCGCTCCGCTTGGCGATCGGTAGGCCCAGTCCGCCACCGCGCGCCTTGGTCGTGAAGAAGGGTTCGAGCACGCGCTCCCGCAACGGAGCGGGAATGCCCGGGCCGTTGTCGTGAATCTCGACAACCGCGGTCTCGGATGACACCGTCGTGCGTACCTGAATGGTCCCGTGGTCGCCGACAGCCTGCGCCGCGTTGAGCAACAGATTGAGGAGCGCGGCGCGCATCAACTCGGCGTCGGCGACGATTGTGCCGTCAGCGCCAGCGACGTGAATCTGCACATGCGCGCCAGCAGGGTCTCGGCGCACCATCGTGATCGCCTCGGTCACCAGTGGCTGCAGACGCAGTTCGACCGGCCGCGGAGCACGCGGCCTGGCGAATTGCATCAAGTCATTCACCAGCTCGCTGAGTGAGTCGATGCGCGCGATGATGTCGGTCATGACCGGTACATCCGGATCGCCCGCCGGCCGCCGCGAGATCAAGATCTGCATCACGCCTTTGATGCCGGCTAGCGGATTGCGGACCTCGTGCGCGACCACCGCGGCCAGCTGACCGACCTTGGCCAGGGCCGCCTGCTGCACCAGCGTCTCCTCGGCCGCCTTTCGCGCGGTGATGTCAGCGCGTATCGCGATGTATTGGTACGGTTTGCCACGTTCGTCGAGAAACGGCACGATGGTCGTATCGACCCAGTAGAAACGGCCATCCTTGGCCCGGTTGCGGATTTCGCCGTGCCACACACGGCCGCCGGCAATCGTGCGCCACAGATCGCGCATGAACTGCTTCGAGTGATAACCGGAATTGATGATGCGGTGATCCTGGCCGAGCAGCTCGGTGCGGGAGTAGCCCGAGATTTCACAAAACTTGTCGTTGGCGTAGGTAATGCGGCCGGACACGTCGGTGATGGCGACGATCGCCGCGTGATCGAGCGCGCGCTTGAAATCGCCCAGCTGTCGGTCGTTCAGCGATGTCATGTGACCTCAGTCGATATACTGGAGGCGGGTCTGAAGACCGCCTCTCCGGCGCGTCGCAAAACCCCGCTACGACATGGCCGCCGCCACACTGCTCATTGTCGACGACGAAGCGCTCGTGCGCTGGTCGTTGCGCGAACGCCTCGAAGAGGAGGGCTACGACATTGTCGAGGCTGGGACCGCCGCTGACGCCATCGCCGGCGCGGCTGGCGTGGATCTGGTCCTGCTCGACTTCAAACTGCCCGACGGCGATGGCTTGAGCGTTCTGCGGCACATCAAAGAGCAGACGCCCGATACGCTCGTCATCCTGATGACGGCCTTCTCGACCGTGGAGAACGCGGTCGAGGCGATGAAGCTCGGCGCGTATCACTACGTCAACAAGCCGTTCAATCTCGACGAGGTCACAATGCTCGTCGAGAAGGCACTCGAGACGAGTCAGCTGCGGCGCGAAGTCCGGGCGCTGCGTAGCTCGCAGAGCCAGGAATACAGCTTCGAGTCGATCATTGGCACCTCGCCGGCCATGCAACGCATCAAGGCGCTGCTGGCGCGCGTCGCGGCCAGCCCGGCATCGACGGTGCTGCTGACCGGCGAGACCGGCACTGGCAAGGACCTCGCCGCGAAGGCCGTCCACTACAACAGTGGGCGGGCCGCCGGCTCGTTCGTCAACATCACGTGCTCGGCGTTGCCCGAGCAACTCCTCGAAAGCGAGTTGTTCGGTCACGAGCGCGGGGCGTTCACCGACGCGCGTCAGCAGAAACGGGGCCTCTTCGAAACCGCCGATGGCGGCACCGTGTTCCTCGACGAGATCGGCGAGATGACGGCACCCCTCCAGTCCAAGCTGCTGCGGTTCCTCGAAGAGAAGACCTTCAAGCGAGTCGGCGGCCTGGCCGACATTCGCGTCGATGTGCGCGTCGTCGCCGCGACCAATCGCGACCTCGAAGAGGAGGTCAAGACCGGGAAGTTCCGCGAAGACTTGTTCTACCGGCTCCAGGTCATGCCGATTCCATTGCCGCCGCTGCGCGAGCGCCGCGGCGACGTACCGCTGCTCGCCCGCTATTACATCGACCGGTTCAATCGCGAATTCAAGAAGCGCGTGAAAGGCCTGTCGCCGGCGGCCACGACGCTGCTCGAGCAGTATCAATGGCCAGGGAACGTCCGCGAACTGCGGAATGCGATCGAGCGGGCGATGCTGCTCATCGATCGCGATCGGCTCGAGCCAGAGGACTTCACCACGCTGACCCGATCCGTCGACGCTTCGCAGTTCCGCCTGCCGCCCGACGGCGTCAACCTGGAGGACGTCGAACGACAGTTGCTGACGCAAGCGCTCGAGCGGGCAGGCGGGAATCAAAGCCAGGCCGCTCAGCTTCTCGGGATCAATCGCGATCAAGTCCGTTACCGGGTCGAGAAATTCGGCCTCAAGACCTCGTAGCAGCGACGCACACGTCGCCCGTCGTGTGTTCACGCGGCCGCGGTTCCGGCCGCTTCCTCGATTTGCGCGTCGACATCGCGATGCTCAGCGCGGACCGTCAGCACCGGACATCCAGCGGTGCGAATCACATGCTCGGCCACGCTACCGAGCAGCAAGTGCGCCACACCCCGTCGTCCGTGCGTGCCGATGACAATCAAGTCGATGTCTTGGTTCGCGGCATAGTCAACGATTTGAGGAGCGGTCAAGCCCCGGACGACACCATGGGTCCCACGGAACTGTTGTTCCTCAGCGGCATCGAGCCGCTCGAGCAAGCGCTCGCGCACTTCCTCGAGCGCACGCTCACGCACCTCGGCGGGCACGGTGGTGGGGACTTCAGGCGCGCATGCGGCGATCGCGTACGGATCCTTGTAGACGTGCACGAGGTGCAGAGAGGCGCCGATCTTCGTCGCGAGATCCTTGGCATACTTCAGCGCCGTGTCGGCGGTCTCGCTGAAGTCGGTCGGCACGAGGATACGTTTCACGGTCGGACCCATGGTGCTCTCCTGATAGGGTGTTGACGACTGTTCACGGCGAGAGCAGGTCTCGTGCCACGTTTGGCACGCCGGTTCTGACAGTGCCTGCCTGATTGGGCCGATCAGCCGCAGGGAAGATTCCCCACTCGCGAGTCGCGTCCGCGAAATTTCCCGCGCGCACGAATCGCGCTCAAGCCCGGAACCGCATCATTTCAGGAAAATCCCGAGGCACATCATCGGCACGACGGTTGCCCTGTAGGTCCGTACAAAGCCGAGGGTTTATGCGGACTCAGACACTGACGTGCACGTTTGCCATTCTGCTCATCGCGCTGGTCGCGTCGCCCTTGGCACAGTCGCAGATCGTGCCACCGTCAACCGCATTTCTGGGCGACTCGTTGGTGGGGAAGGACTCATTCGAAGCGTACTGTGCGACATGCCACGGCGCAGACGCCCGCGGCGGCGGCCCCGTCGCACCAGCGCTGAAGCGCACGCCTCCCGATCTGACCACAATCGCGAGCCGCAATCGCAATGTCTTCCCGCGCGATCGCGTCAGCGCAGTGCTCACTGGTGCTGGCCGAATCGTTCCTGCGCACGGCACCACAGAGATGCCGATCTGGGGACCGTTGTTCCGAGCGTTTGAATCCGATGCGCGTGTCCGCGTGCGGATCGACAACCTGGTCAACTATCTCGAGACGGTCCAGGTGCGGCGGAGCCAGCCCACTGAATCTGGCGCAACGCTCTTCCGCACCTATTGCGCGCCCTGCCACGGCACCGACGCACGCGGCGCCGGCCCGATGACTACGGAACTCCGTCGTCTGCCGCCGAGCCTGACCTCGTTCGCACTTCGCAACGGCGGCGTGTTTCCCGGGGAGCGCGTCCGCCGCATCATCGATGGACGAGATATT
>Ga0126304_10000179_pt1 | contig 21661 bp, 15 predicted proteins | sample Plot25_FD_92538 | JGI IMG/M metagenome (GOLD analysis project Ga0126304, IMG submission 92538) | Serpentine soil microbial communities from UC McLaughlin Reserve, CA, USA - Plot25 | ecosystem: Environmental > Terrestrial > Soil > Grasslands | place: USA: UC McLaughlin Reserve, Lake County... | reverse complement strand
TGAACCGTTTCGATGGCTACCGCTTCAAAACTTTTAATATCCGAAACAAAGATGAAAGCAGCTTGACAAGAGATCTGATTTCAGCGCTTGCTATTGATAAGGCCGGAGTGCTTTGGGTTGGCTCTGACAAAGGGTTATTCCGGTTCGATGAACAACATGAACGGCTGGTTCCGTTTATTGACACGCTTCCATTTATCTGGGATATCACTATAGATACGCGCGGGCAGCTTTGGTTCATATCGGGCCCGAACCTCTTCCGCTATAATTTTGAAAAAAAAGAACTACTCAATTTTCCGGCATCTAAATACTTTCACGCTACTTCGATATGCGAATCACCAGACGGCACGATATGGTTTTCAAGCGCAGACGGATACTTGCTTAAGTATAATGATGCAATACAAATTTTTAAGCGATTCAATGTTTTCGCCCATTCCGCCCCTTCAGCATCGAACTGGATCGAAAAGATTATTGCGGATAAAGATGGATCAATATTTATAGGAACACCCGGCCAGGGGATCAAACAGTTTGACATCGCTTCGCAAGAATATAAAGACGTACTGAGCCATAATGCGGACAGAACATCGGTTTTTGTTCGCGATATTCTGCGTGTTAATGACAACGAATTATGGTTTGGAACAGAATCCGGCATCTTCATTTACAATAAAAGGAATGGCAAGTTTACGAATCTGAAAAAAAAGTTTCTTGATCCTTATTCATTGTCAGATAATGCAATTTATTCGCTTAACAAAGACAATGAAGGTGGTATTTGGGCGGGAACCTATTTTGGCGGCATCAATTATTTCCCCAAACAATATTTCTCTTTTCAAAAGTATTTTCCCGACTACACACAGAATTCGATAAGCGGAAATGCCGTGCGCGAAATTTGCGAAGATGGCTCGGGTAATATATGGATAGGAACCGAAGATGCCGGAATAAATAAGTTGAATCCCACAACAAAAGAGATAACCCGATTCGAACCCACGGGTGCCTCAACAAGTATTGCCAATTCGAATATTCATGCATTGCTGGTGGTTAATGATGATCTCTGGATCGGCACTTTTGAACATGGCCTTGATATCATGGACATAAAAACCGGAAAAGTCAGGAAACATTATAGAGCGGGGCCTGGATTAAACGACATGAAAAGCAATTTCATTGTGACGTTACTGAGAACAAAACGGGGAGATATTTATTTAGGATCAAGTAATGGATTATATAGATATGATCCTGCAGGCGACAATTTTCCCCGTGCTAAAGAAATGCCTGAACCCATTTTTATTTCTAGCCTCATAGAAGACCATGATGGAACGATTTGGGTGGGCAGCCATGGAAGGGGAATCTTTTATTTCAATCCCGGGACAGGCGTTCAGGGTCATTATGAAAACGAACCGGCGAATAAAAACAGTTTGACTTCCAATATTCTCAATGCGATTTATGAAGACAGCGATCATAATTTGTGGTTTGCAACAGAAGGCGGAGGATTATGTCAACTAGGCAAGGATAAGAAACAATTTAAGAGGTTCACTACCACGGATGGATTGCCAAGCAATTTTATTTTCAAAGTTTTGGAGGACAACAATAAGACATTGTGGATCACCACCTCAAAAGGACTCGTGAATATGAATGTTAAGCCACTGACCACAAAAGTGTACACAAAGGCAAACGGTTTGCTCAACGATCAGTTCAATTATAACTCAGGTTATAAAGACGCCAAAGGAAAACTCTACTTCGGAAGCGTTCAGGGCATGATCACATTCAAGCCTGACGCTTTTTATGAGAGTACGTTTGTTCCTCCTATTTACATTACAGATTTCCAGGTTCCGAACGAAACTCTTGGTCTGGCCAGGGATACACATCACCTGAAACAATCAATTCTGCTGACAAACAAAATATCCCTGCCATATGATCAATCCACTTTCAGTATAGATTTTGCTGCAATCAGCTTCACCTCACCCGAAATGACTGAATACAGCTACGTCATGGAGGGACTCGAAAAAGAGTGGACACATTTAAAATCAAACAGAAAGGTTTACTTCACCAATCTTAAGCCAGGCACATATGTTTTCAAAGTAAAAGCCAGAACCAATGGCACCTGGAATAAGCTGGTAAAAGAATTGAAGATCCGGGTAAATCCTCCTTTCTGGGTTACTCCGTGGGCATATCTTTTATATGTTATTGCAGGTGCATTCCTTCTATACTATCTCGTTCGCACCTACCATAGGTTGCAGGAAGACAAGAAAGAAAAAGCAATTTACCAGGCCAACATTGAATTTTTTACCAACATCGCCCATGAAATAAAAACGCCCCTTACACTAATCAAGGGCCCAGTTGAAAACCTGAGTGAAATGGTGAATGATGTTCCTGCAATCAAAGAGGATGTAGTGACGATGGAAAGAAATACGAACAGATTGGTCAACCTTATTAACCAGATACTTGATTTTCGCCAAATAGAAACCAGAGGCTTTAGTCTTGATTTCAGTTCTGTGAACATAAACGAGATACTAAAAGAGATCTATTTAACTTTTGAGCCTGTAGCCAAAAAAAGAAAACTGGACTATCATCTTGATCTTCCGTCGTACGATCTGCATACGATGGCTGACGCAGAAGCATTGAATAAAATTTTCACCAATCTTTATAGCAACGCTACGAAGTATGCTGATAAAAGGGTGAATATAAAATTAACCCCACCTCAAAGCGACGATAACGAATTGATTATTGAAATAAGTAATGATGGTTACCTGATTCCAAAAGGGTTGAGAGAAAAAATATTCGAACCTTTTTTTAGGTTGAAAGAAACCATTAAGCAAAAAGGAACAGGTATCGGACTTGCTCTTGCCCGGTCTTTAGTAGAATTGCATAGCGGAGACGTTTATGTAAAAGAGCCGGAGGATGGAATGAATGTTTTTGTAGTCGCCCTGCCGTACCAGCCCGATCAGCAAAAAAGAAAAATAAAAAACCAGGCTTCAACCACACTAACGAAAAATTAAATAGATGAACGAACTGCTGCCAGTGATCCTATTAGTGGATGACGATGAAGAAATTTTAGAATTTCTTGAAAGGGTTCTGAGACTGAAGTACACCATTTTCAAAGCGGAAAACGGACAGGAGGCCTTAAAGATTCTCGCCAGAGAAGCTGTTCAATTGGTAGTTAGTGATGTGATGATGCCGGTTATGGATGGCTTTGAACTTTGTAAACGGATCAAGTCGGGTTTTGAGCATTCACATATTCCTGTAATTCTGCTTACGGCAAAAAATACAATTCAATCAAAAATACAAGGGCTGGAATTAGGTGCGGACGCCTATATTGAAAAACCATTTTCAAAAGAACACCTGCAAGCTCAGATCGCCAGCCTGATGGCGAACCGAACCATGATCAGGGAATATTTTGCGAGCTCTCCGCTTGTGCATATCAAAAGCATGGCACATTCGAAAGGAGACGAACGGTTTTTAGAATTATTGAACGAAACGATCTGTAAGAATATCGAAGACATTGACCTGGATGTAGAAAAGCTCGCGCGCATCCTAAACATGAGCCGCATTACGTTGTACAGAAAAATCAAAGCCATCGCCAATCTTGCGCCTATTGAGCTGATCAATATCACGAGGTTAAAAAAAGCTGCTGAGCTTTTGGCAGAAGGAGATTACAAAGTTTATGAAGTGGCTGATATGGTGGGTTTTAGTTCGCAGAGTAATTTCGCCCGCAACTTTCATAAGCAATTTGCTATGACTCCGACTGATTATATCCATGCAAAAAAATCGGACAAGAAAAAAGTTTGATAAGCTATGCAAACGTTTACAATTTTGCTTTGTGCATCGGTGTCTTTGTGGCCTCTTAACTGTGTAACCAATGAGCCACAAGGACAGGGCACAAAGGAGGCTTAATTCAAATCAGGTAAATAAAAATCGAAAGGCTTATCTCTGTTTGCTTGCAAAGTACCATCGATAAATTCAAGAGGCGCCACCTGTATCGTTGTTCGATGATTTTTATAGAATAATTGTCCGTCTGGATCAGGTTTTATCGTGTGATGATTATTTCTTCCCGGATGGGTAAAATAAAATACATAGGCCTTATCACTCACCACAACAACGTCGCCATGAGCTCCGCTTGGTTTATCATCTTCCCTGTTGCCTGGTTTATCTAAAATCAATCCTTGCTTTTCCCATTTTTCCAGATCGGTTGAACGGTAAATTCTCATTCCCTGCCATTCATCCGTCAACATCCAGTAATAATTCCTGAACCGAAAAACTTTCGGGCCTTCATGCGCCTTACCTCCTATCGCGGGCGGTTTGGAAGTTTCCCAATTTTTCAAATCAGCAGACTCAGACATCATGGTTACAGATCCTCTCGATTCATCCTTATACCACAAGCGGAATTTTCCATCCGGCTTTTTAAAAATGGAAGCATCAATCACTCTGTCAGAAGAAAGTTGGAGTGGTTGGTCATATTTCCAGTCCCAAAGATCCTTGCTCGTGAAATGAACTACATGCATGTTACCACCCCAATGATTGCGAACGCCTTTTATGTAAACTACAAACATGTGATAAAGTCCATCATGAAAGATAATATCTGGTGCCCAGAAAGTATTCATTCCGTTTTCAAATTCCAGGTCGAGATATCCTTTGAACGTCCAGGTTTTCCCATGGTCTGTAGAAGTTGCAGCGCCAATCTTTGTACCGAAGTAAGCGGAAACATCGTACGTTGGCATGTTTGCCCTTCTTGCACTATAAAACATCCACCAATTCTTTTCATTTCTATTCCAGACTATTACAGGATCCGCAGCACCATCATATACCGGATCACGGTATAATGGAGCGGACGCTTTTCGAATCGCCGAATCAGTACTCTGTCCGAGTGTTCCCGAAAGACAAAAGAGAATTACGAACGCAGTTAAAGCTAAATTTGGACTATTCATAATGTAATCAAAATGATAGATTAGATACAGAAAACGCTACCAGTATCTTCTAAACGCATTTCAACAGATTTACTGGTGTGCCCAATATACGAGGCATCGATTCGGATAAACTCACACCCGAAAATTTGCCTGGTTGGATGTTGTTGCGTACCTCCTGATATAAAATAATTGTCTCCCGAGCTTGCCTCTTATTTGTTGATTGCTTCATGATGAAATCAGCCAGGCTTTCGATTTGCTGTCGTGTCAATATGCCTTCCCATTGTCCTGTCGCAAAAAAAAAGATTTCCCAGGGAACGGTTAATACTTAGCCAGCGTATCAATAACAAAACCTTCATCTATTATCTCATGATGCTGATTTTGATTCATAACTGGTTTACCGGTTCCCAGGATGAAAATATCTATGGAATTAGCAATCCGTGGCGCAACAGCAGAGGCACAGATGTTTGGTTGGAATCCATATGCTGCGTGACTTCTAATAAACTAGCGGATTTAAATCGGAAGCAGCTATCTCGCCGGGAGGCAATCCACCCAGCCATCTCTTGCGATCCGCTTCCTGATGTTCGTTTTTTGGAGGGGTTACCTGTGCACCGTCAGCAAAATAAATAATCGTGATTACTTCACGTGTTATATCTTTTGATGAGTTACCCGGAGCAGAATGAAGTGTCCACCCATAATGCCAGCTTGCATCTCCTGCTTGCATAACCTCCGGTCGGGAAATTGGAAAACCTTGTTGCTTTATATGTTGCTCAAGTTTTTTTTCCGACTCATCTGAGATGGCAATGTTCTCAACAAAGCCGGATGTATGGGATCGGGAAGCGAAAGTGAGCATACCCAGTTCGACGTTGATATCTATCAGGGGCATCCACATGGTAATTGTGTTGGTAGTACTTAGAGGCCAGTAGTATTGATCCTGGTGCCATGGAGTGAATCCTCCGCCGGGTTCCTTGTACAAGGCCTGGTCATGATAAAGCCTTACATGCTCAACACCCAGGAGATCCGCTGCAATTTTTGCAAAACGTTTTGCCAACGTAAACTTCCTGACATCTTCGTCTACTTCCCACAAATTCATAATCTGTAAAAAAGCTTTGCCATATGTATCGCGTTCCTGCAACGAACGTTTTTCTGTATTATACTTGTAAGCGGCACTGTTAATCACATCGCGATATGCTTTAACCTCTTCGCTATTCAATACATTCTTCGTGATCGTATGACCATCCTTTCGGAAATCGTTGATTTGTTTTTCATCAACTTTTATTGTTGTATCTAAAGCAGGCAATTGAACGGTGTGCATGGCAAGTTCGTTTTAAGAGGACAACAATGTACTTAAAATTAGCTATATGTCTATGCAGGCGCCTTTGCGATCCTCTGCTTAGTTGGCGTTACAATGTCGTACCGCAAAGGGCGCTGAGAAGCGCAAAATCTCGCAAAGAAATATAGTTAAGTTTGATCTCCGAAAATTATAGCTATGGCCTATACGAAGGCTCTTCGCGATCCTTTGAGAAGCGTAAAAATTTGTACAGCTTCTAGCCTTAAGTTGATTACTGAACTCTTACTCAACCATTTTTCATCACATAGACACAGCTACATAGGCGTCACATAGGAAATATCGTATTCTCATAGACACTCATTATTTATTCTTGTTCCGGGCAGTAGAATTTCTGACTGTCTTTAATCTTTTTATAATAAAAGTTCCTAATTTTTTTCCTTCCTCTGAACCGTTGATAATCGATGGCATGTAATGGATTCCACCATAAAAACGGCTTATTGCGGCTTCCTCAGCGGCCTGCCCAAACGAAGTAAAATGTCGCACCGGAATTCCAAACTCTACCTCTGTAGAATCAGCAAATGAAAAATTGTTACCGAAGATCTTCTCAAGCATGACAGCTGAGGCAGTCGACAAAACACTGTGACCACTGGTATATTCAGGAAATGGAGGCGTCTGTAATAATGGCGCCCAGCTGCCATCTATATATTGATTGATATACGTTTCGGGTCTAATAACCTGGCTACGATATTTTTCGTCCCAGCAACTGATGAACGCATCGGCGATCGTGACTGCCAGGCATGTGTAAGCTTCTAAGGATTGTATCACATTGGCTGACATTTTCTGACAGGCAAGCCTCGTAATATTCATCCAGTGCCCACCGGGAGAAATTTTTTTCGATGCATACATAACATGCCCATTCACATTCATCTTGAACGGATTGCAATCCCAGAAATTGGCGATCTCTTTTTGTTCAGCAGATGAACTCGTTCCTATGTCCCGAACAGCGAGTGCTTCTTTATAGAACTGGCTATTTTTGTCGGCAGAAAAAGGCGTAGGTAATACCGGTTTGAATTGCTGTGCAGAATCGATTATAAAAGTTCTGATCTTATTCCAGTGAGGCTCTACAGCTCTCATGTACGCCGGCGGTGTCGGCTTCCAGACAGCTGCATCGTTTGTTACTGCATACTTTGAAAATGTCCTTGTTTGTTTATAACTATCCTGCGACGCCCACGCGAGAATATGTTTAGCAACGTCGAGGCCATAAGCAATTGAATTATTAATAACGTCTGCAGGCATACCGGAGGTTTTAAACTCTTTCACGATTGCAGCATGAAAACTCTCTACCTTATCTTCGGAAATAACCATCGCTTTACCTACCGTAAGAATTGCCTGAACAGCAGCAAGTGTATAACTGTATTCTTTACCAACTTTAATTTTGGGGAGCGGCGTTAATCCATGCAATTGAGTCGACAAAGAATGATATTCAGGATTTCCAGCTACCGCAGCTTCATAACCCGCGATACTGATATATGCATAAGTGCGGCTGGCTACAGGTGGCGAGTAAATGTCATACACAAGCACATCAGTCAACTGCTTAATGCTTCGATGAATATAGTTAGCGTGTTCTGTTTTCTCCCTCCAGGTTTGCGCGGTTGAGATGCAAGCCGCCAATAATGCGGAGAGTAGGACAGTCGACCGTCGACTGACGACCGTCCACCGATCGATGGCGGATGACCGATGGCCGTTAAACGACGACGGTCGACCGCCGCGCGAGAGAATACCGAAAATATTCTTTGATAGATGCATTCCAAGATTTTACTCTCAATTTAAATAATCAACTGTCGACGATCTTACAACAACTCTCTTTGTGCGCCCTTAAAATTGACAAACGTAACTTTTACCATGTCCTTGCTGATCCAAAAAGTTCTTGAAGATTGAGACAAATAAGTCGATCCGTAATAAAATTCAACCCGCCTTTTGGTACCATTCTTGAAAATAATGTCTGCATAAAAATCATCAGGTTTAAGCTTTATCCATTTTGAATCAGTTGTTTGATCCGTTCTTGCTTTGCTATACACCTGTAAACTGTCCTGGTTTTGTGTCGCAATCCAGATGTCTTCATTATCTGTATGAATCTTTGCAAGCGCTTTCGCATCTCCTCCAACAAAAAATCCAGTTTCGGGAATAGACAGGCTCTTGAAATTTCCTTTGCCATCACCTTTAAGGCACAAACCATTGAAGGCATCATGCCTTCCACTATAAGGTTCCATTCCATAATCATTTCCAACAAGCACTAGATCCAGGTTTCCGTCGTCATCAATATCTTCCGATACCATACCGTATATCGGAGCAGACTGCGCTTCTATCGGCAAAGCTTTCATGGCGAATTGACCATTTCCTTTGTTTTCTATATAAGCGGATTGAAGATAGTTTGCTATTTTTTTGATCGCTCCCTGCCTATCCTGCACACTCCATAAATCATCCAGGGAAGCAACACCATATGCTTTATACGTTGGATATTTTTTCCGGATGGATACTAACTGGCTTGCCAGATCATCTCTGGTATGCATTGGAAATGGTTTTCTGCTTCCATCTTCCGCTTTCATATAACAAAACAACATCAGGTCAAGAGAAGCATTATTATCAAGATCTTTTGCATATACAGTCATCGGTTCTTCTGATGACGCGGTGTAATTCGAATTCAGCCCGAGGTTTCCCGCTATATAATCCACATCGCCATCGTTATCAAAATCACCGGATACCACACTATTCCACCACCCGAAGTACTGACTGACACCTGTTGATTTATTGATTGAAACAAATGACCTTCCCATGTTCTTTAGAAAAGTTACAGGCATCCATTCACCCGTTAATATCAAATCCATTTTTCCATCCTTATCAAAATCCGACCAGAGCGCATCGGTAATCATCCCGATATTTTGTAACGGCGCACACAACTGTTGTGTAACATCAACAAATTTCCCTCCATCATTTCTTAAAATAAAACTTCTGGGATTTGTTGGATATTCGCCAGATACCACTCGTCCACCAACGAACAGGTCGAGGTCACCATCTTTATCGAAATCTCCCGCACGAACACAGGAACCGTTCGTTGTTTCTGCAGGAAGAGCATTGGCTGCTTGCTGAAACTGTCCCTGGCCATCGTTAATAAACAACCGATCCTGGGCCACAGCGTGATTTGGTGGTACTTCATAGCTTCCACTGACCGCATATAGATCGAGATCTCCATCATTGTCCGCATCAAAGAACAAAACTCCCATTTCCTCTTCCAGCTCATTGGGTTTTCGGGGAATGCGTGCACTGTCTAACTGAAATTTCGCATTTCCATCTTGCATAAAGAAAACCCCAGGATTACCCGAGGTTCCGCTTAGGTAAAAGTCGTCATGACCGTTGTTATCAATATCACCTACAGCGATACCCGGACCATACTGACTCAGCTTATGAGGAAGAGTAGCCTGGATGGTATAGTCAACAAAATCCCGTTCGATCGGTTTATAGTGTATGTTATAACGGCCGGCTGCCGGGTAAAAAAGCGAATGCTGAATTTGATGATGAGTGCTTCTGTATAATCCTTCACTATTCTCACGCGAGATTGTAATCAGCTGGTCTGCCTTTACATTGGGAATCGTGAAGCTCTTACCATCAGGCCACCTTACAATGATTGAATCAATCATGGAAACAGAACCTAAACCAAAAAAAGCACGGTCGTCGACGGTGGACAAGTATCCGCGACTTGGATAATGTTCGTAATACTGTTGTCTGCCTGCATAGTAAATTCGAATGGCCGTTCCAATAGCATTTTTATTCTGACCGGTACCAATTAGTTTTATCCGCAAAGTATGCCCCAGGCCAGGCTGATCTTTGCTATTAAACCTATTCTCGTAAATGAACGCCGCCTCATTAATGTTATTCACTACAAAGTCAAGATCACCATCGTTATCAAGGTCGGCGTAAGCGCCGCCATTTGAAAAGGCAGATTTGTTCAGTCCCCAGGCGTTAGTTGTGTTCTCGAAGATGATGCCACCTTTGTTTTTAAATGCATAGTTCGGAATATTCACAACCGGTAGACTTTGTGTCATTGCCAATGATAATTTCGCTTTACTGCCTCCCTGGCCATTATCGTACGCTATATAATCGAGATCCGTCACATCGCGCGGAAGGCCATTGGTGATAATCATATCGCGATAACCATCATTGTCAAAATCAGCGACTAACGGGCACCAACTCCAGTCAGTCTGGTACATGCCCGACATGAAACCGATCTCGCTAAAAACCGGATGTCCTTTCGGCGTAATTCCGCTATTCAGTTGCAATACATTCCGCACATACTGGTGTTCGTAACCAAATTGGCTGCTGTTGAAATAATTATAGTATTCGTTACCACTCAGCATTCTTTTTTTCCGCATGTTATCTTCCGGTAGCATCTCCAATGAGACCACGTCAACCAATCCGTCGTTATTGATGTCAACAACATCTGTTCCCATTGCATTCCAACCTGTATGCTTGAAATAGTCGGCCAGTTTGTTTGTAAATGTTCCATCTCTGTTGTTGATGTACAAAAGATCGTTCGAAACAAAATCATTGGCTACATACACGTCAGGCCAGCCATCCATGTTGAAATCTGAGATGGATGCAGCATGGCCCCAGCCTTCAATTAGAATACCGGCTTCTTTCGAGACATTGGTGAATGTGTTGTTACCATTATTCCGATATAATCTGTCGGTATTTAATGCGCTGCCATCCGTAAGCTTTGGTCGGAAACGAATTGGGGTTTTGGGATCATACAATTCATTCGTCACAAGATAGAGATCGAGGTCGCCATCTTTATCGTAATCAAAAAAATATCCCTGCGTACTGAAGCCGGTATCCGCCAGGCCGTAAGCCTCGGCAGATTCCTTAAAAACAGGAACGCCGTTGTTTATTCCCTGGTTTATGTATAAGAGATTCGTGCGAAGTAATGGCATCTTGCGGAATGAAGCCGAAACATACAGGTCTAATAAGCCATCCGCGTTAATATCCACAACTGAAACGCCGGTGCACCATCTTCCCTCGCCCCCGACTCCCGCGGTAGTTGTATGATCTTCAAATTTCATCGAACCTTTATTGAGGTAAAATCTGTTCGCTACCATATTACCGGCAAAGTAGATATCAACCAATCCGTCGTTATTGAAATCCCCAATCCCTACGCCACCGCCGTTATAAATGTTAGCCTGGTTGAGAATATTTAAAGTGTCGTTTTCTGTAATAGTATTTGTAAATGAAATTCCCGTGGAAGCAGAAGGAAGCAAGCGAAACAGTGGAAGCTTTGTCTGGCCATCTACTAAATTTGATAATGACATCAACATTGACATCAACATTATGAACAGCAAAATCCTCAGAAATCTTATATAGCACATAACATAAATGAAGGAAAAAAATTTTACCCTGATCGCCTATTCATTTTCGATCAATTTATATTCAAAATGTTACAGGCAAGTACGAAGTTAAAAGCACCAGGTACGAAGGGACGTAAGATAGGCAATGTACGATGTAAGATGGTGCTCCGACAATGATATTTGCCTCGAGTGTTGCGTCCAGGCTTATCAGACAGATCGTATCAGATTGTGTTGTAGCGACAATTGAGGATAAAGGTCAATACGTTGTGACGAAACGGGGTATAGAGTAATTCGCATTTGCTTCATCCTGTTTAGCCGGCTACAAACTATTTTCTCCCCCTGTGCATACATCGCGTTCTTCTGTGGTTCAATCGCTCCATAAAGGCATGTGGATGTAAGAGTTTTTTAACCATAGAGGCAACACGGAGCTATACACAAAGGGACAAAAATTTAAGACGCTTTCGGAGAAAAACCAACATTTTCTAATCCATATTGTTTTATGATATCAGCAGGAACTCCCTCCCATTTGTTTGGCACGTTACCTACATAACCGACATCTTCTATGCCCATTTTGCTTGAAAAGAATCCAGTAGCGGTAAGACTTCTCATTCGATCAAAAAAAGCGACTCCGGGTTTCATGTCAGGTTTAGCTTTGGCCGGATAAGCTATTTCGTCAACGATTTCAATTTGTTGCTTAGAATCGCAATCCTTGAATGGGTTGTTGTACCTCTTGAAGCATTGCATATCTAACCAACGCAAACCACCTCTCATGGGTACCTGCTGTTCAGGCTTGTCCTTTACAATGAATTCTATGAACTCCGGGACCTTCGCATCAGAGGCGCTTCCCGACCGGTCGTCTTTAGGAATAATAATATTACTCAATACCGTTATAGTGGCCATTTCATGAGGAGTGAAGAAAGTTTGCTCATTTAGTTTTTTATCGCGCTCGACTTCCTCAGGAAGCCTGTCCGACTCTGTATTCCCAGGACTCTTTACAACGACTTCATCCTTCGGTTTCGTCTTACAACCTTCCAATAAAACTCCAGCCGATAAAGTTCCGATACCGAGTGCTTTCAATGATTCGCGCCTATTCATAATGACAGTTTAAAAAAGTTGATTAAATGTTCAGCATCTTTCTTTGTTCAAGAATATATTCCGCCGTTCTCATCGAAAGAGCAAGTATTGTCCAGGTGGCATTTTTATCTGATTGCTGTACATGGGATGCGCCATCAACAACAAAAACATTTTTACAATCGTGTGCCTGGCACCATTTGTTCAATACAGATTTTTTTGCATCGTCACCCATTCTCGCGCTTCCGACTTCATGTATAATTCTACCGGGAGCTGCGAGTCCCCACATATTTTCGGCACGGTGCTCCGTTAAAGGAATAGCGCCCATTTCATGAATGATGCTGCTAAAAGTTTCCTGCATATGCTTAGCCTGGTTGATCTCGTCATTGTTCCATTTGTAATGAAAACGGAGAACAGGAATTCCAAATTTGTCAACCACATTCGGATCGATCTCGCAATAATTATCCACCCTCGCCATGCCTACTCCGCGACCTGACATGCCGAATGTGGTTCCGTAAAAGCGGCGATAATCGTTTTTCAGCGAAGCTCCATAACCTCCTCCTTCTTTCATTTTTCCATCGGGCCCCGGGTACTTGCCATTCATCTGCGGCACAATACCGCCAAATCCGTAACCCGGCATGCCCATTCCTCCACCGAATTCAATATGGTACCCTCTTGGAAAATCAAGTTTTTTATTATCGAGAACCCACGGACCGTACAAGTGAATGGCCCCGGCGCCATCTTCATTGAATCTCTTTCGATCCAGTAGTTGGGGAAGGAATCCGGATTTCGATGCACCAGTAGAATCCTGGAGGTACTTGCCAAGAACACCACTGCTGTTTCCAAGACCGTTCGGATGTCTCTGTGATTTGGAGTTGAACATGATGCGCGTAGACTCACACGAACTTGCTCCAAGGATGACTGATTTACCATTTACCTGGTATTCCTGTAAATCATCCCTATTAACATAGGAAACTCCAGTAGCCAAACCGTTTTTGCCTGTTATCACTTCGCGCACCATCGCATTTGAGATCAGCTCGAGGTTACCTGTTTTAAGCGCGGGAATTACGAGGCACGAGGAAGATGAAAAATCAGCATACACTTTACAACTACGTCCGCATTGACCGCAAAAAAAACAAACACCTCTATCCCTATTTCCTGGCAATGCTTCAGTAAGGATGGAACCCCTGCCTGGAATCACCTTTACTCCGGCAGCCGCAGCACCTTTCATAATGAAAAGTTCTGGTAAGCGTGGCTTCGGTGCTGGAAGAAAGATACCATCTGGATCATTTTCCAAGCCTTCAACCGATCCATACACGCCGATCAACCTGTCTACTTTATCATAATATGGTTTTACTTCTTCATACGTGATGGGCCATCGCTCGCTCACTCCGTCGTTTGGTTGAAAATCTTTTGGCCCGAATCTCAAAGAAATCCTTCCCCAGTGATTCGTACGTCCTCCAAGCATGCGGGAACGAAACCAGTCAAACTCCGTATTGTCTTTTCTCGTATAAGGTTCACCATCGATGTCCCATCCGCCATAGGCAGCGTCGAAGTCCCCGCCTGCTCTTTCTTTGGTAGATGCTCCTCGTCGCGGAGATTCATAGCTAAATTTTAATTGCGACGAATGAATTTTCGGATCGAAGTAAGGTCCGGCTTCGAGCAGTAGCACTTTGAGACCCGCATTGGCCAACACGTATGCAGCCATGCCACCTCCGGCGCCGGATCCAACAATCACAGCATCGTATTGCTTTGAAGATTTTTTTATTTGTATTTCTCCCATATAGCAGTTTAAAACAATTAATATTTATTGTTAAGCGCCTTGTTGCGGGATCACGGTTGTTGCCATAATCCTATCAAAGTTCTGATTTTATGTCAGAAAGTTCTTTTTAAAAATTGAACTGTCAAAGAAAAGTTTCAGCTCCTGTTTAGAAACCTTCCAAACTAAAAAAGCTGTTCGGCATGAACAGCTTTTAGTATCCGCTAATAGGATACGGAATATGAGGAGGGTCTGTAATCGTCGGGAGTCAGCAGTCGGGCGTTAGGACGGCGTGGTTTGATGAGGCACTAATGAGAGCATTGATCCCTTTTTTAAAAACATTTAACTTTCCGATTTTTCTTTTCGATATGTTGATTCATTTACCTGAACCGCAAATAAAAGCACGATAACTAATAATCCCACGACTATCAAAAAGCTGATAAAAAAGTTATAGTCTTTTTGAATAGATAAAGGCAGGTAGTTGGGTTTCAGTTTTCCCGGTTTCGAAAATGGAGCTTTTTCAACAACCACAGGCTTCGATTCTGCCATGATGTATTCCACGATGCTATGGATATCTTCATCACTCAGGTCTGCGTGGTCAGGCATAGGAATTTTATTGAACTTTTCAAAAAGGGCTACTGCGTCCTTGTCCCCATTCTTTACCAACTTTTGCGATGAGCGAACAAAGTTTACAATCCAGCTTAGTTCCCTTCTCTCATGCAATCCTGCGAGTGCAGGACCAGTTAATTGCTTATTCACATTGTGACACGCAGCACACCGCAACGAAAATATCTCCTTGCCTTTTTCGAGTGGAGGATTATAAGCGATGGCCTTATCCATTCCCATTGTTAGAATTCCGAGCAGGAATAAAATCACTTTAGTTTTCATGCCGTAGTTTTTTAATATCGTGAACGAGGTTATTGACTTCTTTGAGGTTGGTTCCGTCGTAATACCCACGTATCCTTTTCTGTTTATCGATCAAGACAAGTTTCTCGCTATGGATAAAGTCCTCAGGACCGCCATCTCCATCTGTTGCTACAATCATGAATCCGTTTCTTGCAAGTTTGTATATCTCTTTTTTATCGCCAGTTAACAATTGCCAGTTATGGTTGTTTATCGAAAATTTTTGTGCATAGCTTTTGAGTCGTCTCGGATTATCCCTTTCCGGATCGATGGAGAATGAATTGATAAGAATATCATTGCCGTCTTCCCGAAATGCATACTGGACACCTTTAAGACTGCCTGTCATCTTTGGACAGACGACCGGACAATGCGTGAAAAAAAAATTTGCTATTACAATTTTGCCCATCCAATCATTGGTGGATATCGAATTCCCTTCCTGATTGGTTAATTCAAAATCGGGAATTGTATGATACTCCTTTTTACCTTTTAAACCTTCCACCTTGCCGTAGATCGGTAATCGCTCGAAGTTTTTTTCATAAAACTTATAGAACGCAAATGCACCGAAAGGAATTACAAAAACCATTATTCCTAAGATCCATATCGTCAGTTTGGCTTTCATTTGTTATTTATGATTTGTACTGGTACAGGATTGTCCGGAGTAAAGGCAGGCGCGTTCGGACCGGTATTCTTGTTCACATTCATTAATGCAGGAATGTAGGCTATCAGCAATATCAGGACCATTGTTACGAGCCATGGTTTGAACTGGTCGAACAACGGAATTCTTTTTTCGTCGTGATACGCTTCGCTCACAGGCAAATTGAGTTCAGCAACCTGGTTTTTCTTTCTGAACATCGCACCGAAGAATACAACGATGAACAGCATTCCTGCGATGAACATAATGATGCCACCAAGCAACGCAAGGGTTGTCGTTGGAACCCAATCAGGTCTGAATAATTCACTTTTTGGATTGAGATATGTCATCCCAAGATTGGTTCTTCGCGGTTCACCAAGTAATCCACCCCACATTAGCCCCGTAGAAAAAATCAACACACCGATTGTCCATAAATATGGAATGATGACATTTACCTTCGGCATGAATATTTTTCTTCCTGACATCGTTGAGTACATATAAGTACTCATTCCAATAATCCCAAGAAATACGGGTCCCGCAACCGTCATATGAAAATGTCCCGGAAGCCAGGATGTATTATGGATTACATTGTTCAGTTGGTAGGAAGCGTTGACAATACCGGTTAGTCCTCCGAAAACAAAAAGAATGAGACCACATATCAGATAGGCAAACATATAGTTCCTCGTATCGAGATATGGGAGTCGGGCCATCCATCCAAACCATCCTTTCGATCCGCGTTTTCTACCTGCATACTCCAACGATGCTGCTATTGTAAAGGCGGTAATGAAACTTGGAATAGCAACTCCAAAGGTCAGCATGCCCTGGAAAAATTTTACTCCCTGTGTGATTGATGGATCGCTGTATTGGTGGTGAACACCCACTGGTATTGAGAATAAAAGGAATAGGAACAGCGCAACCCTGCCTGCGAGATCTGAGTACAACTTACCGCCTGCCAGCTTGGGTAACATGGTGTAGAACATAATGTACGCGGGCAATAGCCAGAAATACACCAACGCATGACCGAAGAACCAGAATAAAGTGCGGGCAAGAGTTACGTTGACAGTGGTAGTCCAACCCAGTGACCATGGCAATAACAATACAAGTACTTCGTATGCAACAGCAAGTGTACAGACAAACCAAATAATAAAGTTGATTAACGTGCCCAACACTGCGAGGGGTGTTTTGGTTGTAGGATTTCCCCGTTTCCACTGAACATACATCCTTGCCCAATTAAACAGCGGCAACCATGATCCAACTATTAACAAAGCTGCTCCGAGATAAAAGAATGGATGTGCCTTCAATGGCGGATAAAAAGTGTATAACACCGAAGCCTTACCTGCAAGCATAGCCCAGGCCGCAAGCACCGTTCCGATTGCCATAAACGAAAAACTGGTCCAGGCTATCATTTTGTTAGGCTCCTTCTTCATGTAGAAAGCCATGGTAGCATGGCCGAAGGCAACTGCAAAAAAGGTTGTAAGTACAACTGCATTGATCACACCATGAAGGGTAAGTCCCTGGTAATATTCAAGTTTCGCGAAGGCCGCCTGTTGCAATACGCCGGCACGAAAAATAGTTTGCATGAGACCATGATAGATACCGAGGGTAAGCAATGCGACAGGAATCGACAATTCCAGGAAAATGAGTGTCTTAAATGATTTACTGACTTGCATGGCGCTTTATTTTTTTGCGGTAGGATAGTTAACAATGACCTGTGCTTTCATATTCTGGTGACCGGCGCCACAGTATTCGTGGCAGACAATCTCGTACACTCCCGGCTCATCAAACTTCACAGTGGTTTTATTGATATTCCCGTATACGGCCATCATATTGATATTTTTCTGCGAAATGTTGAAGCCGTGAACGACATCTTTTGAAGAAAGGTAGAAGTCAACTTCACTTCCTACCGGGATATAAATTTCTGAAGGTTGAAAGCTCCACATCTGCGCAACCGCAAAAACCTGGTAGGTTTTTTCGTCGAGCTTATTCACTTTAGGTTCCGTGTAGGCTTTGTCGTAAGGCAAACATTCAGGAACATCGGTACTGTATTTTGCCTGGGCATATAGAATTGAAAACACAAATACACCCAACAAAACACCGGTGATCATGATCACGTGCTTTTCTGCTTTATCGATTATAGACATCAGTAAGGGGTTTTTAAACTCGATCGAGCATTATGAAATAGATACTGAACCAAATGGCCAGACATAGAATGACGAGCGCAATAAAAAAAGCAATGGCCCCGGTGGGATAAAACTTTTCCTTTTCCGAAGCTACTATGATACTGGTCTCCACCATCGCAGATTCAGAGATATCAGTAAATCCTATGACGGGATTTTGAGGCTTATTCATTTTGAATGTTAGTTAGTTGTTAATTAAGTTAGTTGTTAATATAGAGCAAAACTAACAGCGGGTATTTCGTGAAAAGATGACTCAACGGATTAATCCGATATGATCTTGATCAGTATGATAGTTGAGAAGGATCATATCATGCAGAGGCCGTATTTTGTAACATGCATGAGGAAAAATGATCTGGCAGTAAATACACAGTGACATGATGAAGGTCTTACGTTTATTCGTGATTATTTTGCTATTTATCAATGGTACTGCGGCCCTTGCCGGGGGTGTAAGACTGATTGGCGACCCAAGCGGTGAAGCGATGGGTTGGACGACAGAAATGCTTGGACATTCGCCATTCCACGATTACCTGATCCCGGAGTGATTTTATTTACGGTGAATGGATTGCTAAGTTTTATGGTAGCGTTCCTTACGATCAAAAAAAATAACCTCTATTCTTCATATATAATATTACAGGGAGCCGTTCTTTGTGGATGGATAATAACCGAAATAATGATGATTCGCCTTTATCACCCGCTCCACTTCATCTTTCTTGCGGTTGGATTGCTGCTGATCGTTTGCGGATATATCTTATCAGCGATTGCTCCTCTAACTGTGGTGAACACCTGAATTGGCCAAATCCATTTCTCATGATAGATAGATGCGCTAACCATGTCTAGTTCAAGCACGGCCTTGTGTCGCAGATTATAATGTCTTCAGAAAACATGATTTCTGATTCAAGTTAAATCACCTCAGGATTCGTACCCTCTGTGTTCCTCAGTAGTAAAAAACAAATAACCACAGAGGGATACAAAGAGGAACACAGAAAAGTTTTTTTATTTACCTTTTCGGGTCCAAAACTCTTCATTCCACTCAATCGAAGCAATTGATTCGATCTCAAGTTGAAACAGTATATCATCCAATTGTCCAGCAGTGAGATTTTGTTCGAGGTAATTAAATAGTGTGCGCTCTTCAAAGCGGATATGACGAGTTATAAAATCAGCCAGCATACCAGTAGTTATTGCATCGGGTTTATGATCGATTGAAAGAATCAGTTCCCGTATGTTGTCATGTTCTTCCTTTAATTGTCTTGCCATTGCATGAGCCGGAGGAATATATTTCAGGAGGATATCTTCCTCCTGATGAAAATGTTGTTTGATATGATTATTCCAACACCAGCAGCAATAGCTTTTGAGAGTCTCAAGGCCCGTACCATTTGCCACGCCTTGCCGCAATTTCCAGGCGAACAATAAACCATCATGATGCTGACGGGATAAAGGCGCTAATTGAGCAGAGCGCTTTATTGGTTGTGGGTTGTTTTCCATATGGCAAAGTTGCTTAAACACGGGTGAAAGGAGAATGAGCGCTATTGGAAACCAACCTGATTTTAATCATGTTAGAGAGGATGATTTGGATTAACCCGCGCCTATGTTCGATATGAGCAAACTCGTCAAGCCAGGTAATTTAAATCATCTTTTGCGCCTGCCTTCGACCTATACATTTGTTATATGGAAAGAATAACAGTGGACCCGATTTTAATAAAAAAGTACAATCGGCCAATTCCGAGGTACACGAGTTATCCGACCGTCCCTTTCTGGAACGATCAAATTGAGCGTACGGGTTGGGAGAATGCCTTTACCAGTCAATTTGACAAAGAAAACCATACAAACGGAATAAGTTTATATATACACCTGCCCTTCTGTGAGTCACTTTGTACTTATTGCGGCTGTAATAAGAAAATAACCACTAACCACAGTGTCGAAGAGGCATACCTATTAGCGATTGAAAGAGAATGGAAACTGTACAGGAAGCTCATGAATCAAACTCCTATTATTCGGGAGATTCATCTTGGTGGAGGAACACCTACTTTTTTTTCGCCGGAGAATCTTCAGCGGCTGCTGAACATCATATTGAAAACTTCCATCGTTCATCCTTCACCCGCTTTCAGTATCGAAGGTCATCCAAACAATACAACGAAAGCTCATCTGAAAGTGTTACATGCTATGGGCTTTCGTCGTATTAGCTATGGTGTGCAGGATAATGATCCCGAAGTTCAAAAAATCATAAATCGTATTCAACCACTGGAGAATGTAAAACAGGCTACAGAGAATGCAAGAGATGTCGGTTTTAATTCAGTCAATTTTGATCTTATCTATGGCCTGCCATTCCAGACAGTCAAAAGTATCGAAAGAACTTTCAGAGAAACTATCGCGCTGAAACCGGATAGAATCGCCTTTTATAGTTATGCCCATGTTCCATGGACAAGCCATTCGCAGCGACTCTTTGATGAAAGTCATTTACCTGACGCTGAAGAGAAGTTGAAATTATATCTTACCGGCAAGGAGCAGCTTCTTGCTAACGGCTATGCAGATATCGGAATGGATCATTTCGCCCTGCCACACGACAAATTATACATGGCATGGAAGAACGGTACACTTCACCGAAACTTCATGGGATACACAACACAAAATACAGGTTTGCTCGTCGGACTTGGGGTCTCCTCAATCAGCGATATCGGTATCGCTTTTGGACAGAACACAAAAGCTTTGCATGATTATTACCAGTCTATTCATTCGGGGAATCTGCCGGTCAAAAAGGGATACTATTTGACAGGTGAAGACCAGGACTTCCGGAAATACATTCTGGATATTGCATGCAAAGGATTTACTGAGTTTCATTCGAAGAATTCAGGCACTTTGAAACGTTATTCGTTCCCTGCCCTTGACGAGCTTGCGCACGATGGCTTGGTTGAATATACAGACCGGTATGCCAGGCTTACCGTAACTGGGCATTATTTTATCCGCAATGTTTGCACTGCTTTCGACCTGAAACTACGACGTAATCATTCTGTAGTACAACCACAAATTTTCAGTAAGGCAGTTTAAAAAGTGCGTTATGAAACACTTACTTCCTTTGGTCATGATTATTCATGGGCTGATCCATTTAATTGGCTTCTTCAAAAAAAGACAACCAGGAACCCTCAGCGCCGTTTCGGAAATCTCCTCGATCGTACTAACTAAAAATGTTGCGCTTGTGGCCCACCAGTCGCTTGTTGTGTGCCTGTTGTTCATAACTGCTGCTATCTGCTATTATATCGACAAAGGTTGGTGGTTAGTAATAGCGGTAATAGCCATCCTCCTTTCCCAAATTTTGATCATCCTTTATTGGAAGGACGCAAAGTGGGGAACAATCGCAAATATTATTATAATGAGTGGAGTCGTAGTTGGATTCGCTCAGCGCAGTTTCAATACCATGGTCACTTCAGAGGTGAAACTCTTATACAACGGCGTTATAAAGAAGAATAATATCATTGTCACAAAAGAAATGTTAGAGGGATTACCCGCAACGGTGCAAACCTGGCTGATGAATTCCGGAGCTGTGGGTAGG
>Ga0126304_10000178_pt1 | contig 21747 bp, 18 predicted proteins | sample Plot25_FD_92538 | JGI IMG/M metagenome (GOLD analysis project Ga0126304, IMG submission 92538) | Serpentine soil microbial communities from UC McLaughlin Reserve, CA, USA - Plot25 | ecosystem: Environmental > Terrestrial > Soil > Grasslands | place: USA: UC McLaughlin Reserve, Lake County... | reverse complement strand
TCGCCGAGCTCCTGTCGCCGTTGCGGGCGCCGAACGGCGTGTTCGCGATTCTCGGCAATCACGACGACGACCGCGAGATGCCCGGCGCGCTGGCGCGACGAGGCATCACTGTCCTGAAAGATCAGCGGACACGAATCGTGATCCGTGGAGACGCGCTCGAGATCGCGGGGATTCGCTTCTGGACACGCCGACCAGCCGACATCGCGAAAATACTGAAAGGCGCGGACGATCCGATCTTGCTGCTCGCCCACGACCCGCGTCGTCTGACGGAGGCCGCCGCGCTCAACGTTCCGGCGGTGCTCTCAGGTCACACGCACGGCGGCCAGGTCGTGGTACCGGGTTTTGGCGCCATTGCACGCGCACGGTTCCCCGTTGTCGCGGGACTCGGCCAACGGGAGAAGTCGTCGATCTTTGTCAGCCGTGGAATCGGAACGGTTTACGTGCCGGTGCGAATCAACTGTCCGCCGGAAGTCGCGCTCGTCACCCTGCAGCGGCCGTCGTCGATCTGACCACGCGACGGCCGTCGATCCGCCATCCCCCATCGAGCACGAGCGCAATCGCCTCGGGATACGCGTGATGTTCCTCGACGAGGATCCGCGCCGCCAGCGTTTCCTCGGTATCGTCGTCGCGAACCGGCACGGTCCGTTGAACGATGATGGGGCCCGCGTCAAGATCCGCGGTGGCGAAATGCACGGTCACGCCGCTTGTTTTGACGCCGTGATCGAGTGCCTGTTGCTGCGCGTGAAGACCGGGAAATGATGGCAGGAGCGACGGGTGGATGTTGAGCACGGCGTTCGGGAACGCGTCAATGAGCGGCGCGCCGATTTTCCGCATGTACCCGGCGAGACACACAAGCGCGACCTCACGCGTACGGAGCTCGCGCACCAGCGCCCGATCGTAGTCGTCTCGCGAGGGCCAGCCGCGGTGACTCAATGTCAGCGTCTCGATGCCGGCGCGGCGCGCGCGCTCGAGTCCGCCAGCATTCTCTCGATTGGAAATGACGACCGCGATTGTGGCGTCCAGTCTTCGCCCGGCGATTGCGTCGATGATCGCCTGGAGATTACTGCCGCGGCCGGAGATGAGTACACCGAGCCGGCGATTCGGGGTCATCAGACGTATGTCACCGACGGCGGCTCGCCGGCAACGATTTCTCCGATCACACGCGCGTCCCTGCCGCCGCGGGCGGCAAGTTCCTCGATGAGCGCCTCGGCCTGATCACGCGCAGTGACGATGATCAGACCGATCCCCATGTTGAACGTGCGCATCATGTCGTCGAACGGCACCCGGCCGCTCTCTTGCAGCCAGCGGAAGAGCGCAGGCACCTCCCACGACGACACACTCACCTGCGCGGCGGTCCCATGCGGCAGGATTCGCGGCAGGTTGTCGGTGATGCCACCGCCTGTGATGTGGGCCATGGCCTTGATGCGGCCAGCCTCCAGCAGCGGCTGCACCAGTGGCAGATAGGAACGATGCGGAACGAGAAACGCCTCGCCGAGGGTTATTCCCAAGGCCGCGACGTGACTGTCGACGCGCAGGCCTAGCAGATCGAACGCGATCTTCCGGGCCAGCGAATACCCGTTGGTGTGCATTCCGGACGAAGGCACGCCGACGAGCACATCGCCGGTGGCGATCGCGCGCCCGTTGATGAGCCGCTCACGATCGACGACGCCGACGATAAAGCCTGCGAGATCGTATTCGCCGTCGCTGTAGATACCGGGCATCTCGGCCGTCTCGCCACCGAGGAGCGCGCAGCTGTTGTCGCGGCACGCAGCGGCCATGCCACCAACGATTGACTCGGCGACAGCAGGAGACAACCGGCCCGTGGCGAGATAGTCGAGAAAGAAGAGCGGCTCGGCGCCTTGAACGAGAATGTCGTTGACGCAGTGATTGACGAGATCGACGCCGACCGTATCGTGCTTGTCTGCGAGAAAGGCGACCTTCAGCTTGGTGCCGACCCCATCGGCGCTCGAGACCAGCACCGGGTGCTTGTGTCGCCCGCTCTCGAGTTGAAACAAACCGCCAAAGGAACCGATGTCCGACAGCACACCCGACGTAAACGTCGATCGGGCAAGGCCACGAATCCGGCGGACGGTTTCGTGGCCCGCGTCGATATCTACCCCGGAAGACTTGTAGTCCATCAGCCGATGACGGGATCTCGTTCGAAGTTGTGGATCGAAATCAGTTGCGGCTCCGCCTTGACCGGCTCCGGGTTCAGCTTCAGCGCCAGCTGCAGATAGGCGGCCTCGTCGCGCGGGAACGCCACGGGATACACCCCGGTGTAGCACGACGTGCAGTACCTCGACTGGCCGCCTTTTACCGCGCCCTTGAGGCCTTCGAGGCTCAGATACGCGACGCTGTCAGCGGCCAAATACTTGCGAATTTCGGCGAGCGAATGTGTGGCGGCAATCAATTCCGAGCGCTGCGGCGTGTCCACGCCGTAGAAGCACGGCGAAATCGTCGGCGGACAGCTGATTCGCATGTGCACTTCCCGTGCACCGGCATCGCGGACCATTCGCACGATTTTGCGGCTGGTGGTGCCACGAACGATCGAATCGTCGACGAGCACGACCCGCTTTCCCTCGAGAATGCTCCGTACGGGATTCAGCTTGACGCGAACGCCGAAGTGGCGAATCGATTGTTGTGGCTCGATGAACGTCCGGCCGACGTAGTGGTTGCGGATGAGACCCATGCGCATCGGAATACCCGACGCCTCGGAGTACCCAATCGCCGCACACACGCCGGAGTCGGGAATCGGCACGACGACATCCGCCGGCACGCCCGATTCACGGGCGAGCCGACGGCCGAATTCCGTGCGCGTCTCGTTCACGCTCTCGCCGAAGACGTAGCTGTCGGGCCGCGAGAAGTAAACGTGCTCGAAGATGCACTGCTGGGTCTGTGGTGCCACACCAAACGGCTTGATCGAGCGCAGGCCATGCGCACTCGCCACAACGATCTCGCCCGGCTCGACATCGCGAACATAGGTCGCGCCGATGAGATCCATCGCACACGTCTCTGAGCAGATCACCCAGGCGTCGCCGCGCCGGCCGAGCGCGAGTGGGCGGAACCCGTGCGGATCACGCGCTCCGATCAGCCGATCGTTCGTCATCATGACGAACGAATACGCGCCTCGCACTTGCGACAGCGCATCGATGATCGCCCCCTCTGGGCTGCTCTCACGCGACCGCGCGAACAGATGGACGACGACTTCCGTGTCAGTCGTGGCCTGGAAGATCGCTCCGTTCCTGATGAGCGCGTCGCGCAGTTCGCTGGCATTGACCATGTTGCCGTTGTGGCCAACCGCGAGCTGCCCGTGAACGCTGTCGATGACGATCGGCTGCGCGTTGGCGAGTCGGCTCTCGCCGGCCGTCGAGTAGCGCACGTGGCCCATGGCCAGGTGTCCCGGCAACTTGGCGAGTGCGTCGCTATTGAAGACATCGTTCACATAGCCCATCGCCTTTGACACGCGGATCGACGTGCCATCCGATGCGGCAATCCCGGCACTCTCCTGCCCGCGGTGTTGCAGCGCATAGAGCCCGAGATACGTGAGATTCGCCGCCTCTGGATGCCCGATGATCCCGAAAACGCCGCACTCATCGTGGAATTTGTCCAACATCGTTGTGGTATGTCCTCGTGAATGGCTACCGGTCACACACGCAACAGTTCAGGCCACCGCGCAGTTCAGGCCACACGGCGGCGCTCGAAGTACTCCTCGAGAGCCGTTGACCAGATCAGCTCGGCCGCGGCCAGCGACTCGTCCAATATCCGCTCACCATCGACGGAGACGCGGATGCGATCGCCACCGACAACCCCGATACGGGCTGCTGGCAGATTCACCGCCGCAGCCATTGCCAACAACCGATCGACGTGTTCCGCACTCACCGAGACAACCGCGCGCGACGCGGATTCGCCAAACAGCGTCGCCACATCACGCCATGCCGCCGCGGCACCTACCGCCTTCACCTCAACCTCGACGCCAAGCGACGAATCGAAGCAGCATTCCGCGATCGTGACCGCAAGACCGCCTTCCGAGCAGTCGTGAGCCGACCGTATGATTCCGTCAGCGGCGCCCTCGACGAGCACCTGCTGTAAGGCTGCCTCACGCGCGAGGTCGAGCGCGGGCGCTTCTCCACGAATGAGACCGTGCATGGTCTTCAGATACTCGCTGCCGCCGAGCTCGTCACGCCCTTCACCGAGCAGAATCACTATGTCGCCGGCGGAACGAAACGCGCGCCGCACGACGCGGTCTGCGTTTTCAATCAGGCCGACGACACCAAGCACGGGCGTTGGCAGCACACCCTTGCTATCTGTCTCGTTATAGAGACTGACGTTGCCGCCGGTGATCGGGATCCCGAGCGCGCGGCACGCGTCGCCCATACCTTCGACGGCACGAGCGAACTGCCACATGATCTCCGGTCGCTGCGGATTGGCGAAGTTGAGGCAATTCGTGGCGCCGATCGGCTGACCGCCCGCACACGCGACGTTGCGCGAGGCTTCGGCCACAGCGAGCTGCGCTCCGCGGTACGGATCGAGATAAACGAAGCGGCCGTTGCAGTCCACAGACAACGCGAGCGCCCGTGACGTCCCCTTCACGCGGACGACGCCTGCGCCCATGCCTGGCAGCACCAGGGTGTTCGTCCGCACCATGTGGTCGTACTGCCGGTACACCCAGCGCTTGCTGGCAATCGTCGGCGACGAGAGCAGCCGGGTGAAGATGTCACGCGGTGCGCCCGGTGTTCTCAGCTCTGCGAGATTCAGCAGGCGTGCCTCGGCGAGATATGCGGGCTCCGCGGTAGGACGCCGATACACCGGAGCCTCATCAGTGAGCGCTCGGTTTGGAATCTCTGCGACCACCACACCGTGGTCCTTGACCCTCATTCGATTGTCGGCGGTGACCTCTCCGATGCGTACCGCGTGGAGGTCCCACTTGTCGAAGATGCGCTCCACTTCGGCTTCGCGGCCCTTCTTCACGACGAGCAGCATGCGCTCCTGTGATTCAGACAGCATGATTTCGTACGGCGTCATGCCGGTCTCGCGCTGTGGCACGCGCGCGACATCTATTTCGACGCCGGCGCCCCCCCGTGCCCCCATCTCGCAGGTCGAGCATGTGAGACCAGCGGCGCCCATATCCTGAATGCCGACGAGCGCGTCGGTCTTCATCACTTCGAGGCAGGCCTCGAGCAGCAGCTTCTCCATGAACGGATCGCCGACCTGCACCGCTGGCCGTTTCTCAGCTGATTTATCGTCGAATTCCGCCGACGCCATCGTTGCGCCGTGGATGCCGTCGCGGCCGGTCTTCGCGCCGACGTAGTAAACGGCGTTGCCGATGCCCGACGCCGTGCCTTTGATGATTTCGTCGGCTCGCGAGATCCCCAGACAGAACACGTTGACGAGCGGATTGCCCGTATAGCTTTCGTCGAAGGCGATCTCGCCACCCACCGTCGGGATGCCGATGCTGTTCCCGTAACCGGCGATGCCCGCAACGACGCCGGCCATGGTTCGGCGCACCAGTGGCTCATTGAGCGATCCGAATCGCAGCGAGTTGAGAAGCGCGATCGGGCGCGCACCCATCGTGAAGATGTCGCGGATGATTCCGCCGACGCCGGTCGCCGCGCCCTGATACGGCTCGATGAACGACGGGTGATTGTGCGACTCGATCTTGAAGACGGCCGCGAGCCCATCGCCGATATCGACCGCACCGGCATTTTCGCCGGGCCCCTGCAACACGCGCGGGCCCGTGGTCGGCAGCGTCTTCAGATACACGCGCGAGCTCTTGTAGCTACAGTGCTCTGACCACATCACCGAAAAAATGCCGAGCTCGGTGATCATCGGGGTGCGGCCCATGATGTCGAGGATCCGCTGGTACTCCTCACGAGTGAGTCCGTGTCGTTCGAGAACGGCATCGGTAATCGGCTGGTTAAAGGGGTCGGGAGTCATTTTTCGAGGACACCTACGAGTTCACAACTGACGCAGTCGAGAGTGCCCTCGAAAAATGACTCCCGACCTCATTTAACACGGACTGGAACATCACGAGACCATCAGCGCTGCCGACGGCCAGTTCACAGGCGCGCTCGGGGTGCGGCATCAAGCCGACGACGTTGCGCGACTCGTTGGTGATGCCGGCAATGTTGTGAATCGACCCGTTCGGATTCGCCGCGTCGGTCTCTTCGCCCGATGCGGTGACATATCGGAAGACGACCTGGCGATTGCGCTCGAGCCGATCGAGGACGTCCGGCTCCGCGTAGTAATTGCCTTCACCATGTGCGATGGGAATACGCAGGATCTGGCGTAGCGACGCGGCGGCGGTGAACGGAGTGTCAGTCTGCTCGACTCTGACGTGGACGTGCTCGCAGCGGAAGTGCAAGCTGCGGTTGCGCAGCATCGCGCCTGGCAGCAGACCGGCCTCGAGGAGAATCTGAAAGCCGTTGCAGATACCCAGCACTGGCCCGCCCGCCGCAGCAAACGCCTTCACTTCCTGCATGATTGGCGAGAAGCGGGCAATGGCACCGGTGCGCAGGTAGTCGCCGTGGGCGAAGCCGCCGGGAAGAATGACCGCGTCTGCACCTTTCAGGCTGGTGTCCTTGTGCCAGATCAGCTCAGCGTCCTGGCGCAGCACCTGTTTCGCCGCGTGAAACGCATCGTGGTCGCAATTCGATCCGGGAAAGACGATGACCGCGAATTTCATGCGGTGACCTCGATTCGATAGCTCTCGATGACCGGATTGGCCAGCAGCTTGTCGGCGGCCTCGGAGGCCAGCCGGCGCGCCTCGTCGCTGCTCGGCGCGTCGATGTCCAACTCGAAGTACTTCCCCTGCCTGACGTCCTTCACCGCCCCATAGCCCAGCGTGTGCAATGCTTCGGTGACGGTCGTCCCTTGCGGGTCGAAGACAGACGGCTTGAGAGTCACGAACACACGCGCGCGCATCAGATGGTTACCTCGCATCGGGCCGGCTGACGCCAGCGCCTACGACTGCATCCTGAAACACACGCTCGAACACGTGATCGACGTGCCGGAGCTGTGCATTCAGATCAAACGCATGCTCGATCTCGGCCGGGTTCAGCACACGGCCGACGTCGGGGTCGCCCAGCAGCAGCGACTTGAAGTCGCGCTGCTCGTGGAAGGCGCGCATCGCGTTGCGCTGCACCCATTCGTATGACTGCTCTCGCGACACGCCGCGCTGCGCGAGCTCGAGCAGCACTGTGCCCGAAAACACCACGCCGCGCGAACGCTCCATGTTCTCGCGCATGCGGTCGGGATAGACCACCATACCCGCGACGATCCGGGTGAAGCGGCGCAGCATGTGATCGAGCGCGATGAAGCTGTCGGGCAGAATCACACGTTCCACCGACGAGTGCGAAATATCACGCTCGTGCCAGAGCGCGTTGTTCTCGAATCCGGCGACAGCATTGCCACGCAACAGCCGGGCAAGCCCGACAATCTGTTCGCACCCAATCGGGTTGCGCTTGTGGGGCATGGCCGAAGAGCCTTTCTGGCCGTTGGCAAACGGCTCCTCGACCTCGCCGATCTCGGTCTTTTGAAGACCGCGAATCTGGAGCGCGAATTTTTCCAGTGAAGACGCGGTGATCGCCAGGGCTGAGAGCAACTCCGCGTGGCGGTCACGCTGAATCACCTGGGACGCGACGGGAGCCGCCTCGAGGCCGAGGCTACGACACGCGTCCGCCTCGATGTCGGGCGGCAGATGCGCGAACGTCCCCACCGCTCCCGACAGCTTGCCGACCGAGATGACCTCGCGCGCGCGGCGCATGCGCGCCACATCGCGCGTCAGCTCCGCATACCACAGCGCAAGCTTGAGGCCAAATGTCATCGGCTCGGCGTGCACGCCGTGCGTGCGGCCGATCATTGGCGTGCGGCGATGTTCCTCGGCTCGCGTATGGACCGCCTGCATCAGGCCGTCCAGGCCCTTCAGGATGAGATCGCAGGCCTCGCGCATCTGGAGTGCCTGCGCCGTGTCGATGACGTCAGATGACGTCATGCCGAAGTGCAACCAGCGCGCTGACGGGCCGACGTGTTCGGCCACTGCGGTCGTGAAGGCGATCACATCGTGCTGGGTGACTTCTTCGATGGCTTCGATGCGCGCGATATCGAAGGCGCCGCGCTCGCGAATGTCGCGCGCCGCTTCAGCCGGTACGATGCCGGCCCGCGCCATGGCTTCGGCTGCAGCAACTTCAACCTGCAGCCAGGTTTCATACTTGCGCTGGTCGCTCCAGATGCGACCCATTTCAGGATGGGTGTACCGCCGGATCATCGATCCCGAAACCCTCCGCTAACCGAGTGCCAGCCTTTCTCGCGGAATCTGCAGGCCGTTGACCGCACCGAGCACGGTGGCGGCCAGCGATCCATCGGCAAACAGATCGCGCGCGACGCGCTGGACGTCGTCAGCCGACACGCGTTCAACGCCCTCTAGTGTCTCATCCAAACCGAACTGCCGATCGAAGTAAATCTCCTGCCGGGCGAGATGCGACATCCGGCTAGACGTGCTCTCGAGATTCAGCATCAAGCTGCCCTTGAGGTGATCCTTGGCTCGCCGCAGCTCAGAGTCCGGCAGCGGCTCGTCTTTCAATCGGCGCAACTCGGCGATCACAACGTCGATCAGCTCGCCGACCGCATCGTTCGCGCAGCCGGCGTACACGGTCATCGAGCCGGCATCGCGATACGCACTCAGACCGCTGAAGACGGCATAGGCCAGACCGCGCTTTTCTCGAACGTTCTGGAACAGACGCGAGCTCATGGACCCGCCGAGCACGGTGTTGAGCACGTAACTCGAATAGCGATCCTCGTGATCCTGCCGGTAACTACTCGTGCCAAGACAGACGTGGCTCTGCTCGAGCTCCTTGTTGCGGATCAATGTCGCCGGAACTACGCGAGGCGGCGCTTCGCTCACTGGAGCATTTCGGGTCGGAAGTCCGTCGAATGCCCGCATGACGAGATCGCGGACCTGGGAGTGATCAATGTTGCCCACCGCGGCGACGATGAGATTCGGAGCGCAGTACGTGCTCGTGAAGTAGCGACGCAGCCCTTCCTCCGTGAGCGATTCCACCGTTTCCTTAGTACCCAGGATGGGTCGGCCCAGAGGATGACCTTGCCAGAAACTCTCGGTGAACAGCTCGTGAACCAGATCGTCCGGCGTGTCCTCGACCATCTTGATCTCTTCGAGAACGACCTTTTTCTCGCGGCCGATGTCGACGTCGCTGAAGGCCGGATGCATGACGATGTCGGCGAGCACCTCCACCGCAAGCGGCAGATGATCGTCGAGCACCTTGAAGTAATAGCTCGCGTACTCCTTCGCCGTGAACGCATCCATCTGACCACCGATAGAGTCGATGGTCTGCGCGATGTCCTCAGCGGTGCGGGTGTTTGTGCCCTTGAAGAGCATGTGCTCGACGAAATGGGCGATGCCGCTTTGCTCGAGCGATTCGTGCCTCGACCCACGCGCGAGCCACACACCGATGCTCACCGAACGCACGTGCGGCATCCGCTCCGTGAGGAGACGGAGACCGTTAGGAAGCACGTCACGAACAATCGCTGGTTGAGACACGGGTGCGTTTTCGAGAACTGCAGCCGCCGGACCGCTCCCCGTCACTAGATTCGGCCATCCGTTGTCAGCCGCAAACTATTGACAGACAGGGAATTAGAAGAACAAGCGCATCATAGCATGAAACGGCGTGTAAAAGAACTCGAGCAGAGGAACTACTCGGGCCAGAACGAGTTCCTTGTTACAATCGACTGCTCGCATCTCGAAGGAAACGCGAGAGATAGCATGAGTCCCGCGCTCCACGACATCGCTGAGCTCGAGCCGTCCGAGCTCGAGACACTGCTGGCCGATAGCGGCAGCGAGCCGTTCCATGGTCGCCAGATCTATCGCTGGATCTATCGATACGGCGTAACCGATTTCGGCCGGATGACAGATCTGTCTCGCGCCCTCCGCGCGCGGTTGCCGGATCAGTTCGTCATCAACACCCCACGGATCGTCAGCGACGAGACATCGGCGGACGGTACCCGCAAGCTCGCCCTGGAGCTGGCGGACGGCCGCCGCATAGAGTCGGTGTTCATTCCGGACACGCCGTCGATGACCTTCTGCGTCTCAACGCAGGTTGGATGCGCAATGGGCTGCGGCTTCTGTTTGACGGGAAAGATGGGGCTCGTCCGCAACCTCACCGCCGGAGAGATCGCCGGCCAGGTCCGGGTGCTCGCTGGAGCGACCGGGCTACTCGATCAGCCCTTCAACATCGTGCTCATGGGGATGGGAGAACCACTGCACAACTATGAGCACACGATGAAAGCCCTTCGCATGCTCCACAGTGAGCATGGTCTCTCGATCTCGCCGCGGCGCGTCACGCTGTCCACGGTTGGCCTTGTACCCGGCCTCGAGCGCCTCGCCCGCGAACCGCTGATGCCGAATCTCGCCATCTCGCTCCACGCGACGACCGAGGCTCAGCGCACCGCGCTCGTTCCGCCGAACACGCGGTATCCACTCGCGGCGATCCTCGAAACGTGCCGCCGGTTCCCGCTGAAGAAGCGCAGCCGAATCACATTCGAGTACGTCATGCTGGACGGCGTCAACGACACACCCGACGACGCGCGTCGCCTCGTCAAGCTGCTGGCGGGGATCAAGTCGAAAGTCAATCTGATCCCGCTCAATCCGGCACCGGGCATTCCGTACGATCGACCGTCCGACGAGCGCGTCAATCGTTTCGTCCAGATTCTCGCGGACCGTCACATCACGGTGTCCGTGCGAAAGAGCCGCGGGCGCGATATCCGCGCGGCCTGCGGTCAGCTTATCGTCGAGGGCGGGAGCAAGAAGACAGCGGCGCAACAAATGGCGCTGCTAATGGGGTCGGGAGTGATTTTCCCCACACCTTCCCGAGGAAAATGACTCCCGACGCCTTTCAGTCGATTCGAGCGTTGATCCACTGATTCCGCGGGACCATCTCCGCAAGCCGGACCTTCAGAAAATTGTCGGTCACCGCCGACAGCCCATCGTCCACCGTCAACGCGCGGCGCACCGTTCCGAGCTGAGACTGCCGGAATCGCGTGGCCATGTCGTGACCAATCGCGCGGACACGCTGGCCGCGTTCACGAATGGCAACGCCGTCGACCTTGTCGTCCATCGCGGTCGCGTCGGTTCCTGGACGATCCGAGTAGGGAAAGACGTGGAGATGCGTCAGCGGAAGGTCGCAGAGGAGCGACTCGGTCTGCTGGAATTCGCTGGCCGTTTCTCCTGGAAACCCAACGATGACATCGGACCCGATCGACGCATGCGGTATCACCGTGCGAATCCGTTCGATGAGTTGCCGGTATGCACCAACCGTGTACGGCCGCCGCATTCGGCGCAGCACGCTGTCCGCGCCGTGCTGGAGTGGCAGGTGAAAATGCGGTGCGAGCCGCCGTGATCCGGCAACAAGATCGATCATGTCTTCCGTGCAATCCATCGGCTCCAGCGAACTGATCCGGAACAGCACGTCTGCGTCCGAATCAGCCAGATGATGCACGAGTGCCGTGAGGGTGGAGCCATCGTCAAGGTCACGGCCGTATGACCCGAGATGAACGCCAGTAATGATGATTTCCTTATAACCAGCCGCGACCACGTGCCCGAGCCGACGTGTGATCTCCATCAACGGAAGCGACCGACTGTGTCCGCGCGTCGTCGGAATGATGCAGTAACTGCAGCGCTCCTCGCAGCCCGTCTGCACGCGCAGCGTGAAGGCTGTTCGGCCAGCAACCCCTGGTTCGAGTGCCCCGCACGGCCCGTCGCCATCGCCGTAGCGCGTCGCCGTGGAATGCGGCTCGGGATCGGCGAACGCGATCGTCGAGAGCAAGTCGTCCTTGAGCTGATTGGAAACGACGTGAGTCACATTCGGAAGGTCACTGAGCTCACTCGGACGTCGGGTCGCGTAGCAGCCAGTCACCACGATGCGAACGTCGGGGTTGTTGCGCGCGATACGCCGGATCGTCTGCCGCGCGCCTTGATCGGCCGTTGCAGTGACGGAGCACGTATTCACGATGACGAGATCAGCCTGGTCGGGTGAGGCGCACACGGCGCCACGCGCGCGCAATGAGCCCTCGATTTCCAGCGAGTCGGCCTGGTTCACGCGGCATCCGAAGGTGACAACGGAGTACTTCACACCGATAGCGCTTTCCGTCCGATGTCGCGACGGTATTGCATGCCCTCGAAGTGAATGTGCGATGCAGCTGAGTACGCGGTGTCGATCGCGTCCCGAAACGTCGTGCTGCGACCCACGACGGTCAGGACACGGCCACCTGCAGTGACAAGACGGCCCTCGCGCTTTGCGGTGCCGGCATGGAACACAATCGCTCCGGGCACCTTGCTGGCAGCATCAATTCCGTCGATCGGCTTGCCCGCTTCCGGCGCATCGGGATACCCACCCGCGGCGAGCACGACACCAACGTGCGGCTCGCGACGAAATCGCGCGGGTCGCGAAGGCAGCGCACCGGTCGCGGCCTCGCCCAGCAGCCACCCGAGATCTTCATCGAGCATCGGCAGAACAACCTGCGCTTCTGGATCGCCGAAGCGCACGTTGAACTCGATCACCTTCGGTCCTTCGGCGGTGAGCATCAGGCCAACATACAAGAACCCCCGATAGGGATGTCCTTCGTGATCCATCCCGGCCAGGACCGGCGACACGATCTCATCGCAGACGCGGCGGCTCATGTCCTCGGTAATCAATGGACTCGGCGCGAAGGCACCCATGCCTCCCGTATTCGGCCCGCGGTCATCGTCGAAGATCCGTTTGTGATCCTGCGCCGATCCGAGCAGGACGAAGTTGGTGCCGTCGGCAAGCACGAAATACGAGGCTTCGTGACCGACGAGAAATTCCTCGAGCACCACTCGGCTGCCGGCGTCGCCGAAGCGACGATCGATCATCATTTCGCCGACGACGGCTTCCGCCGTGGCCGCGTCTTCGGCGATGACGACGCCCTTTCCAGCCGCGAGACCATCCGCCTTCAGCACGAGCGGAAACGTGAATGCTCCACGTCGAATCGTCGCCAGCGCATCGTCAGCGGACTCGCACACACGGAACGCTGCTGTCGGCACGCGATGGCGCGCCATGAAGTCCTTCGCGAACGCCTTGCTCCACTCGAGAGCGGCCGCGGCTTTGGTCGGACCGACGATTGCGCGTCCGGCTGCGGTGAACGCATCGACGACACCGCGGCTCAAAGGCAGTTCAGGGCCGACGACGGTGAGGTCCACACCCTGACTCTCGGCGACCGCAAGCAATTCCGCGGGTGCACTGACATCGGCAGGCAAACAGCGCGCAGCAGACGCTATTCCGGGGTTTCCGGGCGCGCAAATGACCGCCTCGATATCGGATTCGCGGGAAAGTTTCGAGGCTAAGGCGTGCTCGCGCGCGCCACTTCCGATGACCAGGATTTTCATGGATTCGGGCTAACCGGCGGCCTGGCAATGAGTTGCATGTCCTGAGCGCCTGTCGGCCTTCTACAAGGAGAGTAGCAATCTCGAGGACCGAACGCGGCGAGACTCTGTGCAGATTTGGCAGCACGATACACGACTATTTCGTTGACGTCCGGCCGCGTTACGCCTAGAATCCGCGCCTGCCTGTGATAGCCTAGCATATTCGCCACTTTTCAAAGGTTGTTACAGGTAGCCACCAACGGGGTGAGGGGGTGTTTTAGGGCGTGGCTGAAGTCAAGATTCAGGAAGGCGAGTCGATCGAGAGCGCTCTCCGCCGCTTTAAGCGCAAGGTTCAACAGGAAGACATCATCAAGGACATCAAGAAGCATTCCTTCTACTTGAAACCCGGCGACAAACGTCGGGCCAAACAAGCGCTGGCGCGAAAGCGAAACCGGAAGAAGCTCCGAAGGGAAACGGAGTAGCTGACGGGCGACGATCGAGGAGCACGAGGTGGCGACCGATGGAGTTCCAAGACAAGACCCTGAGGTGCGTGGATTGCGGCTCTGAGTTCATCTGGACGGCAGGTGAACAGCTGTTCTTTGCCGACAAACAATTCAAGAACGAACCGAAACGCTGCAAGACATGCAAGGCCAAGCGGGCCAACCGGGCATCAGCCGGACCCGCACCGGTCAGGGACCGGGTCGAGACACAGACCCAGTGCTCCGCATGCGGTAAGGACACCACGGTGCCTTTCCGACCGACGCAGGGACGTCCGGTGTTCTGCAAGGAGTGCTTCCAGCAGCGCAAGTTCGCTGGTGCTGGAGGCGTCTGAGCGGATCCCTCCTCGGAACTCTACAGGTCGCTGCGACCGACTTTTCACGGAGCCAGACCTCGGTCTGGCTCCTCTATGTGTCTGTGCTAGAATTCCGGCTTTTACGGGCCTGAGCTCATTCGAGGACCTATGCAGATCGAGGAACGATCCGCCGGCGACGTGACCATCTTGGACTTGAAAGGCAAAATGACCCTCGGCGAGGGTGATGAAGTCCTCAAGGACAAGATCAACAGTCTGGTGCTGCAGGGCCACAAGAAGCTCGTCCTGAACCTCGCCGACGTCCCGTACATCGACAGCGCCGGCCTGGGAGAAATTGTCCGAACCTTCACGACGGTCAGCCGCCAGGGCGGAAGCCTCAAGCTGCTCAGCCTGACGAAGCGCATTACGGATCTCCTGGCCATCACCAAGCTGCTGACGGTGTTCGAGACGCACGACAACGAGGCGGACGCCATTCGCAGCTTCCAGTCGACCAACGTGTAGCGCTGCCGCAGATCGCGCTGTGATAGCGCGTCCTTCGCCGTCGTCCGCCGCACACCAGACACACGCGGTGAATTCCACGCTCGAGAGTGACGCCGCGCGCGCATCCACGTTTCGGCTGCTGTTGATGTCATTGCGGCCGGAGCAGTGGACGAAGAACCTGTTCGTCTTCGCGGGCGTGTTGTTCGGCGGCCATCTGTTCGACGTGCCGGCCATGCTCCGAGCCGTCGCCGCATTCACAGTCTTCTGCGCGTTGTCCGGCGTCGTCTACATCTTCAATGACCTGGCGGATCGCGCCGCCGATCAGCGCCATCCACTCAAGCGGCTTCGGCCAATCGCCTCGGGGCGATTATCGCCTTTGACGGCTGCGACCGCTGCAATCATCCTTGGCGCAGTCTCGCTCGCCGCCGCCGTCCTGCTATCGCCGATGTTCGCGGTGTTGTCCGCGACCTACGTTGGGCTGCTCGCGCTGTACTCGGTCCTGTTGAAACATCTCGTCATCATCGACGCCCTGACCATCGCCGCCGGCTTCGTGCTTCGCGCCGCGGCAGGCGCCGTAGCGGTGTTCGTGCCAATCAGTCACTGGCTGCTCGTCTGCACAACACTGCTCGCACTGTTCCTGGTCCTCAGCAAGCGCAGGCACGAGTTGACGCTCCTCGCCGATGGCGCGATGACACACCGGCCGATCCTCGAGGAATACAGCCCGTATCTGCTCGACCAGATGATCGCGGTCGTCACCGCCTCTACACTGGTCGCTTACAGCGTCTATTCGACCAGCGCGGAAACGGCCGAGCGGCTGAGAACGACGCGATTGGGCCTGACTATTCCCTTTGTGCTGTACGGCATCTTCCGGTATCTGTACTTGGTGCACCAGAAGCGCGCCGGCGGAAGTCCGGCAGACCTGCTGCTGACGGATCGACCGCTCCTGGCCTGTGTCGGGTTGTGGGCCCTCAGTGTGGCATTGATTCTCTATTCCCCGCTGGGCCGCTGAGACATGCCGGTCACGATCGAATCGCCGGAACCCATCACCACGTCGCGGCCTCCCGACACCGCGCGCGTCGCCGTTGTCCGGACTCGTCCTGAGACGGTCATCGAGGACTACGGCCGGGTCATGGAGCTGGCTGGCTACCGTCGCACGCTCTCGCGCGACACCGACACGCTGCTGAAGCTGAATCTGTCCTGGACGAAGTACTTCCCGGCCTGCTCGTCGCAGCCCTGGCAGGTTGACGGCGTCTTGACGACGATGCTCCGCGATGGATTCCCACGGCAGCGACTGATTCCCATCGAGAACAAGACCGTCGTCACGAGCCCTCGCGAAGGATGCCGGAATAACCGCTGGGAACCCGTGCTCGCTCGGCATGGTGTCACCTTCACGCCGCTACCTGAAGTAGAGTGGCGCGTCTATCGGTTCAAGAGTCCGTTGCTCAAGTTGAACGATATTTTTCCGGACGGCATTCAGATTCCGGCCATGTATCCGGGCCGTCAGATCCTGCATTTGCCCACCGTGAAAACCCACGGTCACGCGGTCATGACGGGCTCGGTGAAGAACTCGTTCGGCGGCCTGCTCAAAGAGGTCCGGCACTATGCGCATAAGTACATGCACGAAGTGCTCGTCGATCTAATGTACATGCAGCGTGAACTGCACCCGGCGGTCTTCACCGTGATGGACGGCACAGTCGCGGGCGACGGCGCTGGGCCGCGCACAATGATTCCGCGCGTCAAGAACCTGATTCTCGCCGCGTCGGACTCTGTTGCTATTGACGCAATCGCCGCGCGGCTGATGGGATTCGATCCGCTCTCGATTCCATTTTTGCGGATGGCCCATGAGCTGGGCCTCGGCATTGCCGATCCGCGGAAGATCGAGCTGGTCGGCGACGACGTGTCGCACGAGAACTTCGGCTTCACCACACGCAAGTCGCTGGTGATCTGGGGCGATCAGATGATTCGCAAAGGATTCCTTCGTCCGCTCGAACGAATCCTGCTGCATTCGCCCCTTATGGTCTGGGCACCGATGGCTTCGAACGCGTACCACGACTTCATGTGGTATCCGACGATCGGTTTGTCGCGTATTCGTGAGTTCAACCAAACAGGGTGGGGGAAGCTGTTTCAGACGTACTGACCACAACGATGGCTGATCAGAATCCACAGCACCGCCGCCAGCACTTCCACCGTGGACGTCGCGGCGCCGATCGACGCGGGAATGAACGGCGACCTGGATCCGCACAGTCGCCGGAGCAGAGCGCACGCGAGCATCGCGAGCACGTCGATGTCGAGCAGATCATGCGCGATATCCGCTCTCGCATCTCGCAGCGGCACGGCATCGAGCTGACGACGCAGCAAATACAGGAGCTGGCCGCGCGGCGTCTGGAAGCCATTCTCGATCCGCGGACGGTCAAGCCGTCGCTGCTCGAACAGATTCGACGCAGCACCTCGACGCCACTCGACACCGCGCCCCCGCCGGAGCTGACCTACAGCTTCGAGGACACGACGATCTACGACTCACATCGCGGATCGCTGCGGTTCATTCGGCGACTCCTGAATCCGCTGCTCAAGCTGTTCTTCAATCCGAATCCGCTGACCGCTGCGCTCAACACGCAGGCGAAGTTGAATCAGGCGGCGGCTCTGCGCGAGGCGGAACGCGAGCGGCGTCAGGCCGAGTGGAATGCGCTCCACTACGAGATCCTGCAGCGACTGGTCCTCGAAGTCTCGCGGACCAGTCTCGAGGCGCAGCAACTATCCATGCGCATCGAGGCCTTGTCGACGAAGCTGGATTTCGCCGAGCGTCGCGCGCGAAGCATCGAAGGTACGCTGCACCAAGCGCGTCCGGCGCCGCGGCACGAATCCGCGCCGCCGCCAGCGCAGGTCCCTCAATTGCCGCGTGAAGCGGGCATCACCGACAACGCTACCCCGCCAGTTGCCCAGGAAGGTGCGGCTGCTGAAGGCGGCCGTCGGCGACGCCGTCGTCGTCGTGGTCGACGGCCGCAGGGCTCGCCTGAAGGTGCTCCGATAGGGGCAGCGGCAGGAGCAGCGGCGGCCGACGCGCGCATGGCGGACAGTCCCGAGCCTCCGTATGTCGATGACGCAGACGAGGACGAAGGCGGCACCGAGGGCGACGAGGGCGAAGATCAGGCCTTCGAGGCTGCCGTGCCATCCGTCGAGACTACGCCTCTTGAAACCAATGTCGAACCAAACGACGTTCAGACAGCGCCGCCGCCCCGCGAGGCTGTAGTCGATTCGACGCCCGCGTATCCACCCGCCGAGGCGCCGATCGACAGACCCGCTGAACCTGAACCCGCAGAAGCACCCGACCCGCCGTTGCCGCCAGAACGCGTTGGCGACTGACGAGCGATGAAGCTCGTGGTCGTCGTGCAGCGCTATGGCGCCGAGATCAACGGCGGCTCAGAGCTGCATGCACGTTACGTCGCCGAACGCCTCTCCGCCCACGCTGACGTTCGCGTTCTGACCACTTGTGCGCGCGACTACGTCACGTGGCGCAACGAGTGGGCGCCCGGTCAGGAGCGTGTGAACGGCATTCCCGTTGAGCGTTTCGCCGTCACTCGCGAGCGCGACATCGTCGACTTTCGCCAAAGGTCCGAGCACCTCTTTCACCATCGCCACTCGGTACACGACGAACTCGGCTGGCTCAAGAGCCAGGGGCCAACCAGTCCGACGCTGATGGAGCGGCTGACACGCGTCGCCGATGAATGCGACTTCGTGCTGTTATTCACCGTGCGGTACAGTACGGCGTTCTATGGGGCACGCGTGGCCGCGCCGAAAGCCATCCTGGTCCCGACAGTCGAACGCGAATCGTCATTGGGGTTGAGTATCTTCCCGCCGATCTTCAGAGGCGTGCGGGCGATCATGTACAACTCGTTCGAAGAACGGGCGCTCATCACGGCGTTGTCATCCAACCGACACGTGCCTGGCGTCGTGGTCGGTGTCGGCTCGCAGATTCCGGAGGCCGTCGACGCTGAACGGGCGCGGCGCAAATTCGGTTTGCACAACCCGTTCATCATCTACGTCGGTCGTATCGACGCGAACAAGGGCTGCGCCGACCTGTTCCGGAACTTTATCGAGTACACGGGCCGAGTGAGCCGGCCACTCGATCTCGTACTGATCGGAACCCCGGTACTTCCCATCCCGGAGCATCCGCGAATCAGGCATCTCGGATTCGCCGCGGACCTGGATAAATTTGACGCAATCGCCGGCGCGGAACTGCTGGTCATGCCGTCGCCATACGAGAGCCTGTCGATGGTGGCGCTCGAGGCATGGGCGTTGGGCCGGCCGGTCCTCGCCTCGGCGCGCTGCGATGTGCTGGTCGGCCAGTGTGTGCGGAGCAATGCCGGGTTGTACTATGAGGATGCGCACGAGTTCGCCGCCGCACTCGATCGAATCCTTTCCGATCCGGCGCTGGCGGCCACGCTCGGCCGAAACGGTCGCGCGTTTTTTGCCCGGAACTATAGCTGGCCGGTCATCGAGCGCAAGTATCTGGATATGTTCGACGAGTTGCGACGAACGCCCGTGACGTACGGCATGGATCCGCTACCTGGCTGGCTAGCCCGCCGCGCCAGGACGTGTCCGCCTGCGGCCGACGTCGTGAACGCGCTGCCGGCGGGTGCCGTCGTCGAATCTCACGTGTTGGAGCGCCGTTGAAATTCGCCTTCGTTACGCCACGTTACGGCGCGGATATCAGCACGGGTGCCGAGCATGCGTGCCGGCTGATCGCCGAGCATGTGTGCGAGCGCCACGATGTGGACGTCCTGACCACATGCGCGGGCGATCATCGCACGTGGAAGAACGAGTACTCGGAAGGATCTGATCGCGTCAGAGGCGTGCTGGTTCGCCGCTTCGGCGTCAGCCAGGTCCCCGATCACATCGGCTTTGATGCGCTGTCGCAGCGCCTGCACACATCGCCGCACTCACGTGCCGAAGAGCTCGAGTGGGTGCGTCTGCACGGCCCGTGGTCGCCGGGATTACTCGAATATCTGAAGCGCTCCAACCGGTCTTATGACGTGCTCGTGTTCTTCGGGCTGTGGCATCCGCTGACGGTGCACGGCGTGGAGATCGCACCAGAACGGAGCGTGCTGTTTCCGTTTCTACAGCTGCGACCGTCACTCCGTTTCGGCATTTGGCCCGACGTAGTGCGATCGGTGCGCGGGCTCGGGCTCTTCTCCGAGGCCGAGCGCCATTTACTGCATTCGTATCTCGGTGTGCGTCATCAGTGCGAGGAGGTCGTCGGCATTGGCGTAGACCCGCTGCCGCAGCAGTCGTATCCACGGCACCAGCAGGATCCGAACGATTCGATTACTGACGAAGAGGAGGCCGGCGTCGAGAACGAGAACGAGACAGCTGACTATCTCGGCGGCCGCGGTATTCCATTCAAGCGGCGGCATCGTCTCTATGGCCGATTTGCCTTGTATGGCGGGCGTGTCGAGCCAGACAACGGCTGCGAAGAGATGCTGGAGTACTTTGACACGTTCGCAGCCTCGGCCAACGACGCCACGCTTGTGCTGATGGGTGTCAAGATGATGAAGGTGCCCGAGGAGCCGTACGTGCGGCTCGCCGGTGTCATCCCCGATCGCGAGCGCATGACGGCGTACGAAGCTGCGGACGTAACGATTGCACCGGCGTCCGACGATCTGCTGGCGCAACCGCTGCTCGAAAGCCTCGCGGTCGGAACGCCCGTGCTCGCCAACGCGAGAAATGCCGCGGCCGTTGAGCACTGCCGGCGCGCCGGAGCCGGCCTCTACTACGGGAATCGCGAGGAGTTCGTTGGCGCGTTGACGCTTCTCACCAGCAATGGGCCGTTACGCGAGAAACTCGGCGGTAATGGCCGCGCCTACATTCACAGTCACCACCGCTGGGACGCTGTGCTCGGCCGGTTCGACCGGCTGATCTCGCGCGCGAGACCGCGCTAGTCGCGCGTCAACTCGGCGGCCGGAAACGGCCGCGCCCGCGACGTTGACGATGCCTCGTCGGCACTCGCCTTCTTTCGTCGCGTGCCGATCTCGTGCCTCTTGATCATCTCGTTCAGCGTCGTCGGCTTGATCCGCAGGAGCTCGGCCGCCTTCTTCTGCACGCCGCCTGCGGCTTCCAGCGTTGATTCGATCAACCGTCGCTCGACGTTGGTGATGACGTCCTTGAAGGAGATGCCTTCGGGCGGCACCACGAACTTCGGGATGTGGAACGCCGGAGCCGAGCGGACGTGGTCGGGGATCAGGTCCGGCCCGATACGCGAACCTGAGCCGAGGACAACGGCACGCTCCATCACGTTCTCGAGCTCTCGTACGTTGCCTGGCCAGTCGTATTCCATCATCAGATCGAGCGCCTCGGCGGTGAGCTCCATGTCCCGCTTGTTGTTCTCGGCGCCGTATTTCTCGAGGAAGTGCTGCGACAGGTAGGGGATATCGTCCTTGCGCTCACGCAACGGAGGAAGGTAGATGCTGATGACGTGCAGGCGGTAGTACAAGTCCTCGCGGAACCGCCCTTCCTCGACCATCTGCCGCAGATCGCAGTTCGTGGCAGCGATGATGCGCGCGTCAACCTTGATGGTTTCCATGCCGCCGAGCCGCATGAACTCGCGCTCCTGCATCACACGGAGCAGCTTCGCCTGAGTATCGGACGGAATGTTCCCGATCTCGTCGAAAAAGATGCTGCCCTTGTCGGCGAGATCGCAGAGGCCCTTCTTCGGATAAATCGCACCGGTAAACGCGCCTTTGACGTGTCCGAAGAGCGTGGACTCGAGCAGATCCGGCGGGAGGTTTCCCGAGTTGACCGTCACGAACGCGCGGTCTGCGCGCGGAGAGTTCGAGTGAATCGCGCGCGCGACGAGCTCCTTGCCGGTTCCGCTCTCGCCGGTGATCAGAATCGTTGAGCGGCTGGGCGCCGCCTGGATGATCAAGTCGAAGACCTGCTTCATCCGCTGACTCCGGCCGATGATTCCAGCGAAGCGCTGGTACTGCGCCTGCAGGCTCTGGCGCAGCGCGGTGTTCTCCGCGAGCAACTGCCGGCGCTCGACGGCGTTGTGCACGACGACCAGCACCTCGTC
>Ga0126304_10000177_pt1 | contig 21946 bp, 17 predicted proteins | sample Plot25_FD_92538 | JGI IMG/M metagenome (GOLD analysis project Ga0126304, IMG submission 92538) | Serpentine soil microbial communities from UC McLaughlin Reserve, CA, USA - Plot25 | ecosystem: Environmental > Terrestrial > Soil > Grasslands | place: USA: UC McLaughlin Reserve, Lake County... | reverse complement strand
GACCTCGAGCGCACCGATCATCGTGCTGTCGGCGCGTGGCGCCGAAGCGGACAAGGTGGCGGCGCTCGATGCCGGTGCGGATGACTACGTGACCAAACCGTTTGGCGCCGAAGAACTCCTCGCTCGCATCCGCGCCGCATTGCGGCGATCCGACAGCGCATCCGGCACCGCCGGTCCAATCGTGCGCGGTGGACTGGTGATCGATCGCGAGCGCTTCCGAGTCCTCAGAGACGGCGACGAGGTGAGGCTCACGCCAAAGGAATTCGAGCTGCTGACCTACCTGGCCCAACACCCCGGCCGCGTGCTCACGCACCGCGCCATACTCAGGGCCATCTGGGGGCCGCACGCGACGGACCAACCGGAGCATCTGCGCGTGCTGGTCGGCTCGCTGCGGAAGAAGATCGAGCCGAATCCCTCGTCACCCAAGTACATCCTCACCGAGCCCTGGGTGGGGTATCGGTTCGCAGACCTGCCGTAGCTGTCAGCGTCGCACCGGCGGAGAGCCTGGCACACGCGCACGCAGCCTCGCCCTGCCGCCCGATGTGATACGGCACGCTCGTGACGACGATGTTGCGCCTGAAGAGGAGCGCGCCTTTGATGAGGAGCGCATGCTGATTGTGCATCAGGTGGTGCCACAGCCGATGCGGCACGAACTCGGGAAGGATCACAGTGACAACGCTGTCGGGATTCTTGCGCTGGACCTCTTCGATGTATTCGAGCAGCGGCTCCAGCAGCGATCGAAACGGCGACTCGAGTATGACGAGGTCGACCTGCTGCCCCCACTTCGGCCACATCTGCCGCACGGATTCGGTGGCCGTTGGATCGATTTCCACGTAGACGGCGCGAACATCGCTTGCGAGGGTCCGTGCGTATCGAAGCGCCTTGACGACGGCCCGTTGAATCCCGCCGATCGGTACGATCACGACGTGGCTGCCCTGCGTGTCGGGCTCCCAGCCATTCAACGACAGCTCCACCGCCACGCGATCGTAATGACGCTTGGTGATCGCGAAGATCGTCACCAGCACCGGAATCATCACGATTGTGAGCCATGCGCCCTCGGCGGCCTTCGTCGTGGCGACGATCACGAGCACGATTCCGGTGACGACGGCACCGAATCCGTTGATTGCGGCGCTGGTGCGCCAGCCCGGCGTGCGGAGCGTTCGCCAATGCAGCACCATACCGGCCTGCGAGATGGTGAAGGAGACGAAGACGCCGATCATGTACAGCGGGATCAACGTGTGCGTATCGCCGCCGAACACAACCAGCAGCACCGAGGCGAGCACGCTCAGGATCAGGATGCCGTTCGAGAACGCGAGCCGGTCTCCCTGGTTCATGAATTGGCGCGGCAGGAAGCGATCACGCGCCAGGATCGACGACAACCTCGGAAAGTCCGCGTATGCCGTATTCGCGGCCAATACCAGGATCGCCATCGTTGAGGCTTGCACGAGGTAGTAGGGCCAGCCGCGCCCACCAAACGTGGCACGAGCAATCTGCGACACGACGGTCTCAGAATCGCTTGGCACGACGCCATAGGCATGGGCGATCAGCGTGATGCCCACGAACATCGTGATCGATATGACGGCCATGGCCACGAGCGTCTGCGCGGCGTGTTTGCTTTCGGGGGCGCGGAATGCAGGCACACCGTTCGAGACGGCCTCGACCCCGGTGAGTGCGGTGCACCCGTTGGAGAACGCCGTTAGCAGCATGAACAGCGGGAGCATCGACGTACCTGGCGGCAGCGAATGCGCGCTGTCGGATACGGGGGACAGGGTGCCTGAGGCGTATCGCCATGCGCCGACCGCAATCATTACCGCGATGCTGAAGATGAACACGTAGGTCGGCCCCGCGAACAACCGGCCCGATTCGCGAATCCCTCGCAGGTTGCCCAGCATCAGGATCGCGACGAAGACAAGACCCACCACTACAGGATCGAGTCGCCACTGTGGCAGCGCAGAGGTCATCGCAGCCACTCCGGCGGCGATACTCACCGACACGGTCAAGACGTAGTCGATCAGCAGCGAAGCCGCCGCGACGAGCGCCGGCGTACGTCCTAGGTTCTCTTTCGCAACGATGTACGCGCCGCCGCCGTTCGGGTAGGCGTAGATGGTTTGTCGATACGAGAACACCACGATCGCGAGCATCGTGGCGATCACGGCGCCGATCGGCGTGACGAGGCTCATCGCTGCCGCACCACTGAGCATCAGCACGCGCAGGATCTCTTCAGTCGCATACGCCACTGACGACAACGGATCGGACGAGAGCACTGCAAGACCAGTGATACGCGAGAAGCGTTCGTGATGCGCGAGCCGCGAGGGAATGGGTGCGCCGACGATCACGCGCTTCACTTGCCCGAGAAAGGACTCTTCAGCCACACCGCCATCATCGAGGTGGCACGCGTAAGAAAGCGCTCAACAGTCCGTAAAGAATTCGTAAGCTGCGAAAGTCATAAAGAGTTCGTAAAGTGGCACGATGACCGACCTCTCGCACGCTAGCATGAGGCGATGGTCGAGAAGGCCGCGTCGCACCACCAGCGTGAGGGCCTCGAGCCGGCGCTCATTCCTGAGTGCGTGATGGTGAGCATGAGCTCGAATGCGGACGCCGAACGCGTCCTTCGCACGGGCGCGCGCATCGCCGGCCGCCTCGGGGCGCGCTGGTATGCGGTCTACGTCGAGACGCCGCGTGAAGCGCCTGGCCGAATCACACCCACCGATCGCGACGCGCTGCAGCGGAACATCTCACTCGCCGAGAGTCTTGGCGCGACGGTCGTTCGTGTGAAAGCCGACCGCCCAGCCGACGGCTTGATCGCCTTCGCCAAGCGCGAAGGGATCACGCATGTCATCTTTGGGCAGAGCGCGAGAACCCGTTTCGAGATCCTGTGGAAAGGATCCACACTGAACAGGTTTCTCGAGGAGGTTCGCGACGCAGCGGTGCAGGTCGTGCCGCTTGGCGAGAAGAGCGCCTGACCGCCCGGGTTCGCGAACCTCCGCGCATGTGGACCATTGCGCGGGGCCGCGTCCTGTCGCGGCACCCCACCAGTAGAGCCGGGTCTGCTCACGTGTGACCACGTCACTCTCTCTGTGATGGAATCTTATCTCTCAGATGCGTTTGACATTGCGTGCCGACCCGCGCGTCACGGTTCGCACCAAGGGCGAGCCCGACCCGGACGGACGCTGCGTCGTCTACTGGATGCAGCGCGCACAACGAGCCGTGGACAACCCGGCGCTCGACGTCGCCGTACGGCTCGGCAACGAGCTGCGACTCCCGGTCGTGACGTTCTTCGGGCTGAATCCTTTCATCGAGCGCGCAAACAGCCGGCACTACCGCTTTCTCGTGGATGGTCTGGCCGATATCGCCGCCGGTTTGCGTCGGCGCCGTGTCGGTTTCGTCCTGCGGCGATATCCCGATCATCGGCTGTTACCGTTCGCCAACGACGTGCGCCCGGCAATTGTCGTCGGCGACGAGAACCCGCTGCGGCAGACGGAAGGCTGGCGCGAGAAGGTCGGTGACGATCTGCGCGTGCCGCTGTGGACCGTGGACGCAGACGTCGTCGTTCCCGTCAAGCTCCAGCACAAGGAGCACTATGCGGCACGGACGATCCGGCCGCGGCTGCTGGAGCATCTCGATGAGTTCTTTACTATATCGACGGATCCCGCAGCCACGATTCGCTGGCGCGCGCCTCGCAGGCTGATGTCGCTCGAGCCGTCGCTCGGGCTGCTCGATCGGCTGCCGATCGATACGTCAGTGGGCGCGATCACGACGATGCGCGGCGGCACCGGCGAAGCGCGGCAACACCTGCGCGCCTTCGTGCGCAAGCACCTCGATGGATACGACCGCGATCGGAATCATCCCGAGTTGCCGGGCACGAGCCAGCTGTCGCCGTATCTACACTTCGGCCACATCGGACCTCGGGAAGTGGGTGTCACTGTGCGGGACTCGGGGGCCGAACCGGGCGCTGTTGCCGCCTTTCTCGAGCAACTGATCGTGCGCAGGGAGCTGGCGGTGAATTTCGTGACGTTCAACGACAAATACGATCGGCTTGCCGGCTGCGAGCGCTGGGCGAGGCACACGCTCGCCATCCACAGCCGCGACCGGCGGCCCTATCTGTACGCGGAAGCCAGGCTCGATGCCGGTGAGACCCACGATCCATTGTGGAACGCGGCGCAACGGCAGATGGTGTCGGCGGGATGGATGCACGGCTATATGCGGATGTATTGGGCCAAGAAGATCCTCGAATGGACCGCGTCGGCCGACGAGGCGTTCGACATCGCCGTGCGATTGAACGATCGATACCTGCTCGATGGCCGCGACCCAAACGGCTACGCCAACATCGCGTGGGCGATCGGAGGAAAGCACGACCGGCCGTGGCCACCGCGACCGGTCTATGGCACCGTGCGCTCGATGTCGTACGCGAGCACGGTGCGCAAGTTCGACGTGGGACGCTACATCGCGAACGTTAATGAGATTTAATCTCTTCGGCCTGGGACTCCTCGTCAGGGTATGCTGACTGCCTTCATCACACTGGACCCCACTGCATTGCGCATTGTTATCGCCTCGTTCGTCTTATGTCTGTCTGCCATGGCCCACGCGCAGACACCCGCACCGCAAGGTCCGGGGCAAGTGGCCGTCGTCATCTCCGTCGAAGGTTTGCGAATTCCCGACGTTCAAGTGGAGCTTCGCGACCTCACGGCAAACGTGATCATCGCGCGGACGAGGGCGGACGCGATCGGACAGGTGACGTTCCCCGGTGTCGCCTCAGGACGTTATCTGGTAAGAGCATCGCGCGAAGGATTTGCCGACGCCGAGTCGCCGTCGTTCGACGTGCGCAGCGGCGCGACCGAGCAGGTCCTGATCGAGATGCGCCTCACCTTCGTACGCGAGAGCGTAGAGGTCGTTCTGCCGGCCAACTCGCCCACCGAGAGCCTGCAGCCCGTCGCGGTCAGCGATCTGCTGACCGGCTCGAAGATGGACATTCAGCCACTGGCGGGCGACGACTTTCAGTCGCTGCTGACCCTGTTGCCGTCCATCGTGCGCGGTCCCGACGGACGGCTGCGCGTGAAAGGCGGCGCGCCGACCACGGGTGCCCTGCAGGTGAGCAGCGCGAGCTTGAACGACCCTTCGACGGGCGATTTCGATCTCGAGCTGCCCAGCGGCGCGGTCGAATCGGTGGAGGTCCTGTCGAATCCATTCGCCGCGGAATACGGCCGCTTTTCCACGAGCGTCACGCAGGTCAGAACCAAACGCGGCAGCGACGAGTGGCTGTTCAAGCCCGGTAACCTGATGCCGAACCTCGGCCGCGGTTTCATCGATCGCTTCGAGCCCCGCCTCGCCTGGTCGGGACCGCTCAAGAAGGATCGCCTGCTGTTCGGGCAGTACCTCCAGTTCCGCTATGCGCGGACGCCGGTGAGGAGTCTGCCGGGTGAGCCACTCCTCGGGCTCACCAGCTTCGACTCCTATACGCGTCTCGATGCCGTCCTCTCGTCGCGACATGCGCTGACCGGCGGCGTGATCTACTTTCCGCGCCGGATCAACAACGCCACGCTTTCGACATTCCGTCCTCCCGAGGCGACTCCGAAGTTCACCCAGGAGGGCTTTTCCGCGGGCGCCGTCGATCGGCTGATCCTGAACGACCGGATGGTGCTCGAATCGACAGTCGCGGTCCGCACCTTCGAAGTCGATCAGAAGCTCGACTCGCCGCCCGATCGCGTCATGGTTTATGCGCCGCAGGGACAGAGCGGTACGTTCTTCAACAGCCAGGAGCGCAACGTCCGCAGTCTGCAGGTGGTCAGCGCGCTCACCTTCGCACAGGACCGCTGGCGCTATGGGCAGCACGTGTTCAAGACGGGCGTCGACGTACAGCGATCCAGCTTCGACGGCTTCAGCACCAGCAGTGGTCTCGACATCGTGCGCCTGGATGGATCGCTTGCCGAGCGCACGACCTACCGCGGAATCGTTCCGGAACAGGACGTTGCAGGTACAGAGCTGGCGGTATTCGTCCAGGACCGCTGGCGCGTGAACGACCGCTTCAGCGTCGAGCTCGGTTTGCGTACGGACCGTGAGGCGATCACCGACAAAATGAACTTCTCACCGCGCGCGGGCGTGGCGTTCAGCGTGCTGCCCGAGGGACGGGCGATCGTGCGAGGCGGGCTCGGGAAGTTCGTCGAACGCTCACCGCTGACCGTTGGCGCCTTCACGCAGTACGAAGTGGCGACGGTCCAGCGCTTCGCCGTCACGGGGACGGCACTTAGCGCCCCGATTACGTATGCACACGTGATCGACGGGGAGTTGCGCAGTCCGGAGAGCATCGTCCAGACCGTAGCGTGGGATCAGCGATTCGGCCGCAAGGTATTCTTCAAGGCCGCGTACGTGCACCGCACCGGTTCGCACGCCTACATCCTGAATCCAGACCCGGTGCGCGGTGCGCTGGCGCTCTCGTCATCGGGTGAGTCGAAATACTGGGAGATCGAGACTACCGGACGGTATCTTGCGAACGAGCGCCGCGACGTGACGGTGTCGTATGTTCACTCGCACAGCACGCGCGACCTGAATGCCTACGACGACTTTTTCGGCAATTTCCGCGATCCGATCATCAGGGCCAACGAGAACTCGCTGAGCTCGACCGACGTGCCGCATCGCTGGATCGTGCGCGGCTCGCTCGGTCTGCCCGGCACATGGGTGTTCTCGCCGATCTATGAGTTTCGCACCGGCTTCCCCTGGTCGGCGGTCAACGAGTTCCAGGACTTCGTCGGGCCGCGCAACGAGACCGGCCGTCTGCCGCGCGTCTCCACCCTGGACTTCTCGCTCACCCGGCCTTTCAAATTCAAGAAATATCGGTTCACGTCCGGTGTGCGGATCTACAACCTGTTCGCCACAGGAGACGAGCGCGACGTGCAGGCCAATATCACCGCGCCCGACTACGGCAGGTTCTACAATCCGATTCAGCGCTCGATTGGTATCGTACTGTCAGCCGGCCTCCCGTGATCGTTCGCCAGACCGGTGACGCACTCCAGCTGATTACGCAACCCGATCACGCCGCGCTTGCCGGCGAGATCATGCAGCACAGCGTCGCGCTTACCGAACATCCGCGACGCTCCTCGATCCTTCTCGCGGTGGCCGAGCACGACAATGGTTGGGCGGAACCCGACGCTGCTCCGCTGATTGATCCGGCCACCGGGATCCCCTTCGACTTCGTCTCCACCCCGATCGATATCCGACAGGGCGTTTGGCCGCGCGGCATCGCGCGTCTCGCCTACGACCCCTGGACGGCGGCCCTCGTCGCACAGCATGCGATCGTGATCTTTCATCGGTATCGCAGCGATCCTGCGTGGACACGGTTCTTCATCGAGATGGAGACGATGCGGCGCGAGATGGTGGAGACGAGCGGGCTCCTGCTGCCGGAACTTCTGGCCGACTACTGGTTCCTCGGACTCGGCGACCTGATCTCTCTGACGTTCTGCAACGGCTGGACGGACGTGCAGCCATTCGATCGGTGGAGTGTGCGTCTATCCGGCTCGCAGGTGTTGATCTGGCCGGATCCATTTGACGGGACCGCGATTCCAATCGCGATTGACGCGAAAGAGATTCCGCGGCGCGCCTTCGCGAGCGATGCCGAGTTCGGCGGCGAGCTCGCCGGCGCCGCCATCACCGCCGTTCAGGGCGTCGTTACTTCGTCGCGGCTTTGACCGGCAATGGTGCCGCGGTCGAGCATGGCGTCGCCTTGAAGTTGGCGTCGTTCGCCTCTTTCCGGAACGACGTGCTCGTATAGAACGGCTGCGTCAGATACCGTGGATCTTCGATGATCGTCACCACGTGCAACCAGTTGTCGCCGTTGGGATGCGTCGGCAGCAGGTGCACATACTCGGTGATGCTTGCCTGCTCGCTGTAGGGAACGCCGTTCTTCCGCAAATAGCCCTCGCGGAAGTTGGTCGTGACGACCTTCAGGTCGCCGCCGCGATTGATCTGCGCCAGTTGCCGCGGTGGCGGACCCCCGCGCAGACCACCGCCGCCGCCGCCGGGGAGCTCACGGGCGAGCAGCCCGCCGCCGGTCACGCGAGGATCGGGGCGCCCATCCCCGGTTGGCGCCGTTCCTCTGCCGACGCCCGGTCCTTCCCACACCGCGAGCGAATGGCCTTGCAGCGTGCGTTCGGCTGGCGGCTGGCTTGCGCGATCGAAGTGCAGCAGGCGCGTCTGCGTGCCGGCGTCGAATTCGATCTTGAGCGTCTGATCATCCTGCCACGAGATCCGGATTCGTCCCGGCTGCCGCATGATGCCGCCGACGCCGTAGGCTTTGCACTCGTTGCCGCCGGCATTATCGGCGTCGAGGTTCCATGCCGCCGCGGTCTTCCGTCCTTCAGCACTGACCGGGATGCTGGCGACGTCGCCCTTTGGCGGCGTGACCATGCGCCAGCGCCAGTCTTCAGTGACGATCGACACCCATGTGCCGGTGATATCGACAGGCGCGAGCCCGCGTCCCGTCTGCGGCACCTGTGGTCCACCAGCCCGTCCCTGTCCGGCCACATCCGAACGGCCGACCGCCATCGTCAACGCAAATACCGCGACACACACGGGAACCGCGGCACCAAGGTGCCGACCCCGAGGCAAACGCCAGCTCATGATGAATGCTCCGTGACGAAGGATACGTCCAGACGCCCTCGTAAAGCGAGTGGCGTGCCGATTGCACTTCGACGGCCCCATGTCCCGGTTGATGCCCCTGGCACTCTTCAGCTTACTGCTTGCGGGCAGCGGCGCGTGTCACTCAACGTCTTCGACGTCGCGCACTGAGCCGGCCGTCCGTACCCTTGACGTCCGCACCGTCAGCCACGGCTCGTTGACGTTGCCCAATCGCGCAACGTCGGTGAAGTTTGCCGTGATCGGCGACAGCGGTCGCGGCACGCCGCCGCAGCACGAGATTGCCGCGCAAATGACGGCGTATCGCGAAGACTTTCCTTTCGCATTCGTGTTGATGCTCGGCGACAACCTCTACGAGGGGCTGGCCACGCGCGACGACTATCGTCGGAAATTCGAAGAACCCTATCGGCGCCTGCTCGATCAGGGCGTCAAGTTCTACGCGTCGCTCGGCAATCACGACGATCCCCAGGAGATCATCTATCCGCTCTTCAACATGGACGGCGAACGCTACTACAGCTTCTCGCCGCCTGAGGATCTCCTGACGAAGATCGCGACCCACGTCGAGTTCTTCGCACTCGATTCAACGAATCTCGATCGCACGCAACTCCGCTGGATCGACGAGCGCCTCGATAAGTCCGATGCCGAGTGGAAGGTGTGCTTCTTTCATCATCCGCTCTACACGTCTGGCCGTTATCGCGTCTGGGCGCGCGGGTTTCGATTGATCCTCGAGCCGCTGCTCGTCAGGCATGGCGTCGATGCCGTGTTCTCCGGGCATGAGCACATCTATCAGCGGACCGAGCTGCAGTCAGGCATTCAGTACTTTGTCAGCGGCGGAGCCGGCTCACTCCGGCGTGGGGACGCGACGCCGGCATCCTACGTCGCCCGGAGCTTCGATACCGACTACCACTTCATGCTGATTGAGATCGAAAAGGACGCGCTGCACTTTCAGGCAATCTCACGCACCGGCGAGACGGTCGATGCGGGCACGTTGTACAAGGACGCGCGTGACGCGCGGCCTGAGACGCCTAAGCGTCAGGACACGGCGATCCTTCGCTGATGGTCTGCACGCGTGCCTTGAAGGCACGGACCCAGTCCGCGATCGGCGCCGACCCTTTCAACGGGTTGCGTGGCTTGTCGAACCGCGCGCCAGTGAAGAGATCGGTGAGCTGAGCGTCGCCGAGTTGTTCGAGCAATTTTGCGAGAAATCGGCGCCCTCGTTCCGAGACGCGCGTCGGACCAAACGTCCCGCCGCCGTATGGGAGCTCCTCCATCGACAGCATGCAGGCCTTGCGGTCCTGCCAGATCTTCGACGACATCCAGGCGTCGAGATCCACGCGATTGGGACCAAACGTCGAGCCGAGGTCCTGCAGCAGCAGAAATGGTTCCGGACAATGGGTGCCCTCCGGCCAGCTCTCTGACAGACACACGAGGCGTTGATTGTCAGCCTTGTTGTCCCAGTGCGCGAGAAACACCGCGAGGAGTCGCAGCGCGTCCACGTGGGCACGTGGCGCGCCGCCCTTTGACGGATCCACCGAGTCGAGTTCGAAGAATGCCCAACCCTTCTGCGACTCGCTCTCGATGGGCCTGGCCGCAAACTTCTGCTCGATGCCCGCCCACTCGAACTCCTCGTAGCTATCGTCGTCGACGACACGTTCGTACAGAGGTTGCGTGCGCGTCGCGCCCACAACCTTGGTGGTCACGAACGGCTCATTCGGACATCCGTAACAACGCAGGCGTTCGACGAGCGTCACCGTGTCTGCACCGAAGCCGAGCGCGCTGAGCAGCCGCGTCGCCGCGACCTCCGCGGGAACCTCCGATCCGGGGCCGTACTTCACACGCAGCTCTTTCCCGGATGGAAGCACGCAGTCGAACTTCGGCGTGGTGCCGCCGAGATCGCTGAAATGAAATCGGCAGTCGATCATCGACGGCGCACGACGGTCGGCGCCGAGAATAGCGCGTCCGACGGGCGTCGTCGGTGCCCGCCACATCTGTGCACGCGCAATCGCCTCGCCGCGTTCACGTGTGGACACCGTGCGTTCATCGTCGGTGAGCGGTTCGCCTTGGCCGGCGCGGACTTGTGGCGCCGTGAGACCGGATGGCAGACCGAGACTTTCGGTGCGAGCAGGCGCCAGCACCCGCATCAACAGCAGAATCGTCGCGAGCGCGATGAGACCGCCCGCAGACACGACGAGTACAGCTCGGCGGTGAACGACCATGTCGACCGAAATGCAGGAAATGAGCCGACGCGGGTGTATGGCGCTACCGTTGAGCGCCCGTGCGGCTCTGTCGCGCTGGATCGACAAGACTCACGGCCAGCCCAACCGCAACAGCGGCGACCACGCCGATGACGTTGTGCCACAGGAAGGCCACGTTCGTGAACGCGGCTGCCCACGCGACTGCCGTCATGCCGGCGATCAGGCCGATGAACGCACCGTTCGCCGTCGCCCACGGCACCCCGGCGGCGAGGATGAAGACACCGAGAATCGATCCATAAAAAAACGACCCAAATCGGTTCACCACTTCGATCAACGATCCGAGTTCGGCTGCCCATACCGCGATCGCGCAGGCAAAGAGTCCCCACAACCCCGTGGCGATCTTGGAGACGCTTAGATAGTGGGCATCAGTGGCCTCAGGACGAGCCCACCGCTTGTAGAAGTCGATCACAGTGGCGGTGGACAACGAGTTCAATTCGGCCGCGATGGTATCGGTGGCGGCCATCAGGATTCCGACGATCAGCAGGCCGATCAGCCCGATCGGCAATCGCGTCAAGATGAACGTCGGAATGATGTAGTTCACATCGGTGAACGACTGGTCGTGCTCGGCGTCGCGAACGAGGCTGGTCGCCTTGGTCCGAACTGCCTCCAGGTCCGATTCGCGGGTGCGCATGGCAGATTGCGCCGCACTGACGCGCGTCGAATCGGCGCCGTCGCGGGCGTCGGCAAGCTCAATCGCAGCCGTTCGGCGTGCCTGGAACGCGATCTCGTATTCCGCTTCGAGCGCCCGGTACGCCTCGGCTTCTGGTCCCTTGCGCAACCGCGACTCGGCTTCGGAGCTGAAGATCAGCGGCCCCGGATTGAAGGTGTAAAACGCAAATACCAGCACGCCGACGAGCAGCACGATCACCTGCAGCGGAATTTTCCAGTAGGCGCTCATCAGCAGCGACCGGCGTGCCTCGCCGAGCGATCGCGCTGTGAGATAACGCTGCACCTGGCTCTGGTCGGCGCCAAAGTAGGAACAGAACAGGAACAGCGCCGCGATCGTTCCCGACCAGAACGTGTACTGGTTGGTGATGTCCCACGAGAAATCAAAGCTGCGCAGACGGCCAGTCGCAGCGGCGACAGCCAGACTGTCACCCAGGCTCACGCCGTCGGGCAATCCAATGATGGCCGTGACGATGATCACGATCAGGCCGCCGACGATGAGCGACATCGTCTTCACGTCGGTCCATGTGACTGCCTGGACACCGCCAAACATCGTGTAGAGAACGGCCGGCATCGTGATCGCCAGAGAAGTGGCCGTGAGGTTCCATCCCAGCACGAGTGACAGCACGACCGCGGGGGCTGAGACCACTGCGCCCACCGACAGGCCGCGCGACAGCAGGAAGAGGAAGCTGGTGACGCTGCGCGTCTTCGCATCAAAGCGCGTTTCGAGATACTCGTATGCGGTGTAGACGCGCGAGTTGTAGAAAAACGGGACCAGCGTCCATGACAGGATGATCATCGCCAGCGGCAGGCCGAAGTAGAACTGGATGAATCGCATCCCGTCCGCATAGGCCTGACCGGTAGTGCCGATCATGGTGATGGCGCTGAGCTGCGTGGCCATCACCGAGATCCCCGCCGCCCACCACGGAATGCTTCGCTTGGCGAGGAAGTAGCCCTCGATCTCGTGACTGTCCTTGGTGCGTTTCAGGCCGTCGTAGACAATCCACGTCGTAAACGCGACGACGACCACCCAGTCAACCGGATGCATTACGCCTAGAGGAAGGCCTGTTGAAGGAACCAGAGGCCGGCGAGGACGATGACCTGCACGAGCAACACTGTGACGACCGTTTTCGACGCGTCACTCGTCATCGTCCGATTCCTCGAAGAACAGCTGCTCGAGCGCCATTCTCCTGATCTCCCAATCGGCGTAGACGGCTTCGCCCACCGCGAACCGACAGTGGCCTGTGACGTCGAGCGTCACCACGGCGACGAACTCAACATCGACGTCCTCGCCCTGCGCGTGAATACGGCGGCCGTTACGCACGAACCGCACCGAGGCGGTCACGCGTGGCGTGGAGCCAGACCCCTGGCTGCCGATGCCTGACGACACCAGCCTGGTGACCTCGAACTCGTCTCCATCGTCATGGAATTCAAAGCGCCAGTGATCATCCCGATCGAAAACACCGTTGCGGTGTTGAACGTCCGCGCGGATTCGAGCGCGAAGTTGCTCGAACATCGACTGGGTCGAACACTTCGCCTGCGCGGCGACCCAATCGAAGTCGTCAGGGGCGTGGTCAGGTGACATGGCAAGGCCATTCTAGCCTTGTCACCGATGTAGTGTCCGGCTTTAGCCGGACTCTCAATCTTCCCGCAGCACCACGTTCGGATCGAGACGCGATGCGCGCCAGGCGGGCACCCAGCAGGCCACCGCCGCGACCATCGTGATCGTTGCGACCACGCCCACCATGGTCGTCGCGTCGGTCGGCTGCACGCCGAACAGGAGCGAGGCGATCAGCCGGTTGAGACCGAACGCACCTGCCAGACCAACGACCACACCAACGGCGGTGAGGACCAGGCCGTGCTTCATGACCTGCCCCATCACCTGTGAATGGTCGGCGCCGAGCGCGAGCCGAATACCGATCTCGCGACGGCGCTCGGCCACCATGTAGGACAACACGCCGTAGGTACCAACCGCCGCGAGCAGGAGCGCGAGTCCGGCGAACGCGCCAATCAACTGGGCCAGGAGACGGGGACGACGAATCGATTCGGCAAACACATCTTCCATCCCCTGGAACCTGACCACGGGCACGGTGCGATCGACCTCGCGCACTGCCCCTTCGATCGTCTGGGCAAGCGCACCCGGCGGCAGCGTCGTCCGTAAGACGACGTTCATCGTCTCGGGACCGCCGGGCCCCTGGGCGAACTGATCGAGGAATTGATAGAACTCGGTGCCGGTCTTCCGATCGATACCTCCCTGCTTGACGTCCTTGGCCACTCCGACGACGGTGAACCAGGGGATCTGATCGCCACAGCAGGGGCGAAGCCGCTGGCCGATCGGGTTCTTGCCTCTCCAGAACGTGTTCACCAGCGTTTCGTTCACAATCGCGACACGTCCGCTCGATGCGGCATCAGTCCGTTCGAAGCCGCGACCCTGCACGATCGGAATACCCATCGTCTCGAAGTAGTTCGACATGACGGCCTGGTAGTAGTCCACGTTCTCGTACGGGCCTTCGGGAGGAGCCGTATAGCCATCGATGTCGGTATCGTTCGCATTGAGTGGGCGATTTGGCGGAAGGCCCGTCATCGCGGTCGCCGCCTGTACGCCAGGCAGTGCGCGTAGCTTGTCGAGCAGGCGTTGGTACGTCTGTAGCCGAGCGGACGATGTTGTCGTCAACTGAGGCAAGGTCATCGAGAACGTCACGAGGCGCGATCGCTCGAAGCCGGCGTCCACCTTCGTCAGGTTGTAGACCGTGCGCAGAAGCAGTCCCGCACCGATCACGAGCATGACGGCCAACGCCACTTCCGCCATGACCAGACCGCGGCGCACGTGATGACGCGCGGCATTGGTTGCACCTTTCGCGCCGCCTTCCTTCAGCGCCGTGAGCAGGCCACTCGCGCGCGTGTGCATCAAGGGCGCGAGGCCGACGAGTACGCCGGTGACGAGCGCAACACCGAGCGTAAAGAGCAGCACGGGCACATCGACGATGACCTCGCTGGTGCGGGGGAGACTGGCCGGGTAGGCGGAAAGCAGCGCGCGGATGCCGACACGGGCCAGTAGCACACCAAGCACTCCGCCGATGAGCGAGAGCAGCACACCCTCGGTCATGAACTGGCGCAACAGGCGCCAGCGCGTCGCACCGATGGCGGTGCGCACAGCGAACTCACGATGACGAGTCTCGGCGCGCGCCAGCAGAAGATTCGCGAGGTTGGCGCACGCGATGAGCAGGACAAAGCCCACCGCCGCCTGCAGCATCCAGATCGCACGTCCCGCGCCGCCGAGAATCTCCTCTTGCAGCGGTTTCATCTGCAGGATGTGGCCGTTCCTGCCTTTGATCGGCACAAACGCGTGAGTGCCAGGCCCTTGTCCAGTTGGGAGCCCGACCCGCTCTCGCCAGTTCGCGATCAGGTTGTTCAGCTCGGTCTGCGCTGACGCCTGGGTCACGCCGTCCTTCAGCCTGCCAACGAGATAGAGGTTGTGACTGCCGCGATTCTGACGGTTGGCCGGATTGAGTCCAAGGGGGAGCCAGATCTCCGTCCGCGTGTCCATGAGATCCGTTCCCGGCGGGAGAATGCCGATGACCTCACGACGCCGGCCATTGATCTCGATTGATTGGCCGACCATCGAACGGCCACCGAACGCGCTCTGCCAGAACTCGTGCGAGAGCACGACGATCGGCTGGGTCTGCGGCGCCGGCTGTCCGGGAGCAGGCGGGGGACCACTGACCTCCGTCTCTCCTTTTGAAAACAGCCGCCCCTCGGCCGCAGGCACGCCGAGTGCGGAGAACAAATGCTCATCGACAAGAGCCGTGCGCACACGGAGCGGGCGATCCCCTGCGGTGAGATTGGACTCGGCGGTTCGAAATGCGCCGACCGCCGCGAACGATTGGTTGAATTCCCGGAACTCCATGTACTCCGGCGGCGAGACCCAGAACTGCTCGAAGCCTAACGCCGGAAACTGCGTCGTCAGATACATCAGCTGCTCGGGCCTGGGATATGCCAGCGGCCGGAGGATGACGCCGCTCACGATCGAGAAGATCGCGGTATTGGCGCCGATGCCAAGCGCGAGCGTGATTAAGGTGATGGCGGTGAACCCAGGGACCCGCGCCAGCGACCGTGCGGCGACGCGGAGATCCTGAAGAAAGCTGTCCATGTGTGCTCCTGCTCGCGTGTTAGACGATAGCCCACGGCGCGACGTTGAGCACAGGCGACCGGACCTCGACCTGCCAGACGGGTTCGCGATACGATGCGGTCGCCGCCCTGGGGTAGGCCCGTTGCAGTGATCATTTCCCTCCTTCGAGCGGTTCGGACCGTCGTCCGGGCCGATTCGGATCCCGCTCGCCAGGTGCTGTTCGCCACGCTCATGCACGCCCGATGGCCGGTGCGCGTCGCACACGACCTTCACGGGTCGGTGGCTGGCACGTGGGCATCCGCCCTGCTGGTCGGATGCTATGGGATGGCGGCATTGTTGAGCATCGCGCCGGCGCGCAACCGCACGGCACGTGTGCTTGCGGTCGCCCGGCACGCCAACGCACGACGCCAGGTCGTACGGGTGGCGTCGTGGATTGGCAACGAGGACTGCGCATCGGTTCGCACAGGTTTGAAGACGTTGGTACGTCTGGCTGGAGTAGGCGGCCTCGCGCTGCTGTTCGCGCCCCGCGCGATGCGACGGGCGCTCCGCCTGGTGCGTGCGTGCGATCGCCGCTACGGCTTCCTCGAGTCCTGCCGGGCCATCGAAGCGGTCGCGTGGTACACGCGCTCCATGATGATGCTCACGGCGCGGCGGCCGGGAGCGGTGCTCGTGTCGGGCGACTCGAACCCCGAGGAAGTCGGATTCATCGCTGCCGCCCGTTCGCGTGGCATCGCGCAGGTCTTCGTCGCACACGCCTATCCGACACCCTTCTCACCGCCACTGGACTTCACGCTCTCCATTCTCGAAGGACAACAGGCTGTGGAGGCGAGGCGGCTCAAGGGACCGATTACAGGTGCCGTCCTCCTCGCCGGCATGGAGGGCGAATCGGCACGACTGGACGCGCGTCGCATCGAGCGTCCGAATCCCGTCATCGGCATCTTTCCGCCGAAGGCATTCTCATGGACGACGCTAGCCGCAATCGTTGACGACTGCCGAGCGCATTTCCATGCTCGCCAGATCGTCATCAGGTGGCATCCAAGCATGCTCGAATCGCCGCACCTCGGTCATCGCATCGCCGATCGATCCGGTATCACTGAGTGTCCCGGGTCAGCGCCATTCCACGAGGTCGCGCGTCAATGCGATTGGGTGATCGCGGCTGAGAACAGCAACGTGCATTTGCCGCTGCTCAAGCTTGGCATTCCCACGGTTGCCGTCAAAGGCCTTGGACTGTACCCGAGGAGCCGCGCGGATTTGTATGGATTCATCGAGCACGGTGTCGTGTTCCCGCCGGTCGATTCGATTCGCGATGTGCGCGCAGACGAGGTCGCCGCGTTCTTCTCGGACTGCTGGATCACGCGCTTCAAGGAGTACGACGCGTCATATCTCCTTCCGCCTGGTGCGATCGAGAACGACGTGCGGCGCGCCATTCAGGAGCTGCTCGCCACGGCATCGTTGGAAGCAACATGAGTGCTGAGGCCGCCGCCCCGCAGACACCAACACGCATTCGGGGGCGCAAGCGCGGCGCGCTTCTCAGCCTGGTCGTCAGCGGCGGGCTGATCTACCTCCTCTACCGCACGCTGAACCTGCGGCAGGTCGGCGAGGCGTTACTCACCGCAGATCGTCTGTGGCTCGTGATTTCCATCGGCCTGATTCTGCCGATCACGGCGCTGCGGGCGATTCGCTTCTTCTGGGTAGCGCCGGCCGGCGCCCTGCCGGGCATTGGCGAGGCCCTCAAGCTGACACTGGTCTCGAGCGCGCTCAACGTGTTCGTCCCGGCCAAGGCCGGCGATCTGATCAAGAGCTACTTCGTGGCCAACCGCGGCCACACCACCACCGGCGTCGCGCTTGCGATCATCGTCTATGAGCGGCTCTGCGACATGTTCGGTCTGATCTTCTGGTGCCTCCTCGGCTGGTTCGTCGGCCGCCCCGAAGTCACCAGTCTTCCAACCGCGTTCTGGTTGCTGCTCGGCGGGCTCGGCACGTTATGCGGCATTCTCATTTCATCGGAATGGGCCGCTGGTGTCTGGCGCGCGCTGATGATGCGCCTGATTCCGGACGGCACATTCCGCAAGCTGCGGCAGCTAGCAGTGGGATGGCCCGACTTGCTCGAGGTGCTGCGCAGCCGCCGGCAGTGGATCGTGCCCTTCTCGCTACTGCTCTGGCTGGCGCACCTGTTCCAGATCTGGCTGTTCACAGTCGCGCTCTCGCTGCACGTGCCGTTCACGGTGTGCGCGAGCCTGTCGGCGATTGCGCTGATGGCGGGTCAACTGCCGCTCACCGTGGCCGGCCTCGGCACACGCGACGTGGCGCTGGTCGTGCTGCTCGCACCGTACATGGCGGCGGAGTCGGCGGCCGCGATGGGCGTGCTGATCTCGACTCGCAATTTCATTCCGCCGCTGATTGGCCTTCCGTTCATGCGGCCGTACCTGGCGTCGGTTGTCGAGGACGCGCGACGCTGGCGGCGCGGCGCGGTGCAGGCTGAATGAGTCTCGCCGGCCGACGTATTGACCCTGTTCTGATCCTGGTCCTGCTCGTCGCCCTGGCGGTGCGCGTTCGGCTCGGCGTTACGCGCGAATACATTCACGACGAGATCAACACAGCGATTCCGCTCTCCAAAACAATCTCGTTTGACCCAGGCCATCTGCACCTGCCGCTGCGCGGGGAGAATCATCCAGCGCTGCCGGCGTATGTCGTCAAGGCCAGCAGCACCGTGTTCGGCACATCGCGGCTGGGATACCGCGCGATGCATATCCTGCTCGGGCTGCTGACCATCGCGATGATCTACGCCATGACGCGCCAATGGTACGGACCGGCACCGGCGCGGTGGGCAGCGGCGCTAATGGCGTTCAACGAGTACTACCTGAACGTGTCGTCACGCGCGACCGCGCACGTGCCCAACCTGCTATTCGTCACCTGCGCGGTGTACGCCTTCAGCCGCTTTCTCGTCACCGAGCGTCCGCGCTATCTGTATCTGGCTGGCGCCTCTGTCGGTGTGGCGTTCTACTGCAAGGAAAGCACCGCGCTGCTGCTGCCGGTGTTCGCTCTCACGCTGCTCGTCAGCAAGCATCGGCGATGGCTCCTCAAGCCGCAGATCTATCTCGCGTGCGCGGCGTATGTGGTGGTCATCAGTCCCGACGTCGTGTGGAACCTGCGAGCGAAACCCGAGACCACCGTCACCTACAACGATCGCCCCGTCCTACAAGCCACGTACGCCACGCACTTGCGTCGCATCGGCGGGCTCGGTCTGTCGCCATACCCTTTGATGTTCTATCTGCGCCCGACGGTGAAGGCGCTTGCGGTCGGTCTCACGGGACATGAGCTGAAGGACGAGACTCAGGAGTACTGGTCGGTGAATGTCGGGCTGGGCGTGCTGCTTCTCGGCGCGGTACTCGTCACAACTCTACGGAAGGCCAACCCTGATCACTGGCGGATCTTTCTGCTCGTCATGTTCTGGGCGATCTTCGGATTCTTCACGTTGATCAAACGCGGCGCCGTGACCGGGCGCCTCGATCCAGTGAGCTGGATCTGGGTAGAAACCACGATCGTCCCAGCCGTCGTGCTCACGGGCGCGCGGCTCGCTGATGTCAGCTTGAAGTGGCGCCTTCTGGCGTCGACGGCTGCGACCGCTGCGCTCGTGTGGGCGTGTACGCGCCTCCTCCTCGTCGAATAAGCCACTCGCGACAGAGGTCGCGTGCGGATCGGAGTCATCCTCTGCTGGCTCCTGGACAAGAGTCCCGGACAACATGCCACGCAGGGACTATTGTCGTTATGGAGGCGGATGCTTCCGTCGGCGGCGTTGCCCCTGCGGTTGACAGTCGTGCGCGGGGTCGTCCAAACCGCCGATATGCTCTTCGGAGAAGCACTGTTGGACGGGCTGGAGCCGGAAGTCTGAGTAGGCATGCGGCCGATCATCGGCGAATCGACGCCACTGAACGGCCGTGCTACGGTCCGCTATTTGCAACCCGGCAGGGAAGGCAAGGCGAGGACGACAGGCAACGCGAGGCGACCGATGAGAGAAGAGCCCATGCTGACCGAATACGGCGTCCCGATCGACCCCCAATCGATGGTGACACCGATGGAGGCGACCGCGCTCGAGCTCGAACCGGGGCATCCGGGTCTCGGCGATGAGGAGTACATTGCCAGGCGCCGAGAGCTGTTCGCGCTTTGCCGGCGTCATCGTCTCGAACGGCTGGGCCCGCCGATCATCGAATACACCGCGGAGGAAACGCGCATCTGGCGCGATGTCAGCCCCAAGCTCGACGAGCTGCATATCAAGCACGCCAGCCAAACGTATTTGAATGCGAAGCGCGAGCTGGCGATCACTCAGCGCGAGATTCCCCAACTGCGTCATCTGAGCCGGCGTGTCGAGCGCGAAACGAACATGCATCTCGTTCCGGCCGAGGGTGCGCTGCCCTATCGCATCTTTTACGAGTACATCGGCCAGCGGGGATTTCCAGTGACTCAGTTCATTCGCCACGGCTCGCATCCGGAGTTCACTCCCGAGCCGGACATGATTCACGACTGTCTCGGCCACGTACCGCCGTTGATGAACCATGACTATGCCGAGGTGCTCACGTTGATTGGCAAGGCCGCGTCAACGGCCACGCACGGCGAGCACGTGCTGGCGCTGAAGCGATTCAGCTGGTTCAGCATCGAGTTCGGCTTGATCGAGGAACACGGCGACACAAAGGTGTTCGGCAGCGGCATCCTGTCATCCACCGGCGAGATCCCCTACTCGCTGTTTTCATCGGACGTGACGCGCGAGCCCTTCGTGACCGACATCGTCATCAACACCGACTACGACCCGTCCCGCATGCAAGACCATCTATTCATCGCACCGTCGCTGCCGTTCCTGCGGCGCGAACTGGAGGCACTCGTCCGCCGTTTCGGGCTGTAGACTGTGGCTCACGTCCGGCTGCCACCTTCGCGCTTAGGTGCTACGGTGGCCAAGGAAGCCGGACACTACGTCTCGTGCTTCACACCCTGGCTATCGCGGGCTACCGCTCCCTCCGCGACTTCGTGATCCCGCTCAAGGGATTGAACCTCGTCACCGGCCCGAACGGGAGCGGCAAGTCCAACCTCTATCGCGCGCTGCGTCTTCTCGCCGACACAGCACAAGGACGCGTCATTCCGTCTCTGGCACGCGAGGGCGGGCTGCAGTCAACGCTGTGGGCAGGACCTGAATCGATCTCACGCGCGGTCCGCCGCGGTGAACAGCCGGTCCAAGGCACGCCCCGACAGAAAGTCGTCAGCCTGCGTCTGGGCTTTGGCGCCGACGACTTCGGCTACGCGATCGATCTCGGCCTCGCTGCAGTGCCAGGCCCGACCAACGCGTTCGCTCACGACCCTGAAATCAAACGCGAGTGTCTGTGGGCGGCTCCTACGCTGCGCCCATCGTCGCTGCTCGTCGATCGCCGCGGCGGCATGGTCAAGAGCCGTCAGGACGGCCGCGAGTGGACGGTCGTGACGCATCAACTGGCTTCGTTCGACAGCATGATGACGCACTGCGCCGATCCGCGGAGCACACCCGAGATGCTCATGCTCCGCGAGACGATGCGGGCGTGGCGGTTTTACGATCACGTGCGAACCGATGCTGCAGCGCCGGCGCGATTGCCGCAGGTGGGCACACATACGCCAGTGCTCAGCCACGATGGCGCCGATCTCGCCGCGGCCTTGCAGACGATTCGTCAGATCGGCGACGCCGATGTGCTCGACGCCGCGATCGCCGACGCGTTTCCCGGCTCACAAGTCTCGGTCACTGTGGACAAGGGCTGGTTCGACGTCGAGATGCGGCAGCACGGGCTGCTTCGCCCGCTGAAGGCCGCTGAACTCTCCGACGGCACTCTGCGCTACCTGCTGTGGGTGGCCGCGCTCTTGACGCCACGTCCGCCCGGGCTGCTGGTGTTGAACGAGCCGGAGACGAGCCTGCACCCCGATCTGCTGCCAGCGCTCGGACGCCTCATTGTGCAAACTGCCGAACGCACCCAACTGCTCGTCGTCTCACATGCGCCGGTGCTGGTCGATACGCTGCAACAGACGCCCGAGTGTCAGTCGCTATCGTTGGTCAAAGAGCTCGGCGAAACACGGGTCGCCGGCGACGATCAGGAGCGGCCACTCTGGCAGTGGCCGGCGCGGTAATCTGGTCCTCGGTGCTTGATCAGATGAAAGGGCCGTCTCTCGGCCAGCTCGGGTAGCATGCGAGTTCCACCAACGCAGGCCCCGGGCTGAGAGGAGGACGGCCCATGAGAGATCAATACATCGGAATCGATTT
>Ga0126304_10000176_pt1 | contig 21987 bp, 29 predicted proteins | sample Plot25_FD_92538 | JGI IMG/M metagenome (GOLD analysis project Ga0126304, IMG submission 92538) | Serpentine soil microbial communities from UC McLaughlin Reserve, CA, USA - Plot25 | ecosystem: Environmental > Terrestrial > Soil > Grasslands | place: USA: UC McLaughlin Reserve, Lake County... | reverse complement strand
TGACCGACTTCGAAGACGCGGTCTACGCGCTGGTGCCTTCCACCTGAAATCCGCTCGCCAATCTCGTCGCATGCCTGATGTTCGTGTGGCTTCGAGAGCCCGCGGACTCGTGAACCGAAGCGAGCCTCAGAAGGAGAAGACATGAGACCTGCAGCGTGGCTCGTCGCTATCTTCACCATCATCGTTGGCATAGTGGGCCTCATTGATCCCGATAGCGTGACGACGGTTCGACGCCTCTACTTCGCGACGCCTGTTGCACTATATGCGGCCGGTGCTGTTCGTGTTGCCATGGGACTCGTGGTGTTCCTGTCTGCCCCGGCCTCGCGTGCGCCAAAGACTCTGCGCGCGTTGGGAGCCGTGATGTGCATGCAGGCGCTCACGGCGACGCTCCTCGGGCCTGATCGCGCGCGCGCGGTCCTTGAGTGGGAGACGTTGCAGGGAACCGCGCTCCTGCGCGTCGGGGCCGCGGTGGCTCTTGCCGTCGGGTGCTTCTTAGTGTTTGCGGTTTCAGGCCACGTCCCAAGAGCGAAAGCACAGTAGTGGGAACCTTGGCACACCAGGGCGCAGTGGCGCTCTACGAACAGCTTCTCCGGGCGTGGAATGATCAGAACGCCGACGCCTTCGGCGCGGTCTTCACCGAGAACGGCAGTGCGGTCGGCTTCGACGGATCAACGATGAATGGACGGCAGGAGATCGTTGAGACGATTCGCGCGATCTTCATGAACCATCGCACCGCAACCTACGTCGCCAAGATCCGCGACGTGCGCGAGCTTGGCGCCGATGTCGTGCTCGTTCGAGCCGTCGTCGGCATGAGACCGCCGGGATCGGCCGATCTGAATCCGGCGGTGAATGCGATCCAGAGCGTCGTGATGACAGGGCAGGGCGCGAGTCTTCGCGTGGCGCTGCTTCACAACACACCCGCGGCGTTTCACGGCAGGCCGGAACGCGCTGAGGAGCTCACGCGCGAATTGACCGATGTGCTGCACACCGGGCAGGTCGTCGCCGGGGCAACGGCGTGACGTCACGATCACACCTGATCTCGAGACTCGCGCTCCGAGCCGTTCTCGGGATCGCGATCATCGACATGATCCTTTTCGGAGTGGCAGGGCGCCTCGACTGGCGCACGGCGTGGATGATGTCGGGAATGTTTGCCGTCTATGTCGCGGCAGGGATCGCCTGGTTCGTGCGCCGAGACCCCGACCTGATGCGCGAGCGCATCACGCGGGCCGCGAATGTGCCCATCTGGGATCGGGTGATTTACCCGCTGTACGCAATCTCGTTCGGCGCACTCTTGATCACTGCCGCCGTTGACGCCGGCCGTGTGGGCTGGTCTCACATGCCCGTCGAGATCCAGACCATAGGGGCGCTGGGTCTGGTCGCGTCCTTCGCGGTCATCTGGTGGTGCACCGCGGCGAATCATTTCCTCTCGTCTCAGTCACGCATCCAGGCGGAGCGCGGCCATCGCGTGGTGCGGGAAGGCCCGTACGCGGTGGTGCGTCATCCGATGTACACGTCGCTCGTGGTCGTCACGGCGAGCATCGCGCTGCTGCTCGGATCGTGGCTCGCTTTGGTGCCGGCGCTGATCATCGCGGTCCTGCTCATTACCAGGACGTGGTTCGAAGACCGGATGCTGAGGGCCGAGCTTGCCGGCTACAAGGAGTACGCGCTGGACGTAAGACACCGTCTGGTCCCAGGCCTCTGGTAGGCGAGAGGGTCTTGACGCTGGAAGGAGTAAGCTGACCTGCATGACGGCGAGTGAACGTGTCAACCTTCGCGAGAAGCTTGCGCTGTTCGATGCGCATTGGGACCCGAAGATCGTCGGCGAGTTGAACGGCCAGCACGTGAAGCTCGTGAAGTTCCAGGGCGAGTTCCTGTGGCATCACCACGAGCACGAGGACGAGCTGTTCCTCGTGGTGAAGGGCCGCTTCATGATGGAATTCCGCGACCGCCAGGTGCCGCTCGAGGAAGGCGAGTTCCTCATCGTGCCTCGCGGTGTCGAGCATCGTCCGGTCGCGACGGACGAAGTGCACGTGCTCCTGTTCGAGCCGGCGACGACGTTGAATACGGGCAATGTGGTGTCGGAGCGGACGGTTGCTCAACCGGCGCGGATTTAGCGCGCTCGTTGCGTTGCTAGCTGCGGCTGCCACAGTGGCGGCGCAGCAGATCCCCGATCGCAGCTTCCGGCCCATGATCGAGGACCGCGCGTATGCGATCGGTACCGGCCCGGTCGTGTGCGTCGATCAGTCGCACGACAACCTCTACACGCTGAGCGACGGGTTCTGGCCGTTTGGTGACGTGGTCCGCCGCGACGGATACCTCGTCCGATCGATGGCGGCAGTCGAGCCGACATCGCGCGACGACTGCCGCGTCCTGGTCATCGCGGGTCCTCGTTCGCGCGTCGAGGCGGACGAGACACGCCGATGGGTGGCTGGCGGAGGCCGTCTGCTTCTGGTCGCCGATCGTGATTCGTCGGCTGTTGTGTCCGATCTCGCAGCGTCGTTCAGCATCAGCTTCACAGATGCGCCGGCGAGGACCGGCCGACTCCGCGCGGCAGACCAGACGCTGCGTCCGCATGCGATCGTGCGAGGACGGCATGCGAAGGAATCGCCGGCGAGCGTCACGGTGTTTGCCGCTCTGACGATGCGAGTGCCGGACAGTGCGGAACCCCTGCTGGTCATGGCCGATGGCGCGGTGCTTGGCGCAGTGATGCGCGTCGAGATGGGCCGGGCCGCGTTCTTTGGCGACCCGGCGTTGTTTACCGCACAGATCGTCGGTCCGGATCGCCGCCTCGTCGGCATGAGCGCGCGCGGCTCGGAGCAGAATTTTCAGTTCATGCTCAACGTCATGCACTGGCTTTCTGGCGTGATCTAGCGAGGCCACTGGCTGCACATGATGCGTCGCTTCGGATTCGGGTTCCTGTGGGCAATACCCGCGGATCTGGTTGATGCCCGCGCCGCCTGCCCCGCGACAGTCGTGACACGGTTGTGACGCGATCACGCACAGCGTTGCGGAAGGCGCCGCGCAACTTGATTCGGATCACAATTTTTGATTCGCGTGATGCGTCATGGCTCCCACTGTGATCCGGCGAGGACATTGGCGGCAGTCGCCACACCGCATTCCCAGTCTCATGATTGGCGCGATCCGTGCACAACTCGACGGCGATGGCGAATCAGTCGCGCATCGTGGTCGGCGTCATCTCAGATACGCACGGCCTGCTTCGTCCCGAAGCCCTCGTCCCGTTGGACGGGTCAAACGTGATCATCCACGCCGGCGACCTGGGGAACCCGGAGATCCTCGACCGCCTGCGCGAGATTGCGCCAACATTCGCCGTGCGTGGCAACATCGACACGAGCCCGTGGGCACAGGCGCTGCCACTGACTGAAGTCGTCACGGTTGGCGGTCTGCAGTTCTACGTCCTCCACAACCTGATGGATCTCGGTCTGGATCCCAAAGCCGCGGGATTTGCCGCCGTCATTTCCGGCCACACCCATCGGCCGCATGGGCAAGTCCGTCACGATGTGCTGTACTTGAACCCGGGGAGCGCCGGGCCGCGCCGCTTCACGCTGCCGATCGCGGTGGCGCGGATCGAGGTGAACGGGTCGCACATCTCACACGAGATCATCGAACTCCACGACTGAGCCCGGCCCGCAAGGGACGTCATGAATTTTGATCGTGAGCAATCGATCGACGTACTCGCACGTACGCCGTTGGTGTTGCAGTCGCTGCTGGGCGGCCTCACCGACCCATGGATCCGCGGCACCGAAGGTCCGGATACGTTCAGTCCGTTTGATGTCCTCGGACATCTGATCGACGGCGAGGAGACCGACTGGATGCCTCGCGCGCGCATCATCCTGGCGCGCGGCGAAAGCGTTCGGTTCGAGCCATACGATCGATTCAGGCATCGATCGCACAACGTCAACCGGACGCTGCAATCGCTGCTCGACGAGTTCGCCAGCCTTCGAGCCGAGAACCTCGACGTGCTGCGCTCATGGCGGCTGACACCACGCGAGCTGGATCTGCCCGGCGAGCATCCAGGGCTCGGCGCTGTTACGCTTCGGCAACTGCTGGCGGCCTGGGTCGTCCACGACCTTGGACACATTGCACAGACCGTGCGAGTGATGGCCAAGCAGTATGGAGACGAAGTCGGCCCCTGGGTACCCTATTTGCCTGTCCTCACCGACCACTTAGTCCCGCGATCTTAGATCCGCAGCGGGCGAGGTGCCATGATTCTGCGGGAGCATTCACACGTGCCGATGGGAGCCAGGTTCGCCTGGGTACTCGGTGGCATCGTCGTATCGTTCGCGACTGCCGCGGTATCGCCAGACGGACTGGCCGGACGGTTCTGTGTCGGGCGCTGTCTCTGCTGATTGAACGGGAGGACGCACGTGGCGGTCCAAATCAGATTGGCGACACACGATGATGGGGCAGCGGTGGGGGCAATCTATCGGCCTGTCGTTGCCGAGACGGCTATTTCCTTCGAGACGACCCTGCCGGACGGAGACGAGATGGCGCGGCGCATCGACGAGACGCTGCGCTCCTATCCCTGGCTCGTCTGCGACGTGGACGGGCACACAGCCGGTTACGCCTACGCTGCGAAGCATCGGGTGCGGGGCGCGTATCAGTGGTCGGTCGATACGTCCGTCTACATCGCCGAGGCGCATCGTCGTCGCAACATCGGTCGCGGCCTGTACGCGTCGCTGTTCGCCATCCTGGCCGCGCAGGGCTACTTCAACGCGTTTGCCGGAATCGCGCTGCCGAATCCGGCGAGCGTGGCGCTCCATGAGGCAATGAGTTTCGAGCCGATCGGCGTCTATCGCCGCGTCGGCTACAAGCTCGATCGCTGGCATGACGTCGGCTGGTGGCAACTGATTCTCAGGCAGCACGAAGGCTCGCCGGCCGCGCCGCTCGACCTTGCCACGCTGTGCGACCGGCCGGATTGGACGCAGCTGCTGACTCGCGGCGAATCGATCATCCGCTCCGAGGCGGCGTGAGGATGAAGATGGCCAGCAAGACATTCAAAGCCACCATCGTCCGCGGCGAAGGCATGTGCTACATCCCGTTGACCTTCGACCCAAAGGCGGTGTTCGGAAAGATTCGGGCCCCGGTCAGGGTCACGCTGAACGGTTATACGTTCCGCAGCACGATTGCGGCGATGGGTGGACCGCCATGCATCCCGTTGCGCAAGAGCAACCAGGAAGCGGCGGACCTGGATGGCATAGACACGATCGATGTGCGTCTCGATCTCGATGCCGAGCCGCGTGTCGTGAAGCCGCCTGCGGATTTGGTCAAGGCGCTCAAGGCGGCGTCGGCGTGGGATCGCTGGCAGAAGTTGAGCTTTACGCATCAGCGTGAGCACGTCGAAGCCGTCGAGGACGCGAAGAAGCCCGACACGCGCCTCCGCCGGATCGAGCGTGCTGTGCAGATCGTTCGCTCGAAGCGATGAGCACTCCTACGCGCGGCCACGCCGACGTCACGATCCGATCCGCACAACCGTCTGACGCGGAGGCGATTGCGGAGGTGACGAAACAGCTTGGCTACTCTACCGAGCCAACAGCCGTGGCCGGCCGCCTCTCGCGTCTGTTGACCCGCGGCGATCAGCAGTTGCTCGTCGCCGACCACCGGGGTCGGGCCATCGGATGGATTCACATGGTGATCACTGAGTACATCGAGGCTGACGCCTTCGTCGCGATCGGCGGCCTGGTGGTTGACCGCGAGTACCGCAAGCAAGGTATTGGACACCGCCTGTTGACACGTGCCGAGGAGTGGGCGGCCCAACGTGGTTGCTCGCTCGTCAGACTCTCGTCGGATGTGAAGCGCGTCGAGGCTCATGGCTTCTACGAACGTGCCGGCTATACGAATCTCAAAACGCAATACGCGTTTGCGAAGCGAGTGGGGTGGGTAGGGCCTGAGGCGCTGCGCGCCTTGGTTCCCGACGTAACATGACTCGGTGCCTCCCGATGTCATGGTTCGGTTGAAGTGGGGCTCTGGGCCGTGGAATCGCTGGCGTTCGGAGAATCCCGACCTGGCCATTTCGCTCGATGGCGCGGCGCTCGACGGGATGATTCTCACCGGCGTGGATTTTTGTGGCGTGAGTCTCCGGCGCGCGTCGCTCCACGCCACCAATCTCATGAACGCGGATCTGCGTGGGGCCGACTTCACCGGCGCTAATCTCGTCGAAGCGGATCTCATTGCCGCCCGATTGCACGGCACGATTTTGAGTGGCGCGGACCTTCGTGAGGCCGATCTGCTCGGCGCCGACCCGGTCAATGCGCGATGCTCGCTCGACGATCTGAAAGGCGCGCTGCACGTCAGCGTGCCGTTCGAGATCCGCGCGGCAAGCGCGGACGATGCCGCGGCGATCGCCGCGGCACATATCGATTCCATCGAATCGATCGGTCCGCACTTTTACGGCGCTGAGGTCGTACGCGCCTGGCATGCGGCGATCGAGCCATCGATTTATCTGAACGCCATCGCCGCCGGTGAGAAGTTTTTCATTGCCGGCGTCAGTCAGGACGGTCGCGACGAGGTCCTCGGCTTCTCATCGCACCATGCCGACGCTGGTCGGCATGGTGTCGGGGTGTATGTGAGGGGCATCGCGGCCCGCCGCGGCATCGGGTCGGCGCTGCTGCGTGCGGCGGAATCGTCCGCGGTGGCGGCCGGTGCAGCGAACCTGCGGCTCGATTCGTCGCTGGCCGCTGTCGAGTTTTACAAGGCCAACGGCTTTGTCGAAATGGGACGGGGCGAACATTCGCTCCGGGTGGGCCGCACGATGGCCTGTGTGTTCATGCAGAAGAATCTGAGCGGAGTCGGGGTACAGTAAGGGCTCCGCTCCCCCGCGAGGCTGACGTGAGGACATTGCTGCATCTGGTGCTCATCGTGTTCCTGTCAACCACCGTCATCGCCCAGTGGGCGAATGTGCCGGCGCCACAGATCCCGCGTACGCCGGATGGCAAGCCGAATCTTTCGGCTCCCGCACCGCGGCTGCCCGATGGCACACCCGATCTGTCGGGCGTCTGGAGTCCTCCGACGGGATACTCGCGGGACCTCACGCGCGATCTCAAGGAGGGTGCGCCGTTCCAGCCGTGGGCCAAGACCTTGTACGACGAACGTGCCTCAGGCAGTCAGTGGAAGGAGGAGCCCGACGCGAATTGCCTGCCGCAGGGTGTCCCCAAGGTGCTGCTGGTCCCGGCCGTGTGGCGCATCGTGCAAACGCCAAAGATCGTGTTCTTCGTTCACGAGGCATTCAACCTGTGGTGGCAGGCATTCACGGACGGGCGTCGCTTCGCGCCGCATCCCGACGTCGCGCCCACTTGGCACGGGTACTCGACGGCGAAATGGGAGGGAGACACGCTCGTCGTGGACAGCGGCGGTTTCAACGGCCGAATCTGGCTCGATCAGCTCGGGAAGCCGGCGACCGAGGCGCTGCACGTGACGACTCGTTTCCACCGCAAGGATTTCGGTACGATGAACATCCAGATCACCATCGACGACCCGAAGGCTTACACGAAGCCGTGGACAGTGTCCGTACCGGTGACGCTACTGCCGGCGGCGGAGTTGATGGAGTTCATTTGCCTCGAGAACGAGAAAGACACGATCGGCAAAGTGAAAACTACAAAGTGAAGAGTGAAAGGTCGAGCGGCCATCGGGCGATCGAGGGCCCCGATATCCCCAAGCCTGCCGGCCCATATTCGCCGGGCATGGGGTTCGAACGGCTGGTCTTCGTCGCCGGACAGGGCGCCAGCGATCGAGCGACCGGCGCGATGCCGGACGATATCGAAGCGCAGACCGAGCAATGTCTGCGCAACGTCGAAGCGATCCTCGCGGCAGCGGGCTCGAGCCTGCAGTACGTGTTGCGCTGCGGCGTGTTCCTGATCGATATGGGCGAATTCGACCGCATGAATGGTGTGTACGCGCGTATGTTCGGCAACCATCGACCGGCGCGAACCACGGTACAGGCCGCCGCGCTTCCGAAGGCCGGTCTGCGTGTCGAGATCGACTGCATCGCTTACGTACCGTAGGGCGCGTCCGCCTTCGCCGAGGCGACGGCGGGACGCGCCGGGAGACATGAATGAAATACGTATTCGGCGTGATGCTGCTCGGCGTGTGCATGGGGTGTGCACGGCAGCAGTGGCCGGAGCCGCCAGCCGTTGATCAGGCGGAGTATCAAAAGCGATATGCAACGTGGCTCAGCGAGCAGCAGGACGTCGCGCGTGAATCGTCGATCATCGTGGGCATCTGGCCGCTACCTGAGGGAGAGACCGCATTCGGCTCTGATCGATCGCTGCCGATTGTGCTGCCGGCGAGCGTGCCGGCCCGAGCTGGAGTCTTCCGACGGACCGGTGAAAAACTGACGGTCTCTCCAGATCACGGTGTCGTGTTGTTGGGAGACGACGGAATGGCTCTGGCACCGTCCTCCGAGGTGCCGTACGAAATGACGCTCGGTTCGTTGCACATCTCCAGGATTCCGATGCCGGACGGCCGCCAGTTCGTCAGCGCATCGGATAGCGCCCATCCGTTGCTCAAAGATTTTCCAAAGGTCCAGACATACCCGGTCGATCAACGTTGGCGAGTATCGGCGCGCTTCGATGCATTCGAGCAGCCGAAGATGATGCCGATCGACGACGTCCGCGGGGGCAGGACAGAGTTCCCAGCTGTCGGACGTCTGACGTTCCGCATCGGTGGCCAGGATCAGCAGCTCACCGCCTTTCATTTTCCTGACAGCCCCGAGTTCTTCGTGTTGTTCAAGGACACGACGAACACCAGCACCACCTACGGGTTTCGCATGATCGGTGCCCCGGTCGTCCACAATGGCGAGTGGACGGCCATCGACTTCAACGTCGCCCGGAACCCACCGTGTGCGTATTCGCCGTACACGACGTGCCCCCTGCCACCGGCCGAGAACCGGCTGGCTGTGTCGATTGACGCCGGCGAGAAACGATTTCCGACTGGACGGGGGTTTGTACAGCAGTGAACTTACAGCCGCAATCGCCCTCGTCCGCACCGCAGGTGGTTAGCCGTGAGGCGCTGATCTCGGCGATCACGACCTTCCTGTCCGGCTGGGACACGCTCGAAGAGATTTCCGAGTGCTTGAAGCGGGAGCTCGACGCCGCGGGACCGCGCGCGTTGATTCGTTTGAGCCGCGCATTGTCCACGGCCGGTGCCGAGTGGAGTTATTACCCGCGCGATCCCCTGGCGCGCCGCATCCACCAGGTGCTGGCCGAGCGCATCCTGCTGCCCGACTCGTCACTGCAGGGTGTGGAGCATCTGGCGGCGCTGGACGCCGGACCGGTTGTCATCGTCGCCAATCACCTGTCCTACGCGGACGCGAACCTGGTTGAAGTCATGTTCCATCGCGCCGGCGCCGAACAGGTATGCGATCGGCTGACGGTCATCGCCGGGCCCAAGGTCTATTTGAGCCTGAAACGGCGTTTCTCGAGCCTGTGCTTCGGCACGATCAAGGTGCCGCAGAGCAGTGGCGTCTCTTCGGAGGACGCCGTCATGGATCCGCGCGAGGTGGCGCGAGCGGCCAGACGCTCGATCGACATTGCCCACGAGCGGCTGCGGCTCGGCGACGCGCTGCTGGTGTTTGGCGAGGGCACGCGTAGTCGTACGCGGGGCATGCAGCCGATGCTTGCCGGTGTGACACGCTACCTCGAAGTCCCTGGCACAACCGTGCTGCCGGTCGGCATCGTCGGCACCGAGGCGCTGTTCCCGATCAATGACGATGCGTTGCACCCGGTGCGCGTCGAGGTGCGGGTCGGTGCTCCGATGGCCGCGCACGACGTCCATGAGCGATGCGCCGGAGATCGTCAGGCAATGATGGACGAGATCGGTCGTGCCATCGCCGCGCTGTTGCCGCCCGAGTACCGCGGCGCGTACGAGAAGGCTGAATGATGAAGCACGTGAAGGCTGTGGCGGTGCTTGCGGTGATCGCGATCGTCGTAGTGTCCGGCTTTAGCCGGACCAATGTGGTGTCTGGCTTTAGCCAGACCAGGGCTGCGGCGGCGCCAACCTCGATCGAATTGTATGTCTTCGATGGTGGAATCCTCGAATCCGATCCCGCTCGCTATCGGCTGACGAAGGAAGACGTCGGCACGACGCAGTTATCGGTCGCTGCCTATCTGATCGTGCATCCCAAAGGGGTGCTGCTATGGGACACGGGTGCGGTGCCAGATGAGAGCTGGAAGCCGAGCGGCAGTCCAGTGCAGAAGCGGCTCGTACTGCCCGATGGTCAGGAACGCCAGGTCACCATTCGGTCGCCGCTCAACGCGCAGTTGACCGCGAGCGGGTATACCCCGGCGCGCGTGACCCATCTCGCGTTGTCTCACTATCACTGGGACCACACCGCGAATGCGAACGCGTTCGCACGTGCGACGTGGCTCGTGCGTCAGATCGAGCGCGACGCGATGTTCGCCGACAAGCCTCTCGGCACGGCGACGCCGTTGACCTACAGCGCGCTGAAGACCAGCAAAACGATCGTCGTGACCGCTGACGAGCACGATGTGTTCGGCGACAGCACCGTCATCCTGAAGAGCGCGCCGGGGCATACGCCTGGTCATCAGGTGCTGTACGTCAAGCTGGCGAAGACGGGCGGGGTGGTGCTGTCCGGCGACCTCTATCACTATCCGAAGGAACGGACCATGAATCGTCTGCCAACATTCGAGTTCAACGAAGAACAGACGCGAGCCGCGCGAACGTCGGTCGAGGAATTCCTCACGCGCACGAAATCGCAATTGTGGATCCAGCATGACTTCAATGCGCATGCGAAGTTGAAGAAGGCGCCGGAGTATTACGAATAGTCCGGCTGAAGCCGGACACTACATCTGCGATGTCGATCGAATCTGCTGACGATTGGAAAGGGCTACGTCGTGCCGGCCGCATCGTGCAGTTGACGCTCGATGCGCTGGATGCGAGCGTCCGCCCGGGCGTCACCACAGCCGAGCTCGACGCCGTGGCCGCACGCATCTTCGCCGAACACGGTGCACGCTCAGCTCCGGCCATGGTGTACGGATTCCCTGGCACTGTCCTGATCAGCGTGAACGACGAAGTGGTCCACGGCGTCCCCGGGGCGCGTCGCCTGGCGCCCGGTGATCTGGTCAAGCTCGATGTCACGCTGGAGAAGGACGGTTATGTCGCGGATGCTGCCCGTTCAGTGATCGTCGGTACGGGGTCGGACGCCGCAATGCGTCTTGCGACATGCGCGCGCGAAGCGTTTGAGGCGGCGCTCACGGTGGCACGCGCGGGGACCAAGGTCAACGCGATCAGCCGGGCGGTCGAGTCCACGGTCCGCGCGCGCGGCTTTACTGTTGTACGTGGCCTCACGGGGCACGGTGTTGGGCGCACCATCCACGAACCGCCACAGGTGCCGAATGAGTACGATCCCTGGCAGAACGACGTCCTCACCGACGGTCTGGTGCTCACGATCGAGCCGATCATCAGCGCAGGCTCAGCGCGTATCCGCCAGGATCGCGACGGCTGGACGACGCGGACGACCGACGGCAGCTGGGCGGCGCATCACGAGCATACGATCGTGATCACGCGCGATCGGCCGATCGTGCTGACGGCGGGTTGAGGTCCGGCTGAAGGCGGACACGACGAGTCCGGCTGAAGCCGGACACTACGAACAAGGATGAAGGCGAAGGATTTTCGGCATATCGCGCTCGGGCTCAGCGGGGCGATTGAGAAAGAGCACATGGGGCATCCGGATTTCCGGGCCAACGGCCGCATCTTCGCCACGCTCCACGCTGATCTGAAATCCGGCATGGTCAAGCTGACGCCTGACGAGCAGACCACGTTCATGAGCGCGCATCCTGATGCGTTCTCGCCGGAAGCGGGCGCCTGGGGACGATCCGGTTGCACGCGTGTTCGTCTCGATGCCGTCGATGAGGAGACGTTGGGCGAGGCGATTACGCTGGCGTGGAAGCACACGGGTGCAAAGAAGAAATCCACCGGGGCTCTGAAGAAGAAGTGAGCCATCGTCCACGTGATCGTGCCACGGCCTTCTGCGATCAGTACGGCCTCGAGTGTCCCATCCTGCTCGCGCCGATGGCTGGGGCGTGCCCAGTGAGCCTCTCGGTCGCCGTCGCCAACGCCGGTGGCATGGGCGCGCTTGGTGCCCTCATGACGACGCCGTCGGGCATCATCGAGTGGGTCAAGGTCTTCACGGCGCAGTCCAAGGGCCCGCTGCAGATCAACACCTGGATTCCCGATCCACCGCCGCGGCGTGATGCAGACGCCGAATCGCGTGTGCGTGCCTTTCTCGCCGCGTGGGGACCGGAAGTGCCGGCCGCTGCCGGCGACGTCGTTCTACCCGATTTCGACGCGCAGTGCCGCGCCTTTCTCGAGGCTCGGCCTCGGGTGGTCTCATCGATCATGGGCCTCTACCCACCGCAGTTCGTCGCGCGCCTGAAGGAGCGAGGCATCGCCTGGTTCGCGACCGCCAACACACTCGCCGATGCACAGCGCGCGCAGCAGGCCGGCGCCGACGCGATTGTGGCGCAAGGCTTCGAAGCGGGGGGGCATCGCGGCGCGTTCGATCACGCCGACGCCGAGCGTCAGCTCGTTGGGCTGATTGCGCTGGTGCCCCGTCTGGTCGATCGTCTGGATATTCCGGTCATTGCGGCAGGAGGCATCGGCGATGGACGAGGCGTTGCGGCCGCATTGATACTGGGCGCGAGCGCAGTCTCCATCGGATCGGCGTTTCTGCGCTGTCCAGAAGCCCAGACGCATCCGGCTTGGGCCAACGCGCTCGCCGATCTCGAGCCCGAGAATACGATGATGACCCGCGCCATGAGCGGACGGCTTGCGCGCGCGATTGCGACAGACGTGCTCAGAGCTGCGGCCTCGCCGGGGGCGACGCCGCCGGCGCCGTACCCGGTTCAGCGCGGCCTGATGCAAGCGATGAAGGATGCCGGTGCAAAGGCCGGCGACATTCAGCGGATGCAGGGTCCGGCGGGTCAGTCCGCCGCAATGGGCAAGACGATTCCCGCCGGCCAGATGGTGAAAGAGATATGGGACGAGGCGCAGGCGCTGCTCTGACGTGCTCCTCGTCCTCCGGCTCGTTCTCGTCCCGCTCCTGATCGCCGCTGTCACGCTTGCAAGCCGACGATGGGGGCATCGTGTCGGCGCGTTCGTAACGGCGTTGCCAGCAGTCGCCGGACCGACGCTGTTGTTCTACGCCATTCAGCAAGGAGCGCCCTTCGCCGCCGATGCCGCGCGTGGATCGCTGCTCGGACTCGTTGGTGTCGGCGCGTTTTGTCTCGTCTACGCGCGCGCGTCGATACGGTTCCACTGGGCAGTCTGTCTGCTGCTCGGATGGGCAACGTTCGCGATCGTCACGCTCGCAATGTACCGGGTCCACTTCGGCCCGATCGTCGCGTTTGTGATTGCGGTGGCGGCATTGTTTAGTGCGCGTGCGCTGTTGCCGAGCTCGCGTAGCGAGCGAGTCTCCCCGAAGGCTTTGGCGAAGGCGGACCGATGGGACCTGCCGCTGCGAATGAGCTCGGCAGCGGCACTGGTGTTTTCACTGACGGCGGCGGCGGAGCGCTTGGGGTCCAACGTCAGTGGCGTCCTCACGCCGTTTCCCGTCGCGACGGCCATTCTCGCCGGGTTCACGCATGCGCAGCGCGGATCGGCGGCGTCCGTCGAGTTCCTGCGGACGTATACGCCCGGGCTGTGCGGCTTCGCAGTGTTCTGTGTGACGCTGGCGCTGACGCTCCCACATCTGCCAATCGCGGGGTCGTTCAGCGTGTCGCTCCTCGCGCAGCTGGTACTGCAAACCTTGCTGTTCACGCGGATCTAGCGCGTATCCCGGAGGCTAACGCCTCCGCTGCTACGGGCGCGGAAGCATGTCTGCCTCGCCGCTGAGACGCTTCAGCACGACGATCGTCTGCGCCTCTTCGCCTTGCTGGTTACGCGTGGCCGGCAGCTGCACGGTGAGCTCGTCCCCTGAAATCAACGCCGACCGTCTCAAGATCGAGCCAGCGATCGGACTCACGCCGGCGAGGATGTTATGGAACACCTGTCCGGGATACACGGTGAGCGCGCCGTAATACCCGATGTATCCGCGCAGCGCGGCCAGCGCTTCTTGCGGGGTCGGCGTGTCTGCGGCGAACGGCTTGCGATTGAGCGGCGGGAAATGCACGCCAACGAACCCTGCGGGCGTGTACACGATCACGCTGGGCGATCGCTTCGTCTCGGATCCAACCGTGCCCGTCGTCGGGTTCACTCGTTTTTCTACCACGTGCAGCCAGAAGCCGACGACGCGGCGGTAGAGGGGTGACAGATTGTCGATCGACGGGACGCGATCCCAGACCCACTTCGTGGCGGCCGGTGTGTAGGCCTCACCGGCGGACGTGATCGTCAGGCGGTTCTCGTCGAGCGAGAACGATCGCGAGAACTCCTTGCCGCCAAGCTGCGGGTGAACGCCGCTTTCGGCGCGATAGGTGATCGTCTTTTGCGTCTGATCGACGCGATAGTTGCCCCAGAATCCGCCGTACGCCGCGAACGCGGCGGGCGCGTCGGCCACCGGCACCTGACCACCGGCAACGTGTTGCGTTGCCGAACTGGTGACGAACTCGAACGCATGCCCGGCTGCATCGAGTACGAGCAGGCCGCGCGGATTGGTCACGCGCGCCGCCGGTCCGCCGCTGACGCCTTGCTCGAACGTGGTCAGCGTCCATGTGCTGATAAGTGAAGAAGCGGCCGGTGGCGGGCTGGTCTGTCGTACTGATGACGGATGCGCCGCCCCTACGAGGGCGAGCGCGAGCGAGACGCCGAGGACTCGTGTCATGAAATGCGCTCCGCGCGAGTGCCACGCCGGCGATCGAGCATCTCACGCACCCTGGCCGCCAGCGCGCTGGGTGAGAACGGTTTCTGGATGAAGTCTACAGGAACCGAGAACGTCGCTGTGTCCTCACCGAGTGCATCGTCCATGTAACCGGACATGAACAGCGTGACGAGATCCGGGCGCTGTTCGAGGAGACGTCTGGCGACCTCTGGACCGCGAAGGTCGGGCATGACGACGTCCGTAATGAGCAGATCGATAGGGCCCGCGTGGGCGGCAGCAAGACGAAGCGCCTCGCTGCCCGATTCCGCAGTCAGCACGACATAGCCGTGGCGTTCGAGGGCCATCTGCACGAGGGCCTTGATCGCGGTCTCGTTTTCAACTACGAGCAACGTCTCAGTTGCGGCCATGAACTCCTGACGCAATGTTAGTCGTCGATACGCGAGACTCCGTTTGGACCCTCGAGTGACGCTGATGAGTCGGCGCAGGGGGGCGGCGAACCCCCCGGTGTTTACGGAGGGTTCGCCGCGTTACGCAGGAAGTACGCGGCCTTATCGGGTCGTCTGGTCGCGGCTGCGGCGATGTTCCGATTCGATCGTGGCGACGCCGCTGTTCACGCGTACGTCGAGCACGATGAGCTGGTTCACGCCGACATTACTCACAACGAGGCGCGTGCTAACGCCGTCGCTGCTGAAGATCAGCGTCGCATTTCCCGGAGGCACTCCGGTGAGAGTGAAGTCGCCGTCACGGCCTGCCACCGTTGAAATACCCGGTGGGGCGATGCCGACGCGCGGTGCTGTTACCCCTCCGGTTTGGTCGCTGAGCGTGTCGAAGCCGGTGACACGGCCAGAGATCACGGCGCCCGTGGAGACGCTACCGATGGAGGGTGGTCCCGAGAGACGATTGATGAATGTGGGTCCGGTGGGATTCCTAGACGCGAAGTTGTCGTTGTCGTCGCAGGCAGCGGAAGCAGTCACGCAAATGACGATTGCCAGCAGCCTGAGGTGCAGTTGAGCTGTCGCCACTGGTTCCTCCAGAAGGCAGAACCAGTGGCAATTGTCATTCCCGATCTTAGAACTTGAAGACGACGCCGCCGCTCAGCCGTCCGAAGTCGAGCTTCTCGCCGTCGAAGACGGGCAGGTTGAGGATTTCGAGATCCTCGAACGCGTGGTAGTACCGCAGATCGCCGCGGACGCCGAAGTGATCGCCGAAGTAAATAATGGCACCGCCGCCGATGTCCCACCCGAAATGATTGTTGTTGGACTCGAGAAGGCTGCCAGCCGTGAGCTCGGCGTGCGTCTTGATCAGCCCCAGTCCCACGACCCCGTAGGGCTGCAGCACACCGAACTTTGGAGCGAACATCACGTTGCCCATAAACGTGAGGACAGACGACGACGTACCGGGAGTGTCGCCGAAGAAATTGTCGATATACGAGAACTCCGCTTCGGTGCCGAAGACGCTGCCGATTGAGCCGAAGGCAACACCCAGGTTGCGCCGCTTGTCCTCACAGTTAGAAACTTCAGGGCAACCCGAATCTCCCCCGAAGTTGTAGCCAAGGAACGGACTGATATACGCCTGCGCCGACGCGTGATCGGCTATCCCGAACACGAACAGGGCGGTTAGCGCGCCCGCTGCGACTACCTGTCGAACCTTCGATCTATTCATCGTGTGCACCTCGTAGCTGGGCTGGATGCAAGAATCAGCCCGGCACGAAATACCGTGATCTACAATTCATTCCCACTGTGTTTCCAGTCGAGCTTGGCGTGACGACCTGTGTCGCTTTGGATCGAGATTGGGCGTACCGACCACAAACGAGGGCGTCGTGATTGCGATCGAGTCACTCCATCACATCGGCATCTGCGTGACCGATCTCACTCGCGCCAAAGCGTTTTACGGTGGCGTCCTCGGCCTGCGTGAGATCCCGCGCCCGCCGTTCGATTTCGGCGGCGCCTGGTATCACGTGGGCGATCGCCAGCTGCATCTGATCGTGCATCCGCCGACGCGGACGCTGCGCGGCACTCGTGACATCGACGCGCGCGACGGCCACCTCGCTATCCGTGTAGGGAGCTACGACGACACCGTAAAACATCTGCGCAGTCACGGCATTGAATGCCTCGAGTCGCCGCGCAATCTGACACCGTGGGCGCAAATCTACGTGACGGATCCGGACGGCAACGTCGTGGAATTCAACACCGCCGCCCCACACATCAATTCGCAGAGCACTGAAGGAGTCTGAATGACCACGCGAAGCATCGGTCGTCTTGCCGGGAAGTCGTTTGCCGTAGCGCTGATCGCCGGGGCGGTGCTGGCGTGGCCACTGGCCGCTGCGACGCCGACGGCCAAGCCTGAGGAGGTCGGCTTCTCATCCGAGCGTCTGCACCGCATCAGCGAGCTGGTGCAGCGTCACATCACGGCCGGAAGCTTTTCCGGAGCCGTCACGCTTGTCGCGCGCAATGGCCGCATTGCGCATTTCGAGGCGCAAGGCCTGATGGACGTCGAGTCGCGCAAGCCGATGCACAAGGACGCCATCTTCAAGATCATGTCGATGACCAAGCCGGTGGTCGGCGTCTCGATCATGATGATGATCGAGGAGGGCAAGCTCCGGCTCACCGATCCGGTGTCGAAGTTCATCCCCGAGCTGAAGGATCTGAAAGTCGCGGTGCCGATGTCGGCCGGCGCAGCGAACGCGCCGGCAGGTGGACGCGGCGGTGAGGCCGAGGCTCGCTATTACACCGTTCCCGCCGAGCGCGAGATCACCATTCGCGATCTGCTGACGCATACATCGGGTCTCGTCAGCGGCGGATTGAGCGGCGCCGAGGCGCGAAAGGTTGCGCTCAAGGGCAAGGAATCGCTGGCTGATTACATCCCGCGCCTTGGCGGCGTGCCACTCGACTTCCAGCCCGGCACGCGCTGGGCGTACAGCGCGCAGGCTGGCTTCGACACGCTGGCCCGCATCGTCGAAGTCGTATCGGGTATGCCGTTCGATCAATTTACGAAGACGCGCATCTTCGATCCGCTCGGCATGAAGGACACGTTCTTCTATCCGGCTGATGGCAACCCGCGCATGGTCACCCGGTATGCTCGCGGGCAAAGCGGACAGCTCGAGAAGCAAGGTCTCGCGAACTTCTTCAACGGCGCGTACTTCTCAGGCGGGGGCGGTTTGATGAGCACGGCCGAGGATTATCTGCAGTTCGCGCAGATGCTGCTCAACGGCGGCCGCGCGAGTGGGAAAGTGTTCCTGAGTCCGCGTACCGTGGAGATGATGGCGTCCGTGCATGCGCCCGACACGTTGCAAGGCCGTCCGCGCGGCGAAGGCTACGGTCTGAGCATGCGCGTCGTCAACGATCCGGTCGCGCGCAACACGTTCCTCTCACAGGGCAGCTTCGGTTGGAGCGGCGCGTACGGCACGCATTTCTGGATCGATCCGAAAGAGAAGATCGTCGCTGTCCTGATGACCCAGACGCCGAACAACGAGATCCGTGGCGACTTCGAGAACGCGGTCATGTATGCGCTGGTCGGCGGCGGCACCCCGGCCACGGGAACGAATTGAAGCAGGGCGACGCATGCGTCGCCCCTCCGAACAAGTTGGCTGTGGGCCTCGTGAAACGGCGCAGAGTGCTGAGCCGTATTCCGATTGTTCGGCGGGCGTTGTTGTAGGATCCTCGCGAGGAAGGAGATGGTCCATGAGGAGCCGGGTTCTTGGCCTTGCGGCAATCACGCTGACGTCAGCATTGGGGATAACGGGTCTCGTCGCTCGGGCCCAGACGCAGCCAGCCGCCGCCCGTACCACCGCACCCGCGAAGCCTGCGAAGGTGCTCCGGACTCCATGGGGTGATCCCGATCTGCAAGGCACGTGGGACTACCGAACCGTGACGCCGCTCGAACGCGCACGCGAGCTCGGCACACGCGAGTTCTACACCGAAGAGGAAAAGAAGGCCATCGAGGACCGCGCTGGACGGCGTATGGACACTGTGCCCGAGAAGATAACCCCGGGGCTCAATCACGCCCAGTGGTGGACCGATCCCGGGCGCTTCGTCTCCGACGGTTACCGCACCTCGCTCATCGTCGACCCGCCCGACGGTCGGATTCCGCCGCTGACCGCCGAGGGCAAGGCTCGGCAGGCGCGCGCACCCAGTCGGAATAATGCGGTCAACGCGTCGTGGCTCGACCGAGGCGATCAAGAGCGCTGCATCACCTACGGGTTGCCCAGTGCCAGTCTGCCGACGCTCTATAACAACAACATCCAGATCGTGCAGGCGCCGGGCACCGCTGTCATCGTGCACGAGATGATTCATGAGGCGCGTGTCGTTCCGCTCGATGGCCGTCCGCGGCTAAACGACAACGTCCGTGCCTGGATCGGCGACACACGCGGCCACTGGGAAGGCGACACGCTCGTCGTCGAGACGACGAATTTCAACGGCAAGCACAGCTACCGCGGATCGACGACCGGCCTGCATCTGATCGAGCGCTACACGCGCGTCGCTGAGGACCGGCTCGAGCTCCGGCTCACGGTCAGCGACCCAACAACGTGGGAGAAGCCGTGGACGGTACTGCTGCCGATGCGGCCGACCGAGGGCGAGTTGCTCGAGTACGCGTGTCACGAGGCCAACCTGAGCATGTTCAACCTCCTCGAGGTGGCCCGCGATGCTGAGAAGGGTGGCGCCAAGGGCCAGGCTCCAAGCAATCAGGGACCGGTCGACGACAGGCAAGAGCGCTGACACGCGCGGCGAATAGGAAACTAACGAGCCATGAATAGATCACGAGTCTTGCTGATCACCGTCATCGCGGCCCTTAGTGTCTCGTCGTCACTTCGCGCGCATCACTCGTTCGCCGCGGAGTTCGACGCCAACCAGCCGGTGACGCTGAAGGGCACCGTCGTCAAGATGGACTGGGTCAACCCGCACACGTGGATTCACCTCGACGTCAAGAACCCCGACGGCACCGTCACGCGGTGGATGATCGAAGGTGGTACGCCGAACACATTGGTCAGGCGTGGCTTCACCAAGAATTCTCTGCAGGCGGGCACGGAAGTCACCATTGAGGGGTACCGCGCGAAGAACGGCGCCAACCGCGCGAACGGTGCTGACATGATCCTGCCTGACGGCAAACGGCTGTTCATGGGATCGTCGGGAACTGGAGCGCCGAAGGATGCGCCGGACACTCAGAAGTAGTGTCCGCCTTTAGCGGACTGACGTTGTAGTGTCCGGCTTCAGCCGGACCTGAGTTAACGTATGGGCCGCTCCGCCTTCGCCCCTTGGGCTTCGGCGAGACGGCCCTTCATGCGTACGATGACTCACGATCGACGACGCTTTCTTCAACTGCTCGCGGCAAGCCCGCTCGTCTCCCTGCTCGATCTGCCCGCGCTGATCGCACAGCAATCGGGATCCCCTTCGACTACGCCCGATCTCATCGCCACCTTCGGCGACGCGCTCAACGTCTTCGACTTCGAGGCCGTCGCCCGGACGAAGCTGCCGGCGTGGCACTGGGCCTGGATGTCGAATGGCGCAGAAGACGGCGGCACCATTCGGGCCAATCGCGAAGGCTTCGAGCACTACCAGCTTCGCGCGCGGCGGCTGGTGGACGTCAGCAAGACCGACACGTCGGTCACGCTGTTTGGCAAGACATGGGACACGCCGATCTTCCTCTGCCCGGTGAGCGGTCACCGGATGTACAACGCGCAAGGCGAGTTGGCCACGGCGCGTGCGGCGAAGGCGAAGAACCATCTCCAGATGCTCTCGACGATGACGACGACGCCCGTCGAAGAGGTGAATGCGGCGCGCGGCGAGCCAGTATGGTTTCAGCTGTACACGCGGCCCGAGTGGTCGCAGACACGAGAGCTCGTGAAGCGCGCCGAGGCGGCCGGCTGTCCGGCGCTGGTCTTCACCGTCGATCTGCTTGGCGGCCGCAATACCGAGCTCTTCTCGCGCGTGCAGCAGCGCAATCAGCAGCAGTGCGCCTCGTGCCACAAAGGAAATCCATTGACGGATGTGACCAACCGGCCGATGGTCAATGCGCTGCGCAGCAATCCCGACAGTAAGCCTGAGATCACCACGCCGACATGGGAGTACATCAAGCGGTTGAAGGACACGACCAGCATGAAGGTGCTGGTCAAAGGTATCGTCACGCGCGAGGATGCGGAGCTGGCGATTCAGCATGGTGTCGACGGCGTGTTCGTCTCCAATCACGGCGGCCGCGCCGACAATACGCAGCGATCGACGATCGATTGTGTGGCCGACGTCGTCGCCGGTGTGAAAGGCCGTGCGCCGGTGTTGGTGGACAGCGGATTCCGTCGCGGTGGGGACATCTTCAAAGCGCTGGCGCTTGGGGCGACCGCGGTGGGCGTTGGTCGTCCGTACATCTGGGGCCTGACGTCGTTCGGGCAGGAAGGCGTCGAGACGGTGCTCGACATCCTGCGTCGCGAGCTGCAGCTCGTGATGCGTCAGTCGGGCGTCACGTCGATCAAGGGGATTACGCGCAATCACATTTCCGCGCTACCCGGCTGGAGATAGACTCTGGGGGTCTGACCCGGGGTCTGACCCCGGGTCAGACCCCAATATGCAGAAACTGCACGACGTCGGAGAAACTGCCCACACGGAGCGCATACAGTGAAACGTGCCCTTCTTACCGTCGCGCTCGCGACGGTCGCCGCCTTCGCCGTCATCCACGCGCAGCAGAAGCCGCAGCCCTTCGTGCCCGTCTCCGAGGAGATGCTCCTCAAGCCGAGCCCCAACGACTGGCTGATGTACAGCCGCACCTACGACGCACAGCGCTTCAGCCCGCTGAATCAAATCAACACGCGCAACGTCGGTCAGCTGAAAGAAGTCTTCAAGCAGGAACTCCCCAGCGGCGTGCAGGAGAGCATCCCGATCGTCTATCGCGGCGTGATGTACATCCTGCTGCCCGGCAACGGCGTCCGCGCCGTGGACGCGACGACCGGCGCGCAGATCTGGGAGCACAAGCGGGCATCGGGTGGCGCGTCGAGGGCGAAGACGATCTCCATCTACGAGGACATGGTCTTCAACAGCACGGCGGACGGCTTCATCGAGGCGCTCGACGCGCGAACCGGCGAGCTGCGCTGGGAGACGAAGTCGTCAGGCCGGCTGACCGCTGGCACCATGGTCATCGAGGGCAAGGTGATCACCGGCCGCGCCTGCGCTCCGAAACGCGAGGACTGCTACATCGCCGCGCACGACGCGAAGACC